>Ga0315274_10000953_pt1 | contig 45002 bp, 35 predicted proteins | sample YL17G02_20_MG_FD_203700 | JGI IMG/M metagenome (GOLD analysis project Ga0315274, IMG submission 203700) | Sediment microbial communities from Yellowstone Lake, YNP, Wyoming, USA - YL17G02_20 | ecosystem: Environmental > Aquatic > Freshwater > Lake > Sediment | place: USA: Wyoming | collected...
AAGGAAATTGGTATAAAGACTATTATTGTCAAGGCTCTAAGTAAAAAACATGGCGAAGTATTAAAAAAGATTGGTGCCGATAGAATTGTATTTCCTGAAATGGATATGGGCAAAGAACTTGCTATTTCACTAACAAGCCCAGATATTTTCAAAACAATTACACTTTCTGATGAGTTCCAAATTGTTGAATTGTCGCCTCCCGAAGATATAATATCTAAAACGATAAAGGTGGCAAATATAAGAGCAAAATATAAATTAAATATTGTCGGAATACATAGGGGTGAAGGCATTATTATTAATCCTCAATCAGACGAAGTCATTCGCGAAGGAGACTTTTTAGTTCTCTTGGGCAAGAATGAGGATATTGAAAAATTTAGAAAGATGTAACGTGATATTTATGTTTGTTTGTAGTCCCCACTTTAGTGGGAAAGAATTTATCTGCTAAAGCAGGTACTACAAACTAAAGTTCGCATTACAAAGATAAGGAGAATTCGGATGAATATTAAAGTTCAAAATATAATTCTTATAATTCTCACATTGACTTTTCTAAATCTTCTTTCCTATTCGGACATCTTGATTGTAAATAATAACAATGAGGTATGGGGAAAAATCACTTCTGAAGGGGATAATTACATCTTTTTCTTAACAAATATTGGCGAAATAAAATTCGATAAAAGCAAAATCAAAGAAATAATAAGAGAAGATGAGGCAATGAATCTTTATAGACTGGGAGACATTGAATTTGATAAAAAGAATTATCAAAAGGCAATCGAGTATTACCAACAGTCACTAAAGAAAAATTCAGAACTTGTTATGGCACAGAATAAAATTGAACTCGCTAATGAAGCACTTGAAATAGCAAAAAAGGAGGAAGAGAAAAAACACTTCGAGGAAATAACCCAAAAAATTCGCAACGCTGAAAAGATGATTGATGAAGACAAATTCTCTGACGCCCTTCTTGAATTTGATAAAATCAAACAATTAAATCCATCAAAATCACAATTGGAAGAAATTGATGCGGATATGATTAAATTGCATTATAATTGGGCATTAAGTTATGTTGATAAGTTACAAAAAGATGCCGCGATTGAACAATTACAATTGGTTCTTAAATTGGACACTCAAAATAATGATGCCTTAACTAAACTTAATGAAATTTATGAATCGGACACAAGATACTCAAATAAGGCTCTTGAGAACTTATTAAAAGCATTAGAAAATAACAAGGATGACAAAACACTCAATGAAAAGGTCGGTGATATTTATTATCAAAGAATGGATTATGTCAAAGCTCTACCTTATATAGAAAAAGTTTATTTGCTTTCGGAAAAACCGAAAAGTGATATTACTAATAAATTGAAGAAGTGCCTTAATTCAACCATAAACAAATCAATTGAGGATAAACAATTTAAACAAGCCGAGGAATACCTCAATAAATTCTATCAATATTTCCCGGATGAACCCAAAACAAAATATTATTTAACGCAATATTTTGCGAAGGCGAATACTATTGATCCCAATAATATCGAAGATAGATTCCAATTAGCAAAGTTTTGTATAGAGCATAGTCTTGATTCGCAAGCTCTTAAGGAACTACGATTAGTATTAACTGCAAATCCACAACATACTGGTGCAAGAAATGAATTAGAAAAATATGCCTTTAAGGAATATTTGAAAATTACAGAACTTTATAATCTGAAGAAATACACAGAGACAATGCAGGCAGTAGAACAATTCCTCAAGGATTTTCCTGATTCAAATGTTATTAGTAGGGCAAAAGACCTTTATGCAAGTTCCGAAATTAAACTCGCTGAGGAAAATAGAAAAAGGAAAGAACAGGCGCAAAAGGTTGCTGACACAGGAGATGAGGCTTATGCTAAAGGGGACCAACACTTGAATATGCTGGTGAATCAAGACATTAATTATATATCGAGAAGAAGGGCAAGTGATATTAATGAAGCGGTGAAATGGTATCAAATGGCATTAAACGCTTATGCACAAGCACTTGATTTAGACCCAACTTTAGGAAATATAGATTCGCGAAATCTTAAATTTAAAATGGCAGATATACGCGAGAAAATTGCCCGACTTATCAATCCACCTGAAAGACCTGTCCCTATCATCCCATTTATTCGAGAACCTTAGAATTCTACTTAGTTTATTGTAGATTGAAGATGAAAAATTGGGAATTGGAAATTTTAAATTCTGTCGGGGTGGTTTGCTAAATACGGGATGATTTGAAACCGAATAAGGAACGGTTAGAAACCGTTCCCTACATTTAATCTTTTTTCATTAACTCCTCTAATTTAATACTTATTTGATTATTGGAGAAATTGGATTCATCGATCGTATTTTCTTCATTGACGTTTATATATAATGTTATCCCAGGTATTACATTTATCTTAAATTTAATTTCTTTTTTTTCGCCTGGTTCTAATTTGTTTATATTTTCCTCGTACAATGTTTGATTGAATTGAGAAACATTAAATCCGATATTTTCCGCAGATACTTCTCCCTTATTACTTAATATTAAAGAAAATGTCCTTTCTCCTTTAATATTATTAATTTCACCTTTTACAAGTGTCAGATCACTTTTTAATATTTCTAAATCAGATTTTGCTTTAACATAAATATTTATCGAATCCGTATTGTTAGATTCATCAACTTCTTGCATTTGTTTATTAGGATTAATCTTTACAGTAATGGTCTGTTGACCTTTATTATCGAAAGGATCCCAGCGACATTTAATCTTCTTCTTTTCTTTAGGTTTCAGAGAAATGTTATTATTTCTGTCTACTAAATATTCACTAAATATAGCATTCACAACTCCATTCACTCCTTTATAAGAAACGGATAAAACAACATTATTTACTGGTATAGAGGAAAGATTTTCTACTTCAAATTCAAAAAAGATTGTATGTCCTTCAATTAAATTTGGGGACAAATGGTTTACATCGGTCCTAGAATTCGTAACTTTCAATGAATTTGGAACAATCCGCAAATCAAACATCTCGAGAGGAATCTTCAAGCTTGCTGACATTATCAAATTTTTTAAATCCGGTGATGGATTACTTGTGTCAGTCCCTAAATTTGTAACCGAACTACGAGATTCTTCGCTTTGCTCAGAATGACACTGCACAACATCTATAAAAAGCATTGCTTCCTTTTCTCCATTTTCAAAAGGAACTGTTGCGTTAATAAAGACAAAATCACCTTTTTTAATAGAATAATTTGGAGTAGGCGAGGTCACGTGACCTCGCCTAATGTCAGAATTTGTAGGATTGGTGGGTAGACGATTTGCGTCAATATCAGAATTCTTGGAACAAAGGACGTTAAAATTTGTAATATCCGCATTAGATAAATTATAAAGTTTTAATTTTATATCTTCAAACCATTTTTCTTTATCTTTATAAACACGAACAATCTCATAATTCCTATCAAGCTGTATAGAATTAGTAGGGACAGAACAATGTTCTGTCCCCACATTATCAGGATTTTTAATAATCTCATATCTTTTTGTTGATAAATTGGTATAAGATTCATCAGCCTTTACAACTAATTCATTTAATCCTTCATTAAGTTTATCCCGAATTAAAACGCTCTCGATATCACTCAATCCTAATTGTTCCGTATCAACTTTTTGCCAATCTTTATCATTCAGTTTATAAAGGAGAGGAATTCCTTTTAGATCATAGCAATTATTATTAAGGATATTAATTGTTATCTTATCAGAGAGATTCTCATCCTTTCCAGAATTTGGGGACATACGGTTTACGTCAGTCCTTATATTCTGGTTTTCAACCACGCTATAATTATCAGAAAAGCTGAAGACAGGTAGATTAAAAATAATACTGGAATTCCCTACACCGTCTATCTTCTTTTCCTTATCATAATAATAAAGATTTACCTGCATAGAACCTGTGTATAAGTTGGCAGGTATTTCTATATCCCTTTTTAGCTCTCCATCAGAAATATCTAAATTATCCAATTTAAAAAAGACATCTTTCTTATCGTTGAGAAAATAGAGAGTAGCCTTTAAATTCTGTGGTAGAAGGTTAATGTCTTCTCCAGAATTGTTTCGCAAATTTTTTAAATTGGCTTCCACCGTAATCTTTGTAGTTTTTCTATAATCAACACTTTTAGGTATTATAGTAATCTCTTCTTGATAGGTTGGAATATTAAGAATCACAGCAGGATCACCAATCAAGTTAAATTCATCAGGAAGAGAACGCCCCTGTTCTCGTATTCTGTACTTAGTCTCTCCGTAATAAACAGCGGCTCCTGTATACATTAATTTTTCTTTAAAAAAACCATTATAGATATAATTAGAAACCTTTAAATGCTCAGAAGGAGAATCTTTACCGGAAGGGGAATATAGTCCTATTGCTCCCGCATCTTTTTTTAACAAAAATGCTTCGGATAATGTAACGTTAAAGGGACGAATATTAAAATTAAAAATACCTGTTAGACAAGACATATTCGAAATAAAGGAATATCTGCCTTTATTTGTAAGTTTTTCAGCATCGCTCCTTTTTTTCTCACCAGTTGCAAAAAATATGTCTTCATGTGCCCATACAGTTCCTCCACCATGCCCAACATACTGAACGACCAAGTTACCCTCAGATAATTTCTTAATAATATCCTCTTTCGCTTCTTCACACTTTTTTCGTTTAATATTAGCAGCAAGTAATCTGGGATTATCTTCAGTAGGATAATCTGATATCGATACTTGCCTCCTGACAAAATTCTCTGGGATGAAATCATTTAACTCTCTACCATTTGTCTCGAATGTATTATCTGTTACAACAAGAGTTCTTTCTTTCCATATTCCAAAATTATCAGCTCTCTCGTATTCTTCAATTTTATCTATATAATTTTCTAAATCCTCATCTTCTTCAACAGGTATTCGCCCAACAATCATATCAGGGAAATCTGTTTCACTTTCTACTTTTGCAAACCAATCGTCATTTGCATTCTCCTGTTTCATCATGCTACTTGTATATGATGGGAGATAACTATAAACACCTGTATGAAGTTTATCTTTCATATCCCAATTTGAATCGCCTACAAGACAAACAAATGTAGTTGATGGTTGCTCCCAATTAATGTACGCATATCTCAAAAAATCTCTTAATGGATAAGGTGAGTGAATACCATTATTAAAACAATTATATATTGTATCGATATCAATAACCTTAGCAGATAAACCTATGTTTCTTCTTACTTCTGCTAATCTCTCTGCACCTTTCATAAACTTACGATGAGTTATTATCAGATAATCTGTCTGGGTCTTTGTAGAGACGCAAAGCATTGTGTCTCTACCGGGAAAATCAATGACCTCTATTGATAAGGGATTAAGAGTGACCTTATTAGAAGCAATAAAACAATTCTTCCGTCTTTTATCTAAGGCTATTCCTTTATCTCCTATGAGAGGGAATGTTAAAATACAATAACCTTCTTGTGAAAAACATTCGAGAGCTTCACCAACTTTGAGTCCTTTTTGCCCAATAAAAATATGAGCGCTGTTGATTTTCCCTCTTATGTCTTCTTTCACACCTAACGTTTTCAAAGCATTAACAGCGCCCTCCGTTAATAGATTTGAACCTTCATCCATTACAAGACCAATTACGATATTTTCAGGACTTATTTTATCAACAAATTCAACCAATCTTTCAGATGCCTTCTCATCTCCATAAGTATCAAAGTCATCAAAGTCTTTTATCTCTCCTGTAACTTTATCAATAACATACAAACAATAACCACGAAATGGTGATTTCAAATATTTACCATACATATCATTTCCGTTAATAAATAATTGCCGATTCCTGTAATATGGACTACCTTTACTGGCTACAAAAATCTCCAATTTTATATCCTCATACCATTTTTTGAGGCATTCTTTCTCAGAATTATCAGAAAAATTTAATATTTCATTAGTATCAACATCATAACAGATAATCGGAGAGTGATTAAAACCTGAGACTATAATGTTTTGATTTGAAACATTTTTATATACGAATTTTATAGAATCATCTTTTGCTGTAAATTCGAAATCACCTTCAATTTCTAAAGATTCCAGAAAGATTTTTTGCTCACTTTCTTTGGATTCTGGAGGGAGAAACAAATAAAAAAAGTTTGCCCCGTTATTCAAAACCTTTGCACTAACCTCGAATTCAAATATCGATTTATCTACTTTATTTGATGTAAACTTGAAGGGTTCTATTTCACCGTTTATAATTACAAGTAAATTATCTAATTTGTTATAAATGTATTCATCTTTTCTATTAAATTTAAACCTAACCTTATAAGAGTTTTCTCCTTTGATTATCTCAGGAATATTTAAAACTATCTTCTTGCCATTTTTATCTATTTCGTCCCAATAGAAAAATCCGTTTTCATAGTTATATTTTTTTTCTAACGCGAATTTTAAAATCTTCTTCTCAACTGTGGGAATGCAATTTGAAACAATATCATTTGTCTCAGAACTCATTACTATTCGTTGACCCTCTTTTACATTCCAGACTAACCAATATACATTATCATCAGAATATTGTGAATCTCTTGTAGCGGTCGCATTTATGCGACGATCATCCTCATTTAAAGCATTCACAGTGCTTTCTGCAAGATTTCTCCCCAGGAAAGTAATCCTAAACTTTTCATCTGTAGCGGTTGCATTTATGCGACGATCATCTACTTGTGTCTCTACCGATATAGGCACTTCTCTATTTTGATTAAAGAGTTGCAAAGTTTTAATATCAATTTTTGACGTATCAATCCCTGCTTGAATTAAATCCCTTTCACTAACCGAATATAAGCCTGTCTTATTGATGGTTAATTTAACAAAGGTTTTTTCTGCATATTCACTACCTAAAACCCGTGGAAAAATTTTAATATCTTTCAATTCTGTGTTTGAATAATCCTGGAACTTTTCAAAAACTATATTATTATCAACACATTTTTCTAATATCTTTTTGAAATAAACTGATTCTTTGACATTTTCAGGATTTTGCCATTTTTTATTGTTATCAAATAGTATTTTGAATTTCAGATATGTGAGAGTCTTATATTGTTTCTCCTCAACTGGCTCATTATACCTTGGAGTTATATTTAATTTGTATATATGAAGTCTTCGTAAAATCCCCTGACCTTTCAATACAATAATACTATTAATAGTTTTATCATCCAATGGTGCTGTTGCGTTTATGCGACTGTTCGATTCATTGTTATTAACTGCAGAATATTCAAAATATCTCTTTTCTTCTCCGGATTTTTCCAGAAAGGACTTATAGGCTAAAATCTCGATTTTATATTCAGGCGTTGGAAAAGCGAAAATTAAATAATCAAAGGATGTTTCATTTGTAGGATTATTATATTCGATTTCAATCTGATTTTTATCAGAACTAAGAACTTTTAAAAATTTGTTCTTTTCTAAATCAGAACTCGAGAAGGCAATAGCTATAAATAAAAAATTAAATAAAATTATTGAGAAAAAAATTTTCTTCATAAAGTAACCTAATTAAAAATTGCATAGATGCGACTGCTACTTTTACAATTAACTCAAGACTTTTTCATTTTCATTCAGTAAAATTCTATTGATAATCTCTACACCTTGCATAACGGAATGGTCCATATTCCCGACCTCATATTTCCACGCTCCAAATCTCCCTCTCGAATAAATTTCTTTCTCTTCAAGGCAGGGCTGAATAACAGTTAACGCATTATCTCTCTTTATTGTTGGAATCGGATAGGCATATGGAGCATCTATAAAATATGTCGAGACAATTTTATCCCTATCTTTATCATTAATCATTCCGGTGTTAATTAATCCTTGAATCGTTTCATCGATAATTGAGTCCTTATCTATTTTCTTATGTTCTGAATATGAGGTTTCACACATTAAGGAATAATATTCTCCAGAAGGAACGTTATTGGGAGAATAGTTTGAGAAATAGGTAACACGGTAGAAAGGGGAGTTGCTTTCCGGGAAATACATCCAACATTTTTTTGATGGGCATTTCTCCTTTATGCCAATTCCAACAATGTATGCCCCAACATATTGTAATTCATTACTTGCTTCTAATAATTTAGAATCTGCATTTTTAATAGAATAAATGAGTTTATTTAGTGGCGAAGTATTGACTAAAATCTCATAATTATCTTCTAATCCATTTTTAAACTTCAGGGTTTTCTTTTCAATATCAATTTCGCTTAGCTCACATTCCAGTTTCAAATTTGATTTAATAATCGGTAATAATTTATTGAAAAGACCACCTGTGCCACCATATAAAGGAAATTTGAATGTACTATTCGGACCCCAACTAACATCATCTTTATCAAGAATAACATTCTCTAACACTCTTTTAAAATTAACTACACTAATTCTTTCCGCAATCCAGTGCTTATCAAGTAATTCAAGTGGAGTAGCCCATATCTTTTCATTGTAGGGAATCATAAAATATTTGGCGATGCCACTGCCAAATGTAGAATAAATCCATTCTTTAAAATTACATACAGTAGGGACAGAACATTGTTCTGTCCCTACAAAGCTAAGAGATTCTTCGCTTCGCTCAGAATGACACTGTGAATTCTTCGTCGCATAAATGCGACCGCTACATTCATATAAACCAATGAGACATTCAAGGATTTGATCTTTATCAAGATACTTAATGTTATTTTGAAAGGGATAAGGAATCCATTTATCTTTTATTCTGATCCAGGATTTTCTACTGTGTTCAATATATTCCCCTCGAAGAAGTTTATCGATGAGTTTATCAAAATATTTATAATGAGAAAAAATTATGTGACCACCTATATCCCAGGTAAAACCTTTTGCATCCACAAAGGAAGCTGATAGCCCACCCACATAATTGTTTTTCTCATAAATCATCCAATTTTTGTAACCTAATTCAGTCAATCTATAAGCGGCTCCAAGTCCCGAGGGACCGGCTCCTATTATGACAATTTTTTTTTCCATATAAATCTATCTTGATATTAATGATATACAATAATTTATTAGTTGTAGCGATGCGATTAATCGCATGATTATTGTTGCATAAATGCATTTGCTACTATTGATCAAGAAACTCTCGGAATGTACTCCTTGAAAAATGATATTCCTGAAAGGAGTAAAAAGGCAAGAAAACCAGCAATTAATGTTACAAGCGCCCTTTTAGGTGATTCTCTCAAATCAGGCTCAATGGCTTTACTATCTAAATATATAAAGTAAGCTCCAAATGAACCTCTACTTTCTAAGCCTTTTAATCTGCCATACTCAATTTCTGCACTTGCCACGTAATCTTTTAACTCATCATATTCAGCAAATTTATTTTCATAATTTAATATCGCAGTTTCAAGCTCTAATTTTTTCCCGGATAATGTGGTTATAATATTATTATTAATTTCATTTTCCAAATTAGAAGTGGTTTTTTCCAATTCTATCTTTTTCGATAACAACGACTTATAATAAGCTTCCAAATCAATGATTTGTTGTTTTATATGTAAATATATTAAGTTCTCTTTATCCTCAACATCGCCCAATAAAGTCTTTTTATTTTTATCTTTTTCCGCTCCTTGTTCTGTTTTAAATGTGATTTCTTCTTCTAATGACTTTTTATATTGATTAATTTGTGATAAGACCGATTCTGCTTCAGTTTTGACATAGTCTAATTCAGATGTTCTATCAATTAATTCCTGGTTTTTACCCGAAAATAAGCTATCGTAATATTTAATTTCGTTGATAAGCTTAACTCTTTGTTCACCTAACGTCTTTAATTCATCTTTCAATTTATCATTCTTGCCCTTTAATACAAAATAATCATTCTCAATACGAGTTGCTATTAATTTACCATATCTTTCAATAAAAGTTTCAGCCCAAGTATTTGTAAAATCCATAGACTCCTTTCTTGTCGTTCCAACTCCAGAAATCTGTATCAGTGGCGATACTCTTCTACTGATTGAGGTATCTTCTTCAACAACTGTTTGAGTTTTCAATTGCTTAATCAACTGATCTGTCTTTAAGTCTGGATGCTTTTCTTTCAATTTTAATTTATTAACAACCGCATTAATCAAATCAGGACTTTTCAGTAACTCCTGTATACTATCTATAGATAAATTAATAGGAGGTGTCTGAGTTTGAATGGGAGAATACAATTGAACTAATGTAGCTGAGGCACGATATGTCTCACCTACAAAAAATTTTACTACAACATAGGTAAATATCATTGTCAGCATAGTTCCCAAAACTATTAACCATCTGTTCTTCCATAATATACTAACTAAATCCAAAAAAGTGATTTCAGATTTTGTTGTTTTCTTATCTTCTTCCATTTTTACCTCACAATTTTTATACAATATCTTGTAACTACTTAAATAGTAACGGTCGCATTTATGCAACTATATAGTTTTAGATAGGGCAAGATATATATCCTGCACCGTCTTATAGAATCCGAAATTAGAAATGACATAAATGTCACTATACAATTTGGGTTAAATAAATCAAATCGTCATATAAAACAATTGACTTTATCTTAATAATTTCAGATTATTTAATATCTTAATTAAGATGTGAATATTTCCTTAAATTAATTAATCTGTCAATATTAAAATGGGTAAACTGAATTTAACATTCCCCTTTTTTTCCCTTTTCCTAATTGCATTATTAGTTTCTATAATAAGTACCTTAATATTGATAAAACTGGGAAAAATACTTCAGATTGTTGATATACCTGACGAAAGAAAAATTCATAAAAATCCTATCCCTCGAATTGGTGGACTCTCTTTTTATTTCTCATTCCTGTTATGTTATATATTTATTTTATTCTTTATGCCAAAATTCTGGAGTGATAAATTCCTTTATGTTTTCATTGGTTTGACATTAACAGCAATATTAGGTTCTTTTGATGATATAAAAGGCATCACACCATCACAAAAATTGCTCTCTCAAATCCTTATAGGATTATTAATGTATTATCTTGGATTTAAAATTGATAAAATCACTAATCCATTTACAGGTCAAATAATCCTATTGAATGAATTTGGGGGAGGTATTATTCCTCCAATAATAACTATTTTATGGTATGCAATTATTATTAATGCGATAAATATTATAGATGGACTTGACGGACTCGCAGCAGGAGTTACTTGTATTTCTTCATTATCATTATTTTTCTTATCAATTTTTATGAAAAAAGCAGATTTTGTTGTTACAATTTCAACATTAATTATTATCGGGGCAACACTCGGATTTTTAAAATTTAATTACTATCCTGCAAAGATTTTTATGGGCGATACTGGAAGTCTTCAGCTCGGATTTTTATTGGCAAGCATTGGTTTGATTAGCGAAACGAAAGGGCAAACGACAATCGCTTTACTCGCGCCGATTATTATTCTTGGTGTTCCAATATTTGATACTACTCTTGCTGTTATTAGAAGAGTGATAAACAAGAAAAGGATATTTGTCGCGGATAAAAAACATCTTCATCATCGCTTGCTCGACCTTGGTCTCTCTCAAAGACAGGTAGTGAATCTTATTTATTTTATCTGTATATATCTCGGTATTATCTCCTTTATTCTCGCCAAACTCCCCACCAAATATATTTTACTAATGCTCATCATTCTCACAATGGGATTATTCTTAGGATTGGAGTCACTCAATTTTATTGAAAAGACTTTGCTAAGAAGAAAAGAAACTGAAACTAAAGGGAAAAACCAAAGAAATAAATAAAAATTAGGAACACAAATTCAATGTTTGTCCTTAATTCGGTTTGTCAATTCTTAGAAATATCTCGCTATCTCTTCTTTGTTCTCAATTACCCAATTAACTAACTTTGTAATTCCCTCATCGACCGTTATTTTGGGTGACCAGCCGAAATCGTTTTTTGCTTTGGAGATATCACAGATAAATACAGGTTGGTCGCCGGGTCGCCAATCACTATATTTAACAGGGATTTTTCTTCCCAATAACTTCTCAAGTTTTGGTGCAAATTCTTTCCACACTGAAATCACATTCTTCGGTCCACCACCAATATTATAAACTTGCCCACCCGTTTTTTTAATATTTTTTATTGCTAACATATAGCATCTAATTAAATCATCTATAAATAAGACATCTCTGACCTGCAACCCATCACCATAAATTGTTATTGGTTTATTTAGAACTGATGCTATGATAAACCACGCCACCCAGCCCTGGTCCTCAATCCCAAATTGGCGATAACCGTAGATGCAAGATTGTCTGGAGACTATTGTTTTTATCCCGTATATCCTGTTATAATCACGAACATACTGGTCTCCTGTTCCTTTTGAACAACCATAAGGAGAATGAAAATCCAAAATCCTGTCTTCTGAAACACCATTAGGGCAATCTTTATAAGTATATCGTGTCTTGAGCTTCTTTATTTTCACATCTTCCATTCCACCATAGACTTTATTAGTGGAGGCATACAAAACGATAGAATCAGGCATATATTTTCTAACAGCCTCAAGAACATTGAACGTTCCTAAAGCATTAATCTCAAAATCTTCTCTTGGATTTACTACAGATGTGGTAACAGCAACCTGGGCAGCAAGATGAAATACTCCTTTAATATCTTTGTTCTTTTTACAAATCTTATTCAAGATTGTTGCATTTCTAATATCACCATTAACAAATTGGAATTTGCCAATTTGTTTCAGCCAGTTAAGATTCGACTCAGTTCCTTTCCTTGAAAGGTTATCTATAACAATTACATCTTGCCCACTTTTTAATAAATATTTGCAAAGATTACATCCAATAAATCCTGCACCACCAGTAACTAAATACTTTGCCATAACATAATCTCCACTTTGAAGGTTAAGGTTGGAAGTTTAAAGTTTAGTGTTAAATTAACTTATCCAACTTTAATAAAATCAATATTATATAAATACAGAAATATTAATTAATGTTTGAGACCTTTGAAATAAACTACGAGATTTTTCGCTTCGCTCAGAATGACACTTATTTATGTTTACTTTTATAAAGTCAGTGAGTGTCATTGTGAGGAGGCGAAGCCGACAAATCAATCTCGTTTTTGAAGTTTTTCAGAGATCTCTGTTTATGAGTAGATAAAAAGTATAAATTTTCTAAGCCAATCCTTTTTCCTTAAATTTGTTTATAGCGTCAGAGAATAAATCTTTTGCATCTTGTGATAAAGACCATTCTACAACTTCCTTCAGTCCATCATCAAATTTGATTTTTGGTTCAAATCCTAAAATTGTTTTCAGCTTTGTAATATCTGCAAAGCAGTGACGAGTATCACCCTTTCGAAAAGTGTATTTTACCTCAGGAGTAAGGTTACTACCAAAAATCTTAATCAGCTTTTCAGTAATTTCCTTTATCGAGACAGGAATCCCGCAGCCAACATTACATATTTGATAATCAGCTTTCTTGTCGTTCATAACTTTAATGTTTAACTTTGCCACATCCTTTACTGATATAAAATCCCTTGTTTGCAAACCATCCTCAAAGATAATGGGTGGATTCCCATTTTTGATTCGACTGATAAAACCCGCTATAACACCATTATATGGATTAGAAAGACTTTGGCGAGGTCCATAGACATTAAAATATCTCAATGAAACTGTGGGAATATTATATGTCTTTCCAATATTCAAAGCTAATTCTTCCTGAATCTTTTTAGTAATTGCATAGGTAGAGTTAGGGAATTGGTAATCATCTTCAGAAATAGGAATTGGCTTGAGAATTTTTTTACAATTCGGGCAGGTCAATTCCCATTCCTTTCTTTCCATCTGCTCTTTGCTGCGTAATGGTGGTCTTACTATACCGCATTTTTTACATTCATACTTACCTTCCCCATAACTGCTCATTGATGCGGCGATAATGACTTTACGCACTTTATTCTTATTATTAACAATTATATCAAAAAGATTGGCTGTGCCAGTCGCATTAACATCGACATAGCGATTAATTTCATACATTGATTGTGTAACACCAACCGCTGCCGCTTTGTGAAATATAACATCTGCAGGGAGAATAACTTTCTTGAAAGCATCATAATCTCGCACATCACCCAAAATAAATTCCGCTTCTTTGTTAAGATAGTCTGGCAATTTTCCATCTTTACTATGAACCTGCAGTTCAAGATTATCAAAAACCTTGACATTATAACCTTCTTTTATAAGTTCGTCAATGATATATGACCCGATAAAACCAGCTCCTCCTGTCACCAATACTATTTCTTTACCCATTATGTAGAACTCCTTGAAATATAAATTAAATGTGATAAATCACACCGCACCATATAGCATTTTTTGAAGATTAAGCATAATACAAGGTACTTTATCATTATTATATTAAATTAAGTTCGTGGCTTATTATACCATATTTTAAAAGTCAAGCAAAAACTCGTAAAGGCTTTTCCAGTAAATACAATAAAATTAACTTGACAAAAATTGGCATTTAAAATGAATTCAAATAAAACAAAATCTATTTACTTAAAATGCCTAATAATAAAAAGATTTTAGTAGTTTGTTCAAACTATTATCCTGAGAATACAGGTGTAGCACCAATCTGCACAGAGCTTTGTGAGAGTCTTTCCCAAAAAGGACTTGACGTTACAGTTTTAACTACGTTTCCTAACTATCCCAAGAGAGAAATCCCGCCAGAATATAAAAGAAAATTCTTTCAGAGAGAAAACGTTAATGGTGTGAAAATTATAAGAACCTGGATGCTCGTTAGCAAAAGTCAAAAGGCATTTGTCCGAATAGTTATGTTTGTCTCATTTATGAAAACCTGTCTATTGGGGGCATTATTTTCGGGTTCTGCCGATGTGGTTTTATGCATATCAAGTCCATTACCACTCGGCTTTTCCGGATGGTTAATTTCAAAATTCAAAAGAGCAAGGTTTGTTTTTAATGTTCAAGACCTTTTTGTAGAAGTCGCAAAGAGTACGAAAATTATAAAAAATAGATTTCTACTAAACTTAGCTTCTAAAGTTGAAAATTTTATTTATCGTCAAGCAAAAATCATAACCGTCATTTGTGGGAGTTTTAAAGAGAATATAGTTTCAAAAGGAATACCGGAGAATAAAATTATTGTTATCCCCAATTGGGTTGATACGGATCTAATTAAACCGATGAATAAGAATAATAATTTTAGAAAAGAGTTTAACTGGGGAAATAAATTTGTCTATATGCACGCTGGGAATATTGGTCTTGTAATGGGTTTGGAGGTAATAATTGAATCAGCAAACATTACAGCAGAGAACAAAAATATTCATTATGTGTTTTTGGGAGAAGGGCTGAAAAAGCCTGACTTAATGAAAATGGTTGATAAATATAAGTTGTCAAATGTTGAGTTTATACCAATCAGACCCAGAAGCGAAATGCCGCTTTTTTTGACTGCTGCTGATGCTCATTTTGTTGCGATGGGGAGAGATATGAATTATTCATTACCTTCTAAACTCTCTGGAATTATGTCAGCAGGTAAACCTGTTATAGGAATATCGGATAATCAAACAGATATGTTTAAAATAATTAAAGAAGCGAATTGTGGTGTTTGTGTTCAACCTGGTGATGCTGAAAAGCTTGGGCAAGAGATAAATAAAATGGCTTATAATTTAACAGTTTGTGAAACCTATGGGAAAAACGGCAGAGTATATGCCGAGAAGTTCTTCTCCAGAAAAGAACTTATCCAAAAATATTACAGCATCTTAATCAATCTATAAAATCAATTCATCTCCAATATGGCTAATATGGTTACAACAATTTTTATTCTTTAGATTTAAAATATTTTCTCTATCGTATATCATTATAAAAATTTCGGTATTACTTCATCTTATTATACACCTGAAGCAGTCTTCTTGCAACATTGTCCCACGTGAATTCTTGAATCCGACTCAATCCCTTTTCGATACATTTATCCCGTAGATTTTTATTGCTTAAAAGCGCGAACATCTTTTCTACAACTTCAGTAATGTTGTATGGATTGACAAGAACCCCTGCATCATCCAGGACTTCTGGTAAACAGGATTGATTAGAACTTAGAACGGGACATTTTGATGCCGTTGCTTCTAAATTCATTAGTATAAAACTTATAAAAGAGATGTAAATAGTCTTTATTATTTTTTATCATATTTAATAGCAACATTTAAAAATCCTTTTAATACTACATTATCGAAAGAGCCAGTATAACCAGTTATAAGTAAAGTTTTATTGCTAAACACGGGATATACTCTACTTATATAATAATTTATTAATTAATTCAAAAAAATCCTTCCATGATGTTTTATAATTAACATTATATGGTTCATATTTTATTCTATTGTTATATAACTCAATAATATTTTCTGCCCAAAGTTTCGCATCTTTATAGTCTAAAAACTTTGCTCCTTTATATCCACCGATAACTTCTCTCGCATAATCCAAATCAGACACTAATATGGGCAAACCAAAACTTGCTGATTCAATCAATGGCAAACCAAATGTCTCAATATAGCTTGGGAAAACCATCAAATCACAAGACTTATAAAAAACCAAAACTCTTTCATAAGGAATTTTCCCTTCAAATCTTATATGATCACTTATCTTTAAATTCTTTATTAACCTTATTAATTTAGTGTTTCTATTATTTCTTAAATTTCTGTCAATAGTAAAATGAATTATTAAATTATCATATATTTCTTGTCTGTTGTCTCTAATATATTTTAAAGCCTTTATAATTAATTCATGATTTTTATATATAGCATTATGTGCGGGATAAAATATATGAAAACTACAATCTTTAAATTCAATCTTAGTAATTTTTTCTATTGAAATATTTTTTATATTTGGTTTTATTAAGATTACTTTTAATGGATTCCAATTGAATTGTCTAATCACAGCATCTTTCATCCACTTTGTTTGCACAATTATATAAAAATTCTTTTTTAAATTGATTTTAATTATTTTCTTATAAATGTTTTTATAAAACCAAAGAAGTCTTTCATTTTTATCGAGTAATTTCCAATTAAACTTCTCCATAAATGGGATAGATTGATGTAAATATATTAATTGATTTATATCCTCATAATAACGAACTCCAGTATTTTGAAAGGAGATAACTAAATCAGCCCTAATGTCTTTTATTTTACTCCACTTTTTTAATCCACATAAATCCCATTTTATTCTATCTAACCATTTTTTTCCTTTAATATTATTAATAATTTTAATATTTTCGTTCTCATATATTTTTAGGTTTTCTAACGAACAAAATATATAATAATATATATTATTAGAATATGTAGAAATTCCTTCTAAAAACTGCTCTAGAATTGTTAAAGCCCCACCTTCGGTTGCCGCTGTTGCGTTTACAAAAACTATTTTATTCAATGTTTTCTCCTATTTATTTCAAGATATTTATCTATATATAATAATTTCGAGTAGTGTTTATGATTTAAGCTAAAAGAACTGGTCATGTATATTGTTTTCCTATAAAATATTAATAATGATTCATCGCCATAAGTATATATTCTAATCCCCGTGCTGGACATATATAGATCCTGCAGTAAATAAAAACTTTCATTTCCACTCTTTGGGAATATTATAAGGTTGCTACCATTTTATTATTTTTAGCTAATTTTATTCCATTATAGACTAATAACGGGAGTCCAAAACCCTCATACGCTGAAAGATAAACCGTCAAATCAGTACCACTGTATAAATAAGGAATATGTTCAAAAGGAACTGTCTTTAGGAAGCATACATCATTTATCACACCGTACTCCGAAGCTAATTTTTAAAATATCTCACACTGGTTATACGGGTCAAATCCTGTTATAATTAGTTTGTGTTTTACATTCCTCGACTTTTTTAAATCTTCAAAAGCCTTGAGCAACAACTCATTATTTTTATGCTTATAAAAAGAAGTTGGAGAATAAATATAGCGACCATTAATACCATATTTTTCAGAAAGAAATTTTAATGATGCTTCTTTTGAATGTCCGTAAAATTTTTTTTATCTACACCTCCGTATATTACGTCAATTTTATTTTCATCAACTCCAATAAACTTAACAATATCATTTTTAGTATTAGCAGATGAAGTTACAATTTTATCAGCTTTTTTGCAGGAGTATTTCACAAAATTGTGAACATATAGTCGCTTTGTTAAAGGAAATATTTCTGGAATGACGAAGGAGATTAAATCGTAGACAATAACAAGGATTTTACAATTTTTAAAAATAAGCCCTGTATTTCCTGGAGCGATGAGCAAATCCACATTATGTTGTTTTAAAATAAATGGTAGAATAATTTGCTCATATAAAACTCTTTTTGCTCTTGAATTATTATTGACATCACAGATGATTTGTTTGGAATTATTGGCTTCAAATTGAAAAATATTTTTATTGTTCTTACATACGAAAAGTAAAAATTCATTTTCCACATCTGCTTTTAAAAGCGATTGAACTAAGTTAACTAAAAATGTTTCCACGCCACCAATTTGATTGGGAACTGTTGACAAAAGATTTATCGCAATCTTCATTATCAATATATCCAAAAACCAGGAATAGAAACGTCTATCCCCAATTTTAAATTTAACACTATTTGAAAAATCTCGAATGTTAAATGGTCGATATTTTTCTCAAAACATAAGTATAAGTTTATTTCTCATCTGAGAAAGAATTTTTTCTCTATTTTCTTCAAATTCTTTCATCATTATGTTATGGTTAACCAAAAAAATCAGGCAATCACTACCTTTTGCAACATTCATTAATGAATCATACTTATAACCCGTAATTAACGGATCATAAGACTCTACATTATAACCATCTGTTTTTAAAATTTCATAAATCTCTATGGCAGGGCTTTCTCTTTCATCTGCAACATTTGGTTTATAGGAACGTCCAAGCAGAACAATCTTGGGATTTTTAATTTTACTTAGAATCTTTCTAATTTTAGATGCTACATATCGTGGCATATTATCATTTATAATTCTTGCTTGCCTTATCAGATTTGCTTTATCAGGAGCAATCTCAGCAATAAACCATGGGTCAATCGGAATGCAATGCCCTCCCACTCCTATTCCTGGTGTATGAATCTTTACTCGCGGATGCTTATTCGCCATTTCAATCGCTTTATATATATCTACTCCAACACTTTCAGCAATGAGTGAAAATTCATTTGCTAAAGCAATATTCACATCTCTATATGTATTCTCCATCAATTTACAAAATTCAGCAGTAACATCATCTGTAATTAATAATTTACCCTCAACAAACGTTTCATAAATTTCTTTTGCCATTGCATTCGATTTTTCGTTAATGCCACCTATTATTCTGTCATTTTTGATTATCTCATCGTGGATATTGCCTGGCAAAACTCTCTCAGGACAATGAGCTAAAAATAATTCATTACCCACATTTAATCCTGTTTTTTCGAGCAATGGTTTTATTCTTTCTCTACATGTCAAAGGTGGAATTGTTGATTCCACAATAACTAAATTTCCTTTTCTTAAAAATGGTAAAATAGATTCAATCGCATTCATTACATAAGAAAGGTCACTCACTTTTCGTCGTCTATCAATAGGCGTTGGAACTGCAATGATAAAGACATCACCATAATCAGGTTTATTAGTTGCAACAAAGTTTTTTCTTACAGAAGGCTCATTCAAGATTGATTGTAGTTTTTCATCCTCTATATGTATCTTGCCTTTATTAATATTACTTACAAGCTCTGTATTAATATCAACACCTACAACTTGATGACCTGCTTTAGCCAATAATAATGCTGCAGGTAACCCCACATATCCGCAACCTATGACTATAACTTTCCTCATTAACTTGGTTACTCCTATTCTTAATGTATGATTTTTTATAATTTATAATCTTATGTAACAAACTAATCTTTATTTATTTAGAACGTATTTATACCCTTCAATCGTTTCTTTCGCAACTATTTCCCAGGACATTATTTTATCTGCATATTCCCGGCATTTTCTCCCCATCTTTAACAATTGGTCTTTATTCTTAAAGGCATCAATAATTGTTTGTACCATCATATCAACATCGTTCGATGGAATAATAAATCCTGTTTCATTAGGAATAATGTACTCAGGAAGACCTCCTACTTCTGTGGCTATGATCGGTCTACCAAAACTAAGTGATGTAGCTAAAACTGCACTCATTGAAATTCTCTTGTAAGGCAAGACGACTAAATCTGTTGCTGCAAAATATTGTCCCATTCTATTATAATCACAATAATCAATGTCCAGAATGATATCGCGATTATTTTTTATATAATCCAGATGCTCATTTGCTAATCGAAAAAATTTACAAAACCCTCCTCCTGCAATAATAAGCTTTAATCTTTGAACGCCATTTATCTCTTTTGTTTTCCTAAATGCGTTTATCAATATTTCTAATCCCTTATATTTTCTTATTGAGCCAAAGAACATTATTATATTGTCATTTGTCGATAATCCTAAAGATTCTCGAGATTTTAATTTGTCCTTATTGTAATTATCCGCTACAATGTTATAATTCCCAAAAGTAATTTTCCTTATCTTATTCTCATCAATATGAAATTGATTTATTATTTCCTTTCGAGAAACCTCAGAATGTGTAAAAATCAAATCCATTTTATTAAACATACCGGAGTAGAATTTTACCTCTAATTTAGAAGCATCGGGAGGAATAACATCATGACAAGTATAAACGATTTTAATATTGAAAAGTTTTAGAAATTGGAAAAGGAACAATTCAAAATATGTAAATTTGAACCACTGGATATGAATAATATTTGGTCTTTCTTTTAGGAGAGTAAAAATAAGTACAATAAATGAGATTATGTATTTAAGCCCTTTAACTAACTTTTCCTCAGTCTTAATATAACCATAAAAAATCTTTTTAGGTTTAAATACAACATTAAAATGTTTTTCTAAATTATAATCTTTATCACAGACCATTGTAACATTGAGTCCAGCCTGAACCAGACTCACAGCTAATGAATATCCATATTCATTTACTTCACCTGGTTTAAAAATTAATACCCTCATTTTTAATTAGTTCTCAACAATTATTTTTTATTGTAATAGGAACCTACATTTTGCGCGATTAATTATGAAGTATTATAGTTGTTTCAAATAAATACCGTATCGATGCAAATGTTATATGTTTTGTATCTTCTTACTCATTTACTTTCTTTCTTCACTATTTTCACCATTTTATCCATATCAACCAAATCCATACAATTGGGATGTTTCTTGCAAATCGAATAGCAACATAGACAATCAATATCCGATTGGATTTTTATAATAAATTCATAATCCTCAATTTCTGCAGAAGATGTCGGACCAAACAATGCAATAGTCTTCTTCCTCAGTCCTGAAGCAATATGCAAGGCAAGAGTGTCTCCGCAAATCACCATATCGCATAAACTTACAATTGCACAAAATTCTCTCAGACTATTGTCACAACCTGTGTCAATTACGTTTTGTGTTTTCTCTATAATTTCTCTATTTTTATTTCTTTCCTCAGGACCTCCTAATAACAATATTTTTACCTTCTCGATTTTTTGTATCTTATTAATCAAGGTAATAATCTGTTCTGTTGAAATCATTTTTTGAGGCCATCTCATCCCGGAGCCTGTATTAATCCCTATAATCTTATAATCCTTTAATCCCCATCTTCTTTTCAACTTCTTAGAAAACTCTTTCTCCTGATCAGTCAACTCAAGTATAATATCAAGATTCTCTTTTTCAATGCCCACCATATCAGCAACAATCCTTTGATAACTCTCCTTATTCTCTTTTTTCACACAATCAAAAATGCCCATTAAGAGCCATTTTTTTGCTTTGTCATTAATGGGGTATATTGAACCATTCTTATCAATTCCAAATCCTTTCTTTGTTTTTCCTTTTACAAATGTAAGTAGTGACGAACTAATATTATCGTTGCTCGGATTAATAACTAAATCGTAATATGTGTTCTGAAGTTTTAAATAGGAATCAAGATTATACTCCAAGACCTCATCAATATAAGGATTATTCTTTAGAAGCTCTATAGAATTTGAACAAGTAATCCACTCAATATAAGAATCAGGATATTTTTTCTTAAGTCCCTGTAAAATACAGGTTGTCCTCAAAACATCACCGATTGCATCCAGCTTTATGATAAGAATTTTTTTATTATAGGGATTGTAATAAGAACAATTTTCGCAAATAACGCCTTCCTTCTTATTATAATCGCAGGGTTTAACACCCTTATAAAATCGACAATTAAAGTTAATTTTCATATATGAGTCCTGAATAGATATTTTTTAAACATTGTAGTGCGACACAATAAATTTCCCAAAAATATTGTTCACAAATAAGTATATAGTATTTCAATAGTAAGCATATTGTAAGAAGTAATTCGAGATTACTTATTATAAGCCCTGTAAGGGCGATACAATTGTAGCCCCGAAGGAGCGACAGAGCCTTGTCCGTTACCAGACTCAATCTGTCTAATCTGTCGCCCCTTCGGGGCTGGGACAAGAGATAAATCACAGAGAGATTTATATTTTTTACCCAGACCTGACGGTCTGGGCTATAGATATTTCGCCCCTCTGGGGCTAAAGAGGCTGTTGAGAGCGCTCTTTTATGTTAAAGATTTATGAACAATAATTTTTAAAAAAATTTTATGTTGCAATTATATGTGAGATAAATCTCGCACCACAAAGTTTCAGAAGTCTTAATTTATTATTATTGTTGTTTTACAAAAATTAATTTTTATAAATCTCCAATACCTCTTTTGCCATTTTTTCCCAGGAAAATAATTTTGCTCTCTTCAGACCTTTTTCACTTAATTCCTTTTGCAAATTGTTATCTTTTAAAAGATTAATAATCTCGTTAGCAAGCATTTTTTCATCATACGGGTCAACAAGAATCGCCGAATCCCCGACTACTTCTGGAATAGATGAAGCATTACTTGCTATTACAGGTGTCCCACAAGCCATAGCTTCTAATGGAGGTATTCCAAAACCTTCATATATCGATGGGAAAACGAATATCTTTGCCGAGTTATATAAGGCAGGCAAATCCTCTTCATTCACATATCCCAAGAGCAAAACTTTTTCTGAAATACCTAATGCATTAAGCATTTTGAAAAATGGTTTTGTTAACCAACCTTTATAACCCGCAATAACAAGAAATATACTTTTATTTACGCCTTTTATTACCTCGCTAAAAGCCTTCAATAATCTCACAAGATTCTTTCGCGGTTCTATTGTTCCAACAAAAAAAATATATTCTTCAGGAAGCTTATATTTATCCCTTACTTTACTTAACAGATTTTTGTCATTTATCTCTCTGAAATAATCCATCACCCCAGGATAAACCACTTTTATTTTTTCTTTATCAACATTATAATAACGTATTATATCCTTTTTGGTATTTTCAGAATCAGCCATTATAATGTCAGCTTTTTTAATTGTATTACTAACATACATATTATAATACCATCTTACATTGAATGGCTTTTGTTCTGGATAGATTTTAGTGGAAAGGTCATGGATTGTCACAATTTTTTTAAAGGAACCTTTTCGTGCAGAAATAAAATTTGGCTGATGAAAAACATCAACTTTTAACTTCTTACAATGATAAGGAATTAAAACCTCATGCCAAAAAACTTTTAAAGGAATAAATCCTGTTTTAAAATGAATAATATATTTTTTAAAATTTGGAGATAACACTTCCTCTATTTTGGGATAATCTCTATGAAAAAATAAATAATATTGATTTTCCTTATCAATTATCCCGAGATGTCGAATTAATTCGAAGGTCATCCTGCCTATGCCATCTATTATCATTGCCGAACGTGCATCTATTGCTATCTTCAAAGATTTTGTCCTCCATATTTTTTTGGAGTGCGGTAGCTTGCTACCGCTTTTAAAAAATTCAAGATGCATAACCACAGAGAACATAGAGAATTTAATTTCAAAAAGATTCCTTTATCATCCTGATTAATCCCTTCAAAGAGTCATCCCGCATAAGAAGAAGAATTAATCCGTATACTATTATGCAGATTATTAAAATCTTAAATATGTTTACATCATAAATCCTACAACCATAAATAATGACTCCTATTAAACCACTGGCAAAAACGTATCGGAAAAGGGATGATAACAAAACCGATTCTCCAATCGCTTTATAAACTACAAATAAAAATAGACTCAACATAATAAGCTCAGTAATGAATGCCGTAATAGCCGCTCCTATAAAATCAAATTTTGGAATTAAAATTAGATTCAATGTTACATTTATAATTACTCCTAAACCCGTTATTATTGGATATGCCCTTTGTCTGTGAAGTGCAATTATCATTGAACCTAAAATATGACCAGGAAATGTCATAAATGCAGCCCAGATAAGAATCCTGAGTGCTGGATGTGCCACAAGATATTGTTGTCTGAATATCAATATAAATTTATCAGAATTCATCGACACAATAACTGCCATCGGAAAACCTAAGAGCAACATCCAGTCTATAGACCTTCTATAAAGTATCTTAAGTTTATTAATATCTTCTTTATAAAATCTCGACATTAATGGGAATACAACAACCATTAATGAAGCGGGGATAATATCAGATATTTCGACAAACTTATGCGCAACACTATAATTCGCTACTGACTCATCTCCTTTGAACCAAGATAGCATTATAGTATCAATTCTATAATAAATGAAACCAAAAGCTGCTGATAAACCCAATGGCAAGGCAAGAAGAAATATTTTTTTGATTAGTGTGAAATCAACTTTGAAACTGAACTTAAAACGTCCATACGTAAATATTAACAATAAAAACATTATGATAAAGAACATTAATACCCAGTTAAAAATGAAACTTGATAACTGATAACCTTTCTTAATGAAAAAATATGTGGTTAGAAAAAAAACGAGACCGCCAATTACATTCGCAATTCCAACAAATATCATCTTTAATTCAATTCTGAAGAGCATTTCAAAGGATTGGCTTATAGCGAGTATAAAAAAAGTCAGAGAAGAAAATGCCACAAGACCGATAATTAAATTATTATATTTAGAAGGCTGAAAATAATGAAACATAAGAATGATTACAATTGATAAAATGTAAACAATAAATCCTAAAGCAATTTTTAAGATAATAGCATTGCTTAAATAATGGTCTAATAAACTTCTGTTATTAGAAATTTCTCTTATAGTTATGCTGTTTACTCCAAGGTCGATTATAATTGAAAGGATAGTGATAAAAGAAGTAATAAATGTATATTTCCCAAAAGACTCTTTATCCGAAGAAAAATAATTTATAATCAGATAAATTGCAAAAAATTTGAGAGCAACGCTTAAGATATTGCATACAATATTGATGGCACTATTTGAGAATATTTTACGTTCTAAGGTCATTTTGCCTCGTAAATTGTTATTGTGGTGCGAGATTTATCTCGCAAAAAGATGCGACATAAATCTCGCACCACAGCGTAGGGAAAGGTCGCGACCGTTCCCTACAAACGAGATGAATAATAATAAGGTTATTACTAAACGGGTTTTGAGATATTATTCAATAAAAAATTACTGACGAATATCCCACAACATAATCCCCTTTTATGCCTGTTACGTCGTTGGAGTTTGTGTATTTGAGCACTTCAGCAGTTTTTGCTCCTAATGCTTTTGTTACCTTCATCAATATATAAATTGGTCCTGCGCCACAAGCCATATAAGTATCTCTCTTGATACCGTCTATCATTTTGGAGGCATCATACATTTTGACTGCTTCAAGGAATTTTCTATCTTTATTCACGCATTCATTGTAAGAATATCCATGAAATAAATCAGAACTGGCTACAAATAATATGTCTTTCTCTTTCCCTAAAACCTCTTTGAGTATATCTGATATATAATCACAATTTTTTTCGCCCTGGTCACCAATCAATACCGGAACAAGAGTAAAATTCTCTAAAACACTTTGTAAGAATGGAACCTGCACTTCCAATGAATGCTCATATCTATCAGCAGAGGCTACATAATGAAAATCGGGATATTCAATGAGTTTATCCACGATTTTTCTGTTTGTAGGAACATCGCCGAGTGGTGTTCTGAATGCCTTTCCAGAAAAAATTGATGCACCCTGAAAAATAGCTCGATGACTTGGTGCGATTACCACAGCAGTATTAATAGATTTACCCTGAACCTGTTTATATCCAAATGCTGCTACTTGTCCTGAATACATATATCCTGCATGAGGTGCAATAATTCCTACGATGTCCTTATCTTTCCTATTAACATCAACATTATCCATAAATTGCTTTATTTCTTTTGATAATCCATCAGGATTAGAAGTATAGAATTGTCCAGCAACTGCAGTTTGTCTTATTTCTTCAATGTTATTTTTCATTGTTATACCTCAAATAGGGGACAAGCGTATATCGTCTGTCCCCCAAATTCAAATTTTAATCCTCTAACAAGTATTTTTCTTAAACATCAACATTATTGTCAAGTAAGAAAATAAATCAGCAATGTAAAACGATAGCAAGCCGCTACACTCCAAATAAAAATCCAAATAAATTTCCTTGAATATGAAGTATTTTAATTGTAATTAAACGTCTTGAAAATTTTAAGATGAAAAAATGAAGGCAAGTTCTATGCGTATTATTGACCGTTATATTTCTCACGAATTTTTATGTTCTTTATTTGCATCAATTTTTATTTGCACAATCATATTGCTAATTTTTTTGATAACAAGTAATATAGATGATATCCTTGGGAATAATGTTTCAATTACAGATACAATAAGGTTTCTGATTTATAGTATTCCTTATACAATCGTTCAGATTATTCCAATTGCTGTTGTAATAGCAGTCTTATTTTCTGTTGGTGGAATGTCTAAACATAATGAGATATTAGCTATGGTTACAAGTGGTGTAAGTAAATATAGATTTTTATTACCACTTGCAATTCTTGGTGTTATAATTAGTTTCTTAACAATTTTCTTTAATGAAAGTATTGTGCCTGTGACTCAATCAAAGGCAAATGATATTAAACAAAGAACCATAAGAGGAAAGAAGGTTTTAGAAAGGGGAGAGGTGTTCGTTAAAGGTAGGGGAAATCGCTTCTATAGTATGACAACTTATATATCAAATCCACCAATGATGATTGATCCAGTCATTGAAGATGTAAACGATAATAATGTATATTTTACGAAAAGGGTTGATGCTTCGAAAGCAATTCTTATTAAAAATAAAGATGAGAAGACCAAACCATATTGGAAATTCTATAATGTTACTATAAGAGAATTTGATGAGAATGGACTTATTAACTATATTCAACATTATAAAGAGTATGATTTGGTTCTGGAAGAGAATCTGGAAACATTTTTGAGTGTTGAGAAAAAACCTGAGGATTTGAATTTTCTTGAATTATGGAGATATATAAGCATTCTTGAGAGTCAAGGTGCGATTGTTGATTATTATCCTGACTTATATTTAAAAATTTCTTTTCCATTTTCTGCATTAATATTAATACTTATAGCACTTCCTTTTGCCTTCAAGGTTAAATCAGGTGAAATGTTACTTGGATTTGGAATCGGAATTATGATTGCCATTTGTTACTATGGAACAACAGCATTTTTCTTAACGATTAGCAAAATGGGTGTAGTTCCGTCTCTAATAGCGGTGTGGTTACCGAATATTGTCTTTGCTTGCATTGGATTATATATGTTTAAGAAATTCGCATAAGATGATGGTTATAAATTGAAATCTCTGAAATACTGACTAACATGTCATTCCCGTGTAAACGGGAATCCAGAATGAAATTAAAAATGTTTAAAAAACACCTGGATTCCCACTTTCGTGGGAATGACATAGCTTTGGTTATTAATATTTCAGAGGTCTTAATATAGGACAATATGAACGAGAAAGAAAAAGATAATAAAAATAAGTCTACAGAACCTCCCTGGATTTCTTCTTCCGAAATTCTTAATATCCACGAGGAATCCTTCAAATCACAAAATCAAAAAGTTACGGTCCAGGAGAGTGAGAAATATAAATTCATCTTCTTTGATTATATGTTTATTTTTGTCCTCTTTGTCTTATCCTTCGTTTTAACTTTTTCGACTGTAGACGATTATGGTTTATGCTGGGATGAGGCTTATTATTACGAACCTTCAGAACAAGCATCCCTATTTATAAAAGATTTTTTTAAAGGTGATATAGATTTTTCTCAAAAAAGTGTTGATAGCTATTGGGACAAGATTGTTGAACTTCCTGCTTTTTGCAAAATCTTGTGGGGTTCAGGGATATTATTTTTCGATGGGTTATTATGGCACGTCACCGCTTTACGCTTACCAAATGTTATTATTTTCTCTTCTTTAATTGTATTAATATACATATTTGTATTACCCTACTATGGACGCACAGTTGCAGCAGCGTCATCCATTTCCTTCTTAATTATTCCAAGAATCTTTGGACATTCTCACATCGCAGAAACAGATATGATAATAACATTTATGATTTTGCTTACAACATACACCTGGTTGAAAGGATTGAATTCTGTTATATGGAGTATCATTACTGGAGTCATTTTCGGATTAGCCTTAAATACAAAAATCAATGTATTCTTTTTACTTCCTGTGCTTGTTCTTTGGTCTCAAATTTATCATAGAAAAAAATATATTAATAATTTATTTTGCATTTTATTAATTTCGCCAATTGTCTGGTTTCTAACTTGGCCCTGGTTATGGAGTGATACTCTAACAAGGCTTTTGGATTACCTTAAATTTCATACTACTCATCAGTTAACAAGCGCTTATTATTTTGGAAAGTTATATCAAAATATCTCAGCACCATTTCATTATCCTTTTGCGATGACATTCTTTACTCTTCCCGTAACAGTTCTTATTTTTTCTTTAATCTCTTTCATCTTCATATTCAAGAATACTCGTTCAAAACCAATAGGAATTTTAATTCTTCTAAATGCGTTGGTGCCTTTATTAATCAATGCTTTACCATCGTCGCCCACCTATGATGGAATCAGACTTTTTATGCCTGCTTTTCCATTTATAGCTATAATGTCGGGGATAGGATTGGGCATAATCATCGATTGGATTGATAAGAAATCACCTGTCTATTTCAAATATAAAAATATTTCTTTGACACCTTACTTTTTTATCTTAATTATTTTCCTAATCGGGATATATGAGATATATAAAATTCATCCTTACGAGCTTTGCTATTTTAACCAATTTATTGGAGGAGTAGAAGGAGCTCACAACAAAGGTATGGAGACCACTTATTGGGGAGAAGTAATTAATGAAGATGTAACAGATTATATCAATAAGAACATTCCGAAAAATGCAAATGTAAAGTTGTTAGCTCTTCATGAAAAAATATTTGAATATTATCAAAAATGGGGAATCATAAGAGAAGATATAAAGTTTGATGGTGAACCCCCTTATGATTTTCACATCTTATTATGCAGGCAAGGTTTTTTTGGAAGAGCTGAAGATATGATTTATAATGCGAAGATGCCAAAACACATCTTCGCATTAAATAGTGTTCCATTGCTTATCATTGCAGATACAAGAGAATTGGGATATTTACAATAGAGAACAAGATCGAGTTAACCTTGTTGTAAAGCTGTTTTAGAAAGATTAATCAATTCAGAGAATGCCTTTGTATCTTTGACTGCCAAATCAGCAAGGATTTTTCTATTAATCTCGATACCAGCCTTTTTTAATCCATTGATAAAATTGCTATAACTAATCCCATAACTTCGAGCGGCGGCGTTGATTCTACTAATCCATAGTATTCGGACATTTCGCTTATTTTGTCTTCTATCACGATAAGCATAATTTAACGCTTTACTAACAGCTTCCTTTGCTGTTCTATATAATCTCGACTTTGAGCCAAAGAAGCCTTTGGCAAGTTTCATAATTTTTTTTCTTCTTTTTCTTGAAGCGACTGAATGTTTTACTCGTGGCATTGTAATCCTCCTCCTAAAATCTCCGATTTAAGTCTAAATAAGTTTTTTGATATTTTTAGCATCCGCAGGACTAACTAAAGTTGATTTTCTTAAATTGCGTTTCCGTTTAGGTGATTTTTTTGTTAAGATATGGCTATGAAAAGCCTTATATCTTTTAAGTTTTCCTGAGGCTGTCACTTTAATTCTTTTAGCAGCAGACTTTTTCGTCTTAAGTTTTGGCATTAATAAATCTCCTTCTTATACGATCAAATACATTCAATAGATTTTGCCAAATTTATATATAAAATCAAAGTCCATTTGGCTTTGTAGTACTTTTTTCCCAATAAAAAGAATAACAATAAGCGAGAAATTAACAATATCTAATATAGAGAGGTCAAGACTTTTTTAATAAAATTTTAAGACCATTTGGTAAGAGCAATTTGAAGTCTATGTCTTTGGACCCAAAACCATACTCATTGTCTTGCCCACCAAAGAATATTCATTTTCCACCACAGCTGTGTTCGCTAACGTCTCTATTATTTTATTCATCAACAGTTGGGCTTGTTCCATATACATCATTTCTCTACCACGAAAGACTAATGTAAACTTGACTTTGTTACCCTCAATCAAAAAATCTTTTGCATGCTTAATTTTAATAGAAAGGTCATGCTGGTCGATATTGGGTCTAATCTTAATTTCTTTAATTTCAATATGTTTTTGTTTCTTCTTTGCCTCCTTAGCCCTACGCTTCTTTTCATAAAGAATCTTCCCGAAATCTGTAATCCTACAGACGGGCGGATCGGCTTCTGGGGCAACCTCAACAAGGTCAAGCTGTACCTCTTTTGCTTTTTCCAGAGCTTGTCTAATAGGAATAATCCCTAACTGTTTACCATCCTCACTTATTAATCTTACTGCCTCCACTCTAATTTCTTCATTAACACGAATATTTCCTTTAATTACTTTTTCCTCCTTTGATTTAATTTGTAATCTCCATTCATAAAGGATATTATAATGCTTTTATCTCTCTTTAAACCCATAGTGGTGGGTGATACTGGAATTGAACCAGTGACCTCTGCCATGTCAAGGCAGCACTCTAACCAACTGAGCTAATCACCCCTTTTATGGATTTAATTTTCTTGACAAAGCAATTTATAATTTTACAATTTAGATTTCAAGTATTTTTTTATTTTATTTAATAAGATGAAGGGGGAAGAAGTTATGGAGAATTTGAGTGGAGTTGAAAAAAGAAAACACCCAAGACTTATGAATACGAATCTTCCTTTGAAATTTCAGGTGGGCAGACCTAATAAAAATACCTTCTGGGTCTTAAGAGACATTTCAAAAGAAGGAGCGCGAGTCGAATTTTTAATTATTCAGGACCCACCCGATTTCAAAGTGAGTGATGAAATCCCATTCTCATTGTCTCTTATGAATCCTTATCAAGATATTTACTGTAAGGCACAAGTCAAAAGGATATATTATGAAACGAGAGGTACCAATCGAGTCTGTGGATTAGGTCTTCAGCTTAAAGGTATTGATGAAACATCAAAAGAAAAACTGAGTCTTTTCATTGAAGAAAGAAGTAATTAATGATTTTGTTCAAATTGTTCGTCTCTTTTTTAAGTTAGATTTTTGGGCATTACTATTGGTAAGATAGTGATAGCCATCAGTGGAGATGTTGGCTCAAAAGTAAATTAGTTTATGGGAGTTATTAAAACTATTTTTATGATTATTTGCCTAACTATTATTATTTTCATATAACTCTATTCAATCTTTTTCAAATGTGATAATATATTCTTCCATATCTTTGAATCTACAATATCAGCTTAATAATCCCATCACAATGACAGGCAAGTCAATTTTATTTTAATTTCAACTTGACAAAGCAAATATCAGTCGACAATATCCAAAGATTTTTTATCAATTTTAAGAAATTGTAATATTTGTTACACCAAAATTGAACTTTGTAATATTAGTTATAAAGAATTCTAAATTTTAGGAGTAAAGATGAAGTTATTCAAGTATGTTATTATTTTCATTTTTATCGTAGTGTTTTTGATCCCTTATTTTTCTTTTTCAGCAACATACCGAGTTGTCAGCTATAACACATTAAACTTTAATTTTAGTTCGATGCCTTCATCGGGTCACGACCTTGAGAGGATTCTTGCATTCAGGGATATTTTGGATTCAATTGATGCGGATATTGTTGTTGTTCAGGAAATGATAAATAGTGCTTCTGCCACTTTCTTTCGTGATAGTGTTTTGAATAATACTACATCTGGTGAATACAGTATGGCACCTTTTATTGCTCATCCTTCTGATACTAACAGTGCTCTTTATTATAAATCTGATGTAACATATATTGGTTATAATTATTATTACGATCCTGATAATTCTCCAAGGTATATGATGGAGTATACTCTTAGTGTGGAGGGGCAAGAGTTTAAAGTTTATTCACTACATCTAAAGGCAAGTACTGGCAGTGATAATGAAACAAGAAGGAGACTGGATGCTGAACTTCTTAGACGAACAGTATTAAACGAATTACCTCAAAATTATCATTTCTTTTTATGTGGTGATTTTAATATTTATTCTTCATCAGATTCAGCTTATCAGGAATTTCTTGCCGACCAATCTTTAACTCCATCAGGAGAAAATAATAATGGTCAGTCACAGGATTTTGTCGGTACCATCTGGACCCCGATTAGTATCCCACATTATATAACGCAATCAACAAGAACTTCTGATTTGGGTGATGGAGGTGCAACAGGTGGTCTTGACGATAGATTTGATTTGATTCTCTGTTCCTATGCGTTAACAAATTCAACTACTTTGGAATATATCCCCAGCTCCTATACTGTCTATGGAAATGATGGCAATCATTATAATAAGGCGATTACTGACTCCCCAGTATATGACCCACTAGGGATTGCTGATGCTACAGATTTATTGAATGCCTCTGACCATCTTCCTGTTTATGTGGAATTTGAGAATGTTCCTGCGGTGGATGATTATTTTTTGTATTAAAATAAGCTGTAGGGGACGCATATATGCGTCCCCTACAAACAGTTTAATGTTTAATAAAAATTTCGAATGCTTTTAATCCGCTCAGTGTTACAGCAGTAACAATGAGTCCAGCAAGAATAACCCCGAGTAAAAGTAAAAGAATAGATTTTTTCTTATCAAGGTCGAATAAAAATGCAGCGACCGCACCTGACCACGCACCTGTCATTGGTAACGGTATCCCTACAAAAATTATTAATCCAACTTCTTCATACTTTTCTATTATTTGACTCTTTCTTCTTGTTCTCTCAAAGACCCAAGTGAAAAATTTTTCACACAATTTGGAACGTTTCATTAAAAAATCAGTAATATACCCTAAAAGATAAAGATAGGGAATAACAGGTATCATATTCCCGATGACAGATAGGATAAAGGCTGGAATTAGGGGCATCTTAAATGCCAATAATGCTAAAGGTAAGCTTCCCCTGAGTTCAAATATTGGTAACATAGCTACGAGAACAACAATGACTCCGGGATGAATGCCTTTTCCCTCAAGCCATTGAACAATTCTGGGTTTTTGAAAATTTGTTTCACTCTCTTCTGCATATACAAAATGAGAAACTAAAAGCAAAAGTATTATGAAAATAAATAAACGTTTAATTGTTCTTTCACCATTATTTGAAGTTTCCTAAGTGAAGATTTTTAGATAAGATTAGTCAAGATTTTTCTAAAAAACTGGAGATAAATATAAATTGTTTATCCCGATTTTTAATTAAACATTTTTCATATTTAACCGATATAGTAATTAAAGGAGACGATTTGAGAATGGAAAAAAACGATGGTTGTTTACCACGATTGAATCAGGTTATCTGGCAGATAAAAGTCAAAGATATTCCTTCTAACTACAAGTTTAGAGGTTATGTCAATGGCATCTGGTTCAAAGATTTTGTAGAACCCAAAGTCTCCGCAGGATTAATTGAAACCCTCATCAACGAAATCACTGCTTATGTGTACAATAACATTTTAAAGGATTATTGATAATATTATTTTTTCAATCCAAGAAATTCTATTAATTCTTCTTTTGTTGTCTTTGCCTTATCCCCAAAATCACCAATCTCTATGGCTTTACCATCAATTTCTATGATAAGATTGTTTCCTAATTCCAAATAACTTTTGATTTCAGGTTTAAGGTCTAATAAAGAGAAATAAGCATCACTCATATAACCAATCTTCAGAATCTTCATTCCCTCTTTATATTTCGAATCTATCCACTTTTCGTTTTTATATTCGAATGTTTTGTCTTTAACTTTAATCACTCTTGTTATTGTAGCTTTATCAACATCTGTCTTTTTCAAATCTTTAATTCCCACACTTAAATCCACAGCGGATTTTCCAGCTTGTGTCGTCATATAACTCCCTGCTTGAGGCACTGGTGAGGCTTGGGAAAGAGGCATCGCTGAAAGCTCTCTCATTGTCTCAGGCGCCCTCTGACCTTCAGGCACCGCAAAGGAATAATATCTTTCTCTCATTACTCTCCCTTGATTTTGGGTAACATTCATTCTTTCATAAACACTCTCATCCTCAAGTATCAGATAAGATGTATATGGAGTCACAATTCCAAATTCTTTGCTTAATGCCACGATTTCATCCACAAGTTCTTTATCTTCACCATTCAACCTTATTGCATCAAGTAAATAGCCCACTTTTCGATTTGCCCATAATTTTGCAATGAAATCATTTTCAGAACTGATTTTTGGGAATTCAATTTCATACTCATATTTCTTCTCTTCCTTACCTACTTTTCCCTTCAATTCTATCAAGCTTTCACCGGATTCTTTATATCTTGCTAAGATTGAAACTTGTGAACCTTTGAATAAATCAGGCATTTCTTTAGGATAAACATCAAACAATTTTACAGTAGAAGTCGTGAGGGACAGATTAGTTAATACAGGATAATTAATTTTATCAAAGAAAGATGACACCTTTACTTCAATATCTTCTTCTGGTTTGATATACTCTGAATAAGATTGAGTTATTTCTGATATTTTATCAAGGAGATGCGTGTTGACATCATATCCAACACCAAATGTAAAAATTCTCACCTTTTTATTTTCTGCTTTTATATTGTCAATAATTGAATTGATATCAGTATTACCAACTGTAGGTTTCCCATCCGTGAGAAAGACAATGGTACATTGATTTTGCGCTTGCTCGGTAAATGCGATAGCCTCTTGCAGAGCTTCATTAATATTCGTTCCGCCAGTGGCTCTCATATTTTTAACAAATCTCATAGCTTCCTCAACATAATCACTTGAATGTTCCAGAAACTTTGCTTTAAATAACTCAACATCAGTGCTGAATCTTACGATGTTAAATCTATCTTTGTCGTTCAGATTTTTGATGCAATATTCGAGCGCATCTTTTACCTGCTCAATTTTGTTATCTTTCGCCATTGAACCAGAGGTATCTATGACAAAGATTACATCCTTTGCAATAATTTGTGTCTCTTTCACTTCTACATTTGGGGAAATTAAAATTAAGGCATAACCATCTTCACCTTTCTCCCTGTATGTTAGAACACTTATCCCCATATCTGCCTTTGATAAGGAATAAAACAATTCAAAATCTTTACTTAAATCCGCTGAATCTTCCTCAAATCCAATTATTGCTTTTTTGTCACCCTTCCTTGTGATACCGATTTTATGAGATGGGGAATATACGTTCTTAATCCCGTCTTGAGATGTTATCTCGATTTGCATTGTGAAATCCTCAAGAAGCTTTCTATATTGAAGAGGAGTTTTTAGAGGATATGCGTACTTGCAGAGTCCGCTATCATAACTTAAAATTTGTGAAAAGCCTATTTCAATCTTTTGCTCCCCATTAGCAGGAACGGGATAAACCCTTGCCTTAAACAAATCATCTCCCAAATATTCAAGTAGTCCGGGGTCACGCATTTTTCGAACAATGTCTTCATAGATTTTTCTCGCCTTCTCTTTTTCAATTAGTTCACCTGAGGTTTTTTGACCGTTGATATAAATATAAAAGTCAGTGACACTTGCTCCTTTAGGCACAGGAAAGATATATGTGGCTTCGATAGGACGATTCACTTTATTTATGAAGACCTGTTCGACTTTTGTTGTGGCAACTTTATCTGTTATTTTGACATCAACCCTTTGGTATTTAATATCTAATGGTGGATACTGCTCTTCCACAGGGATTAATATCGCAATTGGGTATAAGGTTGATGACAACAAGATCAAAAAGAAAATTCCTATTAAAAATTTGAAATCAAAAATATTTATCTTTTTCATTTTATCAGTCTCCTATTTTTATTTTCTATAATAACTGACTACTAATTTCACAAAATGTTCCAGAAAAATTATTCTGTGGCAGAAACATTTATGCAACAATTAATAATGTGTAATAAATCAAGATGTTTAGATACAAATAATTATTGCATTTTAGCCACTTTAATAATAAACAAAATATTTAAATAATATTTTCTGATGATTAAAAAATGCAGGAGAAAAAAATGCAATATGTCATAGGAGTTGATGGTGGTGGGACGAAAACAAGAGGAATCATTGCGGATGAAAATGGGCAGGAGATTACTGAATATATTGTTGGTGCTACGAATCAGCATTCCGTCGGATTTGATAAGGCAAAGGGAAATCTATTTTCCTTATTTGACTATTTAATGAGTCAAGCCTCAACTTCGGAAAAGAATGTAGTAGGAGTCTGCGTCGGTTTAGCAGGAATTGATAGAAAAGAGGATGAGAAATTATTTGAAAGTCATCTTGTTAAAAAATTTCCATTAGCCACTATAAGAGCATATAATGATAGCTTTATCGGACTCTATGGAGGTTGTCATCAAGCTTATGGAATAATGGTCAATTCCGGAACAGGGACAATCGTATTCGGGAGAAACCTAAATGGTCGGGAAGCACGTGCGAGTGGATGGGGACATATACTTGGAGATGAAGGGAGTGGTTATGACATCGGTCGGAGAGCCTTGATGACTATTTGCAATGCTTATGATGGAAGAGGTGAATCAACTTTATTAACTGAAATCATACTGGGGAAATTACAACTGAAAAATGCTGAAGACCTTTTAGGCTGGATATTGAAAAATAATGCGGATAAATCTGAGATAGCAGATTTATCGAGATATGTTTATGATGCTTATTTAAAAGGTGATAGGAAAGCAATAGAAATTCTTAACTATGCGGCTGATGAACTTGCCAGAGGTGTGAAAGCTGTTGCAAAAAAAATCAATATAGTAAATGATGAATATAATCTCGTTACAACAGGTGGGAATTTAAAATATCATAAAGAGTTCGTCGACCTTTTGAAAGAACATGTTATGAAATTTTCTCCGAAGTGCAAAATAATATATCCGAAAGATACACCTGTAAAAGGTGCCATAATGTGGATTCTGAAAGAATGTGGGTTTAAATAATAGAATATCTTAATTGCAGAGAACGCAAAGAAGACGCAAAGAATATAAAGAAAGAACAAAATTGTAACCACGAATTACACTAATTTACACGAATTATAAATAATAGTAGAGATGGTGCAGGATACATATCCTACACCATCTCAGATATCTTATACAATTTCAGATTCGCGTCGATTCGTGTAATTCGTGGTTCAAATAATTCATGCAAATTAGAGAAATCGACGATTGAAATAGAATGCTGAACGAAAATAAAAAACTAATAATTATAAACTTTTGTGATAAATTAATCATTGTATCTGTCCTATTTATAACATTTACCATCCCATTTGAAAGAACATTCGATTTCCCTAATCAGATTGCTCAATATCTTGCTCTAATCTGTCTAATCACAAAAACATTTTTTACAAAAAAACTCAAATTGCCTCCAGCTTTCATTAGTGTTCCATTTATACTTTATATTATCTTCTCTATTATTACAATCTTCACATCGAAATATTTTAATTTAAGTATTAAGATTTTTATAAAGGAGTATCTCCATTATATAATCATTTTTCTTTGTATAATTTCTTTATATAATACACAAAATCGAATCAAACTGATTGTCCTATTAATTGTTACTGTTTCAATCTTCGTAAGTATAATCAGCATAGTTCCTTATTATATCTACGTTGCCAAACCTGAATTAAGAGAGAGATTGGTAGACTTGAAATTTATTTTCCTCGACCCGGATGGAAGTTTCAGACCATTAATGCCTTTTCATTATCACAATCGATTCGCTACATATCTGATGATAGCGTCGCTCTACTTTTTTGTGTTAATTACATTACTAAAAAATAAAAAGAATAAAATAATCTTTGGAATTTTATCTTTTTTACCAATTTATTGTTTAATTCTTACTTTGACACGAGCAGCTTGGATTGGCTTTGCGATGGGCTTTATTATCATAGTAATTTTCTTTGCACTTAAAAATAAAAAGAACTTTATTTTCTCGCTAATTTTATTATTTGTCATTGTGTCAATCGCATCATTATCAGGTATGATTAGAAATAGATTCTTAACACTATTCAAAAAAGAGAGTTATCAAGAAATATCAAGTACAATCAAAGGAAGATTTTTAGGATATGAAGCTGCAATTAAAATGATTAAAGAAAAACCTCTTTTAGGCTATGGATTTGGCTGGAGAGTCTTCGAAAAAATTTATCCTGATTTTATGGAATCCGAAGAATTAGAAGTTAAAAAACATGCTCACAGCAACTATCTCGAGATAGCTGTGGAAAGCGGATTAATCACACTTTTCTTTTACTTGTGGTTTTCTATATCAGTATTTTATGTTCTTATAAAACTTATTCTTACCTCAAAAAATTCTGCGACAAAGGAAATCGCTTTGTCATTCCTTGCTATTCTTATCGCAATTTACATTAATGCATTAGGAAACTATTCACTTCGTAAAACCGTTGGTATGCTCGTCTGGATTACACTGGCATTGTCAATCTCAGTCTACAACATATCAAAAGAAAAAGAGAAGCAGGATTCCTAATATAGTTATTATGACCAAATAGGATTTAAAACTAAAAGATTTATATTACATATAAAAACAGATTAACATTGATAATAATAAATTAAAAGGATTGATTATAATGACAAATGAAACATTTGTTGATTCACCAAAACTAATCAAACCATTGCAGCAAAGACGTGCTGGAGCTCTTGATGCGCTTCGTGGATTTGCTATTCTCACAATGATTTTATCCGGAGTTATTCCCTTTGGTGTTCTCCCTTTCTGGATGTACCACGCACAAGTTCCTCCTCCAGACCACAAATTCATTCCCATACCGGGTATTACCTGGGTCGACCTTGTTTTTCCGTTTTTCTTATTTGCTATGGGAGCGGCAATTCCATTAGCTCTTACAAGACGAATTGAAAAGGGAGCTTCTAAACTACAAGTCATCGGTTACATCATTAAACGAGGTTTTATCCTTGCAGCTTTTGCAATTTTATCGGAGCACATTCGTCCCTGGATGATGAGTTCAGACCCAACTTCTAAAATAAACTTACTCGCAATACTTGGATTTGTCTTACTGTTTGGAATATTAATGCGATTTCCAAAATCATTTAATCCTTATCTTTGCTGGTCAATTAGAATAGCAGGCTGGCTCGGATTTATTATCTTTATGGCTCTTATAAGGTATCCAGATGGAAGTGGTTTCTCTCTATATCGAAGCGACATTATCATTGTTCTTCTCACGAATTCAGCAATATTTGGTTCACTTATCTGGTTAATTACACAAAAGAGTATTTTATTACGGTTAAGTTCACTCGGAATACTTATGGCATTTCGCTTATCATCTCCAATTGCAGGTTGGATACATAGTGTATGGGAATATTCTCCGCTGCCCTGGATATTGAGATGGGGATATATTCAATATTTATTTATTATAATTCCAGGCTCCATTGTTGGTGATATGCTCCTGAATTGGATAAAAAATCCCGAAAGTATAAAAATACGAGATTCTAACGTCGCTATCGCTCCTTGTAATGGCACATTACAAGATAAAGAAAGAAATTGTTGGTTATCATTACGTTATGTTTCTATCGTCATTCTTATGATTGCAATCAATGTAGTTCTTGTTGTGGGATTAAAAGCGCGATGGATTCTCGAAACAAGTCTAATTTCATTTGCAATGTGTGGGGTGGGCTTCTGGTTGTTATCTAATCCAAGAAATGATACAGAGAAATTATTCTGTAAACTTTTTCAATGGGGGGTGTATTGGCTAATATTAGGATTGATTTTTGAACCTTATGAAGATGGGATTAAAAAAGACCCACCAACAATGAGTTATTATTTCATTACATCAGGTCTCGCTATTTTTCTCATAATAGCATTTTCAATTATTATTGATGTCTTCAAAAAAAGGTGGTTACAACTTCTCATCGATAATGGTCAGAACCCGATGATTGCCTATGTCGGAAATTCAAATGTCATTTTGCCAATCTTAGCCTTGATAGGTCTCGACAGGATTATTGAATCAATAACACCGATTCCCTGGTTGGGTGTGCTTCGTGGGTCATTCTATACCTTTCTTTTAGCGTTAATGGTTAGCTTTTTTACGAGGAGAAAGATATTTTGGCGGTCTTAAATTTTAATTTAAGTAATAAATATCTAAATCAATAATATTATGTTAATTGCTCTCAACAAAAAAATAGAACGCGGGTAACACTGATTGACACGGATTAACACGGATAAGAAACATAAAATAAATCTGCGTTTATCCGTTCTTATTAGCTTTAATCCGCGTACCATTAAATTTTAAATTGTGACGAAGATAAATTGAGAAATTCCAGTCTTGTCCGTTCAGATTCTCTGAATGTACCTAACATTGAACTTACTATTGTCTTAGCGTTTTGCTTTTCGACCCCTCTCATCATTATGCAAAGATGGTATGCCTCTGTTATAACGCCGACTCCTTTAGGTTTAAGAATATCATTGATAGCGTTAGCTATTTGTACTGTCATTCTTTCCTGTAGTTGCAATCTTCGTGAGAACATCTCAACAATTCTCGGTAATTTACTCAGCCCTATTAATTTTTTGTTGGGTAGATACCCTATATGACAAACACCGAAAAAGGGAAGGAGATGATGCTCACAAAGACTGAAGAAATTTATATCTCGTACAAGAACCATCTCATCACAATCTTCTTCAAATATCCCACCACTGACTAAATCCTCCAATTTTTCACTATATCCTTTTGTCAAAAACTTAAGTGATTCTTCAACTCTGATGGGTGTTCTAACCAAGCCAGGTCTATCAGGATTTTCTCCCAATTTGATGATAAGTTCTTTTATCAATTCTTTCATTTTATTCTCCTGTGAAAATTAATTTGTAATTCTTGTAGGGGACGTATATATGCGTCCCTTACTTAATTCAAAAAATCCAAATGCACTTCAAATTCCGATTTTATTATCTCCATAATATATCGCTGTGCTGTCATCGCTTTCGCTTACGCTAATAGAATAAAGTTGACCCATCTTGATTTTCTTATTAAGAATTTCAAAGAATTTTCGGGCTAAATTTTCTGATGTTGTTATTGTGTCTTTCAGAAAATCTACATCTAAATTCAAATTTTTATGGTCAACTTTTTTTATAATCTCATTCTCAATAATTTTTTTTAAATCAACAAAGTTGATTACCATAGCTGTTTTTTCATTAATTTCACCTGACACTGCAACTTCCAATTTATAATTGTGTCCATGATAATTTGGACTGGAGCATTTCCCAAACATTTTTAGATTTTCACTTTTTGATAAAGAGTCATTGTATAATCTATGAGCTGCTGAAAAATGAACAGTTTTTTTCACTATAATCATTTATCCCCTCCATTTTGTAATGTTCTTCTTGGTTTTGAAAATATTTTTTGATTTAATGTTTTTTGTAAATTATTATTATCTTTTAAAAATTGCCTTTACATCAACAATAAAATATATAATTATACTAAGCTACAAAAATAAACTATAGGAATGAAAAATGCAAAGAAAATTAATCTTATTACTAATAATTATATTCATATTGTTTTCTTGTTCAAAAGCCACGATCAGTAATTTAAAAAACCTTCAGGAAAAAAAGCTTGATAGCTCTATTCTAAAAGATCGGATTATATGCTTAGACCCCGGACATGGTGATACTGCAGGGAAAGATAATTTTCGTGTTGGAGTAAGTGGTGAAAGAGAAGAATGGATTAATCTCAGGGTCTCTATGATTCTCAAAAAGATGCTTGAGGATGCTGGTGCTAAGGTTATTATGACACGAATGGGAGATGTAGACGTTGATCTTGCATACAGAGCCAACAAGGCAATAGAAAATTATGCTGACATTTTCGTTTCCATTCATCATAATGGGACACCAGATAGGGACGTGGATTATCCACTTGTTTTCTTTTATGGAAAAGCTCCTGAGAATCCTGCAAGTATTGATTTTGCAAAAATTCTTCAGAAGAATTTCAAGAAAAGGCTTAATTTTAAGCATATGATGAGTGGATTTTCTCTCGATGATGCCGGTATTTATTCTGACCATTTAATTTATAAGGAAGGATTTGCAGTGATTCGCAAAACTTATCCTTATATGCCCGGCGCCATTGGAGAAGCTGGTTTCTTCAGCAATCCCACACAGGAACAATATCTGAAGCAGAAAGAATATAATGAACTCGAAGCTCAAGCCTATTTTGATACTCTTGTCGAATATTTTTCAAAAGGTTTACCTTATGCCGAATTAATATCACCTGAGAAAAATAGCGAAGTCAGTAATAAAATTTCAACAATTCTGCTAAGATTATGTGATGGATTTGGTGAGCATTATTTTGACAGCAATTCTTTTGTAGTTAAAGTAAATAATGAGTCCGCAAAATATTCTTATGACCTGTTAACAGGTAATCTGATAATAACCTTTGATGAACCTTTAAAACCTGGCGAATGCAAAGTATTTATAACGGCAAGAAATCTAAAAGGAAATGCTATTCATCCAAAGGAATTGAAATTTAAAGTATTATAAAAGTGCTTAGATAAAATAAGAGAGGCATTAAAGATGATAAAAAATAATATTTTCAAATCCACTATTCTATTTCTCATATTGGCAGTTTCATCTATTGCTTTTGCAACCGATGTTAAAGATTGGATAAACAATTTTAATAATGGAGTTAAAACGATGGATAAGGCGATGGGTATGAAAAAAGACCTTATCAAGATGGAAGAACTTCTACTCGAGGCAATTACTTACTTTCAAAAGAGTGTGGATGTTTATCCGAACAGTTTGGTAGCTGATGAAGCCCACTTCCTTATGGCTAAATGCTATATGAATTTACCATTCAATAAGACGGCTAATATGAAAAAAGCTGTTCAGCAATACGAGATAATTATTGAATATATACCTTTGAGTAAGTATGTAGATAAGGCAAAGGAAATGATTGAAAAAATAAAATCGGATGAAAAAACAAAGCTGAATAATCAAAATTCTGAAGATAAAACTAAATTACCATCTGATAAATCACTTGAGAATGAGACAAAATATTTAAGCACGAAATAAATAAAACTTAATCACAAATTTCACGAATCTACACCAATATTTATATTCGTAAAGATTCGTAAGATTAATGGTTAACATTTTATTTTCATCTTGATAAGTAAATTCGCAATCTTTTTCCCCTTACTTTCTCAATCACATCTGCCTTCTTATCATTGTTAAGATAATCTAAATCGAGTTCTGAGTCTTCTGTGAGATTGAATACGAGTATTGGCGTGTTAGAGAATCCCTTTTCCTCATTAATGAATTTATATACGAAAGCCTTATCAACAGCTTCTCGCACCAAGAGGTCAAGCTTTCCATCACCATCAAAATCGTAGTTCACAATGAAGTTTGGTAGATACCACCAATTAAAACACCTACTGCTTATGACCAACCTTTTTTTAATATCAGGTTTTTCATTAAATAATTTTCCTTTCTTGCCCAGATAAGTTCTGATTTCGATTTCAACTTCTCTACCCAAAATAATCCTTGCCATAATCTCTGTAGAACTGAAATTAACATCTATATATAATAGGGAGATATCAACAAGACCGTCCGAGTTGATATCAGAAATAAAGTATTCCCCTAAAATATCTTTAGTAGTCAACACCTGACTAAAATCTTTTTTGAATCCTTCTTTTTTATCTCCAAGGTAAATTTTATAAGTTGTCTTTGGATTAAAAATATTATCTTCTGTATGCCTGACGATTAAATCGGGGAAATTATCATTATTTAAATCCACAAGAGTCTGAGAATCAAACCCAGAAAAATGCACACCCCAAAAAGGAGTCGGTGTTGGGACATTAAGACGATAATCAGGATTATCAGGAAATTTCAGGTTTTCTTTCTGAAGATAAATGTTGATGATTGACCCCTTTTTATAGTATCTATTTACGCTACTTAATTGTGTTTGAGTATCCTCGCTATTTATATCAGAGGACGACAGTGATTGAGGGGAATTATATGCCACAATTTCTCCGAGGTCTTTTAATCCATCATTATTAAAATCTTGTATAAGGAAATTTGGTGAAGAATATATTGATTCATAAGAAAAGTAAAGATTATCCGGATCATTAACCTCTTCAAGAGATTTAAAATTCATACCAAAATAGTTTTGCGAAAAGTTAAGCGGTATGACAGGCAAATCAACATTTTTGAATTCTTCTCCGTTCTTCTTAAATAATAATGGGGTATCAAGTCTTGGAATAAATATTTCATCTATTCCATCATTATTCAAATCAAAAGAAATATCAGCAAATTTCTTACCTCTGTTATCACTCTCTATATAAATGGATGCTGTATCAATCAGTTTTTCAATATCATTTGTTAAAACTTTGTTTACCTTTTTAAATTTGTAAATGCCATCTTCTTTGAAAAAAATCAAATCACATCCACTACCTTTTTCTAAATTTACAAAATCGAATATGAAATTTTTCACAGGATATTGTATCTTCAAAGGACTAACAGGAAAGACATTCTCTTCTTGATAAAAAATATTAATCTCATCTGAAAACTCTATAGCATCTTTTTTATTATCTCCATTCAGGTCGTAGAAGTAGGTATAAT
>Ga0315274_10000954_pt1 | contig 44968 bp, 32 predicted proteins | sample YL17G02_20_MG_FD_203700 | JGI IMG/M metagenome (GOLD analysis project Ga0315274, IMG submission 203700) | Sediment microbial communities from Yellowstone Lake, YNP, Wyoming, USA - YL17G02_20 | ecosystem: Environmental > Aquatic > Freshwater > Lake > Sediment | place: USA: Wyoming | collected...
TGAGGATGGGCCATGAAGTCAGCGAACAACTCAATGACGTCGCTGGCGGTGTGCCGAATGCCGGCATACCAATATTCGGTGTGTTCGTGGCCGGTGGCAGCATTCCATTCGCCACCTAACCATTCGAAGGCCTCTGCCAGCCGGGTAAACTCCGGGTAGCGCGCCGATCCGCGAAACATCATGTGTTCGAGAAAATGCGAGACGCCCTGTGGATGCTTGCCCTTCTCCAAACGCGAGCCGGCCTTAAGCATGACCCCCAAAAAGAAATGATCATCATGCACCTGCGGTACATGCACCAAGGTCAGTCCGCTCGGCAGTGTTTGTTGCGACCATAGCTTATCGAACTGCTCTAAGCGGTTGGTGTGGAGATCGGCAGGATGTTTGCGCAGAGTCGCCCTCTTTTAGGTAAAACGGAAGAGTAGCTTATTGGCCAGATTCTCCAAATGGCCGCGCGCCGTGCTAGGTGGGAAGCTGTGCAAGGCTTCCATGGCTCGCATGGTGTAGCCGTGGGCGCGCTCGACAGTGCGCTCGGCGGTGTTGTATTTATCGACCAACCCGGCCACCTCCCTGGTGGCACTGGCGTCGACTGGTCCGCGCAGGAGCTCGGCCAGGCGTTCTTGCTCTTGGGTCGTGGCGACAGCCTTGAGCATGATCACCGGCAAGGTGACTTTGCCTTCAGGCAAATCGGACAGGGTGGATTTACCGACGAGCTCCGCTGACCCGGTGTAATCGAGGGCATCGTCGATTAACTGAAAGGCCATGCCGACTTCGTGGCCAAAACGGCCGAGAGCTTCCCAGCGGTCGCGCGGTACACCTGCTAGCAGCCCGGCCGATTTGCAAGCGGCCTCGATCAGCGTCGCCGTTTTATATTCGAGGATGCGTAGGTAGATGCTCTCGTCGATCAGCGGATTGAACAGGTTTTCAAGCTGTAGCAGCTCGCCGTCGCTCATCAGGCGAATGGCGCGGGCAAAGGTCCGGACGATCTCCATATTGCCGGTCGCTGCCATCAGCTCACTGGCCGTGGAGTAGATGAGGTCGCCGACCAAGACGCTGGTGGCGTCGCCGTAGATACTGTTAGCGGTCGGTTTGCCGCGCCGCAGCGAGCTCGAATCGACGACGTCGTCGTGGAGCAAGCTAGCGGCGTGCACGAACTCGGTGACCGCCGCGATTGGGTAGAGGTGTTCGCCGCTGTAGTCGAGCAGGCGACAGGACAGGAAAAACAACGCTGGGCGGATGCGCTTACCGCCGCTACTGAGCACGTGGGCGCTGACGGCGCGAGCACTCTTGGTCTTGGCTGGGACGTAGCTCATGATGCGCTGGCTGAGCTCGCTCAGGTCAGCAGTGACCGGTGCTAGCGCCTGCTCAATCATCGCCTTGGCAAAGTCGGGGGTATCGACTGAGGCGTGGCCGGCGACCTTAGAGTTCGACCTAAGCGGGTGTATCGACGGGGACACGGGCTGCAGAGGTCACCTCCAAAAACACTGCAAGGGGCAAACATCACTCAACTATTCATCAAATTCATAATGGGCGTTTGCGACTGTGGTGATTCCCTGTTAACATCCGCCGCCACTTCATCGGCTCGGAGTAGGGGCAAAGAATTCAGATTGCGGACCAAGCCTGTTGAGAGCTGTTCCGCCTGGGTCGCTGGCGCTAAACGTGCCGAATACACATACCTAGAGGAGTGAGCCATGGCAAGTCGATTGTCGGAAGAGTCCCTGAAGGCGATGCTCGATGCTGGTCAGCACGGCTTGGCGATTGCGCCCACGGTCGGTTTGGAGGTGTTGCGCCAGCCGCTCATCGATTTCGATCAACTCCTTTTGAGCGAGGACCCGGAGGCTGCCGTACAGGCCTTGCCGCCGCAGCAGCTGTTCAACTCCCTGGTGCAGCGCGGCGTCGAGGACTGCCTTGAGGTGCTGCCACTGCTGTCGACCGAGCAGGTCGTACGGATACTCGATTACGATGCCTGGCGCGGTGACCGTCTGGAACCATTGCGGATGATCCGCTGGCTCAACCTCTTTAAGGAAGTCAGCGATGAGCAGCTCTACCAGCGCTTTCGCAGTCTCGACGAGGAGTACCAGATCGGCCTGTTGAATCCGCTCATCGAGATGTTTGACGGCGATGAGTACGAGGATATGACCGAGGCTGAGCAGGACGACCTCAATGCTCTTCCATGCAACACACTTTATTACCGAATAAAGACGGAAGACCCACGGGTCCAGGAGTTCGTCCTCGGCCTGATCGAGGCGACGATGAGCACCGATGTCGATTATGCTTACGCGCTGATAGCCCACGCCTCGCATCTGCCGCCGAACGAAGAGGAGGAAGCGATTGGCCGCTTTCGCCGGGCGCGGCTCGAAGAGGACGGTTTTGTTAGCTACGACGAAAGTCTCAACTGTTTTCAGCCAGTCGATTGCGATGCGCTGCGGTCCAAATGGTCCTTTACGCTACTACACCAGCCTGCTGGATTGGTCCCGGATACGGTCGCAGGGCAGTCCTTCCTGCAGCGCGTGCTGCAGGCTTACCCCGAGGTGTGGTGTGGCCAGGTGGTGGACGATCTGCGCCAGCGCCTAGCGTTTTTGGGCAACTCCCTGGCCGCTGCGACGCAGATCGAGCCAGATGACCAGCGCGGCTTGCGGCAGCTGCTGGAGCATGCGCGGTCGATGATTGGCTTGGGCCTCGATGTCCTCGCCGGTGGACAGCTAGGTGCTGGCTCGGAGATCCTGCGCCAGGAGCATCCGCAGCTGTTGTTTAGGGCCGGACTGAGTCTGGTGCGGCGTCTAGCCGAGGCCGCCTTGCTGCGGCTGGCGCACCATGGCTTGCCACGTGCTGAGGACATGCGCCGTCAGCTCTTGCTCGACAAGCGCGGCGTCTTGGAACTGACCCTGGACCAGCAGCTCTTGCCGCTGCTCGGACTGCATTTCACCGAGCGACTCAAAGGTCTGTGCAATCGTTTTCCGGCGCGCCCCGTGAGCATGATCGATGAGGGGGCGACGGGGCGCCGGACGTTGTTTGCGCCGATCGATTCGCGGGCGCAACTCGCCGAGCTGGCGGCGGCGACTGATGCCGTCACTGGGCTCCTCTTTCTTGCTGGTTTGGCTGATGATGACGTGCAGGCCTCTAGTCTGCCTTTGGACCGGCGGCTGCTGACCGCCATGGCACAGGGTTTACTCGGTAGCGAGTTTCGCTCGGTGCCCTTGACCGCCGCACAGCTCAAGCAGCTATCCGAGCTGGATCCGCAGCAGGCCCGGGCCCGTGGCCAGGACATGCTGACCAGTATCGAGGGGACCTTACGTCTGGCGCTTGCAGGGCCAGAGCCAACTTGGGCCGTCAGCCGCAGCGCCGGGATCGTCGTTCCAGACCCGGTACAGGGCGTGCTGGTCGAACTGCGCCAGCTGCTGGATCAGCTTGGGTGTGGGACGGAGTTCGCGCGAACCTTTGCCACCGCTGCTGCTGCTTCCTCCGTCTACCGCGGCCTTATTCAACTTGCACCGCTTTCTGAGGAGTCGACCTTCGTATGAAGCCCATCTCGAAATTCGTGACACCGGCGGAGTGTGATCAGCTCGCCTCGCTGCTCGGGCGCAAATACAACAACTTCCTGCGCCAGCGTTACTTTGAAGTCAGCGTGCGCAAAGACAGCCATGGTGTCTATGCGAAGGTGATTCTGCGCTCGAAGGATGGTTCGTTTTACTATCCGGTCGAGGCGCGCGCCGCGCACATGGAGCACGATATGGAGGAGTCGGGTGTGGCCCTGCTCCTATGTGAATATATTGGTGAATACTTCGCCGAATACTTCCGCGAGGGCGGCGAACTATACCTACCCATCGATTGGGCTGATTACACTTGGGAAGGCGTACCCTTGCAGATGCGCGGGCAGATCTTAAATCTTGAGGCCGAGCGCCTTGCCGATGAGCTGCTGTCGAACGAAAAGCCGCATGACGCCGAGCTGCATTAGGCTGCAGTCTCGACCGCCTTGCTGTGATCAGTGACCGACGATGCGCCCGGATAGCCAGCTGACCGGGCGCGGTTTGCAGGGCTTAGTCCGGGCCTCGGCGCGCTCGGCTAGCTTTAGGTAGCGTGGGGGTAGCTCGAGGATAAACTCCTGAGCTTGCTTGCCAGCGTTGGTGCGGACGTCGATGCGCTCGATCTCCCACAGGCGCACCAGGTGTTGCATGATGCGGGCATAGTCCAAGGTGGTGTAAATGCCATTGCGCTGGGTGATCGCGGAGAACCACGAGAACAGGTCGGTGTCGGTGCCGTCCTGCATGGTGCGGGACGGCATGATGATGGTTTTGCGTAGCATCGATGCCAGTGCCAGCATGCAATCATCGGGTGTCAGCTCGAAGATCTTGGCGACCAAGCGCTCATAAGCCCGCTCGTGGCGAACTTCGTCCCCAGCGATGTGGTCGCACAAGGTGGCGATCTGCGTCTCGCCGTGCTGGCGTGCTAAGCGCGCCACGCCGCTGTGCGAGATGTAAGTCGCGCGCTCTTGGAACGAGGTATAGATAAATCCCTGCGCAAAGCTGTTCTCCGTAAGTGGGTTAAAGCCATTGCGCAGGAGGTTTTGAATCGTCACCTCGACTGCATGCATATCGACTCGCCCGGACAAATACAGATAGCTGGCTAGAGCATCACCATGGCGCTTTTCCTCAGCGACCCAACCGCGGATCCATCTTGCCATGGCGTTGCTGCCGGTGCCGCTGCGGTCAAAGCCGCTGCCGAGATTGGCCAGCCAGGCATGATAGCTGGGCAGAGCCTCTTCAGTGATCATATTGGCGATCAGGGTGACCAGGACGTCGTCCGGCAGGGCTGCGGCCATGCGGCGAAAGTCGCTGACCTCGTCAAGCCAGTCGGGTGAACGCAGATCTGGAAGTAGATCGCTGGGTTGCCAGCACTTATCCACGGGCAGCAGAGAGGAAAAGTTGTTTTCCATGTACGCGTCGAGAGCGGCCATCACCTCATGCGGGGGGGTAGGCGTTCCGGCGTCGTAGTGGTTTGATGTTTTGGTCAAAGCGGTCCTCGTTGATGCTGAAGCCTGAGACCCGAGGGTAGTCAGCAGGGAGTCATATCAAGCGCAGCCTAGGCATGATGCGACGAGGCCGTGCTTTTACGGACAAATGAATACACTCTTTCCACCCACCATAGCCGTCTTTAGGGCGAAATGAACAGCGTTATTTTCCTTATTAAAAGGTCCAGTCGAAGCGGTAGGTCAAGAGTTGCCGCTTGTAGCCATTGACGCTGCGACTCGATTTTTGCTTGTCATAGCCCAGTTCCAAGGTTTGGCTCAGTGGCGGGAGAAAATACCAGCGCCACCCTGCATTGAACTCCATCAAGGTGTCCTTGCGGTGATCATCGGACGTGGAGAAGGTGCGCGTCGTGCCGCCCAGTCCGGCGCTCCAGATGCTGCGTGGAGTGGAGGCGTAGTCGAAGTGTGCCTTTAGGCCGAGGAGTCGATACGATTCTGCTGCTTCATAGCTCGACTTATAGGTGGTTTTACCGGAGCTTAGATCAATATCGCAGCGCAGGTGATCGCCTCGCAGCGGGGTGACGCCAACGCTGTAGTAGAGCAGACGCGAGGAGCGGTCGCCAGGCGTGACCACCTCCCAAAGCAGCGGATCGACAATGATAGCGCGGGCTGGCAGTGGATCTACCGCATTGGTTGGAGCGATAGCTAGGCGAAGGTCGAAGAACGCTGGCGACGAGATCGACAGGACTTGGCCGAGTTCATCCATGGCCGGCTGGCCGCCAATCGCCAGGCTCCGGGCGAACAACTCCAGGCCAAGGGCCAGAGGCTGGGGTCCATCACCGTCGCCAAAGCCCAGGCGAAACCGCAGGGCAAGGTTTTGGTCGATGCGTGCGAGCGGTCCCAGAGACTTTGTGAAATAGCCGGTTTTGCCGTCGTCAAAGGCGATTTCGGTGCTAAAGCCCGAGGTGCGCCAGGGCCAAAGACTAAAGCCGATGGCGCCGACATAGCCGACTCCTTTTTTGGTCTTTAGGCCGGCGCCGAGCGTCGTTGGATCCAAGCTGTCGGAGTGAAGGAGGTTTGAGTCATAAAGAAGGCCGCCGTGCGCCCTGAGGTCATACCATCGCGACGGCGTCGTGCGCTGCCGGAAGTCGCGCGCTGAGAGTGCTAATTCTGGGCTACCATCGTCTACCCAGAGGGCACGATCAAAGGCCGATGCCGCGGTTGAACCGTCCTTGGCATAGAAGGCGGCGACGCCGAGTTCATAGTTGAGCCGTTGGCTGTCTGGCGCGTCTTTGTCGCGGGCACTGCTGAGGTAGCGCTCAGCCGTGGCCCATTGCTGCGATAGCAGCGCCATTTCTCCCAGTAGCAATAACGGCTCAGGGGCGTTTGGTTGCAGCGCAGCAGCGGCTTTTAGGGCGGTGACCGCGGCCTCGAAGAGGTAGAGAGCTTTGTAGGCTTCGCCGAGGGCCAGCTGGCCTTGATAGCTGGATTTGGCATCGGCGTATTTGGGCAATAGGACTTCGAGGACCAGGATGGGGTCACCGCGCAGGGCGGCAGCTTTGGCCATGGCCTCCTCTAGGCTTTTGGTTTTTGGCGCGCTTGCGGTGAAGGCGAGGGCGTTGCTGACACCCTCTTCCCAATGACCTTGGAGGTATTGCGGCGAGGTTTCAGCAACCAAGGCGGCAGTGGCTTTCAGCGGGGGAAGGCCGAGGCTGCTCGGATTTTCATCGGGACGCAAGGTCACCGATAGACCTGCGGGAATGATCACGGCACTTCCGGCATCGTCGCCTTTACCCCCGCTGCGGCTCCGGATAAAGACTCGAGCATTGCCGCGCAGCACGGTGATCGTCACTGGGGCATTGCTTAGGTCTGCAGCGCTTGTCTTGCTCTTCTTGTCGGAAGCCGGCGGCTTCTCGCCATCCGGGGAGTCGCCTGGTGAATCTTGGTCAGTGGGCTGCTCGCCCTCCTCCCCGTCGTCATCGTTCGGAGCTTTTGCCGTGAATGCTTTGAGGTCATCCCGTGAAACGAGGATATCACCGTCGGCGTCGGTATCGATCTGCACGAGGTCGGGCACCACCACCGACCAGCGCGGGGCCGCTTTACCCAGGCTGCGCGAGCGCAGGGTGCCGCGCTTTAGGATAATAGCGCGCCGTTCTAGATCGGTCGTCATAAGGCGGACGGCAGAGCCCCCGGCTAGGGTGTGGGCTTCGACGCCGACCCGGCCAAAGTCTAGCCCACCGAATTTATTGGTACGTAGACTCTCGCTCCAGTCGAGGGCTCGGGGCAAAGGGCCGAGAACCTGGAGTTTTTTCTGATGGTAGCTGTAGCCTCGGCCGTGGACGGATTTGACCGTGAGGTCATAAGCATTGGCGGACTCGGCTTCGTCTGAAGCTGGGATCATATCCGGCTGGACTTGCTGTGGCCGATGACTCTCTGGAGCGGCGACGACGCGGATGTGATAGCGCACAAACTTGGACCCGGCCTTATTATAGACGACGAACACCAAGTGGTGCAGGCCGATCTCCCAATGGCTGGTGTCGATGCTGCAGCTTAGGGTGCGGCAAAAAACCGTAGGACCCTTGAACCACTTGGCTTCCACCTCGCTGCTGGTGGTTTTAACGGCCACCGCGACGGTGTCGCCTTGGTAAACGGTGAACGATTTGTCCGAGTGTGCGGCGATCTCAGGCAGAATGTCGGCGCGACTGGGCGAAGCGGCAAGAATTGCTGCTAAGGCCAGCCATAGGGTGGTGAAGTGAGCTTGAAAGCGCATCCATGCCTCTGTTTGATGATCTGCATGGGCCATCGGAGCAAATGTCGGAAACCTTTAAGCTGGATCTCCGCCCCCTGACTTGGGGGCAGGCCGTTACCCTGCGTAAATCCTCTGGGGTTGCTAGGTCTTTTGTAGTTTTTGTTGCAGTGCTGAAGCGATCGCGGCGGGTACGAGTAGGCCAGCGTCGCCGCCGTGTTTGGCGATGTCCTTGGCCAGGCTCGATGAGATGTGGCGCAGCTGCGGTGATGTGGGCAGGAACAGGGTTTCGATGCCAGGGTAAAGCTGGCTGTTCATCTGCGCCATCTGCATTTCATAGTCAAAGTCGCCCAGCGATCGCAGGCCGCGCAGCAGCACGCTTGCACCCTTTTGTCGGGCAAAGTCAACGGCCAGTCCGGTGAAGCGTTCGACCACGACATTGGGGAAGGAGGCGCAAGCGGCGGTGATCTGAGCGAGGCGCTCTGCTGCGCTGAACACCGGCGACTTTCCTTGGGCTTCGCCAATCGCTACGACCAGAGTGTGAAAAAGGGGGCTGGCCCGCTGAATCAGGTCGACATGGCCGAGGGTAAGAGGGTCGAAGCTGCCCGTAAAGAGCGCGACGCGGCGTTGATCCTTAGACGCTTGAGGCGACATCTGCATCTCCATCTGGGTTGCCTGCGTTCTTGGTGAAGATGGTGAGCATGGTATCACCATAGGCGCGCTGCTTCAGCAAGGACCAGATGGCAGACTCCTGCTTTGCCAACTCCGGGCCATCTCCAGCAGCACTCTCGACGACGAAGGTCGCCCCATCCATAGTCAGATCATGCAAGGCTGCAAGGGCCGCCTTGGCCAAGGCAACCGCCTGCTTGTACGGTGGATCGATAAACACCGTGGCAAATGGTGCCAGAGGGTTTCGCTGAAGCCGTCCGATGGCCTGCGGTAGTTCCCCGGGGATGACCAGGAGCCGTGGAATAGGCAGCTGCTGCGCTCTGGCTCGCCGGGTGACCTCAGCCGCATTGCCCTTCAGGCAGCTGAGCGCTTTGGTCGAAAGCTCGATAAAGGCGGCGCCGGAGGCGCCCCGACTGACTGCTTCTAGCCCCATCGCGCCGCTTCCCGCGCAGAGGTCAAGAAAGGTGCCGTCCGACATATAGGGGGCGAGCATATTGATCGCCGCCGCGCGCACCTTTGCCGATGTCGGCCTTGTTAGCTCGCCCTGTGGTACGGCCAACTCCGTGCCTTTCGCCCAACCCGCCTGGATGCGCACCGCGGCCTCCTCGCCCCAAGGGCCAAGCCAAAACTCAATAGTCCGTAACAGTTACCTTTTTATGTCGGCTTTGGGTAGAGTCTTAGCGGCTTGCACCGCGCATTGATTTTCTGCTTGTAAATTGGGGACAATGTCGCCAATTTACGCGTCTTACGTCGTCCCTCTTTTCGTGAAGCGAGCCGCCTATGAATATCCGCCAAATCCAAGAAGCCCGCGAGCTTTATGGAATCGATGATTGGGGGGCAGGGTATTTCGGCATCGATGATGAAGGCCACGTCGTCAGTCATCCGACCGGCGAAGAACACCTGAGCGTCTCGCTGCCAGAGGTGATAGCCAAGCTCAAGAAGCAGGGCATGCATACACCGGTGATTCTGCGCTTCCCGCAGATCATTGAAGGTCAGCTTGAGCGCATGCATTCGGCGTTTCGCCAGGCGATTACCGAGTTCCAATTCAAGGGTAAACACATCGGCGTGTTCCCGTTTAAGGTCAATCAGCGCCGCGAGTTTATCGATGCTGTGGTGTCGTGCGGTCAGCGTCTTAATTATGGCCTTGAGGTCGGTAGCAAAACCGAGTTTATCGCGGCGATGAGCTATCCGCTGACGGCTGAGTCGCTGCTGATTTGCAACGGCTTTAAAGACCGTGAGTTTATCGAGATGAGCTTCCTTGGCGCGGCCATGGGCAAGCGCGTCGTCGTGGTCGTCGAAGGACCTGACGAGCTCGAGACCTTTATCGAGCTAGCCAAGCGTCAGACGATCGTACCGGAAGTCGGTCTGCGCGTGCGTCTTTACGCCAAAGGCGCTGGCAAATGGGAGAAGAGTTCTGGTGACTCCTCGAAGTTCGGCCTGACGACCACCGAGGTGCTCAACTGTCTTGCCTTGCTTGAGGCTGCCAATCTCCAGGATCGCCTGGCGATGCTGCATTTTCATATTGGCTCGCAGATCACTGAGATCAAACGCTTTAAGAATGCCATCAAAGAGGCCTCGCGGGTTTACGCTAAGGTCTGCAAGATGGGTTACAACCCAGCCTTTCTTAACATCGGTGGTGGGGTCGGCGTCGACTACGACGGTAGCAAAAGCTCGTTTTTATCGAGCGCCAATTACACCATGCAGGAATTCGCCAACGACGCCATCTACGTTCTCGGCGATGTCTGCGCCAACGAGGGCGTTCCTTATCCGACCATCGTCACCGAGAGCGGTCGGGTCATCGCTGCCTACCACTCGGTCGTCGTCACGGATATCCGTGAGGTCCAGGGCGAGGAAGCCCTGCCGATCGAAACCGACCTGCCCGAGCACAGCGATGGCGAAGTCCACAAGAGCATCAAAGAGCTCAAATATATCCTCGACAACATCAATCGCAAGAACTACGTCGAGTTCTATCACGATGCAATCGAGTACCAAGAAGAGTTGTTCACGCTCTTTAACTTGGGCTACCTCAATCTGGCCGACCGTGCTTTTGCCGAAGATCTGTTTCGCCGCGTGTGCCGCAGGGCCCTCTATTTCTCTGGGTTTCAGCGTCACCAACTCGAGGAGTTCGAGGATCTACAAAAGGTGATGGTCAGCAAATACCTGGCCAACTTTTCGATGTTCCAGTCGATCCCAGACTCTTGGGCGATTGACCAACTGTTTCCGGTGATGCCGCTTAGTCGCCATGACGAGAAGCCTTCGCATAAGGCGACGATTGTCGACATCACTTGTGATTCCGACGGTTGCCTGGATACCTTCGTCGATCGCGCCGATGTGAAGACAGCTCTTGATCTGCACGTGCCAAATAATCAGCCTTATTATATCGGCTTCTTCCTGGTTGGTGCCTATCAAGAAAGCTTGGCAAATGAGCACAACCTGTTTGGCGCCATTCATGAAGCTGAGCTCCACATCAATGCCGATGGTGATTGGGAAATCACCAAGGTCACCAAGGGTGACCCCATCGATGAGCTGCTTGAGTCGCGCAACTATGATCTTAAGGAGATCGTCGGTTGCTATGAGTTGCAGTTCAATCGGGCTGTGGCCGAAGGCCGTCTGACGCCTGAGGAGGGCAATAACGGTCTGCAACGGATGGCCAAATTTATGAAGAGCTACCCTTACCTACTCGACCGTTAGTCCTTACTTAAAAGATATGCCGTTTAAATTCATATAGTTAGCAATTGTATAGCGGCTTACCCCTCAAGCTTTGTGGGGGGGGTGCCGAATAGTCCCTTGAGAAGTCTTCGCAGGGGAGTTGCTCGTATGGGTATTACTTTAAACGTCGAAAAAAAGGGCCAGTGGGAGCAGCTGCTCTATTCTGGGCCGATCAACGAAGATACCGAAGTCCACTTGATGCCGATGATCAAGGGCCTTGGGCCTAATGTGATCATCAACTTCCGCAAGGTCGATTCTGTCAACAGCTGCGGGGTTCGTGCTTGGATCAATTTCATTCGCGAAGCTGAGAAGGGTCGCAAGCTGATCTACGAGGAATGCACTCCCGAGATCGTAAGCCAGATCAATATGATCCCGAACTTTCGCGGCACGGCGCATATCAAATCAGTCTACGCCTCTTTTGCCTGTGACAGCTGTGATCACCATTGTTGGGTGATCTATGAAGAAGGCCGCAATATGCCGGCCTCGGCCGATGCCGGGGTGCCGACCCACAAATGTGAGAAGTGCGGCAACAATATGGAAATGGAAGAGATGGAAGACGAGTTCTTTGCTTGGGTCGACCAAGCCGGTTAATTCCCTTTGCGGGTTGGGATCATTGTGATGGATCAGTCGCCACCAGTTGCAGCAGCAGAAGAACCGGGATCTCCAGTTCTAGCGGCATTCAAGCAATATGAACACTTTTCTAAGTGTTTACTGGATGCCTATGCCGTGGTCGATATGACTGGCAAGGTTCTTAAGTGCAATGCCCTGTTGACACAACTGATCGGCATCAAACCCAAGCAGATTCTCAAAGCAGATTCGATCGCCAATCTATTGACCTTAAAGATCACCGATAAGCCGTTGCAGATCTCCGATCTGCTAAATGTAACGGGCCCCACGCGTTTTGACGAAGTCACCGGATCTGCCAATGGCAGTGAGGTCACGTTAAACCTGATTATCGGCGTCTATCCCTTTTTGGTTGATGGCAAGAATCTCGGCGGGTTCATCCTCCTGCGCGATGTCACTGCCGAAACGAAACTCCAAGATAAGTACAAAGATAAGGCAACGCAGTCGATCACGGATAACCTGACCGGGTTGTTTAACCGTAATTACTTCGCCGAGTATCTTAAGGGACAAGTGGCGACCTTAGAGAGCTTCCCGGCCAGTGCGGCCCAGCGGATCGTCTCGGTCGTCATGATGGATATCGATTTTTTCAAGAAGATTAACGACGTCTATGGCCACCAAGCCGGCGACTTCGTGTTGGCCAACACCGGTGAGCTGATGCGCAAATGCTTTCGCAAAACGGATATTGTGGCGCGCTACGGTGGCGAGGAATTTCTTGCAATTATGCCAGGAACCGATCTGCAAGGTGCGGCGGTCGCCTCCGACAAATTGCGCCAAGCGATCGAGGCCTTTCGCTTTGAGACCGGTGGCAAGGTCGTACCAGTGACCATCTCCAGTGGTGTGGCGCAGATCGATATCGGCAAGGAAACAGGCGAGGGTGCGATTGCCCGCGCCGATGCGGCCTTGTACTTTTCTAAGCAGAGCGGCCGTAACCGGGTCAGCGTGCACGAGGATGGCGCGCCGAAGGCACCGAAGTTTGGGCCGCCGGCAAAGGATTAGTAGACCTATGGCGCCGTTCTTAGAGCTGCGGCGGATGGCCCAAAGGTAGGCCCTGCGGCATATCGCCGCGGCTTTCATCCTCGCTGAGCTCTAACCAGAGGAATAGCCGTGATTTCGAGCTTTGTCGGCCACTGCGTTGAAACCAGGGGCCGATCAGCGGAATCTTGCTTAGCACTGGTAGCCGTTCCTGTTCGCTAGCGGATGTTTGCAGGTCGAGGATGCCGGCCATTGTGGCGACGCCAAGGATGAGGTCGGCTTCGCTCTTTAATACATGCAGGGTGAGTGCTTGGTCGCTGCCCTCGGAGCGGGATTTTAGCGTCATGTCGAACCCCAGCCGCACCCTTTGGTCATTCAGTGGGGTGGCGACGAGCTTCAGCGTTAGACCGTGCTGCTTCCATGCCACTTTTTCGATCGCATCTTCGCCTTCACCGCGGTGTAGGGTGCGTTGCGTCACTTGGAACTCGCCGCCGCTGGCAAGCTCTGCCGGTTGATTCGCCGTGAGACGCAGCATCGGTTCGCCGACGATCTCGGCCTTTCGCTCCTGCTCCAGGGCTTTGAGCTTAGCTAACAGCTGGACATGGTTTTGGCCGCCGCCGAACAGTCCAGCCTGCACCGTGGCGGTGTTGGCAAAGCCAAGCTCCGCAGCAGCAGCTGCCTCGACCAGGAACACCTGCGCGTGCATCCGGTAGTGTGGCAGGCCGCGATCTTCGCGGCATTTAAACCAGGCTAGGCCTGAGCTAAGCGCACGACTAGTCAGGGCATCGACCATGGGCAAGCGGGCATCACGTCCACCTTTGCCACAGTAGGTCTCAATGATCGCAAGGACGCTGCCGCGAGCGGTGGGGGTGACGCTATAGTCGGCGCCAAGTGCGAGACGCAGTGCAGAAGTCCACTCTGCTTGTGCGGTCGCCGTGAGGACAACGGCAAAGGTGCAGCGGGGGCTGGCCTGACACGAGGCGCGGGCTTGATGAAACCAGATGGGCGAGGCGACTGTGCCGGTGACCAAGCCTGAATCCTGCCCGCACGTCACCGCCTCAGTGTCTTGGCAGATCCACTTTGGGATCGGGCGAGTCTCTTCCTCGCTCTCCTTTGGACCTGGCCGCAACTCGTCTTCGCTGCGGCGCGCATCGATAAACAAGCGCGGCATTCGTGCGGCACCAGTGCCACCGTCGTGGGCGTCGACCACGACAAAACCTGGACGCAGCGCCGTGATCTGCCAGCGGCCGTCGCCAAGATGAAACACATCGATGATACCGCGGCGGGATATCGCTAAGTCGGTGCCGAGGGGGTAGCTGACTTCTTGGGTGCTGCCAATCGTCATGGTCAAGTGCCGAGCTTCAGCTTGCTCTGGAAGGGCTGTCGTGTTGCTTGCAGCAGCCCCCCAAAGGTCACCGCTCCGAAGCGTGGTGATAGGCAAGGCCAGCAACAATATCCGGATCCAGATAGAGATCCAATTCATGGTGGGAGTGGGGGTGAAGTGGGAATTAGGCGCCGCCATAAGTGACCTTTGGCTTTGCCGCGCATCTGGGCAAGGACAGGGCGCTGACTGCGGCGCGCAGTGTTAGTTCGCCGTCAAGAGCCGCCTGCACGCTAGCGCTGACTTCTGCTAGGGCGCTCATACCGGCACTGACGATCGGAGCGGGTGCGGTCTCAAGCAGCGCAAAAGGTTCGTTGGATAGTCGGCAGGTCGGCAGGCCGCCGGGGCTGTGGAGGAGGTGGACGCGCATGCCGCGTTGCAGGCCGCCAGCGCCAGTCGCCTTCATCAGCGCTGGGGACAGACTAAGAATCACGGCGCGCGGTGGTAGCTGAAGCGGCGTGGGGCCATCCCGCCAAGACAGATGCGCTAGGCTGACGCCAAACAGCAGGCTGGTGATATGGGAAGCAACCGGTGGCCAGCCGGCTAGCTGGAGATTTATCCGCAAGGCTGCACCCCCATGCCGAGGAGATCAGTCTTGGTGAGGCCAAGGCGTTTAGCCAGTAGGCAAAGGACCTCCGGTGCTAAGCTTAGGTCGGAGCCGGTTGCGGCGTAGTCGCTTCGCCTCATGACGCAAGGCCGGTCTGTGGCAAAGGCCCGGACGCTTTGGCCTGGTGGCTTCGCGGTGCGAAGCGCTTCGCTTAGAGTGCCACCGCAGTAGAGCGGCGAGTAGGGTTCATCGTCAAACAAACTCAGGTGCCTCTGCGTTGACTTACAGATCCATCCCCACATCGTGAGGACGCCGACACCAATGACTAAGCTAGCGAAACATAGCAGCAGCCAGCTGACCTCGCCCAGCTGTCTATCCGGTTCGTACGGTTTACGACGTAGGCTTGAGGTGCAAGATCCAGTTCGGCCAAGTGTCGCTTTGTCCTCTGTGATGTTGTCGGTGTAGCTCGCTGTGCAGCGGCCAAGGACCTGCTTGCCGACAGATGCCGCCGCTGTTGATCTGGCTCGATGCGCCGGCCCAAAGAACGGCTCCCAGTTCGCCTTCGATCTGGTCCACCAGTCCACGTAGTTGCGGCCTTTGATGGCTAAGAAAGCGTCCACTCGCATGGAGGTTGGCGGCCGTCGCCGCTTTGGCGCCGCACTGACGCAGTAGATACTCCTGCTGCCAACTGTTGCGAAGCGTTGTCGCAACCTCGTCAAGGGACCGTAAGGCCTTGGCCTCATGTCCAAGCGCAGCAAGTCCGCACAGTAGAAAACCGATCGTACTAAGGCCATCGCCCATCGCATGACATCCTCCCTGGTGTTGGGGATCTTGTAGCGAGAGGCCTAGACCGAGGGAAGCGACCTAACAATGTCGTGCGCAGATCTTACTGCCTTCGCAAAATGACATAAGCGCAATCGTCGGCGGGCTTCGCGTCGTTGAGCGAGAGCTGGTAGGCTTCATCAAGGGATCGCTTGATGTCATAGATCGTCGCCTCTCTTTCGAGGATTTTGCGGATCACCTTGAAATTGACGCGCTTTGCGGAGTGAGCTCCGTTCTCGATGAGTCCGTCGGTGTACGCAAACAGGACATCTCCAGGGTCGAGTTGGAATTTGACCAGCTCAGGTGTGGCCCCAGGCTCGAAATCTCCGAGCAATCGTCCACCTCGCAGCAGCGAGGACACGACGCCTTGTTTGCGCACATAGACCGAGATGTGGGCGGCATTGAAGTAAATGCCCGCTCCCGTGCGCACATTGAGGCCGATAAATGCCATGCTCATCGCCCGCCCGACGAGAGTCCCAGTGGCCGCGACGGCGTCGTTCGCGGCCAAGGCGAGACGCCATATATCCTGGTCGAGCGATTGCTCGTGCATGGCTGCAAGGGGGCGGTAGGCGCCGAGTATCGCCCCGCACACTGCTGCCGTAACCAGCGCCGATGAAATCCCGTGTCCGGTTACATCACCGACTTGCAGGTAGAACACTTCCTTGGCAGCATCATAATGCGATCCAAACCAATCGCCACCAGTGTGTTCTGCCGGTTGATAGTAGGTCGCCAGGTCGATCCCAGGAATCACGACATTGTTGACTGGAAGGAGTGCTTCCTGGACCGCTTGTGCTGCGAGCAGGTCATTTTCCAGGCGGGCCTTGTCTTTTAAACTCTCCACATACTGGACATTGCGGAGTGATATGGCGCCTTGGGCCGCCAGCAAGGCAAGTATTTTCATCCGTTCGGCGGTGAAGGCGCCGATGGTTAGGTCGTTCTCAACATATAATACGCCGGTGCATTCACCGCGGTTTTCAATGGGTAGGCAGGCCATCGAACGGCGTATTCCAGAGGACATATAGGGGTCATTTACGTACGTACCGTCACCGTGGGCGTCTGCCAACACCACCGTACGCCTCGTCCGTGCGACGTAAAGGGCTAGAGCGGTGCAGAATTCTTGCCTAAGTTCGTCTACTCGCACATTCATCGTTGCGATCGTCACGACCGGGTCGACGCTAGCGCGAACGCGGCAGTAGAGTTCCTTGTCCTCCAGTAGCAACAAGAAGGACTTCTGAGCGCCGGCCGTCTCTAGGGTAATCTTCATCAAGCGTTGAATCATGGTGTCAAACTGTAACTCGCTCGACACCGCTTGGGAGGCTTGAATCATGCTTTCTAAATCGAGGCTATTCGCACTGTGGCTAGGATTTTTTATGGATAGAGCGTCGCTCTCAGCTGTCCCATGATCGATGCCAGAGGTCTCTCGCAATATTTTGAACTCGTCCTCCAGATGACCCACCTTGCCAAAGGCGCCCCAGTCGAGATAGATGCGACGTGCTTCGCGTAGGGCTTGTTGGCCGGAGATGAAGTCGCCGCGCCCGATGTAGTAGCGCCCCATGCATTCATTGACGAAGGCCTGTGGCATGAGGTAGCCGGATACGCGCGCTTGCAGCCGGGCCCGCCGCAGGTTTTCAAAGGCGAGTGAGTGCCAACCAAAGAGGCGACACAACTCGGCTTGCATCAGCAGGCGGATCCATCCGTAGGAAACCTTATTGGCGTTGGCTATCGCAGCGATTAAATGCAAGTCGCTGATCTTGGTAAGTAGTGCCAAAAGGGTTTTTAGGCGACGCGGCTTGAGCAACTGGAGGTGCGCATAGACTCTGAATATTTGCGCCTCAGGCGCCGTGGAAGAAAAGGCGTGGTAGCCGAGGCTGTAGGGAGCCGCCTCGGCAAAGGCCGCCACGGCCTCGGCATACTGGCCATAGAGGCAAGCGATGATGCCCTTTTCCCGCCAAAAAAGGGACCGACTGAAGTTGTCGGCGGTTGCATCAATCGCTTTCTTTAGGTCTTTCTCCGACGCAAATGCGCCATCAAGAACCCAGGGTTTGTCGACTTTATTGGCGAGATTGGCTAAGCCCTGAACGTTGGCCTTGAAATAGTTTTCGATGCTGACTAGGTTAAATCTGCGAATCGTCTTCAACCAGCCAGGTGCGCTGGCGAGCAGCGAACCAATTTGTTCCCACGTAAACTCACGACTATAAATGCACGATGCCAATGCTTGACAACCGTCTTCGTAGTTTCCTTGGTCAAAACAATCCTGCGCGACATCCTCAAGTTTTGGTCCGTCGCGGCGCTGTGGCTGAGTCCAACCATTGATGAGTGCGACGGCGAAGTAACTCGATTGCGCATAACCCCGAAGGTAACCCCGATCCAGCATGATTTTTTGAGCGGCCTGGATGGCTACTTGACTCAACTGATAGTGGCGAGTAATCGTCGAATTCAGGACGCATGACAGATTGGCAAGGCCGACGAGTCCGTCTTCGCAAACACCGTGACGAAGCAATAACAACACCTGCTTGATCGAGATAATTGCCGATAGAATCGGATCGTAGAAGACGGCAATATGCGTCATGACGGCGAGAGTTCGGTGGACCGCCAAGAGCTTTTTATCGTGCAGCTCAGGGTCCGTTTCAAGTCGGACTAGCCGCGATTTATGTACCCTAAAATAGATGTACGCCCCAACCCCCAAGGCATAGAGCAAAGTACCCCGGCGTGGGATGCTGACGCCAAGGCGGGCAAGGTAGGCGCTGGATAAATGCAGTGCCTCCGTGCAGAGGCCTCGCTGCGCCAAGGATTCCATCATCGCGATCTGCACATCAAGTTGCGCGACGACGTCCGGGGTGTGGCTAACAAACGCTCGAAAATAAGCGGGCATGTTCTCGATTTGGCCGGCGTGATGGGAGATGATCAAAAGCCGCTTATACAGGGTCCGGCATAGGTCTGGGTCCTGCCGCCATGGATCGGTACCGAGGGCGTCGATTCCTAGCCTTAATAAGTTAAATGCTGCGTCATAAGCAGACGATAAAGTGGCCTGAGCTCCTGCCTCGGCGGCCAGTGCGGAAAGCGCAATCAGCTCGTCTTCAGATAGCAAGGTGCGAGCGGTGTGAAGGCGAAGGACCGCGTCGATGAGGTGCGATCCATCACTCTTATATTGCTGCTCGAAGTAACGACCAATTCGAAGATTTGTCGATCTCAGCTCGTCATCGCTCAGGAGCTGAAGTGCCGCCTGTTGGACGCGGTCATGGACAAAGCGGTAGCGGACGTTAAACGAGGCCGCTTCGTCCACGGCCTGCCGATACTCTGGGTCTAACGGTATCATGAGCTGTTGGGTCAAAGCTTGGGCTAGTTGCATGGCGACTTCGTGGGGTCGCAGGTGCAAGATGTTGGCGAGAACGTCTAGGTCACATTCACCGCCAACGCATGCTGCCTGGGAGATGACCTGCTGGGCCCCCTCATCTAATTGGCGAAGGACTTCTAAGACGACATCGACGACATTGTCGGCAATGGGTACTTTCCGAACTTCTTCGATGTTAAAACCAAAGGTTTGTGTTGTTGGCTGAAAATAAATCTGCTTTTGCTCATGGAGCAGGCGAAGAATTTGCCTGAGGAAGAACGGGTTGCCACCGGACTTTTGCGCGCATAATTCCGCCAGTGCCATGGCTCTTTCGGGCGTTGTTCGCAAACAGTCGGTAAGCATCTCGGTGATATCAACAAGCTCGAGCGGACCAAGGATCAGAGTGCTCGGCTCCACGCCGCGGTTTTTTAAGGTCAAGAGCGTGCCGCGAAGGGGGTGATCTGGACCCACTTCATTGTCGCGAAAGGCCAAAATCAACAACAGCGCTTGTTGATCCTGTTGGCCGCAAAGAGTTTCGATCAAATTGAGTGAACTTAGATCTGCCCATTGCAAATCATCGAGAAACAGCACGAGTGGCTGCTCTGGCGTGGCTACTGCGCGAACGAAGTCTTGGATGACGGAGCGAAAGCGGCTTAGCGCTTCAAGTGGCGGCAGGTCGAGGACGGGCGGAAAGGGGCCGGTCAAGGTGCTCAGTTCCGGGAGCACATCCGCGAGGACGGCGCCATGTTGCTTGAGTGCTTGGCGAATGCGCTGGCGCGAGGTCTCAAGTACTTGCGACTCCTGTGCCATCAGCGTGTTGATGAGCTCGCGAAATGCTCGAATAAATGGTTCGTAGGGGGTGCTTTGCTTATATTGATCAAACTTTCCGGCGATGAACAGGCCGTGAACCGCGGCGACCTCCTTACGAACCTCACCGACTAGAGCTGACTTGCCGATTCCAGAGCTTCCCTGAACGACAACGACCTCGGTGTGTCCGCTGGTGATTCGAACAAAGGCCTGCATCAGTGCGGCGATTTGCGGCTTTCTGCCGTAAAGTTGGTGAGGAATGGAAAAGTGACTTTGGATATCACCCTGACCTAGGATCAGTACCTGCGTTTCGTCCCACAGCTGGGTACACTGCTGCAGGTCAAAGGCGATGCCGACCGCCGATTGATAGCGCTGCTCCGGATCCTTAGCCATGAGTTTAAAAACGATCTGCTGCAGACCCAGCGGTAAACTCAAGTGCGCTGGGAATGGTTGAGGGTTAAGCGCCATATGTTGATGGATGAGCTCGAGGGGGTCAGTACCAGCGAAAGGTGGTTGTCCGGTGAGCAAAACATAAAGTGTCACGCCGAGGGAGTAAAAATCCGTACGGTAGTCAAGCGGCCGGTTCATCCTTCCCGTTTGTTCGGGCGAGATGAAGGCAAGGGTTCCTTCGAGGACCGTAGAGCTAGAGTAGAACGATTCCTCCCGGGATAGTTCGGTGGCGATGCCGAAGTCAATGATCTGTAAGCGACCGGTCATTGGTCCATAGATGATATTGCTAGGATTGATGTCTTTATGGACGATGCCCTGGGCATGGATGGTACCAAGCGCTTCACACATGTGCATGGCTAACCGAACCGTGCCCTTTGGGTCATGCAGTAACGATGGTAGCAGCTCTTGTAGCGAGGTCCCCTGGATATCCTCGAAGGTGATGGTCCACTGCTCGCCCGAGTAGGTGAGATCGTAGACCCTTGGGATGTATGGCGACGAAAGCGCAGCAGTTAGCTGGAATTCACGGCGAAAGTTCGCCAGGTTCGCGGGGTCTTGGCTCGCCGCATGGAGCATTTTAAGAATCACTGGGACGTTGTCGGATAGACGCACGCCGCGCAGGACTCGAGTTCGTTCACCTTCGAACAGCACGTTCGAAATTCTATAACCAGGCACAGCCCATTCGGCCGTGCTTGCAGTCTGCTGTAGCATCTTGCTCGCCAACTTTGTCACCAATGGTCAGAACGTAGCTAAATCTTTGACTAAAGGCTTATCGGTAGATCGCAAGGTTAGTTGAGGCATCAGGCAAGTGGTACGGATCGGTCGAGATTTCAGCCTATCTGTCAGAATAGGCGCAGCTTTGATTCGACTTTTATCATGCTGCCTAGCCAGAAGGTGTCGATGTGGACCCGCACGTTCCTTTAGCCGCGGCACGGCCCGTGTGCCGCTTCCGGCCGCCCATCTGATAAACTAATAAATGTTGATGGATGTAACCCCGGACTCGAGCTGCAGCGGCTCCACTGTTGCTGCTGCAGGCCTGCTGCTCAGTCATTGCTTTGAGGCTCAACCTGATGGGAATATTGGTGAAAGCATGTATCCTGGTACTACTATGCGGCTGTCGTGCGACCCAGCACAAGGCAAGTCTTGTCGAGGCCTCCAGCACGGAAGCGGTTCCAGCGTCTGCGACCCCGTCATGCATCGATCCAGCTGTGGTGACCAGGGTTTCCGAGTGCATCGACCAGGCGACCAAGAGTCCCTGGCAATGCTTTGTGGATGTGGCTGGTGAAAGGGCGCCGTGTGATCAGGACCAGGATGGACTAGACGATCAGTTTGAAGCGGCGCTAGCTCGCAGCTACGTCTTTGCCGTGGCCTTCAACGCTCAGGGCCCTGCAGAAACTTGCTGGCCTGGCAATGTCCAGCAATTTGTCCAGCAGTCACTGCTCCTTTATAGTCCAAGTGGCAGCACCTCCCTAGGTTCGGAAGCTAAAACCGGCTATGCGGTCGTCAATGAATTGCCACAGCTGAATGGTCTTGATGTGGAAAAGGCGCTGGTCAGCGGCGGTGAGCGGCTAGCGAATGACCCCAAGCAGTACCAGGGGCCGAATTTCTGGCTGTGCCAAAAAAAGGCATACAATCCGCCGAAATATGGCGGGATGCTTGGAGCCGATGAAAAGCTGGCAACGTCGGAACGATCGATCAATGTACCAGGAGGTGTTCACGCCTATATGATCGTTCATCCGGTAAACCAGGGTCCGCTGCCTAAAGCGCAAGATCACGTTCAAACTCCACGCTATGTACTAGTCGCCACCGAAATATTCTATCCCTACAATCAAAGGCCTTTCGACAATCACGAAGGTGACTGGGAAGGTGGCGGTGTTTTTGTCGATACCCAGGATCCACACGGTGCGGTCATTGGCGCCTATTTTGATCGTCACCCAACGACCGATCATCTGCAGCTGACGATGCTCGGTCAGGATGTTGAGGCGATAGACCCGGGTAGCGAATCTGGCGGGGCCATGCAATGTAGCAATGTCGGCAAGGGAGTCGCTGGACTTCGTTTTTGGGACTTTGACGGTCCCCGACATCACGTGGTGATTTATCCAGCCGCAGGTGGGCATGCGACCTACGGCTATCCAGGTGTGACAAAAATCTTTGGCATTGGCTGCAGTGAAAATGCGCCTGAGGCTAACGATACGCACCATGGCGATGGCCTGAAACTTTTGCCCTGGCTGGGGATCTTTGCTGAACACTGGGGCGATCATACCGGTGTTGCGGTTCGCGACGGAGTTGAACTTGTCAATTTGGGTGAGGAGTTAACGCCGCTGGTATCTTGGGCAGCATACCGTGGTCAATGGGGGTGTCAGGATGGCCTGGAAGGAAAGTTAGCGTCCTCTTGGCCTGGTCCGTTTGGTAATCACCGGCATTGTCGCGGTTGGCTGCGCCATGATTGGCATGCGTCGCCGCCTTTTTCGCCGCCGTCTGCAGCAGTCGATTGCGTCGGACTCTGACCGCGCTTAGAGACAAGTCATATGCAGCCGAGTATCAAAAGTCGCTGAGCCCGTAGCTGACTTTCGATCCATCGGCAAAGGCAAACACGCCGCTTTGCAGATCTGTAGAATGGGTCGCTGTGCCAATCAGGTTGGTCCTGGCGCTGTCGCAATAATACTTGGTGTAGTTGCTACTGCGCTCCGATGCGACGCCAGATTGGTACATGGTCAGGTCGCCTTTGACGACGCTGGCCTCGTAAGTCAGTGACCAATAATAGCCTGTGTCATCCTTCTTGATCAGCGCTGGGGATGACCCATAGGTCTGGACGATGCCGTAGTAGAGGCTGTTGTAGGTGGTCCCATCAAACAGCAAGCCGAAGCCGCCTGCAGCAAACTGGCTTTGAATGGTCGTTAAGCTAGCGGCGGTTGTCGCCATCTTCCATAGCAACGTGTCATGGTCTCTAGGGGCTTGGCCCAGGTAGGTTTTTTGGCTCGCCAGGACAAAGTTGATCAGGTCTGTCCTTAGTTTGAATTTAGCCTGTATTCCTGCGAGGCTTGTGCCGGAGACCGATGCGCTGCCGTCGATGAGATCATACAATGGACCGTGCGAGTAAGAAAAATTCGGGGTCGACAAGATACTGAAGCTGATACCGGTGAGATAGGACTTATAGTCAAAGACGTTGTAGGGGATTTTATCGCCGGCCTTGGCGCTGCCAAAGTCAGCAGCATAGTAAAGACTGAAGGTGTAGCCTTCGTCGCCGGCCTTATAGGTATAGTCGCCACTGGCAAAGCTCAGATCGTAGTCCTTGAGCTTAGCTGGGTCGATTCCATTGCCGACAAGCATGGCGATCAGCCCGCCAATCTGTTGTGCTGAGCTGCGGCCATGGCTGATAGCGCTAGCCGTGAAGACTAAATTGCCGTCTAGTCCCTTGAGAAAATCGCGTTTACTTAGTGTGGTGGAACACAAGGAATATTGCTGTGACCCGCTGCCGCTGAGCACCGTGACGCCACCAGTTGGACTCGTGCCATCGCTTCCAGTACCGCTCGTGCTGCTACTGCTGCCACAACCTTGGATGGCAAGGACCAAGAAGATCCATGGCGCCACCATCCAGGTGAACGGGCGCATGGCGCGCGCGCCAGTCGATCCTATTTTGTAAGTCATAAGCACCTCTGGGTCTTGATCATAAGCTACTACCGACGCCAATCATCAGTGGCAAACAGGTCTGCGTGAAGGATTTGAGCTTTGCCGAGGGGTTGCCGCTCTCTTGGCCGTTCGCATACATTCGGTAGGTGGCGTCGAAGCCAAAAAACAGGTGGGCTGCGGGCGTTCCAAGAAGTCCAACCTTGCCGTTCAGGCGACCTACCCAGCCGGGGAAGCTATCGATGCGTTTGACTGGAGCCGACTGAGTGATCAGCGTCTTCGCGTAGCCCAGGCCAATCGACAGCGACACCATGCCGTCAGATGTGGCGAATCCATAGGTCAAGCCGTAGACTTTAGTCGTCATGACTTCTTTTGACGCATTGCTATGGTAGTTGTTTTCTAGGGAATCGGCCGAGCCAAAGGCACCTACGAATTGGTTTGGCTTGCCGGTTGGAATCATGAGTGAAATGCTAGAAGTAGGGCCACTCAAGCGATAGACTTTGGCGTCTCCTTTGATTTTGGTATTAGCTCCAGAGACAAAGCCGGCGCTGACATCGGCGATAAAGATGGTGGCGAGGGCTGGTGCCGGGTGCAACATCCACATGGCAAATAGAATGGCGGTGGCGACTTGCTTTAGCGACATAGTTGGACCTTCGATACACCGGCGCGGCCGAGACTGCGCCAAGAAGCGACTAACGTCGATGTGTCGACGGTATAGGCCTCGAGATCAGAGCCTGGAATGGTGTACCACAGGACTTTGTCGCTGCCGTTAGTGCCCGCCACGGCCGTCACATGGAGGTAATAGTTGGCATTCGTCTGGACGGGAATGATGCTACCGAAGTCGACCAGCAGCCAGGTGGCCCCTTGGGTGATTTTCTCGCCTTTAATCGACTTAGTCGCAGCGGCACCACTGATTGTCACTGGCAAATCAGTCGCCCCCGTACCCGAGTGATTTTGTACCACGAGGTCAACCTTTACATCTGAGGCGCTGGCTCCTAGCGACGTGAGCTTTAGCGCGGCACCCCAAATATCGCCGTCGGCTGGCGTTGTAATGAGTTGCCTAATCGTAGTCTGCAGGCCAGCGCTGGTTGCTAGGGGAACGGTGGTTTCGCTGCTGCTTTGTTGGGCGTCGTAGTCAGCGACCTCCTTAGCGACTTCGGCAACCGAAGCATTGCAGACCAAATGATCTGTGAGTAGGCCGGCCGAGCTTCCGCCAACCTTGCCGCAACTGCTCAGTGACGCACTGTAGAGAATCAGCGAGCAAATCTTGACCTTTCGCTGGTGTCTTGAAGGACGTGATAAAACCATAGTCGAACTCCACAGGGCGGCACTTCAAGCCCTGGCCATGGAGATCGGAAGAGATAGACGTGGACCTTAGCGTGATGGAGGGTATTTCGCGGAATACTGGCCATGGCCATCTTGGCGACAATGTTATGGGCGGTGAATGCAGCACCAATTGCCGAGGCTTAAACCGACCGGCCTGGTGCCAGGTAGATACCCAATCAGTCGCCCGACCATTCGCTGGCTAAGAGGCTCGTTCTAGTCGGAACCTTTCGCACTGGCGTAGCAAGCGGAGTCGCGAAACGGAATCACCGATGCAATATGGTCGAGTCCGAGCAGCAAAGCCAGCCAGCGGTCGAAGCCAAGTGCATTGCCCGAGCACGGCTTGATCCCTTTGTTTAGCGCTGCTGTAAACCCAGCATCAATTCCGGGGACTTCGTAGCCATACTCGGTGCGCCGGCGGTTGCTCTCACTTAGGCGCATCTGGTTTGCCGCGGCGCCGAGTAGTTCATCAAAGCCGTTACACAGCTCCACCCGCCCAAAGTAAAACTCAAAGCGCTTCGCAACTCCACCAACGACCTGTGCTAATGCCGCTTGTGAGGCCGGATAATCCATCAAGACTGCGCCGCCAAGTGCAGCCATGCCCGGTTCGACCCGTTCGATCAACAGTTTAAAAAAAGCTGTCTCAAAATCATCATCGTCACGCAGCGAAACGGCTCCAGCCGCAGTACCCTTCTTCGCCAACTCCTGGTCGCCATCGATCAGGTCCAGCCCAACCCAGCGCTTAAAGGCCTCGGCCACAGAGATTCGTGCGAACTGCTTTGGCAGCACCAGGCGACTACCCATATATTTGTGGCTAAACCGCAGCAATTCCTCAGTCTGGTCGATGAGGCCACTAAACGACAGGCCGCACTCATACCATTCGAGCATGGTGAATTCCGGATGGTGCCACTGTGAGTACTCGCCGCCACTGCGGAAGCACGGCGCCAGCTGAAAGATCCGTTCAGCCCCAAGCGCCAAGGTTTGCTTCATATGCAACTCAGGGCTCGAGCGTAAATAGAGCCGCTGCGTCCGCCCCTGGTAATCCAGCCATTCGGTTGGAAAGTAGCGAAGGTGAACCTCGGTGCCGGGACACACCACGGCCAAGGGGGTATCGACCTCCAGATAGGCTCGGGCGCCAAAGAAGGCGCGAACCGCCTCCTTTAGTTTGGCGCGCGCCTGCAGGGCGGCAAGGGGGCTCACACCCATCAGGTCGCCTTGGCCTTGCTTGCAGATGCCTTGCTTGATCCCTTGGCTTTGCTCCGTTCGGCCTGCCGCCGCTCGCGGAGGGCCTCTAGCCGTTTGTGGATCGCCTCCAGTGCCGATTTGGCTGGATAGCTGTCTTGCTGCATGCCGGTGAAGCCAAGGGGCACACCGGTTGCCAACTCGAAGGCATCGTTGATGCTGGTGATCGGAAAGATGCGAAACTTGCCGCTGTCGATCGCGGCGCGAACGTCGCCGTGCAGCATCAGATTCGGCACGTTCTGCACCGGAATCAGGACATCGTTGCGGCCGGATTTACCGATCAACCGGCAGGTTTTAAAGTACCCTTCGATCTTCTCGTTGACCCCGCCGATGGGCTGGACGTCGCCGAACTGGTTAAGGCTACCGGTCATCGCTACGCTTTGGCGCACCGGCGTGTTGCTAAGCGCACTCAGGATGGCCACGAGTTCGGCGACCGTCGCGCTATCGCCGTCGATGAGTCCATAGGACTGCTCAAAGCAAACGCTCGCCGCTAGGCCAAGATCATGCTCTTTGGCCAAAAGCGCATTGAGAAAGCCGCTGAGGATGTGGATGCCCTTGTCGTGGATTTTGCCCGACAGTTTACTCGCCCGCTCGATATTCAGGACGCCCTTATCGGCGCTGGAGATGCTGCAGGTAATGCGACCGATCTTGCCAAACGAATAGTCGCCCAAGTCGTACACAGCGAGGCCGTTGACCTGGCCGATGCGTTCGCCGTCGACCGACAGCAGGACGTCCTCATGGCGGACCATGTCTAGGAGTTGCTGCTCGACCAGGTTGACCCGGTGAAACTTTAGGTTGAGCGCCTTTTCGACATGACCGCGCGTCACTTCTTTGGCGCCTTCGCCGCGAGCCACGTAGTCACTCTCAATGCTCAGATCTTTGATTTCGGCAAATTGCGTCGACAGGTAACGTTGGTCTTCGACCAGCCTTGAGCCAAACTCGACGACCGCGGCAATGCCTTCGGCATTAAACGGCAGCAGATGCTCGACTTGGGTACGGGTCGCGATAAAGCCAGCATAGGCGTTGACCGTCTCCGCATCCCTCGGCATGCGGTGATCGAAGTCGGCTTTGATTTTGAAGATCTTGTGAAAGTCTTCATCACCGTCGTGGAGGATGTGATAAATCTCGTCATTGCCGATCAAAATCACCTTGACGTCGAGGGGGATCGGCACCGGCCGCAGGCCCGAGGTCGGAAGCAGTGAATACTGCTCGCCCATATCCTCGATAAAGCCAAGGCGGTTCTTCAGTGCCCGCTTCAGGGTGTCCCAGATGCTCTGGGTCTTAAAGATATCCATGGCGTTGAGCACGAGATACCCGCCGTTGGCGCGGTGGATGGCTCCGGCCTTGATCATCGTGAAGTCGGTCAAGTACATGCCGTGTTCGACATTCTTTTCGATGCGCCCAAACAGGTTGTAGTAGGTCGGATTGGACTCGATGATGACCGGTGCGCCTTGCACATTGGTGTTATCAACGAACACGTTGACCTTGTACTTGACGTGGGGATCGCGCTCCTCGGGCATGGCATGGTGGGAGCCTTCGCCTTCACCCTCCTCGCTATCGACGAAGTCGAGCAGGTTTTCGAGGATATGGGCTTTGACCGCCTGCAGATGCGCCGCGATCAGGGCATGGTCTTTATACTCTTCGCAGATCGGGTCGAGCTCGCGCGCGACCAGCTGTAGGCCGAGGTCGCTGCGCAGGGACTCGACAAAGCCGCTGGTCTCTTGTTCGATGGCGCGGACCTTACGGGCAAAGTCGAGCACCTCTGGTTCCAGTTGGGAACGCTTATCCTCGATGACTTCGCGGTCGGTGTCGCCAAGCTTGCCATACTCCTTTTCGGTTAAGGAGCGACCATCGACGACCGGAATCGTCTCGATGCCCATACGCGTCGACTTGATAATGAAGTCCATCGACTTGGCCAGACGCTCTAGATCAGCGTAGAGCTTGGCCTTGCGTTCATTGGACGCCGAGACATAGGCATTGACCGCATTCTCATAATCTTCGCTCTGCAGGGCATTGGGAACCAGCTCGCGCAGTTGCTTAACCAACGCATCCATGCGCTTTTTAAACTTACGCCCCTCGCCGGCGGGCATACTGATGGCCTTGGGGGTCTCGGTATCCTCGAAGTCATAAACATAGATCCAGTCCGAGGGCTTAGGCGAGTCGCTCGACCACTTTTCTAAAAACGAGCGAATGACGCTGGTTTTGCCGGTGCCCTGAATACCTGCCACATAGATATTGTAGCCGGGCTTGCGGATGCCCAGACCCATGTTGATCGCACCAACGGCGCGGTCCTGGGAGATGATGTCGTGGGACTTACCGAGGTGGGTGGTATCCTTGAATTTAAACAAGCTTGTTGGGCACCGCAGGTACGTCTGACGCGTTGCCAATGGCTTCGGCAGGGCCCACTTACTGCCGGGCTTGGTGTTGGGCTTCTTGACCGTCGAGGGTGACCGGCGCGAAGCCGCCCGTTGCTGCTTCTTAGCCATAAGTCATACCCCCAGGTAGACGACTAGATGATTTGTAGTTCTTTGACCAAGGCCTCATAGCGGGGCAGGAGGTCGTGGATGGTGGCGTGTGATTTGACGGACTCAAGGACATGGACGATTAACCTTTTGCCGGGTTCGCTGCTGCTAGTCATGAAATAGTCGCCGTAGGCGTCGAGGAAATCGAGTGCGTCCTCCGTCGCATCCTGCGACTGCAGGCTGATACAGGCGGCCACGCCTTTGCGCAGCCACTGGCTTAGCTCTTGCAGATTTGCTTCGCTCTTAATGCCAAGGCGTAAACACTCGCCGCACAGGGTGAGCATCAAATCCTTGGGCAGATCCTTTTCATGGCAGCCTACATAATAACTCAGGGTTTTGTAAGCATTACGCCAGTTTTTACTGGTCTGGAGGACGCGCACCTTTTCCATGGTCAGGTCGAAGGCCTGGACGGCCTTGTCGCGCCGCTGGTCTAGCCGGCGCTGCCGTGCCGCCAGCTCGCCTGACATCCGCTCTTTCAGCGTCGTCAGGACCTTGATCGCTTCAGGTTGGGTCAGAGTCTCGTGCACTTCAAGCTCGCGCTCGAGCGTGTCCGAGAGGATGTCAACCACCTGTGGAACGCCGCTGCCGGTCTGATCCGCGATTTGGGCCAACGTCCAGCTGTCGTTTTCTGGCCACTTTGCCATGACTCGTTCGAGTTCACAGATAAAGTCGAGCATCATTGAGGCCTTCCCCATTCCATGGTTGAGACGTCCGAGAAACATGTGCGGGCGTTTCGTAAGAGTACCATGGTGAGTCGACGCACAGCATGCAAAAATTGCATACCCGCGCCTAAAAAGGTTGGCCTCTCCAGCGGATGGCTGGATTAGATGAAAAATCATTGTTTAGAAGCACCCTGGCCAAGCAATTTTTTGAAAAATTACAACCCGGCCTTGGGTGCGACTAAGATGTGATGCTGCCGACTATACGGTGCGAAGCTGGCGGCGTTTGCGCATCATGCGGCGCTTTTTACGACCAACTTTACGACGACCCTTCGGATGTTTTCTTCTGTGTCTGGAACCGTGCAAGAGTAAACTCCGTATCATGTGAATCAAGGTCCGCGAAGTTAACCAGCCCGTTAAAAAAGTGCAAGCACATTCTTTCATCATATGTATCAGGAGGTTGTGGACTCTGGGGCGACCTTCCCCCGTGGCCCCCATGGCCTCCAGGGCTCAAGTTCCGTTCCGGGACGCCGATTGTTACGCTAGGTCATGGAATTGTCTGGCGCGAAAGGAACAAGGCCGTGAGTGAAGAGCCGATCACCAGTATGGAACGAGCCCGTCGTAGCCTGCGCTCGACGGTGATCGAACCGTTCAAACAGATTCGTTTTGGTCTTTATGTGATCGGCATCTCCGTAGCCTTTGTGGCCGTCTGTGCCTTGATGTTCTTGACCGCCTTTATCGATCAGTACAAACACGTGATGAACATCTTTCATGTGGTCGACCCCAACCTGCAGTGGGAGCTGGTCACCAACGAAGTGTTTTTGACCAATGCGATCCGCATCGGCCTGATGTTTGCCGTCTTTATCACCGTCATGTTCACCGTCGTGTTTCGCCTGACCCATCGCTATTACGGACCCTTGGTCAGTATCGAGCGCTTCGTTGATCAGGTGCTTGCCGGGGACTATCACGTCCGTTGCAAGATCCGCGAAAAAGACGAACTCCATGCGCTATGCGACAAGCTCAACGCCATGGCCGAGGCTTTAGAGTCGCGACACGGCTACGGCGAGGGTCACACCTACACGGTCGAGGAAGCTGCTGCTGGCAAGCGCCACGGCAAGGTGAGCTAAGTGCCCTAAAACGGTAGGTAGGTGCCGTCTTGGAACCTCGCCGGAAACAGCATGAGCCAGTTTTGCGCCCAGCCTCGTGCGTACATTTGCTGATGCACGAAGTTGGCGACCAAGGCATGGCCGTAGGGCGTTGGATGGACGCTATCGGCGTAAAAGAAGTGACTGGAGTCTGCGGCTATGGGCGTCGTCGTGGCCTCCGTGCAGAGTAAGCCGCTGGTGCTGCCGCAGGCCGGTTTGCTGGCGTCTGCGATGCCGTAGTCGTTGGGATGACTGATTTCTTTGGCCGTCGTTTGCACCAGGTCCAAGTACAGCACGTTCGGGCTGGTGAGGCCTGCTTGTAGCTTGCTATTAAACGCGCTGACCAGTGCCGCGATCACGTCTTTGCTGTCCTTGTAAGTCGCGCCAAAGGGCGCCGAATTGACGTCGGGAACGCCGAGAACGACGACGTAGCGTGCTCCCTTCGCGATGATCTGATCTTGCACATAACCGGCCAACTCGCTCCCAGCCTTGCCGATCTCGGCCACGGCCGTCGGCAGTTCTGCGGCCGCTGCTGCGGCTCCCGCGGCAGCAGCAGCAGCAGCATCGCCGCCCTTGGCTACAGTTTGCGCTGCGGCGGTCTTAGCCGCCTGGCCGACGGCGCCAAACCAGGTAAAGAAGTCGTTGCCCCCAGCCCAGACAAACACCACCTCGGTGCCGGTAAAGCTACCCCCAACTTTCGTCAGATGAATTTGAATCTGCGTTGCCACCGGCACGGTCAGAGGGCCAATGGCGGCGACCGCAGCAGTCGTGGCGGGGCTCTTCTTATTGCCGATGCCGATGGGGTTGGTCACCATGGAGCCGCCCTGGGCATAGCTGAAGCAGCTGTCGTTATTTGTCGGTGGCATCAGCTGGTTGTTGCCGGTGCCATCCAGCCCGGTCTGCGCTGGGCAAACCGCTGGTAGTCCAAACTCGAGGCCGAGAAGTTCGGTCCAGACCTGGGGCGTCGGACCGGATGCGGAATTGATCGTATATTTACCACCCCCCGCCGCTTTGACGTCGCCCAGCCGGTAGGTGCCGACGTCGCTTAGGCTATCACCAAAAGAGACGAGGCGACTAAAGGTTGGAGCGCTGCTTTGACCCTGGTTGCTGCGACCGCAGCCAGGGAGTATTGCGGCTGCCAAAGCGCCTCCCATCAAAAACCACTGCCGCATCTTGAATCCTCCTGGCTAAATCGATATCCGCTAGACAGACCGAAAGTCGGGGCTAGATGAATATTGTCGCAGCGTTTTCCTGTTTAGGGTAGTCGCCTGAAGTGGCGGGAGCCAGGCACCACTTTTGTCTAGCATTTGCCCGCTGCTTTTATTTTGCCGCGGACCGCCAATGCTGTCATCGTATAAACAGTAAGTCGTCCACCTGTAAACTGATTGAGGTTGGCATGCGTTGTCTTTATCTGTCGGCGTTCATCGGCTGCCTTGTTGCCGACTTGGCCGTAGCCGAGAACGGCTCGTTGCCGATTGGGTCATCGGCGGCCTCGCGTGCGCTCGGCGGCACCGGTATCGCCGCCTTCACCGGTGTGGTCGACAGTGAATATAAGAATCCCGCCACGCTGAGCCAACTACCTAAGGCAAGCGGCCAGGCCGAGCTGTCGCTTGGCTTTTTTAGCGTCGATGCGCAGGCCCAGCAAAAGGTCACCAACCCAGTGCTCCAGGGTGACGACACTGGCCGCTACCAGTCCAGCGCGACGCGGCTCGTGGCGCCAACGGCGATCGGTGTCGCCTACCGAGTCACCGAGGACTTGGCGCTAGCCCTTGGCGCTAGCGCCTTTGGCAGTCAGTTGGACTACGGCAATCACCGTGGCGTCTCCGGCGTCAAGCGTACCACCTCGCAGATCAACCTCATGCTGGGGGCATCGTATCAGCTTTGTCCTGAGGTCAGCATCGGCGCGACGTTGATCGGCCAAAGCTTCGCCAGTAAGTCCAGCCTACTGTATTCGAAAGCCCAATTTGCCCGTACCGAGTGGAATTCAAGCGGCAAGGCTGGCAGCGCCTCCATCGGCGCACTTTACAGCGTCACCCCCATGCTGACGGTAGGGATCAGCTACATGCTGCCTAAGACGGCAAAGATCAAAGGCTTCCTCGATGCAGACACCTACAATGCCGATTATTCGCCGAATACCGTGGTCAATCACAGCGATCTTAAGGTGTCTGACCCAAAGGAAGTCGGCATTGGCACCCAGCTGCGCTTGACCACTGAGTGGACCGTGTTGGCCGACTTCAAGCGCCTGCTGTGGGCCAGCGACGCATTTTACAAAGACCTAGGTTGGCGCGATCAAAACATCTACGCCGTGGGCAGCGCTTATACGACGGGAGCGCACACCTGGAAGGCTGGATATAACTATGCGAAGATGCCGATGCCAAAGAGTCTCAGTGGAGACAACGGTCTCGAGCCGGTGCGCATTCAAGGGCACCTCCTGAGTAAACTCAATGTGGCCATCTTAAATACCCTGGTGCTGCCAGCAACCAGCGAGCAGTCCTTTACCCTAGGGTCGTCGCACGCTCTGACGGACAGCGTCACCGTCAATACTGCCTTAGTCTACAATCCACCGAGTTCAGTGACGCGTTCAGGGGTGTTGCAAGAACCGACGGGTGCAGTCGGCACGTACAACTACGAAGCGAAGCTAAGCCTGACGGCCTTGACCCTCGATGCGACGATTAAATTCTGAGGACTCGCTTCGGCAGCGCTGGTTTTAAATCCCAATGGCCACTGGTTGTCCGGTGGTTTCCAGCACGTTGAACCAAGTCTCGCCATGCGGATTGATCGCTTGCTTGACGTTGGCCAGCGCTTGCGTCGGGACATGGGTCATCAGGCCGTGCCAGTAGCCGATGAGGAGGCCCGACTTGCCAGCCATGGCGGCGTGCACGGCGTTTTGCGCCAAGCGAGTGCAATGCAGCAGGTCGGTCGGATTCGCTGGGGCCGAGCGGATCAGATAGCTCGGGTCGATATATTTTAATGAGACATTCAGGTTTTTCTGGTGAAAGTGCTGATTGATCCGCTCTTGCAGATACGATCCAATATCACCCAGTTTTGCGTTGCCGGAAGCATCGACGCCGAGTCGAGCTGGGTCAAATACAGACTGGCCCGCTCCTTCCGCCACGACGATCACCGCATGCCGCCGCAGGAGGACCCGGTCCTCGATCAATTGCAGCAGTCCGGTCGGTCCGTCCAAGCCAAACGGTACTTCAGGGATGAGGCAGATATTCGCTTGCCCGGCGGCCAGGCAAGTGGTCGCCGCGATGTACCCGGCGTTTCGACCCATCAGTTTGACCAGGCCGACGCCATAAGGTGCTCCAGTCGCCTCGACGTGAGCCGAGTGCACCGACTGGGTGGCCACGGTGACCGCCGTTTCAAAGCCAAAGGCGCGACGGACAAAGGGAATATCATTGTCGATGGTCTTGGGTACGCTGACCAAGCTGATCGGCAGCTTGCGCCTTTTGACCTCGGCCCAGATCGCTGTAGCTCCGCGCATCGTGCCGTCACCACCGATCGAAAACAGCATATCAATCTTTTGGCTGACTAAAAAGTCGACGATCTCTTGCGGCGGCGGTGTTCCACGCGATGAGCCTAGCATCGTGCCGCCCTGCATATGCACATCGCTGACGCTATCAGGCTCAAGCTGGATCGGTGTCTCGCCCTCATCTGAAAGGCCGCCAAAGCCATACCGGATGCCTAGCACGTCGCGGCAGTTGTAACGGTACCAGAGCTGCAGGACGATCCCGCGGATCACGGCGTTGATACCAGGGCACAGCCCACCGCAGGTGACGATAGCAGCCCGGGTCTTGGGCGGATTAAAGTACACCTTGGCCCTGGGGCCGGCGATTTCAAAGCCTTCGCCAACCCCATTCCCACCGCCGCCGTTGCCGAGGTAGGGGTTGAAGGCTATCCTATGGTCATCACTAGTGAATCCGAAATTTTCGGCGCGATCGATCGGCGATGGATAGACGGCCTCGCCGAGGTTTTCAATTCTAAATCGATCGGTCATATGTTACTCACGTCGCGTGCGCCGGGCGCAGTCCGCAGACCCTCTCCTGAGACTTTGGTTCCCAACATCCCCCTTTTTATAACGGATAAAATCCTCCTTTGGCGAGCCCTTCCATCATCACTTTGACCTCGCCAGGCTCGCCGGCGGCTTTAGCGTCCCAGACGCCCCAGATGGACAGCTTTTACGGCCTGACCCGGGAGGCCTTGGAGGCCTGGTGCACGCTCCATGGCTTTAGCCGGGTGCATGCCAAGACCCTGTTTCGTAGCGCTTACAAAGCGCTAAACCCGGAACCTTGGTCGGCACCTTCACTGCCGCGGGCCTGCGCCGCTCTCTTACCTTTATCTCTATCCAGCGCACCCTTGCGCTTGGTTGCCGAGCAGCGCTCTGGCTATGACCACAGCCTTAAGTTTCTTGTTGGATTGGCTGGCGGGCGTGAAGTCGAAGCGGTGTTGATGCCTGAGACCAAGCGCTTGACGCTGTGCCTCTCCTCCCAAGTTGGTTGTGCCCAGGGCTGTGTGTTCTGCCACACCGGTCGCATGGGTTTGATTCGCCAGCTAAGCACGGACGAAATCGTCGGGCAGGTGCTGCTGGCCGAGCGCTGGATCGCGGCTCATCCTGAATGGCTGCAGCAGGTCCGCCTGCCTGCAAGCACTCGCATCAGCAACATCGTGTTTATGGGGATGGGCGAACCGCTCGACAATGTCGATGCCGTCATTGCCGCTTTGCGCATCCTGTCTGATCCCTTCGGCCTCGCTCTGGGCTTGTCCCACATCTCCGTCTCGACCGCCGGCCACCTTGACGGCATTGAGCGCCTCTATGCCGCATTGCCCAAAGCCCGTTTAGCGCTTTCCGTGCACAGCACGGACGATGCCCAGCGCTCGCGCATCATGCCGATCAACAAGCGCTGGCCTTTGACCGAAGTGGTCGATCGACTGCGCACCATCCTTGGTGGGGATGGCCCCCCGGTTTTGCTGCAGTACACGTTGATTCGCGGCGTCAATGACCGCCTAGAAGACGCCGAGCAGTTAGCTCGCCTGAGCCAGGGACTGAATGCCAAGATCAATTTGATTCCGCTCAACGTCGTCGGTCCGTCCCGCCTTAGTGCGCCATCACCCGAGGCCATCAAGGCTTTTCGGGATTTGCTTTGCAGTCATGGCCTGAGGGTCATGGTTCGCTATAGCAAGGGGCAGGACATCGCCGCGGCATGTGGGCAATTGGTCCGGGACGCGAACTCTCAGTCTGGCTCGTCGTCTAGTGGCGAGACATAACTGCCGCGGATGCGCTTAGGATTGATGGCCACTTCGCGCACGTCATTGACGATGGGCACGATTTGTCCACTGACGGTGATGTGGACATTGGCAAACAACACCTCTTTAACAATAATCCGCGATGTCGCATTGTAGGTTACGGTGGCGGCGGCGCTGGAGATAAGCTGCTCCAAGGTCTCGGTCATGGTTCGCATCCGCGGTAGACGTGCTTGCAGCTCGTCTTTTTGTTCGCGGTGCTTGGCGGTCATCTGTGCCGGCTTTTTTTGCGTCAGATCGCGCAGGGCCAGACGATCATCGGCCAGGCGCTTTTTAAGATTTTCAAGTCGCCGTTGCTTGATATCAATCGAGCGCGCGACCTTCCAGTCGACGCCGACACTGGCGCTGGTGATGCTGCCCCGGGCGGTACCTAGGGAGCCCGTGATCAAGGAGCCCAGGGAGAACAAACTGCCACCCGAGATGACCCCGGTGGGGGCGATATTGACGCTGCCTGTACAGAAGATGCGGCTGTTCATGATGGCTTTTTGCACATTGATATTGCCGCGGCAGATGATCGTTGCTTGCTCGATGAATTGTGCGGTGATCGATCCGCGCACTTCGATGCTGCCGGTGGTCCCGGTCGTGATACCGGCGTCGACTTTTAGGTCACCACTGATGTGGATATGGGCTCCCGTGATGGTACCGTGGACCGTCAGATTGCCAGAGGTTCGAATGGTGGCACCGGTCTCGACGTTGCCGTTGATCTCGATGGGGCCGTCAAAGATGATGTTGCCGGTGCTGAGATTGACATCACCATTATGCACTAGGGCCGGAGACAAGGAGATATTGAGGCCGTCGATCACGGGAATGCCGTCTACCTGCGCCACAAACTCATGGCTGCCGCGCTGAACGATACCTTCGCCGACGTGGACGTCCAACTTCTCGCTCGGTGGTACGTTGAGTGCTTCATTGAAGACGTTACGAGGTGGTACCGGTTCTTTGTGGTAGCGGATCTCCGCAACCACCTGACCGGCGACTGCGGTGCTGCGCTGCTGCAGCATGCGAATATCGACCTTGCCTTCATTGATATTGCCCTTAATTCGACTTGCGGCGTCTTTATAGGTGGGGTGAAGATAGGGATCTTTACCTCCTGAACCCTCGCGGCCGTGGCAAGCAACGAGGTCGTTTAAATCGGCGAGCTTACGGATCGCCTCAGCGATCGCTGGTTCGAGGCTTTCAGCCATCGGCATCGTGATCTTGGCCGCGACCATTTGCTCCTTCACCCAATCGACATCGATGAACAAGTTTTCGTTATCGTAGATCTTCTTATTAAATCCGGTGATCGTTGCCTCCATTTGGTCGGCCGAGATTTTGAACTTAATGAGGTCACTGCCAACGATGGACGGACGCGCTGAGGCAGCTTTGGCAGCGCCATGCGCTGTCCCCGTGGCGGCTAGAAGTGAGACGGGTAGCTCAAGGCCAAGGCCCTCGGGCCCGTCGAGGGATGATTGCAAGGCGAGCAAAAATTCCTTCTTCAACAGGTGAAACTCAACACCATCGACCGACATCTGCTTCACCGCCTGATTGATCAGCGTGAGCATATGGTCGCGCTGCGTCCGGTCGCGCAGGTCGGCGATGTTGCGAATGATGACGCCGATCTCCTTGCGTTGCTTGTTGCCGACCACCGAGATGGATTTGCCTGTGGTATCGGTAGGCATGGCACTGATGGCATATGGCTCAAGGCCGTTGCCGAGCTTGAGCTTGAGAAAGGCACCGTAGAGTTGGGCATGGTTCGGCACGGACTTAATACCGAGCTCTAGGACGCGGCGGCGGATCCAGAGTTTGAACCACTCCCATTTCCAATTCTCGGTTCGTGGTGCTGGTAGTGCGGTGGCAATGGTGATGATGGCCTTGTCCGATGTCACGGGTTCGACGATCAACCCGGTCAAATCCGGACTTCCGGCGGCGAGAGTCAGGGAGACGATGCGGTCCCCTGCCGAGTCTTCGGCCTGGCGAAGCGCCGTCCAGCAGTCCAAAAAGCGCCGCTCATAGGTGACATAGAAGGCGATCTCACCGGTCGATTTGACGGCATCCATCTTCGCTTTGACGCGCTTTAGAATATCGCCTGGGGGCGCATCTTGGGTCAGCGCCAAACTGCGGCTAAATTCGCAGCGAACCCGAGTGGCGGCGGCGCTGTATGCAATTTTAACCGATTCAGCCAAGACCAGGTCCTCCTACCTGGGCTATCGGATGGAGCCGGCAAAAGCTTAGGTTTGGATTTGAATAGATAGTTATTATAGTGGGTTGTGAAGAATGGGCCCGAGGCTTGGTCAGGGCCTCGGACTATTTGAAGATATTGACATTGATGGTGGGTACGGAATTCGGCGAGGACGTGCTGACGTAGTAGACGCGACCGGCGCGGTCTACGGAGGTGGCGGGAGCGTTGATGACGGTGGTAGGGGAAGAAGGGGGTGAAAGTTTGAATGCCGTGTCGGAGGTGCTGTTGATCGCGCTCATCGGCGACCAGTTGGTTAGGCCGCGGGGGATGCGTGTGGTGTAGACCGAGTATGGAGTGTTGGTGTTGAAGAGGCCAAGCATCGTGGCGTTGCCGGATTGGTCGAGGGTGAGCGACAAGTTGGACAGCGTCGTTCCACTGAGGACTGAGTTGTACACAGGCGTGGAATGGCCGATGCTGAGGTTGCAGCCAAAGTAAGCTGCGCTGGATGGGGCGCCCCAAGCGAGTGCTGCGTCGCCTTTGCCGTTTGTGGCTAGAAGCAAATGGGACGGGGTGCTGGTGTCAAAAGCGGTGGTAGAGGCGTTGATGACATCTGGAGTTGCTTGCCATGTGCCGCTGGTAGCGGCGGAGGTTTGGACGCCATGAACATTGTCGAACCAGGCGACGCGAGCGTTGCCTCCGCTGCTGACAGAAAGCACGGGGCTTGAGATCGTTGTTCCTGAGAATGCAAGGCTGGTCAGGGTTTGGGGCGTCCAGGTTGCATTTTGCCGAACGTTTGCGATCAGCTTGTTATAAAGGCTCGGAGAGCTTTTTGCGTTGTACATCAACATTGCATGACCTGCATCGTCGATGCCTGATTGGAGACTCGAGAATTGGTCGGGTGAAGTGGCGATCGTCACCGGCGTGGTGCCAGAATTGTCTGTGCCATGCGCCAGCTGATACGAAGCGGTGATGCTCGAAGAGTCAATCCACGCGATGATGTAGTCGCCAAAGTTGTTCACCGACATGCTCAGCGAGCTTGGAGATGAAATAGACGAACCACCGCTAATCGTTGTGGTCGCCTGCATACCACCAGCGTCGCTGTATGTTTTAGTCTTAAGCGCACCGGACGTGCCGCTAGAATTCGAATACGAAACCAGCCGTAATTGATTGCCGCCGAACACTGCTATCTGTGGCGAGGGTGCCATGCCAGAATTCGTCTCGATGGTAAACGCCGCACTCCACGAAGCGCTTCTCTTGTTAAATACCCTCAGTATCGCCGTGTAATTTGACTGTAACCACAGAGCATAAGCGTTGCCTTCATCATCGACTGCGACCTGGCCCCCGGAGTAGGAGTTGCCTGAATCGAGCGTTGTAATTTGCCACGTAGTTCCACCTGCTGGCAGATAATGTGCATAAAGTGCTGTGGACTCAATGCGTAGCGCCAGAATATCGCCATTGGTTCCAACGGCAGTGACCACCGCGGTAGGTGCTGTTGCGGGAGTCAAAGCTGTCCGTGCGTCCGGCGTCGTCGTCCAAGCTCCATCCCGAGTCATAAATGACCATTGTTTGGAAGTGGTGGAACTCATCCCATTGGTGCCCACCACACCAGAACTCAGTTGGGCAGTCATACGGCTCAGCAGCGGATAATTTGTAGCCGGCATAAACGCCAGGGTATTGGCGTTTGGCTGAGTCATAGTCCCAGAAAAGGCGATACTTCCTGCAGGTACAGGCAGGGTGAGATCATCGACGTTATTGACGCTGAGCTTAAACAAGCTGGCCAAAGCGGAGCTGCTTTGGGCAACAAGAGGTGAGTCGAACAGGGCACTCACTGGGATGTCTAGCGCAACCGCGCTCGCGCCATCAGCTGGATTCACGGACTGGAGCTGAGGCGCCGCGGCGACAGGCCTTGGTGTACTCGGCGTTGCAATCGGAGCAGGTGTCGCGACAGGAACTACCGGAGCGGTGATGGTGATGGTGATGGCATCGGACCAGGACGACGCACTGCTGCGACCGCTGGCTTCGTTACAGGATATCTGCGCGTAATAGGTGCCGGCGGCCAGCGATCCAATCGCAACCGAGCCACTGGTAGCAGCACCTAAACTGGCGTTAAAGCCAAATGGCGGCAGTTTATTTTGGCTGAGGACCAGCCCGCAGGCGCTGACGGTTGAGAAGCCGCTGACTACGGCACTAGCTTTGATCATCCGGCTTGCGGGATCGAAACCAGCGCTGATGCTTTGCCAGGTGATCGGCGTCAGGGCCTTCTCAGCCACCTTGGTCAGGGGCTGTACGGTAGAGGTTGCCTTTACCCTGGTGGTGACCGGTTGCGTGGTGTAAGCGGCCTGGTATTGACCAAAAAACTTGGTGCTGAACTCCAGGGTGTTGGCCTTGATGGTGAGCTCGGAGTGCGGAATCACCCCCATGACCACGGTGTTTGTGTCGGCATGCCAGCAACGGTAGATCACGACGAGCAGGTTTGGGTCGGTGTCGGCAAGACCAGCCCCGTCGCCGAGCGGAACGGCAATGGTGAATGGGGTGACCGCGTTGACGTTTTGGGCAGCCGAAATGACGATGGCGGTACCGGCCGAACTGACGCTATTGGCGGAGTCGAGACCTAGCTCGCTGGCGAAGGCGGGGGCGGCAAGTGCTGCACCCTGCTCGATGGTGACCGACGTGTTGATGGCCAAGGAGCCTGGCGGGAAGGTCACTGAGGCGTGGGAAATAGAGCTATCCGAAGTGCTGGCGTTGACCGTCTGGGCTAAAGACGTGTTAGCGGAGATGACGGCGGTGAGGACACCGCCCTTGTCAGCCTGCACTTGAGCGCGAATCCCGTCCGCGTTGGCGCCGATGGCGCCACCTTTGGACTTCATAAAGCCAGAGCTTTTGATGCAGCCAGTTAAACAAAAGGCCAGGAGGATGATTTTTGCAGGAGACATCGCACACCTCGGTTTTCGACGTACTTCCCCGTTTCGGAAGGTCGCTGAAAACCTTGAGTCAGGCGAATAAATCCAATCCATATCAATATGTTATATAGAGAGCGGGGCTTAGCTGCATAAACCCTGCCCTCCAGCCGTCCCGCCCTCCCAGTTTTTGGGCAGCGGTTTTATTCCGCGCAACTGGGAGGCCGGGAATGCTGGAGGGCAGGGTTTATGCAACAAAGCCAGAATCCCGCGGTTTACAGGTAGTAATGCATTTTGCCGTCGGTATGCGTTGTTTTGGCAATATAGCGCTCCAAACGGCGCTCTGAGTCACCAGAGAAGTCAGCAAAGCGCACCCCGATACCGGTCGGTCGATCGGGAGTTTTTTTGTTGAACTTGATGGTGCGGACCACCTCGCCAGTGACCTTGATCGGCTTTTTGTTTCCGGGAAGGTCGAATTCCAGGGTCAAGATCGCTCCGTCTTCGATTTCTAGATCGGTCGAAAGGAGGATTCCCGACATCGATAGGTCGCCGATAGGGCAGCTTTGATCGACTCCGGCAAGTGAGAAGCGAGCGTCGCCCGCAGCATCGACGCGCTCGGTCGTGCGGGTCTTCTGCTCGAGCAGCTGCTTTAATTTCTCGATAAAGTATTGTCGCGGCAGGGGTTGCTCGACGAACAAGTCAGCTCCTGCATCTAATGCACTAGAGCGGACTTTGGCCGTAGTCCGCACGCTGGTCAGGACGACCGGCAGCGTGGCTGATTCTGGCTGGGCTTTGAGGTGGCGCGTGATCTGAATGCCGTCAGCGCCGCCAAAGTCGAGGTTGATCACCACCAGGTCGATGGTTTCGCTCGCCAGGATACGACGTGCTTCTTCGTAGTTGGAGGCCGGCTTTACGACCACCCCCATCTTGCGGTATCCCGCTCGATCGAGATCGGTGGTGATGCTTTTGTCGTCGATCGAAAGCATGCGGATGACTTCTTGCGTACTCATGGCGAAACTCCTCGTTCCAGCGGTGGCCCAAAGAGCCTGTCGGCAGCTGCGGGGAGGGGTTTAGCGAAATTCCTAAAGACTTGTTTAAATGTTTGATTTTATTTGATAAAAAAATATTAATTGCAGGAGGATTAAGTGTGGCAAAAGGACGCGGCGGCAAAACTCGCCTGGATTTGCGACTCCTGGATTTAGGCCTGGCAGATTCCCAGGAGGCGGCGCAGGCCTTGATTATGGCTGGCAAAGTCGTGGTGGGTGACCAAAGACAAGACAAGCCAGGCAGCCTAGTTGCGGCTGGGGTGCCGGTGCGGGTCAAGGATCAGTCACGTTTTGTCAGCCGCGGTGGGGACAAATTGGCGGCAGCACTGAGCGATTTTGGCCTGGGCGAAGAGGTGCGTGGCAAGGTGGTGCTGGATGCTGGTGCCTCGACCGGTGGCTTCACCGACTGCTGCCTGGACCTCGGCGCAGCACAGGTCATTGCGGTGGAAATAGGTAGCAATCAGCTCGACTGGAAGCTGCGTCAGGACCCTCGTGTGACGCTGCTTGAGCATACCGATATCCGCAATTTCGATCCCAGCGCCCATCCACCAGTTGGGATGGTCGTGGCCGACATCAGCTTTAGCTCGCTTGCGCGTCTGGTCCCGGCACTACATCGGGCCGCTGCGGCGCCAGGGGTTATTTTTGTCGTTCTAGTGAAGCCCCAGTTCGAACTCGCCCACGAGCATATTCCCAAGGGTGGTGTGGTGGTCGATCCGGCGTTGCGACTGGCGGCGGCCGAACAAGTAAAGGCGGCTTTCGCCGCCATCGGATTCCCGGAGGGCGTCAGCATCGACTCGCGATTAAGCGGGCGTGCTGGCAACCAGGAGATCTTTTACTATGTGCGCGCGCCGTAAACGAGGTTCACTTGGCGTATAGGTGCGCTTCGTTCTTGATGCAAAAGAAGAAGTGAGCCGCGTCTAGAGCATCGACCCAGATCGTGTCGTTTAAGTAGTCGTAGTGCGCGGCGATCTGCTTGAGATCGATCGCATCCAAAATGATATCGTCGTCGATATCGTAGAGTTCGCACATACTGCTCAACGACAATCGTTGGCCGCGGTATGTGTCGGGATTGTGACCGAGTTCGAGCAAGGCGGAAGCGAACGCTTCTCTGCTGACCTGCGGGGGCATGAGCTCCTCCAAGGCAACGATGTGGGGTGCATGTTGTTGCGGGAAAGTGGTTGGGGTCTAAGGCTGGGTATGTCTAAATTCTAACGTGTCTCGGCCCTGCGAAACAACGGGAAATCTTTGCAGCACAGGCCTTTGACGGCCGGTTAAAGCTGCCCTGACGGGGCGTCAAAAAAAGCGCATGTGGACTCAAGCACCGAGCCAGCTGGCCAAGGTGCGGTCGAGGGCATCGCGTAGTGTTTTGTGTGGATGGAAGACCTGGCGGGGGACTTCGACAAAGACGGTATTGGCGAAGTCACTGTGACCGATGAGTTCATAGAGGACCGTCTCGTAGTAGACCACCGCTTGACCGCGATAGGTCTTCTCCGCCATCAGCCAGAAATGGTGATTCCGCTTGCTGTAGTATTGCGGGTCGCTGGTGATCTCAACGGCACAAAAGCCTGGATTGAAATGGGTCGCCAGTTCATGATTGGCTAGTTTGGCAAGTTTGTCGTCTGGGGTGGCGTGCGGCACCTCTAGGCAGACTTTGCCGCGTTTAGGTCCGCCACGCCGGGTGTCGGAATCAGTGTCTGGCATGGTGATAAAACACGGGGTCCCACCGACGTCTCTTTGCGTGTTTGGAACCTGGCCCAGCACATTGACCGGACGCGCGTAGAGCTTTTCTAGTCGGTCAAGGGTCAGTGGTTCATCCAGTCGCGCATGAAACAGACGAACTTGTAGTAGCCACAGGTGGTACTCGGGGCCGGCAGGAAGAAGGGCCTCAGCCGAGTCTGTGGCGACCCCTGGCTTGGTCAAGTCGAGGGCCCCAGCGAGGCCCGCGGCGATGGCTCCGGCTCGCGGCACATCAGCCTGGCCCAAGGCGGTGCGAATGTGTTGCACCGCCGTCAGGATCCTTCGGTGCAAGCTGAGAAAGCGCTGGGTCGCCGCTAAAACCTCGGGCGACGTCCCCATGATGTTGTCGATGTTGCGAATAAACAGCGCATCACTAGCTGGAAATAGCGCTGAGACCTCGGGAAACAATTGCGCCAGGGAGCCATGCCCAGCTGGTACCGGCGAGACCTCGCCGTTCTGCTCAATAAAGGGCTGGCCGCTGCGCTCGAATCGAATGGTCGAAAGCGCAGCTCCTTGCTCAAGATAGGACGTTGGCAGGGCTGTAGCCTGGGTGTGGTTGGCGGCAAGCTCGGCACTCAGGTGCGTGGCAAAGGCCTGTTGCATGCCGGGAGGAGTGACGAATACTTGGCCACTTAACCCTGAAAAATGAGTGTGTTCTAGGTGTTTCATCGCCAAAAAACTGACGCCCTCGCGGGCGCAGGGCATAAGCGCCTTTGGCAATTGCAGATGCTCGCTTAGTTCTTTGAGCTCGCTGCTGTTTAGATGCGCCAGTTTGCTCGGCTGTGCCACTAGCTCAGCGAGCTGGGAGGGGAGCGGCCAGGCCGATGCACCCTCGTTGGCGAGCGCCTTAAGGCCATCGATAGCCGCTTGTTGGTCGCCTTGTTCCAAGGCCTCGCTCAAAGCATACAAGGGTTGCGAATAGCGACTAGCGGCCCCGGCGGCTGGAACAAACGCCACGTAGCCACTCGCCCACGGCTTGCCGGCAGCTTCTGTAAAGGTGGGCTCGGGAAGTACGCCACCATTGTCTAGTCGACACGTGTCGAGGATCGGAAAGGTCGGCCGCTGGTTCTGCCGCAGTGCGGTGTGCAATAAATCGGCGTGATAGCTCAAGCTGGCTTGGTTTAATCCAAGTCGCTGGATACTGGCTTTAAATGGATCGAGTCGTTTGGCCATGAGTCCGATCTTGCCACCGGCACTGCGTCGTGCGCAATGCCCAAAAGCGAGGCCATGTCGCTAACCACCCGGCGTAGCCAAACCGAGGGTTCCTTCGCTAGCAGTGTTTTTATGGTT
>Ga0315274_10000956_pt1 | contig 44900 bp, 30 predicted proteins | sample YL17G02_20_MG_FD_203700 | JGI IMG/M metagenome (GOLD analysis project Ga0315274, IMG submission 203700) | Sediment microbial communities from Yellowstone Lake, YNP, Wyoming, USA - YL17G02_20 | ecosystem: Environmental > Aquatic > Freshwater > Lake > Sediment | place: USA: Wyoming | collected...
CCGAAAGGCCAAGCGCGGCTACTCGCGCGACAAGCGACCGGATTGCAAGCAGTTGGTCGTGGGGCTGGTGGTCAATCGCGAGGGTTTTCCGCTGGCGCACGAAGTGTTCGACGGCAACGCGCGCGACGGTCGTGGTGGATCGCGGAATGGCCACGAAGAAAAACCGCGAGGAGATTCGCGCGCGCGGCCTGCACTACATTGTGGCGTTGCGCCAGACTTCGGCGAGCTCAGTCGAGCCGAGCGAGCGCGACCGACATCTGCGCGAGTTCGAGACAGCCGAGGGATTCGAGCCGGTGCACCGCGAAGTCTCGCCCAACAATCCGTATCAAAAGAAACCGCGCGTCGAGGTCAAGAGGGCGCCGGGCGACGGCGAGACGACGTTGGTGCTGTGTCGCAGCGAAGGGCGCGAGGCGAAAGATCGCGCGATTCGCGAGAAGCACGAGGCGCGGCTGCTGGCCGACGTGGCGAAGCTGCAAGCCGCCGTTGCCAACGGACGGTTGCGCAGCGTCGCGAAAATCCATCAGCGCATCGGGCGGCTGCTCGAACGCTATCCACGCGTCGCGCGCTACTATGCCATCGCCTACGATGAGGCACAGCGCCTGGTCACGTGCACGTGCGAGACCGAGAAGCGCAAGACCGCGGAATTGCTCGACGGCAGCTACATCATGGAGACCTCGCGCAACGACCTGCCGGCCGATGAGGCGTGGCGCATCTATTCGCTGCTGACCCGCGCCGAGTCGGCCTTTCGCACCATGAAAAGCCCGTTGGCCGAGCGGCCCATCTTCCACCACCTCGAACATCGCGCCGATACGCACATCTTCCTGTGCGTTCTGGCGTTTCATCTGGTCGTGGCCATCGAAAAGACGCTGCGCGACGGGGGCCTTTGGACCTCGTGGGGCACGGTCCGCAAGGCGCTTGCGAAACACCAGATCGGCACCATCATCCTGCCGGCGCAAAACGGCTGGACCCTCCGCATTCGCCGCGACGGCCGGCCCGACGCCGACGTGGCCGACCTCTACAACCGCCTCGGCGTGCCCCGCCGCATCATGGCCCCCGTCAAAACCTGGACCCGGGAGGCCCCTCCGCATAGTGACTGAGAACCACCCCCAACCCCCAAAAACATTGGCAATTCACCCACCCCATGTCGAAGTTGGGTTAGGAATTCGTCTGCCAACAGAGGCTCCTGCAAAAGTCGCCGAGCCAAGGTCAAGTGGAAGGCCAAAAAGTGGGGCGGGTTGGTGATCTGCCTGGTTTTCGACCTTGCACAGGTTGACAAACGGTCACTCGGTGGGCGGCAGATACTCGGTGGGGCCAATCAGCCGTTCGGCAATCTCCAGAAACTTCTCTGCGTTAGGAGGCGTCAATAAATAAGATTTACAACTACGAAGCACGCCTCGGACGGATGATATAGTTCCATTCGCCGTGAAAGTCCTGCGGTGTGAGGTTGACCGTGGCCATCTCCTTGTCGCTCACCTTTCGTCCGACGGGGTACTTCCGATGATCGAGCCGGCAGGTGACCATCAAGCCCTTGGCCGTGGTCGTGCCGGCGATCAGGCGAACGACGGTCTGGTAGTCGCGGAGCGGTTCGCCTCGCCAGTTCGACGAGATGAAGGAGAACAGCCGATGCTCCACCTTGTTCCATTTGCTTGTCCCCGGCGGAAAATGGCATACGTGAATCGCCAAGGCCGTCGCGTCGGCCAACTTCTGCAACTCGACTTTCCATGCCCGCAAGCGGTAGCCGTTGCTGCCCCCGCCGTCGGCCGTGATTAGGAGCCGCGCGGCGCGGGGATAGAGGCGGCGGCCTTCGTGTCGCCACCAACCTTTGATCGAGGCCACGGCAAATGCCCCCGTGTCGTGGTCGGTTCCCACGTTCACGAACCCGTGCGACCGGAAGGACAATCCTCGCAAGTGGCGCTTCCCCAAAGGCACGTCGCTCGCTCCCGGCGCCTACCTGATCGTTTGGATGGATGAAGACGGAAAGGCCCAGCTGGGTCTCCACGCCAATTTCAAAATGTCCAAAAGCGGCGAGACCGTCCTGCTGCTTGATACGGACGAACGAGGAAACGCCTTGCTCGACTCCGTCTCATTTGGCGAACAAAAAGCCGACGTGGCGCTCGGCCGATTTCCCAACGGCAAAGGGGCCTTCCGCGAACTGCCGCCGACACCCGGGAAAGAGAACAAGGAGAAATGAAACCGGAACCGGCTCGTGGCTCAGTCTGAGTATCGCCCCTCAGCGCCCCAGGCCGTCCATCATTTCCTTGGCCGCGCCCGCAGGGCCGATGAGATAAACCGGCGCGCCGGACAGCTCGACCGACTTCGCTGCGATCTTCTTGCCCATAATGTCGAGGCATTCTGTCGCCCGCGGCGGCGCGTCAATCGTTGCACGCCCGTCTTCATCCGCCACCCAGGCAACCACGACCGCCCGCTTGCCTGTCTCGAAGCCAAAACAATAGGCGCCGTTTTCCAGAATCTTCTCACAGGCGTATTTCGGCTTCGGCCCCAGCAGTTCCGTCAGAACCGCCAAAGCTGGAAAAATCTTGCGCGGCACACCGCCGTACTCAAACAGGCAGCACTCGAAACTCGGATCGTTGACGCTTCCGCTGGAGCCCGAGTGGATGAAAATCTTTTCGACCCCGCGCGCCAGCATGACCACGAAGTAGCGAACGGTCAGCTCGGCGCACTCGCGCTCGCTGGCCAGAAGCCGCTCTTCCGACCAGTTGTTGCTTGCCGGAATGAACGGACGGCGCGGCAGATCGTCGGCCCCATAGTAGGAAACCTCGGTGATCCAGATCGGCTTGCGGCCACCGTGTTCGGCCATAATGCCCAGCAGCGTGTCCATTTCTTTCAGATAAGATTCGGGCATGCGATGGCCCGGATACATGTGGAGGTTGAAGATGTCCACCTGGTCGAGGCCGCCCGCCTCGATCACTTCGCGCGTGTAGTGGGTCGGCGGACCGGCGATGCCGCCCATGACCTTGCACTGCGGATCGCCCTGGCGCATGCCGGCGGCGGCCACTTTAAGCAGGTTGACGTAGTCGGCGATGGAATAGGACTTGCCGGGGTATTTCTCGGCCCGCATCGAACCGGGCAGTGCGTAGTCGGTGTAAATCGGCTCGTTGAGAAACTCCCAGACCTGAACGCGATCCTTGTAACGCGAGACCGTCTTGGCGATGAACTCGCCGAGCTTCTGCGGCTCTTTCGGCGCCCAGGCCTCGCGCAGCCGTTCGCCCGGATAGCCTTTGCCGGGCAGTTCGGGCGAGGCCTCGGACGCCCATTGCGACGAAGGAAAGGGCGGCATGAGCGCCATCAGATGCACTCCCTCTTTGATGACGCGGTCAATCTGCGCGTCGCCGACTTCCCAGCGATACGCGCCCGGCGACGGCTCGAGGTCCTGCCACTTGAGCGACCAGTCGCGATACCAGGCGACGCCGCCCTTCCGGGCCCGTTGAATGAGAAAGGAAGTGACGAAAGCGTGATTGATGCCCAACACCGAGTCGTCCGCTGTGCGGGCCGGCACAATGGCCAGACGGAGGTTCTGCGATTCGGCGAATCCCGCCGCCTCGTGCTTCGCGCGAACGTGGAAATAGCCCCTCCAGTCCGGTGGCAACGCGATTTCCCGCCCGACTCCCGAGGCCGCCGGGATTTCCACCGACAGCGGAGGCAACGTGACCGTTTTGTCGAAGTAGTCGCTGCAGTCCAAATCCACGCGTACCTTCTGGAAGGCCGTTCCGTAGTTCTGGGCGCGCATCCGAAGCAGGAGCGGATCGCCTTGCACGAACACGCCGCCGGCGGCGAACGGCTCGATGCCGACCTCGACGGAGGTGCGCGGCTCGAACGCCGTTGCCTGTTCGCCTTTCTCCAACTGGATCGCGTCCACGTCCACGTCCACGCGCATTTCCTTGTCCAAATCCGGTCCGACGGTCACATAGACGTAGCGGCGCGTGGGACGAAAGGTGAACGAGTAGCGCTGCCACGACTTCGAGAGCGTCACCTTGCGCCAATGGTTCGTCACGCCGCTGCGCGGTTCGGCGTCTTTCGCGCGAACGCCCACGACCGCGCTCACGCCGTCCACGCTCGCACGCAGATCGCATGAGATTGTGTAAGGCTGATTCCGCTCGACGGGAATCCAATGGAGGCTGGCCGCAAGCGCCTGCGTCTCGCGCCTGACCACCGGACGCAGGTAGTCGAAATAGAGAACCGGCGCTTGGTCGCTGCCTAACGAAATACGCAAGAACGAGCGGTTGTGGGTTCCGCCTGCAACCTCGACCTTGCCGTGCAGGCGCGCCAGGTTGCCCCAGCCCGCCCCCCGCCCAAGCGACGACCAGCCGGTCTCGCCGATTTCGAATGAGCCGTTGGGGACGAGGTTCTTTCCGCCAGCGGCAAGAATCACGTCGGTGAATTCGACCGCCTGCTGCGAGACCTCGACGATTCGAACGTCGTCGAGATAGAACGTTCCCGGCTCGACGTACCAGAGCTGCAAGCGGCTCCTGTCGCCGACCGTGCGCGTGGCGCTGAAGACCTGTCGAAACTCGCGCCACGACTTGCCCAGCCGCAGGTCGGTCGTCAGGCCGCAGTTTTGCCACGCGCCCATGTCTGAAATCGCCACGCTCACCGTGCGGCCTTGAAGCCCCTCGGCGCGCGCCCGACACGAAAACTCGTAGTACTTTCCCCGCTCCAGTTTGACCTGGCCGACCTGGGCGATCATCGCATGGCTGGCGCCCGACCGCTTTTCGCACTTGGTACAGACGAGCCGGGCGCACGGATTGCCCGCGTCCGAAACAATGTCGAGGGTTTGAACGACGCTCTGATCGCCCGAAGCGGCCCAGCCGACGGGCTTGCCGTCTTTTGTCTGAGAGAAATCGCCGTTCAGGACGAGATTCCTTGATTCTGCGCCGGGCGGCAACGGCGCCATGTAAACCAGCAGCAGAAGAGCGACTGCGCCCCGAAACCACCGCCGTGCGATTGCGCAAGATCGAGCCTTCATTTGTCGCTGTCCTTTCCGGTGCAAGACTGCCCGCGACTTGTTTCCGATCTAACAAGCGGCGCCATGAACACACTGTCAACTCATTCCTGGGGCCACGTTCCCATGCACGGCCGTACAATTCAGTGTTGACGGAATCGCCTTGGACCCGCAGAACGAAGCCGCCGGTCCGAGGCGCAGTGCATTGTGGCGGCGCGTTCAGACGGCGCGAGCGCGGGGCGCGCGAGCTTCGGGATGAGGAGGCATGAGTGCCATGAACCGCCGAGATACGATTCTGAATGGGATGATACCCCTGTGCCTCGCCATCGTCGTCGCTTCACAATGTGTTAGGGCGGCTGAACCAACCGTCGCCCGTCCCATATCAATCGCCGGCCCCGTTCTTTTTGCCTGCGATTTCGAGTCGGACACATGGTACAAGGAATGGGACGCGCGCACCAAGGACCCGCACGCCGACACCGTCGCCGCCGATCCCGACCTCAAATTCGAGCCGCTTCAGGGCAAGGCGCTGCGCGTCAAAGTGGACCAGGGCGGCCATTACGGCATCAGCCTGTCGTATCGCTTCAAAGAACGAACGGGCGCCGAGCCCGAGGAAATCTACTTCCGCTACTATCTGCGTTTCGCCGACGATTGGCATCCCGCCCAGGGCGGCAAATTGCCGGGCATCGGCGGCACATACAATCGCGCGGGCTGGGGCGGCCGACCCGTCAATGGCCGCGACGGCTGGTCGGCGCGCGGCCTGTTTCGCGGGCAACGGGACGGCAAGACGCCCATCGGTTTCTATTGCTACCACGCCGACATGAAGGGCCGGTATGGCTCGGAATGGGTGTGGGACAAGGATCGCCTCGGCTACCTGGAGAACAACCGTTGGTATTGCGTCGAGCAATACGCGAAGATGAACACGCCGACTAAGAACGACGGAATTCTGCGCGGCTGGGTGGACGGGCAGCCGGCCTTCGAGCGGACCGACATTCGCATGAGGGACGTGGACACGCTCAAGATCGAGTCGGTTTGGGTCAATGTCTATCTCGGCGGAACGTGGGTGGCCCGCACCGAACATCACCTTTACATAGACAACGTGGCGATTGCTCGAAACCCTATCGGTCCGATTACGAAGTAGGACAGGTTGTCAACCTGTCAGACGGAATGGGCAGGATGGACAGCATGGACGGGATGGACAGAATGGATGGGAGATACGAAGTGGACTTGTTTCCCTCGGACAAACGTGACCATGCTTTGGCTGCGGCCAAGGGCCGTCTTGGACAAGCCGTATAGATCAGCTTGGGAAAGGAGATTGAGCATGCGTACCAGAGTGCGAAAGATCGGTCTGTTGGTGTTGCTGTTGTCAGGTCTTACCTGGGCCGGTATGGCCGCCGAGTCGCAATCGAAAGGAGGGGGAACGATGGCGGGAAGAGTGGAGAAGGTGGACTTCGGAAAAACGCGTGAGGGAACGCCCGTGGAGCTCTACGGGTTGACCAACGCAAAGGGCGCCATCGCCAAGATCATGACCTACGGCGCGATTCTCACCGAACTGCACGCGCCGGATCGAAACGGCAAGCTCGCCGACGTGGTTCTGGGCCTCGACAGCCTCGACAAGTACCTCGGCGGCCACCCCGGGTTCGGTTCGACCATCGGGCGAGTGACGAATCGAATCGCCAAGGCCCGGTTCACGCTCGACGGCAAAGACTATCAACTGGCGACCAACAGCGGCAAGAACGCGATCCACGGCGGTGTGAAAGGCTTCAACAAGGTCGTCTGGAATGCCGAACCGGTCGAGAGCAAGGAAGGACCGGCGGTCAAGATGACCTATCTCAGCCGCGACGGCGAAGAAGGCTACCCGGGCAATCTGTCGGTCGCCGTCGTCTTCACACTGACCAACGACAATGCCTTCAAGATTGACTATACGGCCACCACCGACAAACCCACACCCGTCAATCTCACCAACCACAGCTACTTCAACCTGGCCGGCGAGAGCTCGGGAACGATTCTCGACCAGGAGCTGATGCTGACGGCGGACAAGTACACCCCGACCGACGACCAGCTGATTCCGACGGGAGAAATCCTGGTGGTCAAGGGGACGCCGCTGGATTTCACCAAGCCGGCCACGATCGGTTCGCGGATCGCCGAGATCAAGATCGGCGGCTATGACCACAACTATGTCCTGAACAGCGGCGGCAAGTCGCTGGCGCTGGCCGCGCGCGCCTACGATCCCAAGTCGGGGCGCGTCATGGAAGCGTTCACCACCGAGCCGGGAGTGCAGCTCTACACCGCCAACGGCATGAACGGGAAGTTGATCGGCAAGGGAGGCGTAGGTTATCCGAAATACGCCGGGTTCTGCCTCGAAATGCAGCACCATCCGGACTCGGTCAATCACCCCAACTTCCCCTCGACCATCTTGCGTCCGGGAGAAACGTACAAGCAGACGACGATCTATAAGTTCTCAACGAAGTGACGCGCTCGCGGTCGAAAGGAATCGTCCATGCACCCGAGCGGTTTTCGGTCGGCGGCGGCAGCGGCGATGGTCGCTGTTCTCCTCCCATGCGCCAGAACCACCAACGGGGCTTCGGCGAAGGAACAGGCCCTTTCTCTTCAGGGCCAATGGGCGTTCCGTCTCGATCCCGAAAACGTCGGGGTCGCCGGGAAGTGGTTTCAAACCACCCTTCCTGACAAAACGCGGCTTCCCGGTTCGACCGATGAGAACGGCTTTGGAACCAAGAACACGCGCCCGCCCGATTTCAACTACCTGAGCCGCCTGGTCGAATACGTCGGCCCCGCGTGGTATCAGCGCGACGTCGAGATTCCCGCCGAATGGAACGGCAAACGGATCACGCTCCTCCTCGAACGCTGCCATTGGGAAACACAAGTCTGGGTGGACGGCGGCGCGGTCGGAATGCAGGACAGCCTCTGCGTTCCCCACGTCTATGATCTCAGCGCCGCGATCGCTCCCGGCAAGCACCGCATCACCATTCGCGTGGACAACTCGCTGAAGTATGACATGGGTGGCGCGGCCCACTCGACATCCGAGCAGACGCAGTCGAACTGGAACGGCATCATTGGCCGGATCGAGCTGCGCGCGACCGATCCCGTGTGGATCGAGGAGACGCAGGTCTATCCCGACGTGGAAAAGAAGATCGCGCGCGTTCGCCTGACGGTCGGCAACGCAACCGGAAAATCCGTCGCCGGAAGTTTGACGCTGCAAGCCATCGGCGTCGGCGGGGACGAGAAAGTCCCGCCGCGAAAGATCGCGTTCGATGCGCGCGACGCCCGTACTGCGATCGAGACCGAGCTCCCGATGGGCGCTGGCGTTCGGTTGTGGGATGAATTCTCCCCGGCGCTCTACGACCTGACAGCCTCGCTTTCCGCCGACGAGTACGCCGACGAATACAAAGCAACGTTTGGGATGCGAAAACTCGCCGTCGAGAACAAGCGGCTCCTTCTCAACGGCCGCAAGGTTTTCCTTCGTGGGACGCTCGAATGCTGTATCTTCCCTCTCACGGGCTATCCGCCGACCGACGTTGACGGCTGGCTGCGCATCCTCAAAATCGCGCAATCCTACGGTCTCAACCACCTGCGGTTCCATTCGTGGTGTCCACCCGAAGCGGCCTTCATCGCCGCCGACCAGATGGGCTTTCTCCTCCACGTCGAGGCGCCCGCGTGGATCGGCAACTGGGGAAAAGACCCGAAGCGCGATCAATTCGTCGAAGAAGAAGCCAAACGAATTCTCGCCGCCTACGGCAACCATCCTTCCTTTGGAATGCTGTGCATGGGCAACGAGCCCGGCGGCGACCGCTCGGTCATCCACGCGATCGTGAAGCGAATCAAGCCGACCGACCCGCGCCATCTCTACATGTCAGGTGCGGGGTGGGGCTTCGGGTCTGACGACGACTACCACGTCGCGCCGGTGCGGGGGCTGCACGGCCCGACGACCGACGCCGACTTTCGCGAGGCCGCCGCCAAGCACAACGTGCCGCTCATCTCCCACGAGATCGGGCAATGGACCGTCTATCCCAACCTCGACGAGATGAAGAAATACACGGGTGTTCTGCGTCCACGCAATTTCGAGCTCGTCCGCGACGACCTCGCGGCCAAGCACCTGCTCGATCAGGCCGGCGACTTCACGCGCGCGTCGGGCCGCCTCGCCGCCCTCCTCTACAAGGAGGAGATCGAAGTGCTCCTGCGCACGCCCGGCCACGCCGGATTTCAATTGCTCGATCTGCACGATTTCCCCGGCCAGGGCACGGCGCTCATAGGAATTCTGGACCCCTTCTGGGACAGCAAGGGACTGATCGCGCCCGAAGCCTTTCGCCGGTTCTGCGGCCCGACGGTTCCGCTGATCCGAATGAAGAAACGCACATTCACTTCCGACGAAACCTTCAGCGCCCAGGCCGAAATCGCCCATTTCGGTCCCGCCGACATTCAGAACGCCGAGGCCCTCTGGACCATCAAGGACGAACACGGACGCGAGATTGCCGCCGGCGCGCTTCCGGCGCGCACGTTGCCCACCGGCGATCTGATTCCCTTGGGCACGATCGAAGCGTCGCTTGCCAAAGCGACCGCACCCGCGAAACTGACCGTCACGCTCTCGCTCAAGGGCCGCGACGTCGCCAACGACTGGGACATCTGGGTCTATCCGCCCCAACGTGATCTCACGCCGCCGCCCAACGTCCTCGTCGCCACCGCCTGGGATGAGAAGACGACGGCGGCGTTGGCCGCTGGAAAAAGAGTCCTCCTTCTGGCCTCGTCGCCGAGCCTCTCGGACGCGATGTCGCTTCCCGGCAGCTTCACGCCCGTTTTCTGGAGCCCCATCTGGTTTCGGCGCGGCGCGGGAACCATGAGTATCCTGTGCGACCCGAAGCACCCGGCGCTGGCGCAATTCCCGACCGAGATGCACACCAACTGGCAGTGGTACGATCTGCTCCAGCGGTCGCGAAGCATCATTCTCGACGACACGCCCGCCGGCTTCCGGCCCATCGTCCAGGTGATAGACAACTTCAGCCGCAATCATAAGCTGGGCAATGTTTTCGAGACCCGCGTCGGAAAGGGCAGCCTCCTGGTCTGCTCGATTGACCTTTCGCACGACCTCGACCAGCGGCCCGCCGCCCGTCAATTGCTCGCCAGCATCTTATCCTACATGAAGTCCGAGGCGTTCCGGCCCCGCGCGGCGCTCGATGCCGGCGTGATCGCGAAACTGTTCGGTGCTTCTTCGCTCGCCCACTACCGGCAGGCGCCGAAAGCGACCGAGCCGGTCGTTCTGCGAGTCAAGGCGGCCGCGAACGTCGCGCAGGCCGAGAAGTCCGAACCCTGGTCGCTGCAGGCCGACAACGTGATCGTTCGCCAGGATGGGTTCGACTATCGGATTCGGGGCGGCACGTGGCGCGACAGCGTGGGATCGGCCTGGCATGACGGCAGCGACCTCGTAGTGAGTGTGACCTGTCCCAAGGGCTTCGAGGGTGAGCTTTACGCCCATTTTCACGACTGGAACAACAAGGACCGCGTCGTGGAGGTCCATTTCCAGAACCGCAAGGTCGGCGAGCTGGGCGACTACGCGGGCGCCGGCGTCTGGCTGGCCTTTCCCGTGACGGCCCGCGACAGCGCGAGCGGCAGACTGGAACTATCGGCCCGGCCTTTGCACTTCAATACGATGATCACCGAAATCGTCTTGACGAAATGAAACGCGTGACCGAACCGATTCTCTGCCTTTCGGGACGAAAGGAGCAGCCAAACATGAGTGGGCGAGATTGCGATCGTCGGGATTTCCTTAAGGTCGCCGGCCTCGGCGCTTCGGCGATGGCCTTGCCGCGGGCGATCCAGGGCGGTGTGATCCCCGCGAACGACCCGCGCAAGAATATCATTCTCATCCAACCCGACAGCATGGACGGTCGCGTCATGGGATGCATGGGTCATCCGGCGATGCGGCGCGCCACGCCCAACCTCGATGCCCTGGCGCGGCAAGGCGTCCTCTTTCGCAATGCCTACTGCAACAGTCCGATCTGCGTTCCCTCGCGCGCCAGCATGTGGAGCGGCTGGTACACCCATCAATGCGAGGGCTGGAACAACTACAAGGGGCTGTCGCCGACCGATCCGACGTTCGAAACCTATCTCCGGGAATGTGGGTATCGAATCCAGCGATTCGGCAAGACCGACTATCTGTCGGGCGCCCACTCGATCCGCGCCCGCGTGTCGGCGTGGACCCGGTCGGCCAACCTCGCCCGGCCGCAATACCGCGAAGGCCCGCCGCGCATCGTCGAAGCGGAGAACGGCCGGGCGCATGAAAGCGACTGGAAGATCTTCGAGCGCGCCATCGAATGGCTGAAGAAAGAGGCGCCATCGAGTCCCGACCCGTTCCTGCTTTACCTCGGCCCCGGCGCGCCCCACCCGCCCTACGTGGCCTCGCAGAAGTACCTTAAGATGATCGAGGACGCGGGCGTCACGATCCCGCCCCTCGATCGGCAGGATCACCCGGTGATGCAATACCAGCGGGCCGTCAAGAACTGGCGGCACGGCTTCTCGGACGAGATGGTGCGGCTCGTTCGCCGCGTCTATTTCGCCATGATCGCCGAAGTGGACGCGATGGTCGGTGAGCTTCTTGCCGCGATCAAACAACAGGGTCTGGCCGACTCGACCTACATTATTTTCTCCAGCGATCACGGTGATAACGCCATGGAGCATCGCCAATGGTACAAGATGAATCTCTACGAGTCGTCGGCCCGCGTGCCGTTGATTATCGCAGGCCCCGACGTTCAGAAAGGCGCAAAGATCGAAACGCCCGTCTCTCTCGTGGACATCTATCCGACCCTGATGGACATGGCCCGCGGCCGAATGCTACCCGGATTGGACGGCCGCTCGCTCATGCCCCAGCTGAAGGGCGAGAAAAGCAACCGCCGCGACTGGGCTTTCGCCGAGTATCACGACACCACGGTCAACACGGGCAGCTTCATGTTGCGGCGCGGCGACTGGAAGTATATCGCCTACGTCGGTTACGAACCGCAGTTGTTCAACCTGCGCGACGATCCCGACGAGATTCGCAACCTCGCCGCGAGCCGGCCCGACGTGGTCAAGGAGATGGATGACCGGTTGCGGAGGATCGTGGACTACCCGGCGGTGGACGCAAAGGTCAAAGCCTACGACAAGGCGAGCTTCCGCCAGTGGCGCGAGGAAACCAGGGCCGACGGCACGTATGAGAAGCTGATGGCGCAGTTGTTCAGCGGCTGGGACGGCGTTCCCGCCGCGGAAATCAAGCCCTGGACGGAGAAGGACGAGGCGTTGATTCAGCAATGGCTGGAGGGCAAGTAGATGGCTGTACGCGGACGCGCATGCGTGCGTCCTCATTCTCAGCGAAGGAGAGAATAGGAGTATGAAGAAGTCGAAACGAGTTGTGGCGGCAGCGGCGGTAGCGGTTCTGATCTTTTCGGGCGCGGCAATGTGGGCGGCCCAGGAGGGCGAGGCCAAGGCGAAGAAGCCCGCGAAGTCCAAAGAGGCAGCCCGCCCGGCGCCCGATCCTTCGGTGCCCGTGCCCAAACCCGGCGACAGCGCCGATGCGTTCCTGAAGAGGCACGAATCGTTCGTCAAGCGCGCCAAGGAAGGCGACATCGGCCTGCTCTTTCTGGGCGATTCGATCACCCAAGGCTGGGGTGGATCGGGGCGCGAGGTCTGGAAAAAGTACTATGAGCCGCTCAAGGCGGCCAACTTCGGCATCGGCGGCGACCAAACCCAGCACGTCCTCTGGCGGATCACCAACGGCGAACTCGACGGCATCTCTCCCAAAGTCGTCGTCCTGATGATCGGCACGAACAACACCGGCGGCAACACCGCCGAATCCATCGCCAAAGCCGACGCGAAGATCGTCCGGACGATCCGCGAGGAGTGTCCCAAGTCGAAGGTTCTTCTGCTGGCGATTTTTCCGCGCAGCAGTGCAGCGTCCATGGAGAAAATCAAGAAGATCAACGCCGAGCTGGCCAAACTGGATGACGGCAAGACGGTCCGCTACCTGGACATTGGCGGCAAGTTCCTGGGCCCCGACGGAACGATTCCGAAAGACATTATGCCCGACGGCCTCCATCCCAACGCCAAGGGCTATCAAATTTGGGCCGACGCCATGCAGCCGCTGCTCGAGGAGATGATGAAGTAGCTCGGATTGAAATCACGCAAAGGGGAACAATGCTTATGCCTCGATTCCGCCGCTTTCTGACGCTTGGGTATGCAATTCTCCTCCTGGCCGGCGCGGCCACAGCCGCCGAGACCGTTTACGACGTTCGCAGCTACGGCGCCAAGCCCGACGGGCAGACGCTGTGTACCGAAGCCATCCAACGAGCCATCGGCGCTTGCGCCACGGCCGGCGGCGGAACGGTCTTTCTGCCCAGCGGGAAGCTGCTCTCCGGCACGATTTATTTGAGAAGCCACGTGACGCTCCATCTCGACACCGGGTGCGTCCTGTTGGGCAGCACCGACCTCAAAGACTATCCGCGCAACATTCCCGCCGTTCGCTCCTACACGGACAACTATGTGAATCAGAGCCTGATCGCCGGCGAGAATCTCGACGACATCGCCATAGTCGGGCGCGGCCTGATTGACGGCCAGGGCGCGAAGTTCGCGTGGAATAAGGAACGGCCTTATGAAAACCGCCCCTACGCCATCCGGCTGGTCAACTGCCGCGACGTGCTCGTCGAAGGCGTGAGGATGCAGAACTCCGCGATGTGGATGCAGCACTACCTCGCCTGCGAGCGGGTTCGCCTTCGCGGCGTCACGGTCTGGAATCACTCCAATCACAACAACGACGGCGTGGACATTGACGGCTGCTGCGACGTGACGATCTCGGACTGCATCTTCGATTCGGACGACGACGCCATCACGCTCAAGAGCACGCTCGACCGCCCCTGCGAAAACGTGACCGTCAGCAATTGCGTGGCCAAGAGCTTCTGCAATCCGATCAAGATGGGCACCGAGTCGAACGGCGGATTCGTGAACATCGCAATCAGCAATTGCGCGGTGGCGTCGCCCGCGCATCGCCGCTGGTCGGGCGGCACGGGACGCGGACTGGCCGGCATCGCACTGGAAATGGTGGACGGCGGCCGCCTGGACAGGGTGGCGATCTCGAACGTCACGATTCAGGGCGTCTCCGTGCCGCTTTTCATGCGCCTGGGCAACCGGGCGCGGTCGTTCAAGAAAGACATGCCGGCTCCGGCCATGGGATCGTTCAAGAATGTGGTTGTGAGTAACATCGTCGCGACCGATGTATCCCCAATCGGCTGCTCGATCACGGGTCTGCCGGATCATCCGATCGAGAACGTGTCGCTTAGCCACGTCCGTCTGACGTTCGAAGGCGGCGGACGGAAGGACCTGGCGTCCAAGCAGGTGGAGGAGTTTCCCGACAAGTATCCCGAAAGTGGGATGTTCGGCCAGCTGCCGGCCTATGGGCTTTACTGCCGCCACGTCAAGGGCTTGAGCATGCGCGATGTGGTTCTGCAAACATCCACGCCCGACGCGCGCCACGCGCTCGTTTGCGACGACGTCGAAGACTTGACGATGGACAGTCTCGATGCCGCCCATTCTCCAGGAGCTGCGGCGATCCTCCGCCTGGTTCAAACCCGGGGCGCGCTGATTCGCGGCTGCCGGCCGCAGGCCGCCGACGGTGCGTTCCTCAAGCTGGAAGGCGGCGCAAGCCGCAACATCGTGCTCGCGGCCAATGATCTCAGCGGCGTCGCCACGGTCGCCGAGACCGCGCCCGAGGTTCCCAAGAATGCTCTGCAACAGACGGCGAACCGCTAAGCGAGTCTCTGACTTGTCCGACCCGTCTGACCCGTCTGACTCGTCCGACCTGTCCGACCCATCTGACCCGTCTGACCCGTCTGACCTGTCCAACGGGTCCGACTTAATTCTCTTCCGAGGTGCAAACCCATGACACAACACCCAATCACTCGCCGTGACGCATGCAAGATGCTCGCGGTCGGCTCTGCCGCCGCGCTGGCCGCCGGTATCGGCCGTGCCGCCGCTGCGGCTGCCGCCGAAAAACGCAACGTCCTCTTCATCGCCGTGGACGACCTGCGCCCGCAGCTGGGCTGTTACGGCGACAAGATCGTCAAGTCGCCCAATCTCGACAAACTCGCCTCGCGCGGCCTCATCTTCACGCGCTGCTATTGCCAGCAGGCGCTCTGCAGCCCCTCGCGCACCTCGCTCCTGACCGGCCTCCGTCCCGACACAACGGGGATCGTCACCATCGGTCCCCATTTCCGCGATTCGATGCCCAACGTGGTGACGCTCCCCCAGTATTTCATGCAGCAGGGCTATGTGACGCGCGCCATCGGCAAGGTTTATCACGACGGCCTCGACGACAAAGCCAGCTGGTCGGCCCCGCACGAAAACACCAAGGCGCCCGGCTACAGTCCAACGGGTCAGGCGCGTCTGAAAGAACGTCTCGCCGACGCCAAAAAGGCCGGCATTGATGTCACCGACCGCACCAAGGCTCCCTTTGGTCCTGCTTACGAGGCCCCCGACTGCGCCGACAACGAACTGCGCGACGGCGCCAACGCCGACCGCGCGCTCGAAATCCTGCGCGAGATCAAGGACAAGCCCTTCTTCTTCGCCGCCGGTTTCTCGAAACCCCACATTCCCTACGTTGCCCCGAAACGCTATTGGGACCTCTACGATCCCCAACAGATCACGTTCCCGGACAACCAATTCCCGCCGAAGGACGCGCCGAAGTGGGCCATTCAGGGACTCGGCGAACTCCGCCGCTATGACGCCACCCCGCAAAACGATCCTCTGCCCGACGAATGGAAGCGCCGCCTGATCCACGGCTACATGGCCTGCATCAGCTACATTGACGCACAGATCGGACGGATTCTGGCCGAACTCGACCGTCTCGGATTGCGCGACAAGACCGTCGTCATCGCCTGGGGCGACAACGGCTATCAGCTCGGCCAGCACGGCATGTGGTCGAGCAAACACACCAACTTCGAAACCTCGGCGCTCGTGCCGATGATCGTCAGTCTGCCGGACCAAAAAACCGCTGGCCAAAAGATCAACGCGCTCGTCGAGTTCATTGACATCTATCCGTCGCTCGTCGAAATCTGCGGCCTGCCGAAAAAGGACGGACTCGAGGGATCGAGTTTTGCCCCGCTGCTCGAGACCCCCGACCGCCCCTGGAAGAAGGCCGCCTTCAGCCAGTATCCACGCGGCGGTTACAACGGCCATACCATTCGCACCGACCGCTGGCGGTTGGTCGAATGGCGCAGAACCAAAGGCAAAGAACCGACCGTTTACGAACTCTACGACCACCAGAACGACCCGGAGGAGAACATCAATCTCGCCGCCGACCCGAAATTCGCCGACACGGTCAAAGAGCTCGCCGCCCAGCTCCACGCCGGCTGGAAAGCCGCGCGGCCGGAGGCGAAATAGTTCTCTCGGCCGCGAGACATCTCATCCGGGTGATCTCCGCCCGGGAGATGAGTCGCAAAGAAAGGCGGGTGTACGAGGCATCATGAAGCCAATCCCGAAATTCAAATCCGAGGCGCAAGAGAGGGCGTTCTGGGCCAAGGCGGATTCGACCGACTATCTCGATTGGTCGAAGGCGGAGAGAGGTGTGTTTCCGAATCTCAAACCTTCATTGAGAACCATATCGCTGCGTCTGCTCGAGCTGATGCTCGAAGAGCTGAAGCTGCTGGCGAACAAGCGCGACGTTCCGTATCAATCGCTCATCAAGATGTTCCTCGCGGAGCGTTTGAGAAAGGAACTGAAGCCGGTCTCCTAGTCACGTCTCTTGACTTTCACGTGGCATTGGCGTGAGAGTGAGTACGGCCCTGAAAGCGGTGCGCTGTCTCGTCAGTGCGCCGGCAGACAAAACTGGGTCCGGCGATTCGGAGGCGAAAGCGTTTGACACAATCTTGATGCAAGGAATGCGACCAATGACTCAACTGCTTGAGGAAGCCATTCAACAGATCCACAATCTTCCTGCTGCGCAACAAGATGCAATCGCCGCCGTAATATTAGACGAACTGGCGGACGAGCAGCAGTGGGACGCGGCTTTTGCTCGCTCACAGGACAAGCTGGCCAGAATGGCCGAGAAGGTGCGTGAAGATATCAAGGCGGGTCGGGTCAAGACAATGGGGATTGATGAACTGTGATCTCGTCTCCTGTTCAGGGGACCGCGAAATTCCCAGATCCGAATTTTGAAACCGAGGATTACTTCACATGCGCATAAGAACGTTCAGTCGCCCTCATTCGAGAAATCTCGCTCTGAAGGTTTTGGCTATCGCTGCCCTCGCGGTCATTGGCTGCGGCGTCATTGGCCTCGGTTGTGCGAGAACGGCTCCCGGTCTGAAGATTGAAGCGCCGGAGAGAGTCAATCCCTGGACCCACTTGAATCTGCGCAACAACCCCGACGATTTCCATTTCGCCATCGTCGCCGATCTGACCGCCGGACTGCGGCCGGGGGTGTTCGAGAGCGCCGTTGAGAAGCTGAACCTGTTGCAGCCGGAGTTCGTCCTATCGGTCGGCGATTTCATCGAGGGCGTGACCGCCGACGCTGCGAAATTGGACCGCGAGTGGGATGAGTTCGACGGCTGGGTCAAACAACTGGAAATGCCCTTCTTCTATGTGCCCGGCAATCACGATATCAGCAATCCGGTCATGGCCGCCAAGTGGCGAGAGCGCCACGGCCGCACCTACTATCATTTCGTTCACCGCAACGTGCTGTTCCTTTGTCTCGACACTGAAGATCCTCCGTCGTGCAGCATCGGCGACGCGCAACTGGACTACCTCCGAAAGGCCCTCGACGCCAACCGCCGCGTTCGCTGGACGTTCGTGTTCATGCACCGCCCCACTTGGCTTCCGGATTTCAGCGACCGAACGCCGAAGAACGGCGAGAAGTTCGAGGCGATGTTGGCGGACAGGCCCTTCACGATTTTCGCCGGCCACGATCACAAATACAGCACCGCCGAGCGAAACGGCCGGCGCTGCTACGTCCTGTCCACAACCGGCGCCCAAGGCCGTGGCCCCGATTTCACCACCAGCAAGGGCAATCGCTCGAAGGAACTGCTCGGACTGGACAAGGGCGAGTTCGATCACCTCGTCTGGGTCACGATGACCGCCGACGGGCCGCGAGTCGCGAATCTTCTGCTGGATGGAATTCTGACGGACGACCTTCAGACTACCTCGAAATAGCGGTACGCAAGACCGATTGAGCATGTCGGCTGTTGATTGTGCGCCGCGCGAGGGAGGGCGGAAACAGTGAAAGCCGCCGGAATTCTGCTTCCCAGTCTCGATGAGTTTAACACGTACTACGAACGGGGGTTTCGCTTCATTGCCTGCGGGTCGGACGCGGGCTTCGTCAATGTTGGCGCGCGCAAGATGGCCGAGGACCTCGGCCAGATTCGTTCGAGGATGAATGCTACAGCGTGAACGCGAATTCTCGGGACGGAGATTCCCGCAGAATGAATTCGGCGGTTGCAGGGCGGACTGGTTCCGAGTAGATAATCAGGGCGTGTCAACCCAGCAACGAGCGTCCGCGATTCGCGGGGGAAAGGGGGGGTTATGGAAACACTGATCAATGACAGTGAATGGAAATGGGTAGAAGCTCCTTGGGCAGCGGCCGTCCGAGGTGGGAAGGAGATAGCCGTTTTTGAGCAGGCAGAATACACCGTCGTCCTGACCGGAGGGTGTAAGCGTCTTAGATGTAATACGACTCCTATAGGTGGAGGCGTTGTAGCTTTCATACCTCGCCAGCTCTGCTTCATTCTTGTCCGTGCAGCAGAGATGAGGTCGCCATCTGCTGATGCAAAGACCAAGCGGTTGCTCGTTTATGCGTTTGAAGAGACGCTCGAAGACGGATTTCACCTCAATTCGGTCGCACCAGAAAACTGGAAGAAGGGACTCGCACTTCTGTCTTCAGTCACCCGATCGACGTTTGTCGGGCAATGTATCAAGAACGTTCAGCCCGGGGAAGTCAAAGCCGTGGAGATTATTGGGAAAGAGTTCTTCGAACGATACTCGGAATTAAGTGAATCACCCTAACTCTGTCCCGAAGGCTTCCTCGCGATCACTAGACGGGAGGCACGCACATGAGTGGCAAACGGTATTCGGTCTTGTTGGTGGCGGTCATTCTCTTCGGTTTTATCGGTGGCGTCGCTTCGGATTGGCTCATAGGGACGGTGGGTAGCGTGTTCCGAACAGATGGGTCGGATGGCGTGGGAAAAGTAATCATTGCGCAGGCGGTTAGAATAGTGGACAAGACGGGCAAGGTTCGCGCTGATCTCTCTGTCGGAGATGAGGAGGGAGTCAACCTGAAGTTCTACAATACTGGCAGCAGCGATCAAGCCAGACTGGGGGTCGATGGACGAGGTGAGGCAAGCTTGCGGTTGGCCAGCAAGGACGGCAAGGGGACTATGCTCTTTGATACCACCTTTCCGATGATTAGCATCGATTGGAATGGCTGGAACAACATGTTGTCGGCGATGAGCGTCATTCTCCGAGGACCAGACAAATCGGGTGTCAGCCTCGATAACTATCAGCCCGGCTGCCCAGGCATGACGTTGTATGACAAAAGCAACGCACCGCGCGCGATCCTTAACTTGGCTGATGGAGAACCCTCATTGATGCTCCTTGACGCCTACTACCTCAACACGAAGAAACCCCGCGCCATGTTGAGCCTGTCAAACGGGGAACCGACTTTGTGTTTGACCGATCAGGACGGCAAATTGCGGGTCGGGATAGGAAACGCTGGACAGTGGTCGATGAACGTCTGGGGGACAAATGGGCGATCTTGGTCGGCACCGTGACGACAGTGGCAAGGGGCGGTCCCGCCTTTCGATAGCCTTCGGGCAGACTGCATCGCTGATGCGGCATAGCCATGCGTCCGACAGAAAGGAGCCGCGGGTGAAGATTGCACGGGTCGAATCCTTCCTCATGTCCTGCCCGTTGCACCCCAGTCTCCAATTGACGCCGATGAAGTCATCTGCCAGAAGTGGCGGCAGTGATCGCTCAAACCCTCGTCTTTCGGAGGTCCACCCATGTCTCAGACTTCATCTTCTCTCGATCGTCGCCATTTTCTGAAATCCGCCGGAACGGCCGCCGCCGCCTCGGCGCTGCCCGCGTGGTTCGTCGAGGAGCAACGCAGCGACGCCGCTCCGGCCAAGCCCCGCTCGGCCAACGACAAGCCCAACGTCGCCCTCGTCGGTTGCGGCGGGCAGGGCCGCGGCGACGCCAAGCGCGCCCAGGAGTTCGGCAACGTCGTCGCCGTTTGCGACGTGGATGAGGGACGCGCACAGCAGACCGCCAAGCAATTCGGAGGGGCGGCGGTCTTCAGCGATTTCCGCAAAGTCATGGAACGCAAGGACGTTGACGTCATCATCACCGGCACGCCCGACCACTGGCACACGCTGGTCAATCTGGCCGCCGTCAAGTCGGGTAAGGACGTCTATAGCGAAAAACCGCTCACCCTGACGATTGACGAGGGAAAGCGACTGGTCAAAGCCGTCCGCGAAAACAAGCGCATCCTCCAAACCGGCAGCCAGCAGCGAAGCGACGGCCAGTTTCGCCTGGCCTGCGAACTCGTCCGCAACGGCCGGATCGGAAAACTCGCGCAAATCTGGGTCGGCCTGCCCGCCGGACTTCGCGGCGGACCGTTCAAGTCGCAGCCGGCTCCAGAAGGTCTGAACTGGGATTTCTGGCAGGGCCAGACGCCCAACGTGGACTACGTCAAGGAGCGTTGCCATTTCAGCTTCCGCTACTGGTGGGACTACTCCGGCGGCACGATGACCGATTGGGGCGCTCACCACAACGACATCGCGCTGTGGGCCATGGGGCTCGACCACAGCGGCCCCGTCACGATCGAGGGCAAGTCGCTGGTTGAGATGATCCCCGGCGGCTATACGGCCTCAAGCGAATATCGCGTCGAGTACGCGTATGCCAACGGCGTCAAGCATATATGCGAGAGCATCACGACCGACTCGCCGACGGGCGGTTATCTCAAGGAGCCGGAGCCGGGCAAGTTCCACAACGGCCTCAAGTTCGACGGCGCGGACGGTTGGATTTTCGTCACCCGCGGTTCGATCCAGGCCAGCAAGCCCGAGTTGCTCAAGGAGCCGCTGCCGTCGGGCGCCGAGCGGCTCCCGGTCAGCAACAACCACATGGAGAACTTCTTCGACAGCGTCCGGTCGCGCCAACTGCCGATCTGCGACATCGAGATCGGCCATCGCTCGGTCTCGGTTTGCCATCTGGGCGTGATTGCGATCCGGCTGGGGCGCAAGCTGACGTGGGATCCGGCGAAAGAGGAATTCGTCGGCGACGCCGAGGCCAATTCCTGCCTCGTGCGCGAGATGCGAAAACCGTGGACGTACGAGATGGTTTGAACGCCGGTCTGGCAGAAAGCATGATGCCTCATTGTCGCGTGCCGGCGTAGAATCAACGCTCGTGAAGCCGGCAACTGCAACGGGTGGGCGGCCTTCCACCGCAAGAGGGCGGGGTGCGTCAACGACGAGGGCGGGTTGGGTTGGGTCGAGCAGCCCGGCGACCGTCCGAAACCCGTCGAGCGCGAGATGACCCACGAGTATGCCGCAGGCGCGTTCCTGCTCGCCGGGAGCGAGATCATGCAACTTCGCGTCGGTGAGTAGAAGATCGAAGGACAGGGTATCCCCGATTTCCCTTGATGTTGGAAGGGGGGCGTCGTAGCCGTCAGGCCAGCATGAATGCGAAGCAGATCAGCACGAGTCACGTTTCTTTCCTGCTTCTCCTTTGCGCCGTCGTTGCGCTGGGTTTGCAATCCATCTCGTCGCCGGCGCTGCTCGATGATCTGGACCAGGGATACCATGTTCGCTCCTTTACATCGCTCAAGCAATGCATCGGGCCCGACTGCTACGGTTTCTTTCGTCCGGTCAAGAACCTGCTTTTTTTTTCACGTTTCGCCGGTCTGCCGTTCATCCAGCGGTCTGCCATAGCGTCACGTTAGTTCTCTACCTTGCTGCCACCGCGCTGGTTGTTGTTCTCTTCCACCGATTGTTTCAGCACAGGCTCCTGGCCGTTGCAGGCGGGACGATTTGGGCGTTGGCGCCGACGCAAGTGTCCGCCCTGGCATGGTTCAGCTGCACCAACATCGTTTTGATGCTGGTCGCTTTCCTGGGGGCCGTTCTTGTCCACGACCTGTCACACGAATGTTCCGGCAAGCAGATGCGGATTGGGGCAGCCGCATGGGCTCTCCTGTCGGGTTTCCTCTATTTCATTGCGCTGGTCTCGTATGAAGCCGCCATTGCTTTTCCCGCCTTGATTCTCCTTTGGGATTGGCACAGGCGTCGCGATTTCGCGACGCCACACGCATGGATGCGCTACGGGCTGATCGGCCTGTTCACGCTGGCGGCGTTGTGGTCGCAGACGAGGGCCGGCAGCAACCTCCGCATGGCGAACCCCAGCTTCTCGCCGATGACGCCCCGCCAGACCATCCTCGCCTCGGCGTTCTTTGTGTTCGAACACCTGCGGATGTGGCTGGCTCCCTTTGGTCGCCAGGAGATCTTGGGAACATTCGTGTGGGGAAACACGGCGTCGGTGCTTCATCTTGTCCTGTGCTGGATTCTTCTGGGCGCCTTGCTCGCCTGTGCCTGCGGCCTGCGACACAGAGCTCGCATGGTCAGCTTCGGCCTGCTCTGGTTCCTCATCGCCTTCTTGCCGACGAGCAATCTGATCCCCATCCAAAGCGGGCCCTTTGGCGACTACTATCTCGTCCTGCCCAGCATCGGTCTCAGTCTTGCCGTCGCAGGAGGGCTGAGTGCCTTATGGAACAAAATGAGTATCGCCTCGAACCGAGCGAAATGGATTCGCGTCACGTTGCGGATCTGCTTTCTGTGTGTTGTGCTCTGGCGAGCGGCGGCGGCAATCGCGGCCTTCGAGTGGGGCCGCGTATGGAACGATCCTCAGGAGCTGCTTCGCCGGTCCGCGACTGTGCGCCCCTATTCGTTCAAGGCCAAAGCAAACCTGGCCAGGCTTCTCGAAGAAGCGAACAAGTTGGACGACGCCGAACCGCTTGCCCAACAGAGTCTGGCCGAGGCCCCCTGGTATGCTCTCTCGCACAACGTGCTGGGAGACATCGAAATTCGCAGAGGGAACTACCAACAGGCTCTCCGCTACTATGAGTCGGCTGTTGCCGTCAGCCCCGAAGATCCCTATCCCTACGTGGCGTTGGCCTTTGCATCGGAAACATATCTGAATGACACCGATACGGCGAAGAAGTACTACCGAAAAGTCCTCGCCTCAAAGTGGAACCCACAGAGTGAAACGGCCGCTTTGAATCTGTCGCGGCTCCTGGCCGGCGAAAGAAATGTGGAGGAGGCAATCGGTCTGCTCGAGAGCGCCTTGAAACAGTCTCCCGCATCCATGGAACTGCACTACAACCTGGCCATTGCCTACGAACAGAAAGGCGATCGCGACAAAGCCAAAGAACATCAGAATCTCTTCCTGCGACTGAGGCAGCAGAGTCGGCGAACCCGGGAGTGAACCCGAGCATCGTTTGAGATTCGCGCTTCCGCGTGCCGTTCTTTTCAACCTGAAGATTGTACTCCAAACGGGTTTTCCTGACAGTCACCTTAGTCCGCTGATTCATAAGTTCGGTTATGAATTGCCGCACTTGGGGAACGGCTACAAGCCGGTTCTCGGGGGGAGCACGGGCTTCGGACCTCGTTCCTTTGGAGGGCGGTCAAACGCCCTTCGCGGCGCGTCCGGATAGTGCACCGCTTCGAGGTTCTTCGACGAGTTCCGGGCCTGAACGCGATCGGCCAATTCAGAAACCGCGGCCTGCATGAAGGGCATCATGGGCAGGTCTTCGGGCTCCAGCCGGCCTTGGATGGAATGTGGGTCAACACACGGGGAGGCCGTGGAAAGCCGGGACCGCGCTTCTCGGAGAGTTGGCCTTGCTGCGCCCTGACTGAAAATGCGCTGAACGCCGACAACGACAAACACAGAACCAGGAAAACGCGAGGGCGACCGGCCTCTTCATCGCTTCCTTCCTCTCTTCCAGGCGGTTCTACAGATGAGCGCCCGGCCTCTCACGCAGCCGGCCGATTCCTGTGGATATTCATAGTGGCCCGATTCGATCCTTCCGAAGCGAGAAGGTCAAGTTCTTCCATCCTTGCCGGCCCCATCAGGTGCTTGACTGGCGCACCTGCATGGAGTTTTGTGTTGGGCGAGACGAAGGAGAGCGTCTTCGAACCGGAATCCGCCTGAAGGGCCGGTTGCGAAAGAGGGCCGAGGCGGTCGGCGCTCCATCGTGATGTCCCAGTCTCTGTACGGTGGCGAGGCTGGCAATTGGGTTTTTTGCAGACACGATCTTGCGTCGGGGAGGCGTGTGATGAGAACCCTGCGACATCGCGGAAAGGCATTTGGCCCGCCCAGAACAAAAGGAGCGGCCGTCGCGCCGGTCAGAGGTTTCTTGTTTGCATTGACGTTTCTTGTTTCAACCGCTGCCTACGCCCAGCACACCGTGACGCTGACGGTTTCGGAGCGCGCCGCCGTGGCGCGGACGGCTGAATACGTCTGTTTCGGCGTGCCGGTTCCGCGCGACTGGAATCTCAAAGACGCATCGAGGCTTCGGCTGCGCGACGGGGCCACACCGGTTCCCGCTCAGTTTGAGGCGCTTGCGCGCTGGGGCGGCCACGCTTCCAATCCGTCCGCTCCCGTCAAATGGGTTCTTGTGGGCTGCCTGGCCACTCTGGGGACTTCGGCAACGCGCACCTTGACGCTCGACGACCTGGGTCCCGGGCCGGCGCCGGCCACGCCCGTTTCGGTGAATTCCTCGACTCCCGGCAAGCTCTTCATCAATACCGGCGCCGCCATGTTTGAGCTGAACACCAGCAGCAACTTCAACCTCCTTAACCAGGTGACCGTGGGCGGCCAGACGCTCTTGATCCCACTGTCGGCCACGGCGGCGATTGACTACGATCCGATCGGTGCGTTGAGCATCGTGCCGGGCGGAACGCCGGACTTCACGCCGCGCGCCACGTCGGTCACTCTCGAACGGAGCGGCCCGCTGTGCGCCGTCGTCAGGGTCATGGGCAGCATTCTGGACCACAGTTCGCGCGCGCTGCTGGATTTCACCGCCCGACTCCATTTTGTCGCGGGCAGCCCCGCCGTCCGCCTCGATTTCACCGTCGAGAACAACCAGCCCGTGATCGCGGACTCCGGTGAGGTGCCGTTGAACGCCCATGACCAGGGAAGCACCGGGAGCGTTTATGTCGGCGACCTGCGATTGAAACTGCGTCTGAAAACCACGACGGCCACACTTCGCGTCGTCACCGAACAGGCCGCGCAGGTCAGTGCGCCGACGGCGAAGGTGCAGCTGTTGCAGGACTCCAGCGGGACCAACTACTGGAATGTCTATCTCGGATTGGTTGGCTGGCCGGGGTTTTTGGCCTCGGCCCGTCCCAGACTCCAATCCTATTGCTCCTATCGGGGATACAAGATCAGCGGTTCGGACATCGCCACGACGATCACCGGCCAGCAAGCCCTTGGCTGGATGTCGCTGTTTCGCGTCGGGGCGACGCAACCCCGCGTGACGGCGGCGGTGCGCGATTTCTGGCAGAATTTCCCCAAGGCGCTCGAGGCATTTCCCGACGGAACGCTCGCGGTGAACCTCTTCCCCAAAGGCTCGCAATTCCGCCACAATCTCCGCGTGGGCGAGGAGAAAACGCACACGATTTTGCTGCATTTCGGTCTCAACGCGATCACGGCTGCTCAGGCTCAGGCGCTCGCCCAGGCGTTCAACAATCCGCTGTTCGGATTGGCCGCGCCCGATTGGGTGACGCGCAGCGGCGCCCTCGATGAAGTGCCGCCGGCCAATCTGGGCCGCTGGCCGCTTTATGAGCGATACGTGCGCACGGCCTTCGAGCCGAATCCCGACTTCAATCCCGCGATTGACGATCCGAGCTTCGGCACCACTTCGACGCTGCGCAACGCAATCGAGAAATACAATTTCTACGGCTGGCAGGACTACGGCGACGTCCCTCTGGACTATGAGCAGTTCGGTCCCAACCAGGCCGGCCAGATGAACCTGAAATACTGGTATCTCTATGGCATGTTGGTTCAGCTGTGCCGTTCCGGCGACCTGCGCTGGTTGGACCTGGCCCGTCCGGCCGCCTGGCACCTGAGCGACGTTGACGTCCTGCACATTCCCGATCAGGGACCGCAGCATTGGGTCCACGGCGGCTATTTCGGCCACAGCCAGCACGACGAACCCGGCAACGCTAATCCCAACCGCAACTTCAACTCTCCGTCGGTTGACTTGTTTTTCGGCGTGCCCGATCTTCTGCTGGCCTACTACCTCACCGGCGAGCGCCGTTTCCGCGACGTGGCGCTGGAAGAACTCGAAGCCATGCTGGCGGAAATGCAATTCAGCGACTTCACCAACCCGGTCCCCTATCGCGAGCGGGCGAACCTCATCTTCGGCTTCCTCGAAGGATACCGCCACACGGGCGATTCACGCTGGCTCACTCAAATGCGAACCGTTGTCGGGGCGACCGCCGACCTCTCCAACAAGCAAGGTTGGCTGGCCTCGCCGCTGACCTATCGCCGCGATGAAGACCGGCTCAGCAGTTTTCAGTTCGGCCAGACGCTTTGGGCCTGCGGCAAGTATCTGGACTTCTGCGCCGAATATGGCCTCACGGACACTCTCGGCATGGCCGCCGCATTCGCGACCTACGGCAATTTCATTCTGAACCATTTCATGACCGAGTATCTGCCCGGACGCGCCGCTTCCCGCGACAGCTACTGGTTTTTCGATCCGGGGTATGAGACGTATCTGGAGATCAATAACTGGGCGCTGACGATGGCCGACGCGCTCGCCTATGCGCACAAGTTCACCGGCCAGCAGCGCTTCCTCGACGCCGCAACCAAGTTCTACGCGACCGGAACCATTGATCCCCAGTGGCAGGACGACCCGCCGGTCTATATTGACACCAAGGGCCTGGTCAACTCGTGCAACTGGGGCTTGGTCTATATGAACCGCATCGCGCAGCAACGACCCGCGGGCGCCGCGCTCTGGCAACTCTATTGACCGATTGCGAGTCGAGGACCACGGCGTCGCCGGCCACGAGCGCTAAACACGTACACAACAGCGGACTTCGGCGAGCTCAGACTTCGGCGAGCTCAGTCGAGTCGTCGAGCCGCAGCAGAGTGTGCCACAGTCCACCGCAAAAGCGAATCCTTCAGAAACCGGGGAATGTCCCGCTACGCTTTCCGCTTGATTTCGGCTCGACTCATGGCAGTCTGACCCGACACGCGAGCGACCGGCGCGTCGCGGGGGCAAGACGGCGCGATTACGACCGCTCGCGGCGGGTTTCTGTCGGCTATTCCATCGGGGGCGCGACCTTTGGAAACCAAAGACAAAGCAAAGCATCTTCTGCTGGGCGTGGATTTGGGCGGCACCGACACCAAGTTCGGTCTGGTTTCACCCGAGGGCGCGATCATCGAACAGGCCAAGATCCCCACTCAGGCCGAGCGCGGCGGCGAGGACACGATGCGCCGCATCGCGCTGGCCCTCGACGATCTTCTCCAGCGCCATTCGCTCAAGCGCTCCGACGTCCGCGGCATCGGCTTCGGGTCGCCGGGGCCGCTCAGCACCAGCCGCGGCGTCGTCATTGACACGCCCAACCTGGCCTGGGTCAACGTCCCCGTGCGCGCGCTGCTCGAAGACCTCATGGGCCTGCCCGTCGTTCTCCACAACGACGCCAACGCCGCCGCTTACGGGGAGTTCTGGCGGGGGGCCGGACGCGGCAGCTCGATCATGGTCCTCTATACGTTGGGCACGGGCGTGGGCGGCGGGATTTGCATGTTCAACGACTTGCTCGTCGGCCCCGGTGAAAACGCCGGCGAACTGGGCCACATGGTGCTCAACTACAAAGGGCCGCGATGTCCCTGCGGCCACGTCGGCTGCCTCGAGGCGTTCTCGTCGGCCAAGGCCGTGGTGCGCGACACGCTGGCGGCGCTCGATGGGGGCGAGCCGAGTTCGCTTCGCGGTGTGCCGCGCGACCAGATCAAGGCCAAGTGGGTGTTCGAGGCGGCGCGCGACGGCGACGCTTTGGCGCGGCGCATTTTCCACGGCGTCGGCTGGCATCTGGGGCTGGCTTCGGGCAATCTGATCAACATCCTGAACGTCGAGATGTTCGTTTTCGGCGGCGCGATGTCGGGCGCGTGGGAAGTCTTGTATGACGCCATGCTGGAGGGGGCGCGCGCCAGCTGTCTGGCCATGCCGCTTGAAGACGTGAAGTTTGTGCGCGCCGAACTGGGCGAAAACGCCGGCATCATCGGTGCCGCAGGACTGGCGCTGAAGGAATTCGGAAATTGACTTTGCCCGGATGACAGGACGGACGGGATTGAAGGAGAATGGAAGAATCCCGTTCATTCTGTTATCCCGTCAAAAAAGACACGCGATCGCATTCCAGAAATCAGAGCGTGAACCGACGATGAGCATCGCACGGCGCAAGTTGGAGAAGATTCTCACCGACGTTCGCAACGACCGCGTCACCATCGAAGACGCGCTCGAACAGGTCGCGCGAATTGGCTATCAGGACCTGGGGTTCGCCAAGGTGGACGTCCATCGCCACGAGCGGCGCGGCACCGCCGAGGTGGTTCTGTGCGAACGCAAGACGCCGCAGCACATTCTCGAAATCATCCGTGCGCTCGACCATGCGGGACAGAACGTCTTTTGCACGCGCGTTTCGCCCGACGTGGCCGCCATTGTGAAGCGCAAATTCCGCGGCCTCACCCACAACAAGACGGCTCGCACGCTCTTCAAGCAGAACGTCCCGATCCCCAGGAAAGAAGGCCTGGTCGTCGTCGTCAGCGGCGGAACGTCCGACTACTCCGTCGCCGAAGAGGCCGCCGTGACCGCCGAAGTCCTGGGCAGCCCTGTGGCGCGGCTGCACGACGTCGGCGTCGCCGGCATCCATCGCCTGCTCAGCCAGAGCGAGACGCTTCGCAAGGCGCGCGTGATCGTCGCCGTGGCGGGCATGGAAGGCGCGCTGCCGAGCGTGGTCGCCGGACTGGTCGAAGCGCCGGTCATCGCCGTCCCGACGAGCGTCGGCTACGGTGCCTCGTTCGGCGGCCTGTCGGCGCTTCTGGCGATGCTCAATTCGTGCAGCTCGGGGATTGTCGTAGTGAATATAGATAATGGTTTCGGCGCGGGGTACTTTGCGCATCTGATCAATCGCTGAGGGGAGCGCAAGATGTCCACTCACCCATTTCTCAAAACTCTCCGATTGAAAAATCTGCTTTCCTTTGGCCCCGAGAAGACTCAGATAGATCTGCTCCCGCTGAATATTCTGATTGGCCCAAACGGGTCGGGGAAATCGAATCTCATCGAAGCGATTGGACTGTTGCACAGTTGCGCAACTGACACCGCGCTTCCAAGGACAATCTCAGAAGGGGGCGGCATTTCGGAATGGATCTGGAAGGGCGGTTCCAAGAACGAAGCTGAAATCGAGGCTATCCTGAATTTCCGACAACCAGATTCCAGAAGAGTAGATTCGCTTATTCATCGTCTGGTTTTGGGTAGAGAGCAGGAACGCATGGTTATTGCGAATGAGGAGATTACCTATCCTTATCTTTCTCGTGACCCATCGCTCTATTACAAATTTCTTCCGGGCCAAGCATCAGAGAAGCGTAAGAAGACGCGTTTTCAAGAGCCCAAGCGGAGTGATGAATCAGTCCTGCTACAATGGCAATGGCGCGAATTCTCTCCTCAGTTTTCTTCTCTCGCTAGACAATACAAGGATATTTTGATTTACCGTGGGTGGCACATTACTCGATACTCTCAAATTCGGCAACCCAGTCGTGCCGATCTTCCTTCAGATCGGTTGTTGCCGGACGCAACAAACCTGAGCATTGTATTGAGCAATATACTGAGTTCCAGCATGGGCGAAAACCTGGAAAGACGGCTCAGGCGTTTTCATGACGGGTATCAAAAGATAACCGCACACATTTTCGGGGGCAATGTACAGATTTACTTGGATGAAAAGGGAACAGCGCCTATTTCTGCCTACCAAATGTCCGACGGCTTTCTGCGTTATTTGTGTCTGCTCGCCATCTTGTGCCATCCAAATCCGCCGCCGGTAATCTGTATCGAAGAGCCGGAGATCGGATTGCACCCCGACATGATTCTCGAAATCACGGATCTTCTAGTCGAAGCCTCTGAACGTACTCAGATTGTGGTCGCCACACATTCCGACATGATTGTGGATCGCTTTACGGACGCGCCGGAGAATATCGTCGTGTTTGAAAAGGAGGGCGCTTCCTCTACCATGAAACGCCTTGATCGCAAAGAATTGAAAGACTGGCTCAAGAAATATCGGTTGGGGCAGCTGTGGGCCATGGGACACCTCGGAGGCTCACGATGGTAGTCATCTATGTGGAGGGAGGAGGAGAAACCAACTACCTGAAGCGAGCGGTGCGAAGAGCCTTCCACGATTTTCTCGGTCAGCTCAACTTGCGGGATCAGCCACGGGTTCATCCGAGCGGCTCGCGCAACGATGCCTACGATGACTTCTGTCAGGCTGTGAGGGAGAGGACTCGCGCCCTGCTGCTCGTGGACAGTGAAGGGCCAATTCAGCCGGGTTCTAACCCATGGGTGCACGTGCGAGAGCGCGATGGTTGGAAGAAGCCGCGAGGCGCTGACAAAGAAGACTGCCATCTGATGGTTCAGTGCATGGAATCCTGGTTCCTGGCCGATCGCGCGTTCTTGTCCAGCTTCTTTGGCCAGGGGTTCAGTGATCGCTCTTTACCCGCCAATCCGAAAATCGAAAAAGTACCGAAGCACGCTGTGCAGCGAGGAATGGAGAACGCCAGTCGTCACAGCAAAAAGGGCAAATATGCGCATGGCAGAATATCATACGAGATTCTCGCTTGCATGGATCCTCACCTGATTCGACGGAAGTCTCTCTGGGCTGATCGCCTGTTCTCTGATTTGGAGAGGCGATCGGGGAGAACTTGAACGGAGAACACATTGGCTAGCGTTGATCTGTTCGATCACAACGAAATCATCCGTGGGCGCTATGGCAAGGTCGAGGCGCTGCGGGCTGCCGGGGTTGATCCTTATCCGCGCTGCTACGAAGCGACGCACAGCAGCCGGCAGATCATCGCGGCCTTCGATGCGGGGCACGTAGCGGAGACCGACGAGGTCTCGGTTGCAGGCCGCGTGCTGGCCGTCCGCCGCATGGGCAAGGCGGCGTTCTTTCATCTGCTCGACGGCGCGGGGAAAATCCAGGTCTATGTCCGTCCCGACCAGACCGACGAAACCGGCTATCGAATCTTTCGCGAATATCTCGACATGGGCGACATCGTCGGCGTGCGCGGGACGGTTTTCCGCACCAAGACCGGCGAGGTCACCGTCCTTGCCAAACGGCTCGTCCTTCTGACCAAATCCGTCCGCCCGCTTCCCGAAAAGTGGCACGGCCTCCGCCACGTCGAAACGCGCTATCGCCAGCGTTACGTGGACCTCGTCGTCAACGAAGGCGTCCGCCGCACGTTCCTCCAGCGAAGCCGCATGATCTCGGCCCTGCGCCGCTTCCTCGACGCCGCCGGCTACGTCGAGGTCGAAACCCCGATGCTCCAGACGGTCTATGGCGGCGCCTCGGCCCGCCCGTTCATCACCCATCACAACACGCTGAACATGGACCTGTACCTGCGGATCGCGCCCGAACTCTTTCACAAGCGCCTCGTCGTCGGCGGCATCGAAAAGGTCTATGAGATCAACCGCAATTTCCGCAACGAAGGCATCTCGACCCAGCACAATCCTGAGTTCACGATGCTCGAACTTTACACCGCCTATTGGGACTATCGCAACACAATGGACCTGACCGAGCGGCTGATCGAAACCGTTTGCCGCGAAGTCACCGGCTCGACTCGCGTGACCTATCAGGCCGCCGAAATCGTCTTCGAGCGTCCCTGGCGTCGAGCGAAAATTCTGGAACTGATCGAAGAGAAGCTGGGCGCCCGCGTCTCGTGGGGCGATCCGCCCGCCCAGGTCGCCGCCGCGTTGGGCGTCGCCCCCGCCGACGTTGCGGGCAAATCTTCGGCGCGACTGATCATGGACGCCTTTGAGCAGCGCGTCGAGGCGCTTCTGACCGGCCCGATCATCGTTTGTGATTTCCCGGCCGAACTCAGCCCCCTCTCCAAGCGCAAAGCCGACGACCCGTTGGTCGCCGAGCGCTTCGAGGTTTTCGTCGCCGGCTTCGAGATCGCCAACGCCTACAGCGAGCTCAACGACCCCGCGGAGCAATTCCGGCGGTTCCAGGAACAAATGGCGTTGCGGACCGCCGGCGACCTCGAAGCCCAGCAGATGGATGAGGACTATGTCCGCGCGCTCGAATACGGCATGCCACCGGCCAGCGGCCTGGGCATCGGCATTGACCGCCTCGCGATGCTTCTGACCGACTCGCCTTCGATCCGCGACGTGATCTTGTTCCCCACGCTTCGGCCCGAAGTGCGAACGATCCACGCCGACGACGACACCGAGGACGAAGAAAAGGAGCCCGGCCCAACGAGCGAGACATCAACGGATAAGGCTGTGTGATTCGACGTTCGCAGCTCACGCTTCGTCGTGAACAGCATTTCACTCCTTTGAACCGGATCCTCCTTGCGGCATGGAGACAATGTCCACACCTGCGGCCCTTGTCTGGATGTCGTTCTTCTACTGTGTCGGTGGGGCGATCCTTCAAGGATTCGCGATCATTCTCTTTGCTCTTCTTGGTTGGCCCAAAATCACCAAATTGGACTGGAGAGACTACTTTCAACGGTACCTCAGCAGGATAGCGCGTTTTGTGCTATTCAGCCTCCTGCTGTTTGGATGGGGATTCGCGGGCAATGTGGCCTGGTGTCTGGTGGCTGTCAACAGGCTATACGTCGCCACGGAGACGTGCGGGGACGTGACACCCTTTCTCCCTTATGTCCCGTTCGGCCGGTGGTCCATTGAAGGAGTATCGAACGGAAGCCACCTCTTGGACGGCGTGACGATGACACAAATGCAACTCTTATGGCTGGCCATCGGCCTTCCAGTCTGGGTGTTCACGATCCTTTCTTACCGTGCGGCGATTCGCCATGTTCGAGACCACAGGTCGGCGAGCCCAACGGCAGCCCCGACTTGCTAGGCGCGGTCCGGCTTGGTTCAGGCAGCGGATTTCGATTGCGTGCTTGTACGGTGGCCGGTGATTCGGTTTACAAACGAGGGCAAGCTGTCGAAGCGCACAACAATGTTTCGGCAGGTCCGGTGAAATGGTTGCTCGACATCGTGCGCCACCACTACGTTCTCCCCCTCCGGGTGTTTCCCACGAAATGCCCTGAGATTCTCGGCATCAAATCCGTCGGCCGACCATTTGCACTCGACCGCGAGCGGTGCGCCCCCGCGCGGAAGTAAGACGAAATCCACCTCGTGCCCGCGTTTGTCGCGCCAATAGCGAACCGTGCGGGTTTGTAGGTGCGCCTCGATCTCGTTCAGAACAAAGTGTTCCCACATCAAGCCGAGGTCTTCCTGCCGCAGGTCCTGCCACCCGCGATGGTAGCAGACGAAACCCGTGTCAAACGCATAGACCTTGGGTGCGGCAACGATCTCGGTCGGGCGGTGAGCGCTGAACGGCCGGACCACGTGGGCCACGAGCGTAGCTTCCAGCACCTTCAGGTAATTCGCAATTGTGGGCCGGGTGACCTCGCATGGGCGGGCAAATCGCGTCGCTTCGAAGATCCCGCCGCTTTGCGCGCACACCAGTTCGACAAATCGCTGGAACGAATCGCGCCGCTCAAGCCGGAACAACTCCTGGATATCTTTTGCCCAGTAGGCATCCATCCATTCCTGGAAATCGCGCTCCGGCAGCTCGGGCGCGAGAAAGAACGGAGGCAGTCCCCCTCGCACGAAGCGATGTCTTAGGTCGGCCCGCCCGAAATCCCGCAAATCCCGAAGGCACATCGGGACGAGGTGCAGGTCCCGCTTGCGCCCGGCCAACGTATCGCGAAAGCGGGTCGAAGCGCCCAGCGTGGACGACCCCGTCGCCAAAATGCGAACGTCGGGATAATGATCGGCGGCGATCTTCATCAACTCGGAGGGGTTCCGGAGACGGTGGATTTCGTCGAGTACAACCGACCGCCCGCGCAGCCCGGCCAGAAACGCCTCGGGGTCTTCCATCAGCCGGCGCGTGCGCGGGAGTTCGCAGTCGAAGTATTCCACGCGCGGGATGGACTGGCAGAGACAGGTTTTCCCCACACGACGCACCCCAGCCAGCCACAAGACCGACCGCGCGCGCCAGGATTTCTGAATCAACCGCAGCCAGTACTCTCTCCGTACCATACGAAAGCAGCCTTTCATATAGTGCCACCAAACGCAAGTGCTATTTCAAATAGAAAACACCGTTCATAACCCGCCAAGGCCGCCCAGAGAGACGGGGCGGTGCGCAAACCCATCGGCGCGCCGTGTCCGCTGGGTTTCATATTGACCTTTCTCACGCTAGAAGACAGATTGCCCGCCGGTGTGCCGTTGTCGGTGGCGGCGTTGCCCGAATCGCCTGATGAGAACCGCGGCGCACCGTCGAAACCGAACGCGCCACGCCGCGCGTTCAGATACTTCGGAGCGGTGGAAATGGTTAGAGGCTACAGCTTCACTGCAAGTCTCCTTTTGGGCGTTTGCCTCGCGGGTCTGGCCCGCTCGGCGGCGGCGCAGAATTCAACCACCTCGACTTCGGCCGCCAAACCCTCCCTCGCGGCGGCCCTCGCCAGACTCAAAGTCCCGCCCGATTGGTTCGACTCGGTCAAAGTGAGCTACGACACCACCAAGCCGTGGAAGGACGCGCGGCTCGAAGTCCGGCGCTTGCTCGGCCTCGGTGGCGCCAGCGCGCGCGAAGCCATCAAGATCACTTACATTTACAAGCAGAAAAACGACATCGGCAACGGCCACGAGTATCCCATGTATCTTTTCATGGGCGGCGAATACGCCTGGGCGATCCCCGAGTACGTCAAGTTCCTCGCCGCCACACAGGACGAAGACACGCACTCGCGGCTGTGTTTGGCCGCCTGTTATCGCCATTTCGGCGAGTACGCCAAAGCAATCGAGGTCCTCAGTGTCGCGATGGCGCGCCTCCCCGGCCCGCCCTGGCGAATCGCGCGCGAGGCCGACGTCCACGACGTCCTCGGCGACGTTTTCGCCGACATGGGCGACCTCGCTCAGGCCCGCCAGCACTACGAGAAGGCCGTCGCGCTCTATCCGACCTCCAACCAACCCTTTGGCCGTCAGGAGTTGCACCGCCGCGCGGCCAAGGTCCAGGCCAAGATTGACTTGCTCGACCGCCGGGCCATCGAGTCGGGACAACTGCGCGACGGCATCTTTACCGGCAAGTCGCTTGGTTACAACGGCGACGTCGAGGTGACCGTAACGATCAAGAGCGGTAAGATCGCCGACATCCAGGTCAAGCACGAGGAGAAGATAGACCTCGGCGCGACCGTCGTCATTCCCGAACGCATCATCGCCAAACAGAGCCTCAAGGTGGACGGCATTTCCGGCGCGACGGTCACCTATGACGCCCTTGTGGACGCTGCCTTTCAGGCGCTCAAGAAAGCGGGCTTGAAGTGAGGAATTTGGGTGGGGTAGGTTGTCAACCTGCTGAAGACCCCGACTTTCAGAAAAGGCAAGGCCCTGGAAAGAAAAACCGCGCTGAAGCGTGAACTCCGAACTCAGGTAAGGTTCGTAGCACCGTCTTCGGACGCCGAGCACCGGAAGAAAGATGTCCTTTGGCTGTTCCGTGAATATCTTCTTCCCCTCCTCCAAATCGAACGAATCCACAGGTTGGCGAGAACGGGCCGATGCTGCGTTGCGAATGCTCGGCCCCACTTGGCGCTATTCCCCCTGGCGGCGAATTCTCCAGCTCTCCAGTCTGATGCTCTTCCTCTATTCGTTCTTCTATGTGGCCTGGCCCTATTCGGCGACGTTCTCCGAAACCACGCTCTCCGACAAAGAACGGCTCCCGCTCGAATTCTTCCTTTGGATGGATCCGCTGTCGGGGCTGTCGGCGGCCATTGCGGCCCGCTGCTGGAACGTCTCGCTGATTGACGCGGCAATCATTCTGCCGGCCTGCCTGTTCTTCCCGCGAGGCTTTTGCGGTTGGCTCTGTCCGCTCGGAACGCTCATTGACGGCTTCGATTGGCTGGCGGGCAGACTAGTCAGACCCGCCAGACATGTCCGACTTGTCCGACAGGTCCGACCCGTCCGACAGCTCTCAAGCCCCGGCACTTGCTCTCCGGCAATCCAAAATCCAAAATCTAAAATCCAAAATCTGCGATTCTATCTTCTCGTCGCGGTGCTGGCCTCATCGCTTTTCGGCGTCCTGCTGTCGGGATTTGTGGCGGCGATTCCCGTCCTGACCCGTGGATTGCTCTTCACCGCCGGTCGGCTGCAACTGGGGCTGATGAAAGACTGGAGCCAGGTCGGGCCGGCGACCTTGGCGCTGTATCTGTCGGTAGGGATGTTCGCGGCGATTTTCCTCCTGAGCCTATTTGGCCCGCGTTTCTGGTGTCGCCACCTGTGCCCGACCGGCGCGGCCTTCTCTGCTTTCAGTCTGTTCCGAGTCGCCGAACGAAAAGTCGAGGAAAGTAAGTGCTCGGGTTGCGGACGATGCGTTGAGGTGTGTCCCTTCGAGGCCGTGAACGACAACCTCACTGCGCGCCCACTCGACTGCGCGTTCTGCCAGACCTGCGGCGGCGCCTGCCCGACCGGGGCGATTCGATTCACCGTAGGACAGGTTGGCAACCTGTCCAAATCGGCGCGCAACCCACTTACAGAAGCCGCCGAATCACCTGCCCGCCAGTCTGGTTCGCGGACAGACGTTCCGGTCCCTCTGAAAGTATCGGGACAGGTTGCCAACCTGTCCTACTCGCGTCGCGGCTTTGTTCTTTCCACGCTGAGCGGCGTTTCGATCGCGCTGGCCGCCCGGCTGGGCTTCGCCGATGGCTTCCGTCCCAAAACAAAACTCCTTCGTCCCCCGGGCAGCCTGCCCGAACCCGTGTTCCTCGACCTGTGCGTCCGCTGCGGCGAATGCTTCAAGGTCTGCCCCGGCCCCGTCCTCCATCCCGCCGGACTCGAAGGCGGTTTCGAGGCGCTCTGGACGCCGGTCGTTGTGCCCACGCGGGCCGGCTGCCACCAGGACTGCAACTTCTGCACGCAGGTCTGCCCAACGCGCGCGATCCGTCCCCTCACGATTGCCGAGAAACGGAAAACCCATATCGGCCTGGCCGTCATCAACACCCAGACCTGTCTGGCCCACGTCGGCGAGAGAGATTGTCAGCTCTGCTTCGACGAATGCGAAGCGGCAGGCTATCACGCCATCCAGATGCGCGAGATTCGGCTGAAAGTCGGCGAGATTCCGGCGGGCGTCTATTCAGAAGATGAAATCGAAGCGATGGGTCGGATCAAGGCCCCGTTTGTTGACACCGAGGCCTGCGTCGGCTGCGGCCTGTGCGAATTCCGCTGCCACGTCGCCCTGGTCCGCGAAACCAAAGCCCTTGCCCACCGTGCCGTCGTCGTCGTGCCGGAGAATGAAGACAGAACCCCTCCGCAAAACATGTGAAGACTCTTCGCGACGACCTCCTCCCGCGCCACGCTCAGTCAGTTCCCGATGTTTCCCCACCGTTGCCAGGCCTGTCCGCAGTAAGTCCACGTGCCGGTGAGGTATTGTCCGCCGAACCGGTAGATGTCGCCGTCGCTGACCGTCCCGTTGGTTGGATCATAGGCTCGAAAACTTCCCCCGTTCGGCCAAGCGTCATTGGTGCCCGTGTCATCGTCGTGGTCCGGCCCGATCGAGGAAATGCAATAGCAGTCATAGGGTTCCTGCCACACCGGGGCGCTGGCGATCTCGTAGTACGGCGCATATTGGTCGCTGCTCGGCGAAAGCCCCCAGTTCGAAAAAAACGGGTCCTTGGGAATGGACGTGAGATAGGCTACGGGAGTGGTGACCTGCATCAGACCGTTCTGAGTCGCACTTCGTATATCATTGTCCTGGTCCTTTGGATAGCTGTTCCAGTCCACATGGTAGGCATCCCAGGCAATCGCAATGGAGCGCGTATCGCTTTTGACGCGGCTGACCTTCGCGCGGACCTGCGCCTCCAGGAAATTGGGCACCGCGATCGCCGCCAGGATGGCAATAATCGCCACGACGATCAGCAGCTCGATCAGGGTGAAGCCGCTTCGGTGGAACGTTCTCATGTTCGCGTACCTCCCTTGGCCAACCAGGACTCTGCGGCGAGCCATCGGCCGGCTGCGTCTGATGTGTCAGGTTGCCCGGAGCAAGTCTCGGTTTTCCAGAGTCATCGGGAAGGCGCCGAGACGCCTTTGGTGTGAAGAAGGCGGCCGTGGGTACCCGCGCTTTTCCAGCAATCCTATGCTGTTTTTGAGCCGGCGGTCTTTCGCATCCTGCGCCCCCATCCTCGGCCGCTCTCGTTTCACCGCCCCATTCGAAGTGTGGCTGACGCAGCCCGCGTTGTCAAGGACAAGTTGCCTTGCGGTCTTCTCGTTTTCTCTGCGGCAGTTGCACGGCTGTTCGCGGCTCGCGAGCGACGGCGACCCGCCCAATTCCGTCGGCGAGGCGGGGGAAGCACCGCGCCACCGGCTGCAGCTTCGGCTCGTGTCACTTTTCCCGTGCTTTCTGGATCGCCCTCGCTTCTGCCACCAAGTGGCCGCTGTCGGTCACACCCAATCCTGGAGAGGAACCACGGATGAAGACCACTGCTCCATGCGACGCCGAAACCACCTCATCGCGAGAAGTCGTCGTTGACTCGCTGTCGGTTCAATACCCGCGAGGCGTGCTGGCCCTCGATGGGGTTGATCTCCGAATCGGGCCGGGACTGTTCGGTCTTCGGGACCGAACGGAGCGGGCAAGACGACCCTGATGCGGACTCTGGCCACGCTGCAGCGTCCCACGCGCGGCGGCGCCACGCTCCAACCAGTCGGCGATGCGGAAGCGGGCTCTGCTGGAAATAAGGTGACTCTCCCCAGTTACTTCGCTACTCAGTGCTTCGCCGGAAGATATAGAGCCGATGTTCGTTGTTGGGGCTTCGCATCGCGCCCAGGGGGTGATAGCCTTCGTATTGACGTAACTCCGGCTCCGTGAATTCGCGATATGGGTTAATCAGGAGAAACTGTGGTTTGCGTTCCTGGCGAAGAAGCGCCACGGGCGGAAAGCGGGTGGGGCCCTTTCCTTGCGCCGTCACCAGGAAATGCTGATCGAGCACCGGATGCTCCATCAGGTAATAGCCCAAGATGCCGATTTCATTCATTTCGAGCGGCGCGCCGGCGTCTCCAATGCGTTGGACTTCATCGGCAACCTTGCGATACAGTTCATAGCGCTGGCGCTCCCACGAGTCGTTCATCTGGCCCAATACGAACGTCAAACTTACAAAGGCGGCAAAGAGATGAGCGGCCGGCGCGTCGCCAAATAGTCTGCGTCCCACCAGCGCTAGCCCGCCCGCCATCGCCATAATCACAACAAAGGTGAACGTGTGGAAATACCATGGCTTGATCCCCTGCGCGCCAATGGCCCAATACACTGTGGCGAAGCAGAGAAACCAGACGCAGTAAATCCGGAGCTGGCGCCAATATGCCAGCAGCCCCGCGACAATCACCCCCGACTGAAACAGCGCCCAGGGAGCGGTCAGCGGAGACAAGTATCGCTCCCAGAGCGCCGAGATGTAGGGCTTGCCATACGCAAATCCCAGGAGCTCCGACGTAACGGAATTCGACAGAAACGCGCCGTAATACGCGAACGAAAACGTGTGCCAAGCTACGGGCAAAGAGCCCCATATCATAAAGTGCGCCGCAAGTTTTCTCGGCGACCATGGACGCCGCAAGTGGAGCCACCAAACCGTCGCGACGGCGCCGAATATAACGGCGTCGAACCGGGCCAGATACATTAGAGACAAACAGAAGGCAAACCACTTGTCGCGCCCGCTTCTTAGCAGATTCAATGCGAGCAGCGACAAGAAAAGCAGCAGAACGGCCTCATTCCCAAGGTAGCCGACGGTCTGTTGGTTAAAGAACAGCAAGGGGATCAGCGCCGCCAGAACCAACCGATCGTTAAGCCATCGCGCAAACAAAAGAACCGATCCGAGCAGCAGTAGATATTGGAGCAAGTAATTGGCCGACAGAACATTGCCCAGACACGCGACGCTTGTTGCGGCCTGCAGCAACGCCAGCAGCGGGTTGGTCAGGCCCAACACGTGCTCGCCCGGATTATACACAAAGCCGCGACCGTGGATCAGGTTGTGCGCATAGCGAAGCGTAATGAACGCATCGTCGTTGACAATCCGCAATTTGACCAATGCTAAAGCCAAGACCAGCGCGCACTCGACCCAGATGAACCATTGGGTGAAATGGACTTTTTCAGACACGGATGTCTTCATCTGTCTGTTCTTCTGCGAGCGCGGCCGGTTTGAGGCAGATGCCCGACAACGGGCCTCTTGGTTTGCCTATACAATGGTCCACACGGGAAACGGAGCTCACAGGTGTTCGAACCGAGATTTCGCATTTCCAATCGGTCGGCTGCAGATTGCGCTTTTCAGAACGCTTTTGGCAAGGGGAATCACAGCAGAAGCCCCTCAGCCCCTCAGCGGGCGCAGAGGGAAAAATTGGCGGCCGAAGCAGAGGTTTGCGGCCACGCCCTACGCGCACGCGAGGGCAGCCCACCCTATTGCAACGGCGAGGCGGGCGTTCGGGCGAAGGAGGGCGGCGCGACGCCCAGTTGGTCGAGGAGGCGACGGGCTTCGTCGAGCGCGGGTTTGTAGCAATGGGGCGGGTCGTCGCACCAGGCGCGTTCGTACGCAATTCGGGCGTGCTCAGATGCAGACTTTCGATCGCCCGCGTCCAGGTCGAGCCGCGCGAGGAAGTTGTGGATGTCCGCCTGCTTCAAGCGATACTCGCAGCGGTCGGCAATCGCCAACGCCTCCTTCGCCGTCGCCCGCGCCTGCGCCGTATCGCCCTTGAGATGATGCCACTTCGCCCACGCCAGAAGGATGTCCGGCTCCAGTTCCACAAGATTGATGCGGCGGCATCGGGTGAGCGCTTCGGTGAGATGCGATTCTGCCTCAGAAGAAGTTTCAGGTTTCAAGTTTAAGGTTTCAGGGCCGCTTTCGCTTCTTGAAACTTGAAACTTGAGACTTTCAACCTGCGCGACAAGGGCTGCGCCGAGAAGCCATTGGGCCTCGATGAAATCGCGTTCGTAGGGGTATCGTTTCCTGGCATCCTCGTCTGCGAGTTCGCGCGCGCGGCGAGCGGCTCCAAGAGCGGCCCCAGCCTTCCCCTGCAATAGCTCCCGCAAAGCGCGGGAAGTCCAGACAGTCCCTTGCGCTCGCCTGTCGCTAAGTCGGCCGAACAAGCCCTCGGCGATGTCCAGTTCTTTGGCGGACTCGTCGAAAACGCCGCGGTAGCCGAGCGAGCGCCCCAATTCGCAGTGACCGCTGGCTTCCCGAAACTCGTCCTTCATCTCGCGGAACAGCTTTATGCAGCGCCGCAAGTTCCGCTCCGCCGCTCTTACTTGGCCGAGGAGGATTTGCTCGGAGCCGAGGTTTATCAGAGAAACGGCAACGGTTCCTTTGCTTCCATGCTTTTCGCCGGGCACACTCGCGGTTTTGAACAGCGGTACGGCGCGGCAGGATTGGCCGGAACACGAGTAGGAATTAGCCAAGGCATTCAGCGTCCAAGCCTGGTCGCTCTCGTTCTTCAGCCGTGGCGGTTGGTCTTCTCCATCAGGGAAAAGTGCGCGCAAAAGCTCGATGCAAGTCTGATAGGCGCCGAAACGGTAGTAGAGAATATCGCCGAGTCGGTCTCGAAACAGTTTTGCCGCTTCGTCATATCGCCCGGCGCGGACGGTGTGGTAGTGGAGTTCGATGACCGGCGCGAGGTCCTCCAGGCGTTGAACCTTGTCTTTCTCGATCTTGGGAACCGCCGCGAAGTAGTCGCGCAGCCGGCTGTGGACGCCCTCCTTGTCCGTCAGGCGGTCGTAGGCATACTGGCGAACTATCGGGTGAAGATCGTAGCGGGCCTGCGCATGGTCAAAAAGCAGGACGCCGCGCTTGACCAGCTCGCCCAACGCCGCTTTCAAGTCTCGTTCATCCTCAAGAGCGGCGATCGCCTTCACAGCTGCATAGTCCATGGGCGATCGGAAAGCGGCTAGGCGGCTGAGTAGTTCGCGCAGCGACGGCCTCAACGCATTGTAGGCCAGTTCGAGGACATGATGCGTGCGACCTGATTCGTGTGGGATAAGATCGGGCAGGGGATCGCAGCCGTCGGCCGCCCGGATATCCCCTGGCCGTTCGGGATCCTCGGCGATCATGCCCGAAAGAAGGCGCAAGCAAAGCGGGTGATAACCGTAGCGTCCGCAGGCGGCCTCAATTTCGGCCCGCGTTCCTTTCGTTACGCCCTGGGCTTGGAAAAACGTCACGGCATCTTCGGGATCGAAGGCCTCCAGTTTCTCGGCGCGGCAACCCGCCATCTGATCCAACTCGCGCGGGAAATGACGGCTGGTCAGGAGGACTTTGCTTCTCATCGCATCCGACGCCAGCCCCTGGAGAAACCGCCCCGCATGGGGGTCGGCGCACGACCGAAAGTCGCCGCGCGGGTCGGCCTCAAACTCATCGCCGCGATAGGCCGCATCGAGACTGGCGTACGCCCGCAGAATGCGCTCCGCCCCGTCGAGGACGACGAGAAACCGGCGCGCTTGGAGCACCTGGTTGAGAGCCGTCATCCGATCGTGAAGCGAGGCGATGGGTGACGGATCAATCGTTCCGCCGCTGAAGTAAGTGAGGGCTTCGCCAACAAAACTCTCGAATGAGCTTTCGCGCTCGTAGAACGACCACCATAGAACGCCTTCGGGCCGGTCGGCTTCGGCGACGCGGCGCTGTGGGGCCAGCTCACAGAGGTCGTCGCGAAGGCCGGCGAGACACCGTCCCAACACGTCGCGCAGGAGCCAGGCCCAGGTCAGCGCCGATTTCCCCATTCCGCCGATGGCCTCGAGCGCCATGACCGGTCGCGCGTCGGCCGTCAGCCACTGGGTGAGCATCTTTCGTTCGCGAACGCGTCCCGTGAAGTTTTCTTGGAGCGGATAGGAATGGGCAAAATGAGGCTCCGGCGGCGGCTGCATTCCCGGCGGCATCTTCGGGAGGACCGCAGGCTTCGTGTAGTCAAGCGCTTGCGCCATAAGTATGTCTTGCGGTATTCGCAGCCAGCAGAGATCCACCCAACGCTTCTTATAAATCCGCAATTGCTTGGCTGTATAGAGTTTGAACCGATGGATCTTGTCGTGGCATGTGCCGCAGACGGCGATGAAGTTTTCCTCGCTACTCGGCCCGCCCTCGCAGATGGGAATGACATGATGCAGGTTGGGCACGTTCTGATGCTCTGGACACAAGCAACAGCGGTGCATCGCGTCCACAAGAACTTGGTTCCGAATGTCGCTCAGGGTGGGCTCTTGGTTCTCCACCGGCCGCCTCGCGCGTCGCTGTTCGACCCCGAACGGGAATGCCCCGACTACCGCCGTTTCAACAAAGCTGCCTTGGCGGTTGCGCGCTTGTCAACGGGAGACGACGGAGCACTTTGGCTTGGCCGGCGCGCGCGTCATTCAGTGCCGGCTATCCCGTGCGGCGCGGCGATCCACGTCACCTTCACGATGTTCTGAACTTTCTCGAAATCCGGGTCGCGGGTGATGACTTCGGCGCCCAGCCGATGCGTGAGCGCCGTGGCAAAACAATCGCCGTAAGGAATGCCATGCTTCTCCTTCTGTCAATAGCCGGGTTGATTTGACCCTCCGGGAGCCGGGTTGGTGTGACCCACCTGTTGAGTGGTGTGTGGTATTGTAAGTTGGTGTTTCCCCCTTATGGGTTTTGGTTTGGTGCTGGTTCTGTTTTGGGATGTGCAAGGATGTGTGGGGTTCACCTCCTGGGTGTGTGGACCTGAGGCGTAGGGAGGGTGAGCCAGAGGGGCTGCCCGGTAGGGCAGCCGCTCTGGGGAACCCGACCGGAGCCGAAGGTCCACAGGGTGGTTGGATCGGTTGCCTGTTTTCGTGGTCGTCATGAGATCGGTCATCATCCGTTCGGGCGTCACCGGTTGTGTTGCGTCAGTTCGACCGTCGTTGGTTCGGTTCATGGTGCGTTGCCAGATTTTCTTTCCTGCTTCTCGCTGCGGTCCGTGTGTGCCGCGGTGTGGCGCTGCGGCTTCTTGTCTTCGCTGGTGAGAGCGGAGGTCGCGGCGGACCGGAGTTTGTGAGTCTCCTCCTCAGTCGTTTCGTTTACTCGTAGGGTTCGGGCGGTTTTGCGCTGGCGGTAGCTTTGGCCGGTCAGCGTGAGGATGTGCGCGTGATGGGTGAGCCGGTCGAGCGCCGCCGAAGCGAGCAGCGGATTGCCGAAGACCTCGGCCCACTCGTCGGGCGCGCGGTTGCTGGTCAGCAGGATCGGCCGCCGTTCGTAGCGCTCGCGAATGATCTCGTAGAGGTCTTCGGCCGCCTGGGCCGACAGGGCGACGAGTCCAAAATCGTCAAGCAGCAAAACGTCCACATGAATCAATCGCGATCGCAGGCGCGCATACGTGCCGTCGGCCCGTGAAGCATGCAGAGCGCCCAGCAACGTGTGGACCGGCCGATACAGCGCCCGATAGCCCCGTCGGATGGCCTCGTGAGCGAGCGCCTGAGCTAGATGCGATTTACCGGTGCCGGCCGGGCCGATGAACAGAAGATTCTCGGCGCGTTCGACGAACTGGCACAACGCCAGGTCGGCCAGAAGCGTCCTGGGAGCGTGAGGGGCGGCGGTGAAATCAAACCGCGCGAGCGTCTTGCTTTCGTCCAGCCCGGCTTCTTTGATCCGGCAGCGCAGATGCCCCTGTTCGCGTCGTTCGATCTCGTCGTCGAGCAGGAGCGCGAGAAACTCCAGCGGCGACAGCGAT
>Ga0315274_10000957_pt1 | contig 44878 bp, 40 predicted proteins | sample YL17G02_20_MG_FD_203700 | JGI IMG/M metagenome (GOLD analysis project Ga0315274, IMG submission 203700) | Sediment microbial communities from Yellowstone Lake, YNP, Wyoming, USA - YL17G02_20 | ecosystem: Environmental > Aquatic > Freshwater > Lake > Sediment | place: USA: Wyoming | collected...
TTGGGATAGGCATGGGGCTGATGCAATGATGGCGTTGGTTGCGTTGCAACAGTCGAATATGTGGAAAAGCTACTGGGACGGTCAAAAACACGCAGCTTAGCCCTGCCAGAAAGTTTAGCCACACCCAGAGACCATCCGGATTTGATTATTCTTGATATTATGCTGCCGACTATAGACGGTTTTGAGGTTTGCAGGATTCTTAAGAATGAACCTGTGACAACAGGCATACCGATTGTCATTCTTAGTGCAAAATCGCAGGATATAGATAAGGTGGTCGGGCTGGAATTGGGTGCTGATGATTACATGACTAAACCTTTCAGCCCCAGGGAACTAATTGCGAGAACCAAGGCAATTCTAAGAAGAGGTCGGCAGGAGCGATTCTGGAGCAGGATAGAAAGGGGCGACCTTGTCATAGACAGCACCAGGCATAAGGTGACAGTGTGCGGCAAAGAAATCTCACTGACATCTACAGAGTTTAAGCTTCTGGAATTTATGACTCGTCGGCCTGGAGTGGTTTTTTCGAGGAACCAGATTTTAGATGGTGTTTTCGGTCAGGATTCAATGGTATATGACAGAACGGTTGATGCGCACATTAAATCGCTCAGACAAAAACTGGGCAAAGCCCAAAATTATATTGAGACCGTCCGTGGGGTGGGTTACAGATTCAAGGAAGTATAGATGAGAAACAGGATAATCTGGAAATTATTGTGCTCTTTTTTTCTTCTGATTCTGCCGGCAGTCTTTATTCTGGATTTCTTTATTGTTTTGGGAATACAGGATAGCTTTGAACAGAAGATTTGCGACAAGCTCCGAAGTAACGCTGTACAGGTTGGCGAAATGTTGAGGGACAATTTGCAGGAGCCTGAAGAAGCGAGTATTCAAAAAGAGATAGAGAGGCTGGCAAGTGCACCGAACTTGAGGATTACGATTATTGACAGGAGAGGCAAGGTGCTTGGGGATTCTGCACAGAAGCCTGCTCTGATGGAAAATCATAAAGAAAGGCCGGAGGTTGCCGCCGCAATCAAGAATGGTTTCGGACAGAGTACGCATTTTAGCACAACTCTGGGTTGTAATATGAAATACGTTGCTGTCAGTGTGACGGATGGTAACAATATACTGGGGGTGGTGCGTTTTGCTCTGCCGGTTTCCGATGTTCGACTGGAGATGCGGCTGATATATAAAGCTATGCTGATTGGGGGGATTTCATCCATCATTATTGCGCTTTTAATCGCATATTTTATATCGAGGACTATAAGCTTTCCCATCAAAGAAATGCAGGAAACGGCGGAGCGGCTTGCCAAAGGTGATTTCAGTAAGAGGATTAATATCAAGAGTAGGGATGAATTGGGCGAGTTGGCGAAATCATTAAACACTATGGCCGAGGAACTGCAACTGAAGATAGAGACCCTCAAACGGCTTGACACTATGAGAACCGACTTTGTCGCTAATGTATCGCACGAGCTTAAGACGCCTTTAACGTCGATTAAAGGCTTTGTTGAGACTCTCGAATCTGGGGCGATAAATGACAGGCAAAATGCGAAGAGATTTCTCTCAATTATAAGAAAACATACGGACAGGCTCGGGAAAATAATAGACGATTTGCTCAGCCTCGGTGAGCTTGAGTTACGGAAAGACTCCATTGAGAAGGTTGAACTCGATTTGAGGAATCTGGTGGACGAGGTTGTTATGGGGTTTGGACACGCACTTGTAACTAAGCAGCAAACTCTAACTGTAAATTCTCAGGAGGGTGATTTTATAATAAAGGCCGATCGCGACAAAATCGAACAGGTCTTTGTTAATCTGATTGATAACGCCATCAAATATACAAAAGAAGGCGGGCATATCACAGTCTCGCTTAGCCGGCAGAAGGATGAGGTTGCTATTATAGTCGAAGACAATGGAATTGGAATACCAAAAGAATATCTCGACAGGGTATTTGAGCGATTTTATCGTGTTGATAAGGCTCGCTCCCGCGAACTCGGAGGGACGGGATTAGGGCTGTCAATAGCAAAACACATCGTTCTGCTTCACAACGGAAAAATCTCTATTGAAAGCGAGCTTGGTCGTGGGACAAAAGTTCTTGCGACGCTTCCAAGAGAATAATCGCATATTCTTTCGAATTCATCAAATTTTCACATCTTCTTCACATTCTCTTCATAGTGATAACGTATTGTACATTGAAGAAGTACGAACGTTATTGCTGCTTAAAGAGAATAAGGTGAAATGACCAATCAGGACAATTGTTGTATCCTTTACTATTGCGAAGATGATGTGTGTTGCACGTTAAATAACCTCGTGATAGAATCCGCGGTGTGCATCTTTGGGATGCGATTGATATGCCAATGAGGAATCTTCCTATAGTCCTGGTTTTTGCTCTCACAATATTGGCTTTAGGGCAGTTTCTAATTGCACCTTGTTTTGCCGGGGGGAATCGTGATTTTCAATTCTGGAGCACCGCTGGAGCCTCAGCTAATCTCAGCAAAAACTGGGTAGCCACGTTTGAGGAGGAGTTTAGGTTCGGTGATGATGCTGAGTATCTTTATTATCATCACTCGGATTTAGGATTCGTATACAGAGGCCTGGCAGATTGGCTAAGTGTCGGATTTAACTACAGGCAAATCTTCGAAGAAGACAGTACGGGCGAGTGGCGTTATGAAAACCGGCCTCATCTGAACGCAACTTTAACCGGCAGGTTTTTGGGGCTTGATGTCAGCGATAGATCAAGACTGGAATATAGAGATAGGGAGATCCAGCAAGATATGTGGCAATACAGAAACAAAATCACAGCCAGATTGCCGGTTGAATTGACACCAATCAAGTTACAGCCATATTTCGCAGAGGAAGTGTTTCTTAACCTCGAGGGAGAGGCGTTCTGCAGGAACAGGTTTTATGCGGGATTTTCCACCAATTTTACGAAAAAAATTCAAGGTGAGGTTTATTACCTTCTGCAATCGACAAAATCAGGCAACAACTGGAACGATATCAATGTACTCGGTATTGCGTTAAGGATTGCTTTTTAGAACCTATGGGTGTACAAATTAAAAACACGCTCGTTTGCTTTGTTGCCGTTTTCGTTATCGGCTGTGGCAAAGTCGTCGATCCGAACCAACCACAGGGCTTTGTGCAGGTGAAAGGTTCAGACACGCTTGTCAACGCCGTACAGGAAATCAGCGAGGAACTCATGAAAGACTACCCCTACGTTTTTGTGGCCGTGACAGGCGGGGGTAGCGGTGTGGGTATCGCCGCACTGATCAACAAAACCTGTGATGTAGCCTCGTCCTCTCGCGAGATGAAGCCAAAGGAAATTGAGTTGGCGCAAAAGCACGGCGTACAGCCAAAGGAATTTGTGGTGGCGTACGATGGTGTCGCAGTGATCGTAAACAAGAACAACCCTGTGGATAAGTTGACAATCAATGATCTGCACAGAATATTTACCAGTGAAGCAACTAACTGGAAGCAATTCGGGTGGAAAGACCTTTCAATAGTGACCCTTTCCAGGGAGGTTAGCTCCGGCACTCACATGTATTTCAGGGAAGAGGTGGTAAAACTCGGCAAGAAAGACGGCCCGGAGGAATTTTCGGCCCAGACGCTGCTATTGACTTCTTCGCAGGCGATTGTTGAAGAGGTTGTAACCAATGAAGCCACCATCGGCTATTTAGGTATGGGTTATGTTTCAGATCGTACCAAAACACTGCTGGTAGCCAAGGATGGGCAATTCTACCTTCCTGACATTGATCATGTGTTGAAGAAAACATACCCCTTGGCCAGACCTCTTTACTTTTACACCAACGGCGAGCCTCAGGCAGTCACGAGACTGTTCATTGATTTTGCTTTAGGTCCTAAGGGTCAGCAAAAATTCAAGAAAACGGGCTTTGTGCCGATTGGAGCAGCACTTGCCGAGAAAAATTAGCGAATTTATCATCGTGTCATGCATCAGGCTTAGCGGCCTTTTGGTTATCGTTTTTGTGTTCTTGATATTTCTGTTTTTGCTTAGGGATGCACTTTCTCTATTCGGTGTGTACTCTGTCGGCGAGTTTCTGTTCGGCAGAAAATGGCTGCCTATTTCGGAGCCGCCCAAGTTTGGCATCGTCCCGCTGCTGCTTGGTTCGATCTATGTGACGGTAGGGGCTATTGTTATTTGCGTGCCTCTGGGAGTCGCTTCGGCGATGTTCATTGCAGAGGTTGCTCCCAAATTTCTAAAGCACATTCTGAAGACATTGGTTGAGATTCTGGCCTCGATTCCGAGTGTTGTGTTGGGATTCATCGGGATTGTCTGGCTTGGGCCGTTTCTGCGAAACACCTTCGGCTTGACTACCGGTATGTGCGGGCTGACGGGAAGTTTGCTGCTGGCATTTATGGCACTTCCGACAATCATTAGTATTTCTGAAGATGCTTTGGTGGGTGTGCCCAGGACATACAGAGAGGCGGCCTTTGGACTGGGTGCAACGCACTGGCAGACGCTCTGGCGGATTATCCTGCCGTCGGCTTCATCTGGCATTATCGCGGCGGTGATGTTGGGAATCGGCAGGGTCATCGGCGAAACTATGGTTGTGATGATGGTTACTGGAAATGCACCTGTTGTGCCGAGGTCGATTCTCCAGCCCTTAAGGACGCTCACCGCGACTGTTGCCGGCGAGATGGGCGAGACTGTGGGAGGCTCCGAACATTACTTTGCTCTTTTTGCGGTTGGGCTTGTGTTGTTTATTATTACTTTCATAGTAAATTTTGTTGCGGATGTTTTTTTGCGTAGGACGAGAAAGTGAACGCGGCGAAAACGAGACAGATAATCGCGTTTTGTGTGCTGGGCTTTGCCACTTTGCTTATTGTCGCGCCGATTGTGCTGACGATTCTTTACGTACTGGCAAATGGCGCCGCTGCGGTAAACTGGGCGTTCGTCTCGCAGGCCCCACGCAACGGGATGAGAGAAGGCGGCATTTTCCCGGCGATTGTTGGTACTGTTTTACTTGTAATCGGTACAATGCTTTTTTCTCTTCCGCTTGGGGTGCTGTCGGCGGTCTACCTGGTCGAATATGCGAAGGACAATTTCTTCACGCGGTTAGTAAAACTGTCGGTTGTGAACCTGTCTGGGATTCCATCGATTGTGTACGGCCTGTTCGGGTTCACGGTGTTTGTCGGGCTTTTGAGACTGGGTACATCTATTCTTGCAGGATCACTGACGCTGGCAATAATGAGCTTGCCTGTAATCATTACCGCCACTAAGGAAGCTCTTGAGTCGGTCCCGTTTAGTTTCAGAGAGATAAGTCTGTCCCTGGGGGCTACAAAGTGGCAGACGGTGCGGCATTGTGTTTTGCCTTATGCGATTCCCGGCATTCTCACAGGGACAGTCTTAAGCTTAAGCAGGGCGGCCGGTGAGACGGCACCAATTCTGTTTACGGTGGCAGCTTTTTACCTGCCGAGGTTGCCTCGTTCGGTCTTCGACCAGGTTATGGCTCTGCCATATCACCTGTATGTTATTTCCACACAGGTTCCAAATATGCCGATGAAGCTCAGTTTTGCCACAGGTTTTGTGCTGATTGCATTGGTGTTTCTGATGAACCTTGTCAGCATAGTTCTGCGAGCGCATTTTAGAAAAAAGAAGTTATGGTGAAAGACGCTGTAATAAAAATTGTTGATTTAAGTTGCTACTTCGGAAAGCTCGGAGTTCTTAGGAATGTGAGCCTGGAAATTCTTAAGAATGAGATTTGTGGAATTATTGGACCCGCTAATAGCGGAAAAACCACGTTTTTGCGAGCATTGAATAGATTAAATTACCTAAATGCTTCCTACGAACAGACGGGAGATATTTTCCTGGATAATCTAAGTACAAATACCATAAGCGACAACATTTTGCGTAAGCGGATCGGGATAATTTTTGCATTACCGCAGGTCTTGCCTGTGAGTATTTATGACAATATTGCGTATGGGCCAAGGGTTCACGACATTACAGGCAAAGAGGCGGTCAGCCGGATTGTGGAAGAGGCTTTGAAAAAGGCATATCTCTGGGATGAGGTCAAAGACCGGTTGCGCGAGCCTGCGATGCGTCTTTCCGGAGGCCAGCAGCAGAGGTTGTGTATCGCCAGAACGTTGGCTGTCGGACCGGAAGTAATTCTTTATGATGAGCCTTGTTCGGGTCTGGACCCCATCTCAACGGCGAAAGTCGAAGATACCATGCAGCAGTTGAAAGCCGACTATACACAAATTCTTGTGACGAATAACACCAAGCAAGCGGCGAGGGTCAGTGATCGGTGCGCATTCTTTCTGATGGGAGAATTGGTTGAGTTTGACGATACGGATGTGCTTTTTACCAGCCCGCGCGATAAACGCACCGATGATTACATAACAGGACGGTTTGGATAGTATGGAATTAGCACACAAAATTGAAACAATCGACCTGAATTTTTACTACGGCGATTTTCTTGCCCTTAAGAACGTGAACATTAAAATTCCAGGGCAGAACGTTACTGCGATCATCGGACCTTCGGGGTGCGGCAAATCCACGCTGCTGCGATGTTTTAACAGGATGAACGACCTTATCGAACATTCCAGGCTCGACGGCAAGATCATTATCGACGGTCGTAATATCCTTGGGCCGGACACCGATATGATCTTCTTGCGTAAGAAAGTCGGGATGGTTTTTCAAAGGCCGAATGTATTTGACCTCTCTATATATAATAACCTCAAATTCGGCCTTCGTATTCATCGTATGGTCAATAGTAGGGGTGAAATTGCGGAGACGATTCGCAGCGGTCTTGAGCACGTTGGTCTGTGGCAGGGGCTTAAAGACAAACTGCATAAGAACGCTCGCACTCTCACACTGGAGCAGCAGCAGCGGTTATGTATTGCCAGAGTGATTATTCTGAAGCCCGATATAATTCTCCTCGATGAGCCTTGCTCGGCGCTTGACCCTGTTGCTACACTTCGGATCGAGGAGCTGCTGCAAGAGCTGAAGCGCGAATACACCCTGGTGATTGTGACCCACAATATGCAGCAGGCGGCAAGGGCGTCGGATTACACAGGGTTCATGTACCTGGGAGAGCTTATTGAATTTGGCGAAACAAAGAGTATATTTACTAATCCCAAAGAGCAACTTACCGAAAATTACATTAGAGGGTACTTCGGATAGTTTTTTACGAGGTCGATTATGGTCAGGGAAAGCTTTAGTAAGCACATTAAGGAGCTCGAAGAAGAAGTAATGCAGATGGGCCGGATGGTAATTGACGCCATCAACCGCTCGGTCGAGGCTCTCAAGAATCTTGACATTAACGCTGCCCAACAGGTCATCTCGAACGATGCCCTAATCAACAAAAAGCGATGGGACTTGGAAGAAAAGTGTATCGATCTTATTGCAACGCAGCAACCGGTGGCATCCGATTTACGGGAGATTGTCGCTGTCCTGTTTGTCGCCGGCGAGCTTGAACGAATGGGTGATTACGCTGAAGGCATAGGTAGGATTGCTGTTATGCACGGCAGCGAGCCGCTGCTCAAACCCTTGGTTGATATTCCGAGGATGGCAGAGGTCTGCATTAGTATGCTCGAAAAAAGCCTGGACGCTTTCCTACAACGCGATGCAGATGCTGCCGAAATAATCTGCAACGAGGATGACCAGGTTGACCAGCTTTATGAGCAGGTGTACCGCGTACTTTTGTCATATATGATTGAAGACCCACGTACAATCACTAAGGCAACGCATCTTATCTGGGCCGCACACAACCTTGAGCGAATCGGCGACCGCGTAACAAACATCTGCGAGCGAACGGTTTTCCTTGCAACGGGGATTATGAAAGAGATAGGAGCTTCACGATATTAGTTGCGCTTTTTCGGTCTGCCTTATAGCAGCAACTGATTCGTCTGTCGCACTCAGGGGTATTCAACGACCGAAGGCAGCGTTCTCCCCCAGATTACCTTTGCGGTCTCATTGCAGTACTTACCTATGCTTTTTTTGAACCACTGGGGTTTGTGGACCTGTATCTTGCCGATGACGTAGTAGCCTACCGCTATCATGGCAGCGTACCCGGCATCTATTGGCAGGGGGATGTTCAGTCTTTCCTGGCCGAACATGGTATTCGGATGACCAAAGACTATAAACACTTCCTTGTTGGTCTCAATAACGGTCGTGGCGTGTTTGGCCTGTTCTGAAGTGAAGACGTCTCTGGCTATTCTCCTGCCAAACAACTCAACAAATTTTGTAATCAGCATGACTCTTATCAGCTCGAACTGCTCGGGAACCAGCAGGAAAAATGCTTTAGACTCTGCAAAGGTCCGTTCATAACCTGCAAGGGCGGGGTCGACGGCCTTTTTGATGTATTCGAGAATTTGCTTTGCCTCGTGATGCGGTTGCTTAGCCGTTTTAGCCAGTATCATGGCCATATACGTTGATGTGTTGTACGTGTATGGTTCAGCCCGACTCGGAAAGACGTGCACTTCGTCAACATCTGCGCCCGCCGATGATTTCGGATTGCATGTCAAGAGCATTACCTTCAGGCCTCTTTTCTTGGCGGTTTGGGCAATCGTCGGGGCGTGTTTTCCCCCGGACGCCGAGATTAAAACGACACCGTTGATAGCTGGGACCGATTCAAGCTTATCGACGTATGTGCTCTCATCTGCGAACACGGCGTCTTTGTCTGCGAAGATAATCCTGCCGGTTGCGGCTGCGTTTCCACTGCCGACCACCAAAGGTCTCGTAAATCTATCAAAATCTACCTTGGGAAAATTGGTATTGGGCTCGGCAAAGAGTTCGAGGGCGTTGATCACACACACGTCGAGGTTCATCAGTGATTTAGGGTCATAATCACTCATACATTTCTCCTGTCATACTTATGTTGTAGTTCAAGCGAGCAGTTACATATTCTTGTAGCGGCTTGGGCGTAGGTTGCCGCCGGGATTGATTTTAGAGTGCATATTCTATATATTGAGTGCCACTAAGTAAAACGCATTTTTGGAAAACTGGCATGGAATTACAAAAAGACTTGAAGCAAGCTGTTTTGTGGGAGCCGGCACAGGGCAAAAAGGTTCGCTGCAAGCTGTGTAATTGGCGGTGCCTGATTGATGAAGGAAGGATTGGCCGATGCGCCGTCCGCAAGAATATCGAAGGCGTGCTTTATTCATTGAACTATTACAAGGTCTGCTCAACTAATGTTGACCCAATTGAAAAAAAGCCCATGTACCACTTTCAGCCCGGCTCACGAAGCTTTTCCATTGCGACTATGGGCTGCAATTTTCAGTGCGAATTCTGTCAGAACTGGCAGATAAGCCAGGCTGCCATAGAGGACGGCACAATTAACGGCGAGTCGGTGACACCGGAGCAGATTGTACAAGGGGCTGTTCGGACTGGTTGTAAGAGCATAGCTTATACATATACCGAGCCGACGGTTTTTATGGAGTTGTGTAACGACTGCGGACCTTTGGCAAAGCAGAAAGGACTTAAGAATGTTTTTGTCAGCAACGGTTATATGACTACTGAGGCGATTGATTTTGCCCGCGGCTGGCTCGACGGGATCAACGTTGATTTGAAAGCGTTCAGCGAGGATTATTACAAGCGTTTATGTAAAGCCAGATTGCAGCCGGTGCTTGATACGATCAAATACATTGCGCGGCAGACGAAGATTTGGATTGAGATTACCACGTTGCTTGTACCTGGCGAGAACGATTCAGAAGATGAGCTTAAAAGACTTGCCGAGTTTCTTGTCAGCGAGGGCGGTCCGGATGTTCCCTGGCATGTCAGTCGATTCTACCCGCAATACAAATATCTGGATTCAGAGCCTACGCCGCTCAAGAGCCTCGATCTCGCTTATGAGATAGGTAAAGCTGCCGGCTTGAATTATGTTTATCTTGGTAATGTACCGGGTACGAAATCGGAAAACACGTTTTGTTACAAGTGCGGCCGATTACTCATCGAACGCATCGGCTATCGAATAGCCGCCAATCATGTAAAGGCATCGCAATGCCCTGATTGCGGAGCGCAAATTGCCGGTGTTGACCTTTAAGTGCGATGAAGATAGTTGCAGATGTAAATATACCGTTTGTTGAGGAGTGTTTTTCCTCGGTTGGGGAGGTTGAACTCCTCGGGGGACGGGAGATTACGCCGAAGGTTGTTAAAGATGCGGATGCTTTGCTTGTTCGCAGCGTGACGGCTGTAAATGCGCAGCTTCTTGTCGGTAGTGGTGTGCGATTTGTGGGAACCGCTACCATAGGTTTTGACCATGTGGATGTTGAGTACCTGCGGGGAAACAACATCGGTTTTGCTTCTGCCCCAGGCTCGAATGCCAATTCTGCTGCTGAATACATAGTTGCGGCATTGTTGGAAATCGGTCATAAACACCAAATTCAATTAGAGGGTAAGTCAATAGGCATTATCGGCGTTGGAAACGTAGGTAGCAAAGTAGCAGCAAAGTGCGAGGCTCTTGGGATGCGTGTTTATCGCAATGACCCGCCGTTGCGAAGACAGACCGGTGACTCGAAGTATTTGCCTATAGAAGAGCTGTTCGATTGCGATTTTATCACACTACACACGCCCTTGACTTTAGAAGGTGCCGACAAGACATTTCACCTCGTAGATGAGAGATTCTTCAAGTCGTTGAAACACGGCTGCGTTTTTTTAAATGCGTCGCGAGGGGCTGTACACGATACATCTGCACTCAAAGCGGCGATTAAGTTGGGCGTATTAAAAGCAGTTGCTCTCGATGTGTGGGAGAATGAACCGGATATCGACACAGACCTGCTCCAATTAGTTGATTTGGGTACGCCGCATATCGCCGGCTACTCGCTGGATGGTAAAATCGCCGGTATGATTATGATATACGAGGCTCTGTGTGAGTACTTCGGACTTAGGTCGAAGTTCGTGGTCGAGGATTTTTTGCCTGAGCCTGAGGTGCCCGAATTGCATATTGATTCGCATGGAAGGGATGATGAGGACTTGTTACTGGATGCCGTCAGGCAGGTTTACGACATTAGGAAAGATGATGCACATCTGCGACAGATTTTAGGTAAGCCGGACGAGAGTAGAGGTAGGTTTTTCGATAGGCTGCGTAAGAAATACTCTATCCGAAGAGAGTTTCAGAATACGACAGTTGTCATCGAAAATATGGGTTCGACTTTGGCCGGAAAGTTGAGCGGTATTGGATTCCTGCTCGGGCAGGAATAACTTTATGTGGTGTTCCGTGGCGGAAAAAGACGACAGAAATATACTTGAATGGCCGACGGGTCGGCTGGATTTCTCCGCAGGCTGTCTGCTTATGGGGGTTCTGAATGTCACGCCGGATTCATTCAGCGATGGCGGTCAATTTTTCGATCCTGGTAAGGCTATTGCTCATGGTATCCGGATGGCTGCTGAAGGCGCTGCGATAATAGATGTAGGGGGTGAATCGACTCGACCGTCGGCTTTGCCGGTTCCGGTCGAGGAGCAGATAAGGCGTGTTGTCCCAGTGATTGAAGCTCTCGTGGAAAAGGTAGCAGTGCCTATTAGTATCGATGCTTACCGCTTCGAGGTCGCCCAGGCTGCCATAGAAGCAGGAGCGGCAATGATAAATGACATCACAGCCTTAAGTGACGAAAAACTTGCTGCGCTTGTTGCTGCGCATCGGGTCCCGGTCGTCCTGATGCACATGCGGGGTAAACCTGCAACGATGCAGGTTGAGCCTAAATATGATGATGTTGTCTGTGAGGTTCTGGAATTTCTCTTGGCGAGGGCTAAGCTGGCCGAGCATCTCGGCATCGCTAAGAGCATGATTTTCATCGACCCTGGCTTCGGCTTCGGCAAGACTTTGGAGCACAATATTATGCTCTTAAAAAACCTTGGCAGGTTTGTTGCTACAGGTTATCGGGTAGTTGTCGGCACCAGTCGTAAGAGCTTCATTGGCAAGATAACCGGCAAAGACAACCCCTCTGATAGAATCTTCGGTACCGCCGCATCAGTTGCCCTGTGTGCTGCTGCAGGTGTTTCGATTGCGAGGGTTCACGATGTGGCTGAAATGATGGATGTAGCGAAGATTGTGCATGCTGTCCAATAGAGCAATATAGTCATTAAAACTGTAACGGGGCTTGCGGACTCCGATTGCCGATAAACGGTCTGTTATACGCGCACGCTATAGTTTACTCTCATAAGCAAGGTCTCATGTTACCATCGGAGGAGTTGTTGCCTTTCATAGATGGAAGCAGCCCTTCAGTACTGTTATTTGGTGATAATAATAAATCCGGTTGCTGCCTCCAAGGCGAATAGGAGGTTTGCAAAATGAAAACGCTGCGATTGATATGGAAAAGGTGGTTAGCGTTCTTGGGGGCCGGTGGGACGCTGGCGACAGGCATCGATTCTCATAGGTGGGAAACCAAGATTGAGATTTTAGCTGGTTTGTCCAGCCGATGTTAGTTAGTCGTCGAGCAGAGATGTGACCGTTGCATGTTTTTAGCCGTGGCTCATCGCGACCCGTGAATGTTCGGTGACGGGATATTTAGGGCGCGATTATTCTCTTCGGGCAGCCATATAGACCTCAAAGGCAGGTACGATAAGGTGCATAGCGGCATGGATTAGCAGGAATCCTGGTTCCCCGAAATGCAGACGGGACGACCATACTGCGGCGAAGCGGTCGTAGCCAAACCTATGAATGCCTGCCGTGATAACTTTGAAGTCCATATCTTCGACAATGTTGCCGAGCGTTTGGACGTTCCATGAGTAAAGGTGATGATTAGGTTCGGTGGGATCATACCTGCGGTAGCGTCTTTCCCTTTCGAATGGAACGAATATGAGCAATTTACCGTGCGGGCGAAGGAGCCGCCTTATTTCTTCAAGGACTTGGGGCGGATTGGGTGTATGTTCGAGGACGTGGTGACAGATGACAACATCTATCGAGCCGGTCAAGACAGAAGCTGTATCTTTGACGAATTCGACACCGTGGCTATATAGGATTGGTTCAAGATGTTCGGATAAGTCGAAACCAAGTCGTCTTTTGCACTTTAGCTCGGCGAGGTTCCAGCCGGCGCCGACTCCAAATTCAAAAACGGTGTCATTTGCGGAGATATGGGGTCTGATTTTCTTGGCGCGGAGTCTGGCCACCCAGGAGTAGGCAATGTCGGGGATTAGGCGTTTGGATTGGTGATAGTTTTTTCCTTGTTCGCCTGTATAACGTTGTTGGATTTTTTGTTCAAAAGTCATTTTGATAACCGTCTGAGATGATGTTTGCTTCCATCTCCTGGGCTCGTTCCGTAAATTCTCAATTCTTCCTGTCTGCGCCGAACTTTCAGCATTCTACATCTCATATTCTCAATCTGGGGTTCTGTCCTTGAGCGTAACAGACTCCAGGATAGCTATAATGCCGAGGACCATAACGGTTTGGATGAGTATTAGGATTGCGCCGGTGAGGTTGACCTGGTAAAGGAAGATTGCGCTAAGGCCGGTGCAAAAGGTTGCCAGGTAGAGTGTCAGGACGGTTTGGGTGTCGGTAAGACCGCGTTTTCTCAGGCGGTGGGAGAAGTGCTGGGTGTCGCCTACAAAAGGACTTTTGCCCTGGCTTATTCGCAGAAGCGTAACGCTGATGAAGTCATATAGAGGCACGGCCATGACCACAAGGGGCATAAGGACAGGATACCATTGGCCGGATTGGGCCTGATGATAATACGTTGTGCGGACGGTTAGTATCGCCACGAAAAAGCCGACAACAAGCGAGCCGGCATCACCCATAAAGATTTTCGCTGGGGGGAAATTGAATAACAGAAAGCCGAGTAGGACTCCGATAAAGATAAGTGCGAGTCCGCCGACGAAGACCTGGCCGCTCAGTACGGCGGCGATGAATAGGATGCTGCTCGTGATGGTTGCGATGCCTGCGGAGGCGCCGTCCATGTTATCAAGAAAGTTAAAGGCGTTGACGATGAGAGTTATCCAGAAGGCCGAGAGCAGAGATGTTATGATTTTGTTTTGGATAAAGAAGTCCACTCTAATCTCGGCAAAAGCGGCGGCCATAATTGCGACGATAAACTGGACGGCGAGTTTGAAGAAAGGGCCGAGGTGTTTTTTGTCGTCCCACAGGCCCAGGGCGAATAGCACAGATGCGCTTAGAAGAATGAGCACGAGTTCATCGATTCTGTTGAAAAAGTCGGCGGTCGTGACATTAGCAGCCTCAGCGAGCCGGTGGAAGTGACCGGCTGCGACAAGGAATTTGGCGGCTGCGATGGCGGTAAGAATGGCAATTGCAAGTGTAGAGAAAATGGCAATACCGCCTCCAAGAGGGACGATGGTTCTATGGTATCTGTCGGCGGTCGGATGGGCGACAAGACCTAAGCGGGGAGCCAGCTTTCTTATAATGGCGGTTAGAGTCGCCGATAAGGCAATAGAAATGATAAATATCAGGATCGCAGCTTTAGTTATCATTGCAGCCTGAAAAATCTATATTTTAAAAAGTGAAAATCTCTACTTTGATTAGTATTAAGACCTGAGCTGTTCGAGCAGCTTTCTTCTTACCCTTTCAAAAAATTCAAAGTAACAAGGTTGCTGGTAGTCAGGGTATGTGTATGGTAGAGGACGCCAGGAGCCTTTGTCAAAGATAAGTGTTACTTCAGCGTACATTTTCTTGCCGATATATATACGGTGGGAGTAGTTTTTTGTTGAGACCAGCACGAGTTTGGAAGGTTCGATGAATCCGGGGTCGAGATTCACGGGGCGTGGCAGGCCGAAGGAGAGTTTTTTTGCGAGTCTCTGCTCGATGTTGTTTGTCCGGTATTTGATTTTCGCCAGGTTGCCGGGATCGATTAGTTCTTCGGTGCTTATGAACTGGCGCACGATGTTCGGGCCGATCTGGTCCTTGTAATAGTCGGTCTGAGTAAAGGGCCAGACTTCGCTGGCGAGATCTATTGTCCCGAATCTTACAGAAAGAGATTCGATTGCGGTGCGCAGACAATCCTGGTTGGCAGCCAGTATTCCTATTATTAGCTTAACCGGCTTTGGTTCGGTCAACTGCCACATTTGGTCGGAGTATACCTGGTTTTGCCACCCGATGTAAGCGCGGCTTCTTTTCGTGTTTCGACCTCTTTGTTAGACGTCGCAGATTCTGACTGCGGAGATTAGTGATTCGAGGCTGTCACGCTTCGGAACAAACTCGTGTGCGACGTAACCCTTGAATCCGCTATCGGCGATTGCCCGCATAATGGCCGGGTAATAGAGTTCCTGGGTATCGTCGATTTCATTTCTGCCGGGGTTGCCTCCGGTATGGTAATGGCCAATATATTCTTTATAGGTCTGGATAGTGCGGATAATGTCGCCTTCCATGATTTGTGCGTGATAAATGTCATAGAGGATTTTGACGCGGTCTGAACCGACCTTCTTGCAGACCTCCACACCCCAGGCTGTCTTGTCGAACATGTAGTCTTTGTGATTGACCTTGCTGTTGAGGTATTCCAGGCAGATGGTAACCTTCTTTTGTTCGGCCTGACCGGCAACTTGTTTAATCGCGGCTACGGCGTTCTCAGCTCCAACATCGTCCGCAATGCCCCGGCGGTTGCCGGAAAAGGCGATCACGTTCGGAAATCCCGCCTCGGATACAAGGTCGATTGTCTGACGCAATTGTGCGAGAGTCTTTTCGTGGAACTTCTTGTCGCATAGGCCGTCCGGCAGACTGCCGCAACTGACCATTGAGCAAACGAGGCCGTGTTTTTTGACAGTTTCGAAGTCACCTGGGCCCAGCAGGTCGATTCCTTTAATGCCCAGTTTGACGCAGACAGCGCAGAGTTCGTCGAGCGACCACTTGCCGAAGCACCATCGGCTGACAGCTTGGTTAATACGGCCGACCTTGACGACGCGTTCGAGCTTTTCTGCATCAATCGCTAAGGTCTTTCCGGCCACCGTGCCGACCGCAGTTGCGGCGGCGATAAATGAGGTATTTCTGAGAAAGTCTCTGCGGGATACTCTGGTTTTATTCATAAGGTTTCTCCTTTTTCAGGCTTACTAATGTCGGATGTTCTCCGTTCAGACGTATCTACTTGTCATAACTCTAATTGGTTTTTTAATGTTTTGATAAGGTCGGTTACTCTTGCGATTGTTTGGTCTATTGGGACCTTTTCTGTTTGGGTGTTGGCGCGGAGTTTTATCTCGATATTGCCCTCGGCAATAGATTTTTTGCCGACCGTAACACGGATGGGGATACCGATGAGGTCGGCATCTTTGAATTTCACGCCTGCGCGTTGGTCACGGTCATCATACAGGGCGTCAACGCCGGCATCCAGCAGGTCTCGGTATATTTTATCGGCGGTTTTTGCGACATCCGGGTCTTCCTGGTTGACGCTTGTAATGATTACTTCAAATGGAGCGATTGAGATGGGCCATATTATACCGTCCCGGTCGTTTCGTAGCTCGATGGCTGAAGCAACAATGCGGTTTATTCCGATACCGTAGCAACCCATAAGGCAGGATTTCTCGGTTCCATCTTCATCGAGGAATTTTGCCCCGAGTTTGTCGCTGTATTTTGTGCCGAGTTTGAAAACCTGACCTACTTCGATGCCTTTTTTGAAGAGGAGCTTTTTGCCTTTGTGGGTGTCGCCTTCGAGGGCATAGCGAATGTCGGTAGTTACTATGTTGTCGCCTATTAGTGGGAAGTCTCTTCCGGGTACGACATTTCTTACGTGGTAGTCGGTTTTGTTGGCGCCGGCGACTCCAACGGGCATGGCGGCGACTGCGTAGTCGATTACCATTTTTGCGATTTTGTTAGTTATTCCAATCGGACCGGCGAAACCGACTTTTGCGTTGGTAACCTTTTCGATTGTTGCTTCATCGGCCAGTTCGGCGTGTTTACCGCCGAGTGCCTGTGTGAGTTTTTCCAGGTTCAGTTCATGGTCCCCGCGAACAAGTGCTGCGACAGGTCCGTCCGGTGTGGAGAATATGAGAGTTTTTATCATGTCGCTCGGCTGGGTCTTCAGAAAGCTGCAGACTGCTTCGATGGAGCCGATGTGGGGCGTGAGGACTTCTTCGGGCGGCGGGACGTCTTCGTGTGAATTTTGTTTTTGAAGCGTGTCGACCGCTGCCTTTTCGAGGTTCGCGGCGTAGGAGCCGTCCTCGGCGTAAACGATAGTGTCTTCGCCGGATTGGCAGGGAATAGTGAATTGCTGCGAGCCGGAGCCGCCCATTTCGCCTGACTCGGCTTCGACAATAACGTAATCAAGGCCGCAGCGGGTGAAGACTCGGCAATAAGCGTCGTACATGGCTCGGTAGGTTTTATCGAGGCTTTCCGCACTGGCGTGGAAGCTGTAGGCGTCTTTCATTATGAATTCACGAGAGCGGATGACGCCAAATCGCGGGCGGAATTCATCGCGGAATTTAGGACCTATCTGGTACAGATTAATAGGCAATTGTTTGTACGAGCCTATTTCCGCAGAGACCAGATATGTGACGACCTCTTCAGCGGTTGGGCCGAGGACGTTGCCTCTGCCGTGACGGTCTGTGAGCCGGCATATTGTCGGGCCGTAATCTATATCCCGGCCGGTTTTTTGCCAGAGTTCCAGAGGTTGCAGGCAGGGAACGAGAATCTCCTGTCCACCGGCTCGGTTCATCTCTTCGCGAACGATTGCGATGACTTTATATAGACATCGCCAGCCGAGGGGTAGATATATATATGTGCCGCTGGCAACTTTTCGCATAAGGCCCGCCCGAATCATCAATATATGGCTGGCGGTTTCGGCGTCAGCAGGGGCCTCTTTGACGGTTGGTATTAACATCTGGCTGTATCGCATTTATCGTGCCTCGTGGTTCGTCAAGCTAAAGCTAAATTACAGGAAGTTTTATAGTCGAAAATAAGTGTGGTTGCAATGATTTTTCCGTCACTCGTGGTAGAATGCCACAGATAGTGTCGTTGAATGGGATTTTAATAAGAACGATGGTTTGTGGGATGGTGATGGTTGCATGAGAATCGGTTAGGGAATATGATTTGAGCGGTGGCCGAACAGAGCATATTGAATTGGGAGTTCCGAAATGGCGCATAAGTTCATCAACGAGATAGGGGCGGGCGAGGTGATTGATGGTATTTACATGGTCAAAGAGCCGGTGCTGCGAAGTACTACCAGGGGCGATTTGTATATTGCAATGTTTCTTTGCGACAAGACAGGGCAGTTGAACGGCAGGATGTGGCAGGCGACGGAGGCGATATACAAAGCACTACCCAAGCCAGGCTTTGTACATATACAGGGGCGGAGCGAGCTTTATCAGAATAATCTACAGATTGTGGTCAACAGTGCAAGCATCGTAGATGCGAGCAAGGTGCGGATTGAGGACTATCTGGCCAGGACAGATAAAGACATCGGCAAGATGTTTGAGGAGGTCAAAAGCGTTGTCGGGCGGATAGGCAACTCTCAGTTGAAAGCACTGGTAGGCGAATTTTTAACAGATACCAAGCTCATGGATAAATTCTGCTCTGCGCCGGGCGGTGTGAAGCTGCACCATGATTATATCGGCGGTCTGCTGGAGCACACGCACAACATGCTGCGAGTAGCGGCGGCGATACTGCCATTATATCCGCAGGTACAGGCGGACCTCGTGCTGGCGGGGATATTTCTCCATGACATGGGCAAAACTGAAGAGCTTTCTTACGAAATGGCGTTTTCATATACCGATTCAGGGCAGTTGATAGGGCACATTGTTAAGAGTATTTTGATGATGCACGCTAAGGCCGATTCGCTCAAGACTAGGAGCCAGCCGATTGACCAGGCTGTTCTGGATGCCATGGGTCATATTATATTGTCACACCATGGCGAGTATGAGTTTGGCTCACCGAAGCTGCCGGCAACGGCTGAGGCGTTTATGGTTTATTACATAGATGACCTTGATGCAAAGATGAATCAGGTGACATCGGCGATTGATAATGAGTTGAGCGACTCGAACTGGACCCAGTGGAAAAACGCTTTGCAGACCCGACTCTACCGAAAGAGAATTGAGTAGGAGCAGGTTTTCTCTTGGCATAGGCAGTGCTGAGCGGAGGCAGGGCTACCTCCGCCAGTAGCCCTGCCGGCTCAATGAATTGTCTTTCAATCGTTGTGAGTAGTATTGTTTTTTGGAAAGTAGCTAATGCGGTGGGAATTGACTACATTTTTCTTAGTGGGTATGACAACAGTGTGGCACAGTCTGAAATAAATCCTAACAGAAGGAGCACTTGATTAGTAGGACAGGAAGAGGAAGCCAGATGCAGCGGAAGACAAGTTCGGTAAAAATATACACAGTCAGCGAGATAAATGGGCTAATTAAGGAGGTTTTGGAAAACAGTCTGCCAAGCCGGCTGACGGTTAGCGGCCAGATAACGGATTGGAAACTGCATCATAGCGGGCATTGCTATTTTTCGTTGAAGGATGAGAATTCGGTGCTGCCGTGCGTGATATGGCGGAGCAACTTCGAGGATGTGAAGTTCAAACCCGAAAGCGGGCTTGCAGTCTTGGCGGTGGGGAGCATTGAGCTTTATGTGCCGCACGGACGGTATAAGTTCATTGTTGATGAGCTTATTCCTGCGGGTGTGGGGGCACTGCAGTTGGCGTTTGAACAAATGGTAAAAAAGCTGCGGGCGGAGGGGTTGTTTGATGAGGCTCACAAAAAACCGATTCCACGGTATCCAGAGCGGATTGGAATATTGACGAGTGAGTCGGGGGCGGCGCTGCACGACATAACCCATAGTATCTGGACCCGCTGGCCTTGTGTGAAGTTGTTTTTGTATCCTGTGCCGGTGCAGGGGGACGGAGCAGCGGAACAGATTGCAGCGGCGATAAGGGATCTGAACCAACGCAACAAAAAGCTGAGGCTGGATGTTTTAATTGTTGGGCGCGGTGGCGGTTCGCAGGATGATTTGTGGGAGTTTAATAAGGAGGTTCTTGCAAGGGCGATTTACGATTCACAGATACCCATTATTAGTGCGGTTGGGCACGAGGTGGATGTCACTGTTGCCGATTTAGTGGCGGATGCCAGAGCGTCAACCCCGACAAAGGCGGGCGAGGAGGCTGTGCCTGATATGCAAGAAGTTTTAGCTGATTTATCGAATAAGGAAAACCGATTGTGGCACAAGATGAAAGGCCGAGTTGAGTTGGCGGGGCAGAGCTTGGAGACGACCTTAGCCAGTGCGGTATTCAGGAATCCTCTCTTGATGGTTCGCAATAGAGAGCTGGATTTGGACGAGTTATGTGTGACACTATCGGATTCTGTGAAGAATGCTGTGGCCAGGGCCAAGGAGAGCCTGCACTGGGCTTATGAGCAGATTGTAAGGATTGAGCCGCATAGGCTCTTGGCCGGAAGAATGCTCGGATTAAATGAATTAAGGAACAGGACAGTTGCGGCGATGAAAGCCGTTTTCAACAATCGACAAATACAGCTTACAGCAATGGCGAACCGGCTGGCTGGGTTGAATCCGAAATCCGTACTGGGGCGTGGTTACAGTATTACCATGAAAAAGCAGACACATTCGGTGTTGCGGAGTTTGGCCGAGATTGAGGTCGGCGATTCTCTAATTACCGAGCTTGCCGGGGAGAATTTCGTTGAAAGTCAAGTAACAAAGAAGTAAATATAGAAGGCTGAAAACAAAAGTCAATAGATGCGATGCAGAATGCGGGTGAATATGGCGAAAAACGAAAAGAAAAATGACATCTCCAATCTGAGTTTTGAGCAGGCGATAAAGGAACTGACGGGTATCGTGAATAAAATCGAGCAGGGTGAGATTCCTTTGCAGGACAGCCTTGAGCAATATGAAAAGGGGATGGCTCTGATCAAGCACTGCAAAGGAATACTCCAAAAGGCTGAAGCACGAATCGAAAAAATCTCGCTGGACTCAGAAGACAGAAAACAAGAGACTGAAGGCAGCATTTAGCCCCGCGTTTCACGCGGGGTTTTTCACCTCAGAATGTAAGGGAAAGAAGACAAATATGAGGCGAGCGTGGCGGAATTGGCATACGCGCAAGGCTTAGGACCTTGTGTCCTTTGGGACGTGGAGGTTCGACTCCTCTCGCTCGCAGTTATGAAGGCTGTTGATATACATCTGAAATCAGGAACTCCAATTTTCGTACGTACAAAGAATTTCTATCTATGAAGGTAGGTGCAGACCGATGAAGATATTGCGGTTAGAGATAAAGGGATTTCGTTCTCTTAGGGATGTTGTGTGGGAACCTGCGGATTTGAATGTGGTCATAGGTCCTAATGGTACGGGTAAATCGAACCTATTGCGAATGCTTCAAATGATTTCCATTGCGGCCAAGGGTGGTTTGGGAAAATATGTTCAGAGTTCGGGAGGTATGGAAACGCTTGTTTGGGACGGGACTTCAAAAGAAATTGAATTCATACTTAAGACAGAACTGATGAGAGAAAGCCTGACCTACAGTGTCAATATGACAAGGTTAGGGAAGAAAAGCACTTACTACATAACATTTGAAGAATTAGCAAAATGCTTTCCGGTTGAGAGAAAGAATCGATCCAAACCATTAAGATTACTCTATAGGACTGAGAACGAGGCATCGTTCTTCGATGAGAAGGGAAAAGATTATGTAGTTCAAGAAGAATCTGTGCCAGAAGATGAGACACTGCTTTCAATGTCTGGTGGGTTAGTTCCTCACAATCATTATGTTAGACCTTTTCAGCGGCAACTTTCAAATTTGTGTATTTATCATGATTTTCATGTTGACAGCGAAGCAAAGATTAGACAGTCTATAGTTCCAAGGCCGGAGGAGATCGTTGAGGCAGATGGTCAAAACCTCATGTCAGTTCTACATACACTTTATACCGGAAATCGTGAATTCAAAAAAGACATCAATGACGCAATGCTAGCCGCATTCGGTAATGATTTTGAAAACCTAGATTTTTCTCCAGTGGCGGATCGTAGGATAGAGTTGCGGGTTTTTTGGAAAACTCGAAAACGTCCGGACTCAGCAGCAGATATCTCCGATGGTATGCTGCGATTTCTGTTCTTGCTTACAGTTTTTGCTTCACCCTCACCGTTAATTGCCATCGACGAACCGGAAACAGGTTTGCACCCTTCTATGTTACCGATTGTTGCAGAATACGCTGTAGAGGCTTCGCAGCGGGCCCAGATCATTTTGACTACTCATTCTCCTGAATTCCTGGACGCGTTTGGGGAGAGCAAACCTGCAACTACAGTGGCTACTTGGTCTGATGGTCAGACATTGCTGAAAAAGTTGGAGGGAGAGGCTCTTGAGTATTGGCTCAAAGAGTATTCTTTAGGATCGATGTTTAGGTCAGGGGAATTGGAGAGTATGTAATGCGGTTCATCCTTTTTGTGGAGGGGTACACTGAGAAAGAAAGTATGGCGCCATTTTTGAAGCGTTATTTAGACGAGAAATTATCGGTCAAGGTTGGAATCAAGACCGTTCGTTTTGATGGATGGCATGAAATGGTGAAAGACATGCCGAAGAAAACCAGAATGTATCTTGAGGGACCGGATAGAAACGACATTATCGCCGTGATAGGGCTATTGGATTTATATGGTCCGACATTTTATCCTAATAATATTACTACCACAGATGAGCGATTAAATTGGGCGAAGGAGTGTCTTGAGAAGAACGTCGGACAAAATCGCTTTAAGATGTTTTTTGCCGTTCATGAAGTTGAGGCGTGGTTACTGAGTCAGACGGAGGTTTTCCCAAAAGAAGTAGGGCAAGAGTTAGTCTCGGAAAGTAAACGTCCCGAAGAGGTGAACTTCGACGATCCTCCTTCCAAGCGGCTGGAACGAATATACCTGCAGAAGACAGGACGAAAGTATAAGAAAAGAGTTTACGGTAGCCAATTGTTCAGCAATCTGGTCCCAGAAATAGCAGCCAATAAGTGTCCAGAGTTGAAGAAAATGCTCGAGTGGATGCTTGAGATGGCCAAAAAAGCTGTAGTGTGATTGACGTGGAGGTTCGACTCCTCTCGCTCGCAGTAGTGCACGTGGCGGTGCATTTGTGGAGATGAAACGGGAATGATATTTAGCAAGCCGGCAATAGTTTTTTCTTGGGCATCACTAATCATTCTTGGCGCTTCGTGTAGTTCTACATATCGACTAGAGAAACCAGAGGCATTGACCGCGATATTGGGGGCGTTCGATAAAGAGGTTGACCTCATTGAAAGCGAGCTGGCGGCAGCAAAGGGGCGGGAAATTGAAGGGATTAAGTTTGTCACGGGCAGCTTGGCGGGTAGAAAAGTGGTCGTAGTCTGGACGGGAATAGGCAAGGTCAATGCGGCGATGACAACGACGTTATTACTTGAGCATTTTCGCCCCAAAGAGGTGATATTTACCGGCATAGCAGGGGGGATGAACCCGGACCTTAACCCCGGTGACATTGTGATCGCTGTCAAAAGCGCGCAGCACGATTCGGGGATACTTCGATCTGATGGTATGGAGTACAGGGGTATGATTAATCGGCTGGATGGGTGGCGTAATCCCGTATTTTTCTTGGCGGATGAACGGCTGTTGGGGGCGGCGGAAAAAGCGGTGGCCCGCGTCAAGTTTGGGACTATCAAAACAAGCATCGGGCAGCGAGTACCCCGAATTGTCAAGGGTGTTATAGTCACCGGTGACCTTTTCGTTGCGTCGCCGGCCAAGAGCGCCGAATTGCGTGAGGCGCTCAAGGCCGATGCGGTCGAGATGGAAGGTGCAGCCGTGGCTCAGATTTGTTATCAGCGGCAGGTGCCGCATCTTATAATTCGCAGCATAAGCGACAAGGCGGATGAAAAGGCCAGAGAAGAGTCGAACTATTTTGAGGAGATGGCAGCAGAGAATTCCGCGCGGTTCATCAAGGAAATTGTTGGGATTTTGGGTGCAGATCGTCTTGTGCAAACACCCGCTAAGGGCGATCAGTGAACCTTGGGATTAAATAGGGGGCTGCAGGTCTTCCTCGATATTGGTTATTGTGGCATCCAGACCCATGAGTACCGTTTTGACGGCTGGGTCGTTGACGATTTCTCTTTTTCTTTGACTGGCAGCTCCAGGCGGTTTCGGCGGGGATTCATTGACTGCGGGCTGGTCCTCGGCCAGTTCGAGATTGAGTCTAAGGGGTGTAGAAAGCAGCTCAGCCAACAGTGTCTCGATTTGCTCGGCTCGGCCGTTGCTTTCGCACATTTTCTTTTGCACTTTTGCTGAAGCGGCGAATTGGAGCGTTAATATCCCATTGTAGAATCGAATCGGTGTCGCATAATTAAGTAATCCTGTTGTACCTGCTCCTAACTTGGCGCCAATGCTATTAAGAATTGCCTGCCAGTTGTCTTTGATTGAGCTTATGCCCGCGGCTGTGGTACCGAAAAACTGCTGCGCAGGCTGGGTTACTGACTTGGGTGAGGCTGGTGTTGCGGCAGTTTGTGGTTTAGTTAGTTCTTTTTTTTTAACGTTTATTGGAGTCGAATTGCCCTGTAGATGCAACAGAAGCTCGTCTATGTTGATGAAATGTTCACTCAACGCAAATCTTACCAAGCACGCCTCTAAAAGTGCGCGGGGGTTGTCGCTATTCTTGATTGTCCAGCGGAGTTTCTCCAGGGCTGTGATGCTATAGACCAAACCAGCGGTGTCAAATTTCTTCGCAAGCTCGACGGCTTTTGTTTTTTGCTGCTCGGTCAGGACTAATATGTCGCTGGCAGCGCCGGCTGATGTAATAACCATGAGGTCGCGCATGCAGTCGATAAGCGAATCGACAATCTGTACCTCGCCCAAACCGGTGTTGATGAGGTCTTCTGTTGACGCGAGTGTCTTTGCGGCATCATGGTCGCCGATTGCATCAATCAGGGCATAGACCTTATCACTGTTCGGCTGGCCGAGGTATTCCTCAAGCATCTTAACGTTCAAAGGCTCTACCCCGGTGCTCAAGAGTCTATCCAGCAGACTCAGGCCGTCTCTCATCGAGCCGTTTGCCATTTTTGCCAGCAGTAGCACAAGGTCTTCCTCATATTTTATCTTCTCCTTTTTGAGAATGCTCTTGAGCTGCCCGGCGATGAGCTTCGGACTTATGTTTGCGAAATCGAACCGCTGGCACCTCGACTGAATAGTGGCAATTACTTTATTTGGCTCGGTGGTGGCGAAGATGAACTTGACATGGCTTGGGGGCTCTTCCAGCGTCTTCAAGAGTGCATTGAACGCTGGCACGGTGAGCATGTGCACTTCATCGATTATGTAAATTTTGTATCTACAGCGGGCTGGGCGATAGACGGCGTTTTGCCGCAGTTCGCGGACCTGCTCCACGCCGTTGTTTGTGGCGCCGTCGATTTCAATCACATCTATGTCTTCGCCGATGTTTACGGCTGTACAGCTATCGCACTTGCAGCAGGGTGTGGCCGTAGGTTCATTGGCCGATAGGCAGTTCAGCGATTTGGCAAGAATCCTTGCCATGGTGGTTTTGCCGACGCCTCGCGTGCCCGTGAAAAGATACGCATGCGCAATCCTGCCGGTCTTGATGGCATTCTTGAGTGTCTGTACAATCGGGTCCTGCCCGATGACGTCATCGAACGTCTGAGAACGGTACTTTCGCGCTAAAACTGTATAAGCCATAGCCAGTGATTATTGATAAATGATTAGTGATTATTGGTCAGAAATCTCTATCTGGTTTTCGACAAATTCTGGAGTCCTGTTCTTTGTAGTTTTTCGTGAGGCCATAAAAATTGCTGTCAACTCTTTCGCTTCGTTGAGTAAAGAAAGAACATGACTTTCGCCGATTAAGTTTTCTTCGATCAGGAATTCTATCCAGAAACAACATTCATCAACCTCTTCAATTACTCTGCTTAATTTCGAGGCAAAGTCGGCTTTGGATTGTGCAACACAAGCTGCTCGGTAATTCGCGGCGACAGATGTTGCGCACCTGATCAATTGTTTTCCAACATGTCTGCCCAGGTCGGTCAAAGGCAAGGCTGAGGTTAGTTTCACACATTGGTGTGCAAACTCCTTGGTTCGTTTTTTCAGGTCACTTTTAGCGGCTTTGGTATGTGAATCAGCCATTTAGGATTCATCGTTTATCATTTATCAATAATCATTTATCACTTATCACTTATCACTTATCATTTATCACTTATCAATAATCATTTATCACTTATCACTTATCATTTATCACTTATCAATAATCATTTATCACTTATCAATAATCATTTCAAAGATGGCCGGGTTAACCCACGGCACAGCGAGCTCACGCTTATGGCTGCTCGGTTCCCCGCCTGACCAGATTCGCGGGCTCAAGCCTGCATGGGACCCGGCCGTCAAAATGATTATTGATTATTTTCCAATGATTATTTATTTCCTTCAAATACGGCAATAGTTTACCAGCAGAAAAGAAGATTTTCCACAAAAAGATTTGCTTACCCAAACTTCGGCGCCTGTCCCCAACATGGTGAAAGCCACCCCAACTATTACTGGAACACGTGGTGATATCCTTGCCCCTGAGGCAAGTGCCTTGTGATTCGGCAGACCTGTCTGGGATGTGATTATCAACGGCGACTGCAAAGTAGATTTAGCAGACTTTCAATTTATGGCCTTCCACTGGCTTGAGGACAATAGCCCGTAAGAGTCCGCATTTTTAGCCCCACGTTTTACGGCCTGCCCCGAGGTATTCGAGGGGTGGGGTTTCTTCACATTCTTTTGTATCTCGGGCCGCCGCCACCTTCCGGAGCAGTCCAGCGGATATTGTCAAACGGGCATTTTCTCTGGCAGGTCTTGCAGTGCAGACAATTGGATGGATTAGCGGGTTTTACCTGATCGTGAATCGTCTCATATACGCCCGCCGGGCAGAATGTGATACATGGACTATCAAAAACCGGCGTACACTTGATTTTACAGATGTTTGAATCCAAAATCTTCAAATGTGAAGGCTGCTCCTCACGGTGAGCGGTAGCCGCAACGGCGGTAAACGTGTCTTTGTCGAAGCTCTGGTCGGGTTTAAGCCGGTATGGGGCCGTTGTCATCGCCTCGTAATCTTTCTCAACATGGAACTTAGGCAATAGTTCTCCGAGTATTGATAGCGGCATGCCCTGCAAAGGCCCAAACTTCGCTACTGTCTGGCGGAAATTTCTTGCCGATTTCATTTCTTTCATAATGTTGGAATTCTCAACCAGCTCAGTGTATTTTGCTGCTGCAGCTTCCGGCATGTCGATACTGTCGGCTATAGCCTTTGCCGCCTGAATGCCCGAATCTATCGCATTGTGCAGACCCTTAATCTTGAGCATGTTCACGAACCCGGCGCTGTCGCCGAGAATCATGACGTTGCCTTTGCCAATACTACCTGTCTGAGGTTCCCGCGGGATGGCGTGGTAGCCGCCCTCAGGAATCATTTTGGCGCCAGCCTCAACAACTGTGCCGCCGTCGATAAATTGTTTTACAAACGCATGTTCCTTGAATCGCACAAGTGCATCCTGTGGATTGAAGTTATAGTATTTCCAGTCCGCCCCCACAATCATACCAACCGACAGATGGTCCTGTTCACCCGCATATACAATTCCGCCCCCGAACATTCCCGGCCCTATTACCGGCGTCCATATCGGATGACCCATCGCGTGAACAACCCTGCTTGCCGTGAACTTGTTATATTGTTCCGGACTTACCTTTATCAGCTCCTTCACTCCGACGGAGTAAAGCTGATTTGATTCACGCTGCAGATTTGCCTTCTGGATAAAATTTTCCGTTACCAGGCCGTCGCAGCCTTCCGCCAGTACGATAAAGTCGGCGCCTATAACCTCGCCCGGCGCATAATTGGATTGCTTGTGACCTTCCTTATCCAAGCCCTGATCAACGAGTTTGACTCCGATAGCCATACCGGATGTACCATCGAGAATGATGTCTTCCGCCGCAAAGCCGGTGAGCACCTCCACGCCTGTGCTTTTTGCAATCTGCCCCATCCATTTCGTCAATTTGCTTATAGAGACAGAGTAATCCCCCTTGTGTATCATCTGGCCGAAGCCAATATGGATTGTCTTAGCGAGATGAATTGCCCAGAAGATATTGAAGGCGAGCTTGTTACCCAGCAGAAACATTATATCGTCTTTGTCGATTTTATTGGCCAGCACCTGTTTTGCCATGTCGGTCTCTGACCAGCCCGGCACAGCAGCATCAAGCAGGCTATGTAGCGGCTCAGCCTCCAGGACAGCCCCAGATAAATTATGGTTGCCGAGATCGAGTGCTTTATCTATTACGCATACCTCGATTTGGGGCTTAATCTTTTTCAGTTGTATCGCGGTCGCAAGACCCGCCGGCCCCGCACCAACGACCAGAACCTGAACCTTACTGAAATCTCGTTCGTTCGCCACGCTGTATTCCACCTATTGATAAACTCAAAACTTAGAACTCAAGACTCCAGAGCTGCCGCTAATTCTGGTACGACATCCTCTACCGCTGCGACCATGTAGTAATCACACTGTTTGAAAATCGGTGCATTCGGGTCGCTATTAATCGCGATAATGGTCTCAGTGTTGGCAACTCCTATCATGTGCTGGATGGCGCCGGATATTCCCAGAGCCAAATATACCCTGGGTCCGATTGATGTGCCGGTTTGGCCGACTTGGTGCGCTCGCTCGATGAATCCCTGTTCTACCGCTGCGCGCGAGGCACCTCTTTCAACCTGCGTCTGTAACTTTTTGCGCAGGCCCTCACAGAGTGATCCTACAAGTTGCTCATAGTTATCCCGGCTTTGCATACCCTTGCCCCCGCTTACAATGACATCTGCGTTGAAGTTGACCCCGCCCCCGCCACGCTCGGTCTTGATAATCTCCAGGCTGACATCGTCTTGTGTAAGCTCGACCTTGTGTCTGATGACCTTGCCTTTTCTGGTTGGGTCCGGCTGGATTCTTTTCATCACGCCAGGCCGAGCGGTGGCCATTTGCGACTTGGAGTTCTTCGTGCGGATTGTGGCCATAACGTTTCCGCCCAGCGCAGGTCGCGTCTGCAGAAGAAGTCCGATATCACTTTTGCGTGAGCTATCTTTGATATCCAATCCTGTGCAGTCCGCTGTCAGACCACAGCCGACCCGATATGATATCATCGGCGCGAGCATTCTGCCTTGGGGCGTGGCGGCATAGAGAACAATCTGCGGCCAGTAGGTACTTACCGCGTCTGCGATAGCCTTGCGATAGGTCGCCGGATCGAACACGCGAAGAAGTTCGTGTTCGATGGCATAGACATTATCGGCGCCGGCTGCTATTAGTTGCTTCGCCATCGGCTCCACTCCAAATCCTGCCAGGCAGACGCCAACCTGGGTCTCCAGTGAATCTGCCAGCTCGCGAGACTTACCAATAAGCTCGAATGTTGCAGGGTGTACCACGCCATCGCTGTGCTCAGCCACGACCCAGACCTCGCCGTGGAACGCCGGCTCAGTCAATTTATATCCCGCTATCATGTCATCTAATGCGCCCTTGTGAAAATGCTCGCCGGAGCTGGCAAGAATCTTCTCTTTTGTGGTATCGTTAATCTGCTCTACTTTTGTTAGACCCAGATTCTTGAGTTGTTGGCCGAGAATCTCGTAATCTTCTTGCTCTTTTTTCGTTCCTTCAAATCGCCTGTCGAAAAGACTCGCTCTTTTATTCGGCAGGGTGTATCGAGCAGCTTGTGTCTGGGTACCTTGGCCCGCTTTGCCGTCGCCGCTCTTGAAACTATCCACGATAACCTGCGCCAGCAGCTTCGCATCGCTAAGATGTTTGCATTTTCTTGAGCTTTTGCCGGGCGGAAATACTCGTATCACAGCAGTCTTGGAACCTTTCGCGCCGATAAGCGTAGCTTTGATATCCTCGCTACCCCACTGGATGACCTTGGTTTTATTGGCCCAGCGGGTTGCTCCGAATGTCGCGAAAAGGGGGTACTCATATTTAGCCACGGTTATTACCGCCGGCAGATTCCTAACTGCCACAACCTGGCTGCCACCGCTTATGATTCGCGTGAATTCAAATCGACCATTTGTGAACTTGGCGTCGGTGACATAAGCAATGCACGGCAAACCCAGTTCCTCAGCCATCTGCGGTGGCACCTGGGCGGTATCACCGTCCACCGACTGCATTCCACAAACTACATAATAGTCTTTATCATTCCTGAGTATGTCCTTGACTATTTTCCTTACTGCGTATGCCAACGGATTTGCGGTGGCGACAGTGTCAGCCCCGCCGAGGGCTTTATCGGTAAGTAAAATAACCTCGTCCGCACACCTGGCCAGGCTGTATCGCAGAACATCTTCCGCCATCGGTGGTCCCATCGTCAGCCCGATTATTCTGGCATTTGCGTCGTTGCTGACTTTTTTCATGTAGTGTGCAAACGCCAATGCCTGGGTATCCAGCTCATTGATGACGTTGGCCAAGCGGGTTCGCACGAGCGTACCTGTTTCCGGATCGAATGCATTGTCAGTGATTTGGGAAACGTCGGGTACTTGTTTTACCAAGACTATGTAGTCACTCATACAATGTCTTCCCTGTGGAATACGAAAAGGCTCGGAAATCCAAGCCGTGAAAAATCACAAGCTGGGGCCGCCTTCATGGATTCGCAGCCCCTTTCTTGGATATTATTGAAGGATTATCCTTCAATATGCCCCTGTTCCCTGAGCTACGAAAAACGACAAAGACGGCATACTAAGGGTGCTGGCCATGTCTGTCAACTGAATTTGCCTCGACGTGACTGTGAAAAGTTTCGTTTGACGCCTATGACAGGGTGTAGGATAATGTCACCCCTGTTTTTAATTGTTTCGCAGCAGGAATATAGACAGGTTGACTTCTTAATTGAGGGAATTTGAAATGGTAGACCTGAAAACTTTGGCTGATGCCATCATCAAAGGTGATCAGAATTCAGCAGTCAAGATAACCAAGTCCGCCCTCGCTGAGGGCACAGCCCCCAAACGTATTCTTGACGAGGGGCTTATCGCAGGAATGGATATCGTCGGCGACCGTTTCAAGAAGAACGATATATATATTCCGGAGGTTCTTATTTCCGCCCGAGCAATGAAGATGGCAATGGAAGTGCTCGAGCCTGAGCTGACCAAAGCCGGGGTTAAGCCCGTCGCCAAGTTCCTTATTGGCACTGTCCAGGGGGACCTGCATGACATTGGTAAAAACCTGGTGGCGATGATGCTCAAAGGCGCAGGATTTGATGTCATTGACCTCGGTGTCGATGTCTCCCCCGAAAAATTTGTCGAACAAGCCAAGGTCAAGCAAGCTCAGCTTGTTGGCATGAGCACACTTCTGACTACCACCATGCCCGGAATGGAAAAAGCGATAAAGGCGCTCAAAAGCGCGGGTATTGGCGTAAAGATCATGGTTGGCGGAGCGCCCGTGACCAAGAACTACGCCGACAAGATAGGTGCTCATGGCTACGCTGCCGATGCGGCCTCAGCGGTCGATGTCGCCAAAACCCTGGTTGTATAAGTAAAAGAAACATCTACCACAGGTAGCTTGGTTTGGTTCGATACTTTGCGTAGTAGTTTCCTGCCGAACTCATAACAGCGTTGTAAAACGCTGTTTTTTTTGCACCCAATCGAGTAAAATGACACCTGGTTATATGGGAAGAAGTTGCATTGTGCTCAATGCTGAACGCGGGTGTTAGTGGTCATTTGCTGAATGCGGAAGATAAAAAACCAAAACTTGGCGCAGTTGCTGATGCAACTGCGGTTCGCGTCGCCGAAAAACCGCCGAAAGCAGTTCGATGCTGCTGCGAAACTCCTGTCAATTATTGACCCAGACAAAGAGTATCCCTTCGACTTCGTTTGTTTTCGCATCACCGGCTTTCTGCCGAAGGCTGCCGAACATCAACTTATCAAGGGCGATGAGCTTGCAGATGACCTCCAGGTCTTCATATCCAAACTGAGTAGCAGGCTCGCAGTACCGGCAAGCCTTCAGAGTGAAAAGGTATATTCGGTCGATGACCTTGCGAATAGGCTGAATATCTCTCGCAAAACAATTGACCGCTGGCGAAAGAGGGGTCTGGCGCCCCGCAAATTTATTTTCGATGACGGCATCAGACGCCTGGGTTTTTTGCAGTCAACAGTCGATAAGTTTATACAAGACAATCCTGCGATTGTCGCAAAGGCTCAAGCTTTTAGGCGGCTGACGAAAAAGCAAAAGCATCAAATCGTAAGCCAGGCCCGCTCGTTGGCTGCGAGGACTTCGCTATCTCGCTACCAGATCATAGAACGCATATCCGCCAAGTTTGGTGCCGCCCACGAGACTGTGCGGTCTATACTGTTGGACTATCAGAAGGAACACCCTGATAAGCCCGTGTTTACTAATACCGGGGGCCCGCTTACTCCGGCGCAAGCCGCCGAGCTTTACAAGCTATTCAAAGATGGTGTTCCTATCGCTGAATTGGTCAAGCAATTCAACCGCAGTAGAAGCTCCGTTTACAGAATCATCAACCAGCGAAGAGCTATGGCGATACTGGCAAGAAAGATTCGATTTGTTCCCAGCGATGAATTCGTCGAAGAACAGTCAGCGAGGAAAATCCTTGCGGCCCCGTTCGACCTCATTCGATTGTCCCCTGTCAAAACACTCGAGTCCTTTGAGTTGGCAGGTGAGCAGTTATTACCTGAATATTTACAGATATTGAAGACCGCGCCTACCCTGAGTCGAGAGCAGGAGATTGAGCTATTCCGCAGGTACAATTACCTCAAGTATCTCGCCGCCCAGGTTCGCAGTATCATAAAACTGACGCATGTTTCCAGTAAGATTCTGACGCAGATAGAGAATTACCTCGCTGAGGCCGAGGCTATTCGCAGCGTGCTCATCGAAGCAAACCTGCGTCTGGTCGTCAGCATCGCAAGCAAGCACACTACCACCGGCACAGGTTTCACTGAGCTTGTAAGTAAGGGCAATTTCGCTTTGATAGATGCGGTTGAGCAGTACGACTACACAAAGGGTTTTCGGTTCGGCCGTCTTGCTGCTCTGGCCATTGCCAAGGAGTATGCCAGAGTCTCAGGTAAGGATACAGAGCTTAGCCGCAAACGTGTCGTCTCCCTGGCGAACATCCAGCGGGACCTGCGCGACAAGGCCGCTGATGTCTTGGCAATCGAGCGTGCCCGTCAAAACCTGACCCATGTCATCAGAGAGGAGCTTGACCAGCGCGAGCAATATGTAATCTTAAACCATTTCGGCCTCGTAGGCTCGCCCATAAGAAAGAAGACAAAAACACTCAAGCAAATCGGCGAAGACCTGGGCCTTAGCAAAGAGAGGGTCCGCCAAATCGAGCTGGTCGCCCTGCAAAAGTTGCGTCAATCCCTCAGCCCCAAACAATTTGAGCTGTTGACAGGTTGATTAAGCCGTGCACGTCAGAATTGTAGGTAAATCCGAAACACGCCCGGCCAGACCTCTTGTCATTCCGACCGAAGTCCCGATGAATCGGGACGAAGCGGAGGAATCTGGCACTCGACTGCAGAGCAATCCCGATTTCGCAGCTTGTACGCCTGTCGTGGCCGGATGTCTCGATCCCGATAAACGACCCCGATAGAAAACATCGGGATCTGCGCTGCGCTCCGACATCGGGACTCGACATGACACGACGCATAGACAAAACTGGGATATGGTGTCGGCAACACATCTGCTCTGCCTACAAATATGACGTGCACCCTTGATTAAGCCGTTGCTGATTTTACAATAGACGTTGGTGCGGTTTATGGATAAGGTTTAGTTGTTGTGCTATAGTAGGAACTGAATGGGGGAAAACTCGGGAGGTAATTATGATAAGAGGCTTTCTGTGTGTTATGGCCGTGATGGTGTCTTTGGCGGGCTGTATATGTGTGCATGAAACCGAGACCATTCGTGAGAGGCCCGCTGCAGCTTCTACCCAGGCACCCGGTAGGCAACCGGCGCAGTTGCTTCATCATGTGGTGTTGATGAAGTTTAAGGAAGGCACCAGTGCCGAGCAAATAAGAAAGATTGAAAGTGCTTTCTGTGCTCTCCCAGGCAGAATAAGTGCCATACATGATCTTGAGTGGGGTACAGACGTTAGTGTAGAAAACCTTCAACAGGGTTTTACGCATTGTTTCATTGTGATATTTCGCAATGAAACCGGCCGTGCTGAATACCTCCCGCACCCCGCCCACCAGGAGTTAACTGAGCTTGCGGGTCCGTACATAGACAAGATTCTTGTTGTTGACTACTGGGCGAAGTAGGATATTGCCCCAGTGTTGCTTACTTTACTCAAACCGACCGTTTTATTATAGGTAATGACCGTAATTCTTTCGTATTCAATAACTTATAATGGTTTGTCATTCTGAGCGAAACAAAGTGAAGCGAAGAATCTGGGCTGCGAAGAGATTGTTTTTCTGCTACTCCGGCCAGATGCTTCGCCTTTCGGCTCAGCATGACAAAAAAATCGGTCAGTTTGAGTACTTTAGTTAATGCAGGCTTACATTCCCAGCGGTTCAGCAAAGACACTATGCGAATAATAGCTGGTACAAGACGCGGGATGAAATTGCTTAGTCCCAAGACAAACCAGTCTCGGCCTATCACCGACAGAGTGAAAGAGTCGCTCTTCGACGTGCTTTTCAATTACGGCTTGCCGCAGGGCTGTCGAGTTGCTGATCTATTTTGTGGTGTCGGGTCTCTCGGGCTTGAATCACTCAGTAGGGGGGCTGAATTTGTAACTTTCGTTGAGTTGGACTCAGGGGTTGCCGCAATATTGGCGCAAAATATCGAAAAGGCACAGTTCGTCGGGGAGTCTAAGGTTGTTAGGGCCGATGCTTTTAAGATCGGTGCCCCCCTTGGCTCTGATGGTCAAAAGTATGGAATTGTCTTTATTGACCCGCCTTATGCCGATACAGAGAATGTCGCCGAAGGTTCGCCCCTTGCGCAACTGCTCGATATCCTGCAAAGCCAGGTTGCCGAGCGAGGTATTGTAACTGTCAGGACATACGAGAAAATGTCTCTATTAGACCGGTATGGGCGGTTCAAAGTTTTCGAGCACCGGCGGTGGGGGACAATGAATGTAACTATTCTCCAGAATGTTGACGAATGACCGGTAAAGCTGCTGCAATACAAGTAATCAAGCAATTACAACATAATGGTTTCCAGGCATTGCTGGCTGGCGGCTGTGTCCGCGACATGCTCTTGGGCCGACCCGCAAAGGACCACGATGTTGCTACCGATGCCAGACCGGACGAGGTGATGAATCTTTTCAAACGCACACTAAAGGTCGGGGCCAAGTTCGGTGTAGTCGTCGTATTAGTTGATGGCCAACATGTTGAAGTTGCGACATTCCGATGCGAAGGTGGTTATGCCGATGGCAGACACCCTTGCGATGTAAGGTTTTCCACAGCCGCCGAGGATGCCGCCCGGCGGGATTTTACCATCAATGGTATGTTCTACGATCCCGTAAACCCTAACGTTATTGACTACGTCGGCGGCCAGGAAGACCTTAAAAGGCGTATCGTCCGCACTATTGGTGATCCCGATGAGCGGTTCAGCGAAGACTACCTGCGAATGCTGCGCGCGGTGAGGTTTTCGACTCAGCTCGGTTTTGAAATAGCCCCTGCAACGTTCACCGCAGTTTGTAAGAATTCAAAGAACATAACCAAAATCAGCGGCGAGCGCATTGCAACCGAGTTGGAAGGTATCCTCGTAAGCCCCAATCGTTCGGTAGGTACTGCCATGCTTGCTGAAAGTGGACTATCACAGGCTATTTTTTCTGGTTTTACTGGTGAGCCGGCTGCTTTTGCAATAAGCGCTGTGGGCCACTTGAGAAAAAAAGTTGACTTTCCTCTGGCGATTGCCGGCCTTTTTGCCGGCTGCCAGACGGAGTTCGCACTCAATCGGTTGCAGGTGCTCAAGTTGAGTAGGAATCAAAACAAGCATATAAAATTCTTACTGGCTAATAGAGGCATGATCCTTAATGAGAAGATGTCGGTAGCCCAGCTAAGGAAGATTCTTGCCGAGCCGTATTTTTGGGATTTGTACGAATTGCAAAGGGCGATTCAAAAGACCAAAGGCAAGACCGGAGAAGGCTTTGGCCCTCTGATAGCACTAAGAAGAAGAATACGAGCACTTGGCGATATCGAGCTAAGACCCAGGCCGATTTTGAACGGCCACGATTTGATTCGTTTGGGTGCTGTGCCCGGACCGGCCTTGGGCCAATTGGCCGAGGAATTATACATCGCTCAGCTTGAAGGATTGTTGCACACTACTGAGCAGGCCGAGCATTGGGTAAAAACCTGGTTGCAGCGGCATACAATCTAATATTGCGTTAAGTTTGGATCTATGGAATGTCATTCCCGCGAAAGTACTGCCCTGCTTGCCCTGCGAAGCCCCATCGTTTGGGGCGTAGTGGGAAGCGAAGTCGAATGGGCGGGAATCCAGTGTTTTTGTTGGTACAGTGACATCAGCGCCACTCACAGGTTCAATCGTAACAAGCACAATCTTGGAATAGATTTTGCTTGATTTTCGCTCGGTTTTTTGCGACAATTCCATTGATCTGGATACCAAACGCAGGCATGTATGAGTATATTCTGACATGTGTGTTTAGTACCTAATATCCGACCTGTGCCGTCAAGAAGTCAAGAGAGACTATAATTTACTTATGTAGGAGGAGAAAATGCATGTGTGGCAAGAATGAACTAAGTCAAGTAGCTTGGGGGAAAGAATTACTCAATATATTGGAGGGTAAGACGATGAAGAGTACAACTATGATCATGTTAGTTGCGGTGCTTGTTTTGGCTTCGATCGGGTACATGAGTGCCGCGACAGCAGCAACATTGGTGGTGGACGCAAATGGGAGCGCGGATTTCAAAACTATTCAGAGTGCCATCGATGCGGCCTGGGATTTTGACGAAATTCTGGTCCGTCCAGGGGTGTACAAAGAACACATCAATTACCACGGTGCTATGGTGACGATTAAAGGGACAGATCCGAATGATCCTAATGTTGTTGAGAGCACGATTATTGATGGCAGTGGTACCGGAAGCGTGGTGATTTTCAACAACGCTGAGGGGCCGTATTCGATTCTGCGGGGCCTGACCATTCGTAATGGTCAAAATGGGATTGAGTGCACAGGAGCAGACACCTCACCTTTGATCAAGCAATGTCGAGTCGTGTCTAATAGTGCCGCAGGCATTGCATGTTCATTAGCAGGCCCGACTATCACGGAGACAATCATCGAGAACAACAAAAGCGTCGGCATATCAGCAAGTCGTGGAGAGATAAGCCTCTGTCAAATCCGCGGCAATGGCAGCGGAAAGGATGGGGATGCAGGATTGGCGGGCTGCCAGGGTCTGGTACTCAGCTGCGTCGTCTCCGCCAACAACGGTGACGGGATATGCAACCACGGAGGAATCGTAGAGAACGCCCTCATCAGCGCAAATCTCAATTCTGGTTTACGTTTCGCCAATGTGTGTGGGTGCAACATCACAAATTGCACGATTGTAGGCAACAAGAATAGCGGGGTATATTTCTACCCGTGCCTATATAACTCGCAGTTCATTATCAGAAACAGCATCATTGTCCTCAACAACGGCTTTGCCTTCTACGTATGGAACCCAACCGTGCCCACGAGATGGAAAGTGCATGTCGAGTGGACCGACGTGTGGGGGAACATGACCGGCGATCAGGGTGGATATTATCAGGACCCTTCTGTGATCGAAATAATGTTCGGGCTGGGCTATTGTTCGGAAGACCCGCTGTTTGCGAAGAGGGGTTATTGGGACAGCAGCATGGTTTGGCATGAGGGCGAGTACCATCTCAAGTCCAAGATAGGCCGATGGGACACGCGGACCGAGACGTGGGTACAAGACTTGATGGACAGCCCCTGCCTGGATAGGGGTGATCCTGCAAGTCCACTCGGAGAAGAGCCTTTACCCAATGGCGGCCGAGTGAACATGGGAGCATACGGCGGCACTGCAAAGGCAAGCATGTCAGGTGGGCCTAAGCCATTGTGTATTCATTTTCCAGAGATGGATTTCAACAAAGACTGCAAGGTTGACTTCACAGACCTTGCCTTGTTCACTAGTCATTGGTTGGATTGTAACTTTGATCCGCAGGATGTTTGCCGGTAATCGGGCTATTGCCATGGGTCAAATTAATGGATGATGATTCATCTTAGCAGTTATTCGGGGCATGATTGCAACAATGTTACATTTTGTGGCATCGGAAGGGGTGTGCCTCGTAAGGGACAGCTTGGTTGATATAAGAGACCTCGCCATGTTCGTCGATAGCTGGCTGTGGCCAGACTAAAAACAATGAACAACACAGGTGCATAAGGGCACAGGAGCAAAAGAGCACAAGAACAAAGAGCATAAGAGCAAAAGGCTTTTTATTTATAGCTTATGCCTTGTGCACTACGAACCCCGAACCTCGAACGAACCATCACAATTTGACGAGAGTCATCCCTTACGGGACTAAGACCTGATAATCTCAACGATTTTTTCATGCACCTTACGATTGGCCGCTAAGGTACGGAACTCCTGCCCCTCGTAATTATCTAAGTTGGTTGGAAATATCTTATTTCCCCGCCAGTCAGTTATTACCCCACCCGCAGCCTCGACAATTACTGTCCCCGCGGCAATATCCCAAAGCTTCGGCGTGCAGACAATCGCAGCTACCATGCTGCCTTTCGCCACATACCCAAAATGCAATGCCGTTGTACCAAAGTTTCTATACCTCGTGCGTCTCATTATTTCGCATACCCACCCCGGCACGCTGTCGCCAAAGTGACTGTCCAAACCGACAATGGTGAACTCATTCATTTCCTCTTCGCTGACCATGATTCGCCTGCCGTTAATCTGGGCCTCTTCGCCTTTAACCGCCGTGTACATCGAATCTGTAGCCGGCACAAAGACCACTCCCACGATCGGCTCACCATTTAATAAGGCTCCGATACTGACCGCAAATATCGGTAGTTGGTGGGCGAAGTTGTTCGTACCGTCTATTGGATCAATTGCCCACCAGATAGAATCGCTGCTCCTCGGCGGCTGCTTGAATAGTCTGCCCTGGCTGCCCTCTTCTGCAATGAATCCGTGATCTGGGTAAGCTTGCTTGATTGTATCGATCACTATCTGCTGGCATCGCACATCCGTCTCGGTAACAAGCTCCCCGGGTTTTTTTATCGAAGCCTTAACATTCCCAATCTCCTCCATAGCCCGCTGCCCTGCTAACCGCGCAGCCACAATAGCCGTCTCTAACAAATCGCTTAGGTTTTTTTGATCCATGGCAAATATCCTCGGGACCTTAGCAGTATAATTGCGCACGCTTGCTTGACATCATCTGCAAACCCCCATATTGTAACCGTCTTATGGTTGTAAGCCAACAGCCAAATGGTGCAAAAGTCTGGAGCCGTGCCACGACTCGGCAGCGGGTTGTTGCGGCGATAATATTCTTGGTAGTGGCAGGTTCATTTGGTTTATTGTGGTTAGCGCAGGTTTACAATATAGATGTCGGGATGTGGTTTGGTCTGTGCGGGTTTCAGCAGCGATACGGCTTGCCCTGCCCGACATGCGGAATGACACGAGCAGTGCTAAGGTTCGCAAGGGGTGATATTTGTGGCGCGTTTTATATGCAGCCGGCGGGGGGGCTACTATGTTGTGCGGCGGTGACGGCGGCGGTACTGGCGTTTTTTACGGCGGTCTTCGGCGTAAGGTTGGTTTTTGTGGAGCGGTTATTGACCCAGGTCAAGCTTTGGCAAATAATTTTGGTATTTATCATCGTTATTGCCGCTGGCTGGACGGTGACGCTAACGAGAGCATTGGCAGGTCGGTAAATCAACTCCTTGAGAATTGAATTTAATTCGAGGGCTGGATTCTTTCCATATAAAGTCTATCGACCCGATTCCAGCCTTTTTGTATTTGTTCTTTATTTCCGTCTCCAATCTTGTATTATCTAAGTTTAAGAAACACTCGGATTGATACTATGGCAAACTATCTAAAAAGTCCAGTACCTTATGGAAGTGACTGGTTGGCGGAAATGACCGAAGAGAAATCCCAAAGTCTCGGCTCATATCCCAGCGATGAAAATCAAGGACCGCGAGAGAACGATGTCGAGCCGAAGACGCCCGAGATAATCGGCATTTTGCCGATCCGGAACGCAGTGGCCTACCCGGGCACCGTAACACCTCTGGCAATAGGTAGAGAAAGAAGCAAGGCCCTCCTGGCTGAGACAAAACCCAACGAAACCGTCATAGGCCTTGTCACACAACGCAACCCCGATATTGATAGGCCGACTTTTAGTGAGCTTTACAATGTGGGCACCACTGCATCTGTGTTGAAGATAATCAAGATGCCCCAAGGTTCCATCAATATCATCGTGCATGGTCTGACACGATTCAAAATAGTGGAACGCATATCTACCGAACCATATCTTAAGGCTCGAATCCGGACGCTAAACGTCAAAACTACTATAACCAAAAGAATTCAGGCCCTCATCGTGAGTGTGCGTCAGACCGCCAACCGCGTCATTGCCTTAAGTCCGAACGTGCCGGAGGAAGCATCAGTCCTGTTGGAGAACATAGAAGACCCTTCTGGTCTTGCCGACTTCTTAGCCGCCAATTTAAGCCTTGAAATAACGAAGAAACAGGAGCTGCTTGAAGAGCTTAATACAACCAAGCGTCTTGAGAAAATATCAGTTGTGTTAGCCCATCAGTTGGAGGTGCTGGAGCTGAGTCACAAAATCCAGGGGCGGGTTCGAGAATCAATCGACAAAAGCCAGCGCGAATATTTTCTCCAGGAGCAGCTCAAGGCCATTCAGACAGAGCTTGGCCAGAAAGACACACGAAGCGAAGAGTTGAAGGAAATTCGCGAAAATATCGACAAGGCGAAAATGCCTAAGAAAGTCGAGGATGAAGCCCTTCGTGAGTTAGACAGGTTAAGCAAGATGTCTCCGGTCTCACCTGAATTTAGTGTCAGCAGAACCTATTTAGACTGGGTATGTGAGCTGCCCTGGTCTATTCAAACTAAAGACCAGCTCGATATAAACAAGGCCGAGAGGATACTCAATCAAGACCACTACGACCTGACCAAGGTAAAGAAACGCATTCTCGAATTCTTGGCGGTACGTAAGCTAAACCCGACCGGCAAAAGCCCGATTCTATGTTTTGTCGGGCCGCCCGGCGTGGGTAAAACCTCTCTCGGCAAGTCGATCGCCCGGGCTATGGGAAGAAAATTTGTTCGCATATCTCTGGGCGGGATGCGCGACGAAGCCGACATTCGTGGACACCGCAGAACATACATCGGTGCTCTGCCGGGCCGAATTCTCCAGGAATTGAGAAAGTGCCGAAGCAGAAATCCGGTGTTTATGCTCGATGAGCTGGACAAAATCGGGGTGGATTTCCGAGGCGACCCCGCAAGTGCGCTGTTGGAGGTGCTCGACCCCGAACAAAATAATAGCTTCACTGACCACTACCTCGATCAGCCTTTCGATTTATCAACGGTCATGTTCATAAGCACCGCAAACTATATGGAGCCTGTCCCGCCGGCGTTGCGAGACCGAATGGAAGTAATTGAACTACCCGGTTATACCGAAACCGAAAAGCTAAATATCGCCGTAAGATACCTTGTCCCTCGTCAGTTAGCGGAGCACGGGCTTAAAAAGAAGAACCAGCTCACCATAAAACAAGATGCCATACTTGCAATAATCCGAAACTATACCCGCGAAGCAGGTGTGCGAAATCTTGAGAGGAATATCGCAGGTATATGCAGAGCCGTTGCGACTGACGTAGCCAAGGGCAAGAAGAGACGTGCGACCATAGATAAGGACGACTTGGCTGCAATCCTTGGACCCACCCAGTTTGAGTCGGAATTGGCCTTACGAAGTGGTATTCCTGGAGTAGCCACCGCCCTTGCCTACACACCCGTAGGCGGAGAGCTGCTATTTATCGAATCAGCATTTATGCCGGGCAAAGGCAATCTGCAACTGACAGGCCAAATCGGCGATGTTATGAAAGAAAGCGCCCAGACTGCCTTCTCAATCGTCAAAGCGAACGCTAAGAAGTTAGGAATCGACCCAAACAGGTTCAGCAAATTCGACTACCACATTCACGTCCCCGCTGGTGCGATACCGAAGGATGGCCCCAGCGCTGGAGTAGCAATGTTCACATCTCTAGTCAGCCTGCTTCTGCAAAAACCCACTCGCCCGGATGCGGCAATGACCGGAGAGATTACCTTACGCGGCCTGGTGTTACCCATCGGCGGCCTGAAGGAAAAAGTCCTTGCCGCAAAACAGGCCGGTATAAAAACCGTCATCTTGCCGGAGAGAAACAGAAAAGACCTCCCCGACATCCCAAAAGAGGCGAAAAAAGGTCTAAAGTTCGCTTTCGTAAAAACTACAGACGAGGCTCTTAAAATAGCCCTCGACACTCCCCCCCAGTGAAACAGCCGCGAAATTCCTTGCTGCAATCCTTTTCTAACCCTGACTGCTTTCGCTTTGCGATGTAGTGAATGTTGAGGGATTTGTATTTGGAATGCACAAAAAACGGCTCTTTTGTCGATGTCAGACAATAGAAAAGACTATGCGAAAAAACTGCCCCGGAAACACAGTTGTAGACTGCCGGGGATTGTGGTATTGTACAGCTATGGAACACCGCTGCTCACAACAAGGATTTCGAGTTAGGAAGATTCGGCTGACAGAGGGCTTGCGAGGCTTGGTGGCGCCGAGAGCATACAGCATCATAATGTTTGGCGCTCTGCTTTGCACACTCACTGTGAAGTTCTTTCACGCCTGGCGCATGAACCTGGTCGGTGAATATTTTGTCTGGATTCTTTCGGATATCGCCGTCTTGTTTGGTATTGAACTTGTGCTGGCGGTCGCTTGTTTTCTCCGGCCAAGAAGGTCGGTTATCCGGATAGCCACAATCACTGCCACCATAGTTTGTACATGGTCGGTCGTGAACGCAGGCTGGCTTATGAGAACAGGGACTCAAGTCTTGCCCTCCGTGCTCTGGCCGGTATTGTATGACCCCATCGGGACTTTGGGCATGGTTGGCGGCAATCTCGTGAAAATGCCGATACTAAGCATCGCTTTGCTTGTTTCTAGTGTGATAGCACTTGCCCTCTTTGTGTTGGTATTAGTGAAACCGTTGCCGCCGGTTTATTGCATCAAACGTTTTCACAGCAGAATCACTATTTCTCTGGTGATAGTTGTTATGGCAGCGATTGTGTACGGGGCGCTTGCCACGCGGCATTCAGGACATGCAGTTTCTGATGAGCTGCGTTATAACTGTCAGTTGCGAGCTATCACCAGCATCATTCCTTCAGATTCGACCTGGCTGACCGACGATGATTCCAACCAGCCTCGCAGGCAAATACCCACCTTCGCCCAGCTCGACAGTGCACTCACACTCAAAAAACCGCGGTCTAACCATAATGTTGTCATAGTGGTCTTGGAAGGCGTTCAGTATGGATATACTTCATTGGGAAGTAACCGCGGTTTGACCCCTTATCTGGCAAGTCTGGCACAGCAGGGCGTCGAATTTACCAATGCTCGTTCGTCGATAGCACATACTACTAAGGCGATGTTTGCGATTTTGACGGGTCGATTCCCGTCCCCCTCACACGATGTTGCGGAGGCAGTTCCCGTCGTGGAGCCTTATGCCGGTATTGCCTCAATCCTAAGGCACAAACTAAACTACAGAACGGCGTGTTTTGAATCAGCCAACGGCAGTTTTGAATCCTGGCCGGGCTTGATGCTCAACATGGGATTTGAAAAGTTTTGGGCCAGAGAGGATTCCACCGACCCAAACTCTTATGTGGGCTATTTCGCCTCAGACGAATTCTCGATGCTTGGTCCAATAGTTGAATGGATTAAGGACGATGAGAGACCGTTTTTCCTGGTGATAATGTGCTCCGTCAGTCACGACCCCTATGTAGTGCCCAAATGGTTCGAAACCCCTGCGAAGGAGCCGCTCGATCGTTACCGACAGACAGTCGCGTACACGGACAAGTTCATTGAATCGCTGGATGTAGAGTTGAGCAAATTGAATCTCGCTGACAAGACCATTTTCTGCGTTATCTCAGATCATGGCGAGGCACTCGGCGAACACGGCCTGTTTGCACATGAACGAATCGGCTTTGACGAGGTCTTGCGTGTGCCCTGGGTCATTCGCGCCCCGTACCTGGTGGACCCAGGAATCAAGATAAGTCAGCCGGTAAGCTCAGTAGATTTGACGCCAACGTTGCTGAGTCTTATGGGTTTTGAGACGGCAGCAGCCGGATTTGACGGCGCCAATGTGCTCGCCCCGATTCCTTCCGACCGAAAAGTGCATTTCTCTTGCTGGACGCGAGAAGGCCCGGCGGGTTTTGTCCAGGGCGATCATAAATTCGTTTATAGCCCCATGAATAAGGCGCTCTCAATATATGACCTGAGCAAGGACCCTCGTGAGTTGGTGAGACTGAAATTGCCCGAAGGCCGGACCAGGCAAATCACCGATGAGATTATCGCATGGCGAAAGAACAGCATTTTCCAGATTCGCCAACAGGCGGTGGGCAAGATGTCGATATTTGACCGTTGGGTTTGTATCTGGATGGGCAGGGTCTGCTATACGCACTATGATAAGTCAAACCAGGCTGCTACAGAGAGGTCCTACAGTTCGGCCGTCTATGATGCGCTGCGAGCGATGGGCCGCCGGCTCGCCGGTGTAGAACCATCGCCCCCTCAAAACCAACCGTAGTGAATCCCCTCGTGAGCTATCCCATATTTAACCCGCCGTTTTACGGCGGCTTGCTTGCCCTGCGTAGTCCTTTGTGCGAAGTAGGGTCATCTTGAGCGCAACAACTCACTCACTTTGTCATGCTGAACGAAGTGAAGCATCTGGCCTGCGAATTATGTATTGCTTTGATTGCGTCTTTTCCACACGTTCTTTTGTTCATTGATTTTTGATATCGCTTTTGGTGTCATGCCGAGCGAAGTCGAACCAAGTCGGTAATCGTCCCAAAGTCTGTGGTCTGACTGGCAATAAATAAGCCTCCTTGCCGATGTTTAGTAGAAACATCCGACAGGGAGGCCAACATGATTCGCTATTTTCTACCATCGGCTGGCACAACGGTA
>Ga0315274_10000959_pt1 | contig 44815 bp, 32 predicted proteins | sample YL17G02_20_MG_FD_203700 | JGI IMG/M metagenome (GOLD analysis project Ga0315274, IMG submission 203700) | Sediment microbial communities from Yellowstone Lake, YNP, Wyoming, USA - YL17G02_20 | ecosystem: Environmental > Aquatic > Freshwater > Lake > Sediment | place: USA: Wyoming | collected...
ATCCGATGATTCAGACAACTTCTTTGCGATCGCGGACCCACGAGTGACGTATCCCACGGACTCCGGGGTGATGTGGAAGGTGGGCGAGTCCCGCACGATTACTTGGACCGGCTTTGTCGGCTCCTCCGTCAGGATCGAATTGTACCAGGGTCGGTCTCTGAGTCGCACGATTGCGTCGTCCACCGCCAATGACGAGTCTTATGCGTGGACGATCCCGAGCGACCAGACGCCCGGGTCCGACTTTGCGATCCGGATCACATCGACGTCGGATTCGTCGCAGGCCGACGATTCGGACAACGCCTTCGCGATCACCAACCCGCGCGTCACGCATCCGACGGACGCCGGGATCACCTGGAAGGTGGGAGAATCCCGCACGATCACCTGGGCCGGCTTCAACGGCTCGTCCGTGAGCATCGAGCTGTACAAGGGATCGTCTTTGAGCCGGACCATTGCCTCCTCGACCAATAACGACGGCTCGTACCTGTGGACCGTGCCCGGCGACCAGGTCCTCGGATGGGATTTCAAGATTCGGATCACGGCCACGTCGGATCGGTCACAGACGGACGATTCCGACAACTTCTTCACGATCGCGGACCCGCGAGTGACGTATCCGACGGACCGGGGCGTGACCTGGAGAGTGGGCGATGCCCCAACGATTACCTGGACCGGATTCGTGGGCTCCTCGGTCAGGATTGACTTGTACCAGGGTGCGTCGTTGAACCGGACGATTGCCTCCTCGACGAGCAACGACGGCTCGTACTCGTGGACCGTGCCGGCCGACCAGGCGGCGGGCCCGGACTTCAAGGTCCGGATCACCGCCGCCTCGGATTCGTTCCAGTCCGATGATTCGGACAACTCCCTCACGATCATCAACCCGCGAGTCACGTATCCCACAGATGCCGGCGTGATCTGGGGTCGCGGCGGCTCCTACACGATCACCTGGGACGGATTCGTTGGCTCCTACGTGACAATCGATCTGTACAAGGGGTCGTCCCTGGACCGGACGATTGCCTCCCCGGCCGACAATGACGGCTCCTACACGTGGACCGTGCCGGGCGACCAGACTCTGGGATCGGACTTCAGAATCAAGATCACTGTGACTTCGGACGGCTTACAGTCCGACGACTCGGACAACTACTTCACGATCAGCGATGAGCCTTGTCCTCCTCGTCCCGTGGCGCTGTGGCGCTTTGAGCCGACGGCCTTCACCATCGACAGCGTCGGGAAGAACAACCTTACGAACGATGGGGCCAGCCTTGAGACGACCGATCGCAAGGAGGGCGCCGGCTGTGCGAATCTCAAGGCCAATGAGCGAGACTCCTTGAGCATCTACGACGATTATCTATCGACCAACTTCCCGACCAGAAGCGGCGATCCGAATGTCGTGATGTCCATTTGCTTCTGGATGAAGCCGAGGAGTTTCCCGTTCAACGCCACCGTGATCTCCAAGTACCAGATCGCCACGGACACGAGGTCCTGGCGGCTGTTCCTCGGCAGTACTCCGGGCTACTGCGTGAAGCTGGCCGTGGGCAGAGAAACCGGCGGAGAATACACAGAGTATGCGTTCAGCCAGACCGACGAGCGACTCGTCACGAACCACTGGTACCACGTGGCGTTCACCTACCGAAACTCGGACAGGCACTATCATGTAAGGATTTGGGACGGCACGGACGGCCTGCTGCGCGTGGATCGCGAGGGGACGACGCCCGACCCTATGGCCGTCACCAACGCCCCCGTCATTCTGGGCAACACGCCGCTGGAATCGTCCTACTATGACGGTCTGCTGGACGAGGTCGCTGTCTTCAACGCCGTCCTCACGAGTTCCCAGATCGACAAGATTCGCAGGAGTGAGTGCCGATTGTATTAGTCCTGCCCCCAGAGCTTTCCGTTCTCGGCAACAAGCCGGAATGTTGGAGTCAACTATGCGTTTCTTTCATCGGCCTTGACGCAGCAAGGCCCCTGGCGCCACAAGGATACCCAGGTGGAGGCGACCGAGTGCCCATCGCTGGAACTGGGGAGCAGAGAGTTGTTTCTATCTCAACGGCGAGAGATCCAACGGCAGCCAATGAACAGGAAGCCCGATGGACGGCCGATCCGCGTATCAGGGCTTTCGGGGGTGAAGGCTGCTTTGAAGTACGCGGCTTCTGCTTCTTCGGCTGCGCCCGTGAAGTCGTCAAATTCAGAATTGTGAAAAAATTATCACGGGGGAGTTGACAACCTTTCTGCTGCGGCTTAAACTCGTCCCGCGAACAGAAATTCTGACGTGCGGGCTGGATTCTTGGGAGCCCGGGTGACCAGCGTCAGCAGAGATCATCGCAGTTTTGAGCAGATAAACGTCCACAGGGTGTATTTCTTTGGCCCGCCGCCGTATAGGGCAGGTGGGGCTCTGGGGTTCGTGAGAGGTGAAACGTGAAGGGTGGCCAGGGAAGGCCCGTTTCCTTTTTCCTCCTCGGCTCGCGCCGCCGAAAGCTGGTGGTCCTCTCCGCCTGCTGGCTGGCCGAGGGGGTCTTGTGCGCCATATTCCTGCGAGGTGACCCCTACCTTGCCATCCCCGCCATCGAACGGATCCATGGATTGGCCGTGCCGGCATCGCCCACCAATGGGACCGGCGCCTTTTCCGCGAGGCGCCTGGATCCCGACGCCGGCTACCAGCCTGCTTTTTCCCTCGGCTGGAAGAACATGCGCGCCGACAACGGGCGTCTTGGAATCTTCAAGACCCCGTTGCACAAAACCATCAAGATTGACGGCCTCCAGGTCAGGTTCTACCAGTATGTGCAAGGGGCAGCCGAGGGGGCGGTCTCCGCCTCACTGCCCGCCGTGTCCAACACGTCCGGCCCGCAGGATTCGGATGTGAATAGCGAGAAATCCGTGGTGTCCGCCACGTTCATCGAGGTCTTCGATACCCTCCGGCATGAATTCCGGCAGAAGACGAAGACCCGGGGCACGATGATGAGCGGTCCACTGCCTATGGACATCAGCAATGTCTCGAAGGTGGTCATCAATGGCTTGGACTGCCGTCTCGTTTGCCGCGATCAACTGAAGATGAGCATCGAATGCCGTAATGCCGTCGCCTCCGCCTCGGAGTCCGAGATTGTTCTGCGAGGCGCCGTGATCCTACGGGCGGGCGGCAGGAGGCTCATGAGCAACCATGTCTTGTGGGACATGGAGAAGAGTCTGTTCTCCGTGCCGGGTACATATGTTCTGGATCGCGACGGTGTGCCGGTCCGAGGGTCTGGCATTCGTTGCGATCTTCATCTGGAACCTGTGGCTACGCCAGAGGTTTACAGCAAGAAAGGAGTCGAGAAATGGACAGGAAGTTCGTCGTTCTAGCGCTCGCCGCCGCGATGTGCGTCGGCTGGTTGGCCCCGGCTCAGGGGGCGGACCCGAATCAGTACGACTATACGCTTCCGGCCATGGAGGCGTTCAGGTCTACGGGAACGCTCGCCGGCATGGTGGATGCGTATCAAATCCTGAACAACGGTATGACCAATCCGGCCGTGACCGGAGACAAGCGGCAGCTTATACTGCTGCACGTGGTGGCGCGGACCGCAATGCTCGTGCTTGACACGGGCAATGTGGCCGTCACGACCAGTCTTCTGGAGGTCGTGCAGCCCTTCGGCATCACGATAACGGGGGACAAGTTCTTCCCGGCGGATCCGTGTGATCCCGACAGGATTCAACTGATCCTGCCGACAAATCCGGCGGATCCCAACTGCCTGCAACTGCCGCCCGGCGCCGATGTCAATGCGGCTGCCAGTGCGATCAATACGGCGATTCTTCCTCAACTCGACCAGATTCTCACGGAGCTGAACCAGGTCACCAATTCGCCGGCGTTCATCATGATTCTGACCCCGGCGCAGACGGGGCAGCCAGCGAATATCGAGGTGGATTATGGCGACGTGCTGGCCCTGAAGGCTCAATTGTTGTCGATTAAGACTTTCCTGTATGCGGGGGCCGATCCGGCCTACGATGTGACGATTGATCTGATGAACTCCATATTTGCCGGCTGGCAGTGCGGCATCCTGCCGGATACCACGACGATCAACACGATCCTCAATGCGTATCCCAATCTGCTTGAGGTTCTGGCGACCGCAGGCCCGGCCAAGCTGGCACAGACAAAGCAGAATCTCCTCGCGGCGCTCGATGCCGGGATTGCCACGCTCGATACTATTCTCGCCGAGACGGACGATCAGTCGAACGATCTGCTCATGATGGAGGCCGAGGACAGGCCAAGCAATATCGCCATCAGGGCGGAACTGTTCAAGTTCCGGACCTCCGTGGCCAACGGGACCGCGGCAACCTATACGCTTGGGTCCAAGCAACAGTTCAGCCTCCGTCAGGGTGGAACTGCTATCGGGCGGATGGGCTTGGTGTATGACCCCCCGGTCGGCGAGGCTGGACAGGGCTGGTTCGCTCTGTCGAACCCGGTCGATCTTCCCGGCTGGTGGAATATCGACTGGTTCGATATCAACGGCAGTCAAATCGTGGGTGACGCCAGTGCGGGCGACGCCCTGGATTGGTATACAGGCTGGTTTGAGGGGACGATCTCGGCCGATGGAAGCCAGATCACGAATATGACCTTCCAGTGGTGGACGTGGGGCGATGGCGACACGGTGACCGGCCTGTCGGCGGCGCGGACGCTCAACGAGCCGATCAACATGCAGTTCAACCCCGGCCCGATCTTTGCCGGCACCGTCAGTCCGCGGGATACGCTCCCGCAGTTCGATCCGAATGGCGAACCGATTCCCAGTACGATGGGCCACGGCCTCAACAATGATGCCACACTGGGGGGGATTTTCCCTGGGCTGACCCAGCGTGACTGGTTCGCATCTGGCTTTGAGATCTGGGGCGGAAACACGAACTATATCAATGAGCCGGGGCACTGGAACAGATTCTACAACATCGACCTGAATGGGTACACGAGACTGGGCCAGTCGAGCGGGGGCACACTCGCTGTTTCTGGGAACTACCAGTATTATGTGGTGGCCACCAAGGGCCAGACCCTCGTTGACAGTATCAGGGGCTCTACCGGCGCCTACTATAGTGGTTCTCTTGCCACTGGCAACACGGAGAATTGGGAGAACATTGCGGGAGCTCCCGACAGCCATTATGCGACCGTAGGCCAGCGGCAGGACATCGCGTGGCTTCGCACGGGGCCGACATTCATGGGCTACGTCGTTGTGACCAACCCGGGTGGTTGGTCAGGCGTGACCGTCATCACCGGCGGGGCCGAGACTCTCGTGACGGCCACCGTCAGCCCCGCCCAGGTCGTTGCGAATGGCACTTCTACCAGCACGATCACGATCACCGTCAAGGATTCGTTCGGCACCCCGATGCCGGGCGTCGCGGCGGCGAGTATCGTGGTTTCCGCCACGGGAACAGGGCATGTCATCACTCAACCCACGGCCGCGACGAATGCCAGTGGCCAGACGACAGCCAGCATTCGCGGCACCGTGGCCGACCCGTCGAAACGCATCCATGTGACGTTGGATGGCGTTGCCTTTAGCGAGGTAGCCACGGTTGTGTTCACACAAGGCCCGGCGAACAAGCTGGTCTTTACCGCTCAGCCTGTCGGACCCTACGCGGCCGGCACAACGATCAACGCGATTCCCGTAGTGACTGTGCAGGATGCCCAGGGCAATACGATCACTGCGAGCACTGCCCAGATCACCGTAGCCATCGGGACCAACCCCGGCAGCGGTACGCTCTCGGGAACGAAGCTACGTGCAGCCGCATCAGGTGTGGCGACTTTCTCGGGCCTGAGCATCAACAGAGCGGGCGTCGGTTATACTTTGCAGGCTACCTCTCCGCCTTTGACGGCGGCGGTGAGCAATGCGTTCAATATCATACCGGACGCCCTTTCGGCTCGTCTGGTCTTTGCCGTTTCCCCGGGCAACTCGCCCGCACTGGGCGTGCTGAGCCCTGTTCCCCAGGTGGCGGTACAGGATGCACTCGGCAATACCGTGACGACCAACAATCCGGTCGTGACCCTCGCCATCAAGCCAGGCACCGGGAATGCCAGCGCAAACCTGATTGGGGATAACCCTGTCACCGCTACCGCTGGCGTCGCCACGTTCAACAATGTGAAGATCACCCTGGCAGGAACGAATTATCAGTTGACGGCCACGGGCACAGGCGTGACCGGGACGCCGGAAAGCCAGGCCTTCAATGTCATTGCCCAACCGGCGATGACGGTCGAGAAGGCCGACGACGCCGACCCCGTCGATCCCAATGACAACGTGACGTACACGATTACGTACGGCAATGAGGGCCTCGACGCCGGGCACAACGTGGTGATCCGTGAGACGTTGCCCGCCGGAATGGAGTTTGTCAGCGCCACGAATAGCGGCACCCACAACGCCGGGGTAATCACCTGGAACGTGGGCACCGTCGCGGCAGACACGAACGGACTGGAAGTAACCTTCGTCGCTCATGTCACTGATGCACTGGGCGACGGCGGTGTGGTCACCAACAACAACCTCACGATTGTCGCCGATGGCGTGCAGCCTGTCAGCCAGGTGACGCCGGAGACCACGACGGTGACAGACGGGAAGGCGCCGCAGGTCTCGGGACAGATTCCTGAGCCGAACTCGGTCTCTGCCACCCGGGATGCGATGATCCGGTTCCATGTGACGGACGCCGGCTCGGGCGTGGACTTCGAGGGCGACACCGTCAGGATTCTTGTCGAAGGGGACGTCATCTATGACGGCTCGGCGGAGACATCGCCGAGTAAATATGATTCCACGGGCGAAGAGCAGGCCGTCAGGGGCGTCACTCGTCGGACAGGGACCCCCGCGGACTACACCTTCACCTTCCTGCCCGTGACGAAGTTCAACCATGAGCAGCAGGTGAATGTCAGCGTCCAGGTGGAGGACGTGTCCGGCAACGCGGACACTGTGAATTACTCCTTCCACACCCAGATGCGGACGTTTGGCACCAACGCCAAGGTGAACGGCGATCCGGGCGCGGCGATACAGGACAACCCTGCCGTCGCGACCGATCCGAATGGCAACATCTGGATCGTCTGGGATCAGCGGGCCACCGCGACCTCCCACACGGACGTCTACATTACCAAGCTGCCGGTCGACGGGAACGCCTTTGAACCGTCGGTCCTGATCTACACCAACAGCCAGTTCCAGTCAAATCCGGCGATTGCAGCGGATCAGGCCGGCAAGTTGTACGTGGCTTGGGAGCAGTGGAGTGCCGCAGATCCCAACCATCACATCATGATGGCCAGTTCGGCGGATGGTACAACCTGGGTGGCAGATCCCTGTACTCCGCCGTCCCGGGTAAATCCCAGTCCGGCTGAGCCGAGCACGCTCGTCGTCGCACGCAATCCGTCAATTGCCATCACCGAAGCCAACCAGGTCTATATCGCCTGGGAGGAGACAAGGAATGGCGCCGATAGCGATATCTGGGTGAGAAGCTTCACTCAGGCGGGTGGATTTGCGGCTGCTATACAGCTCACCGCGAACACGGCCAATCAGACGGAGCCTTTTGTCGGGATTGACCCGAATGGCGCGGCGTATGTGGTCTGGACCGACGCGCGAAACGCCGCGACGGAGGGAACCGACATCTACGGCGCACGTTCTGACGTTGGACCATGGGTGGCGGGCCCCAGCACCATCGCCAACACGGCCGCGAATCAGAGTCATCCTGTTGGGGCCACCGGCGACCTGCTGCGCCTTGCCTGGGTTGATGCCAACGACCTGAAGTTTGGCCATTTGCGCGCGGACGTCCTCGATCCCAATGAGCCCGGTGCTCTGCCGATCCTGCCGACGCTGGCGGCGGTGCCGACGGATACCAATGACAGGGTGTTCGTGGCCTGGGTGGATAGCCGTAACGTGGTCGGCACGAACAGCGACACGGATATCTACCTTGCTGAGGGCAACACGGACGCTTACACGACTGGCGACCCGCTCTTCGGCACCAACATCCTCGTCAACGACGATACGGGGGTGCACAGGCAGACGAAGCCCGCGACCGGCGTTGACGCTGTGGGCGACCCCTACGTCGTCTGGGTGGACAACAGGAACGGCAACGATGACATCTTCTACTCCGGCTCGACCGCGATTAAGCCTCCGATGGCCACGACGGTGGTTCCAGGCAGCGCGGGGAGAGTTACCGTTCAGAGCGCCTCGGTGAACAACCTTCAGGTGCAGATTCCGGCTGACGCTCTGCCGCCCGGGATCGATGCCAACGATGTCTCCATGTCGGAGGTATCTAACGCGCCGGAACCGCCGGCCGGTGGGTTCGGCATGGCTTATAGTTTCGGTCCGAGCGGAGTCGTGTTCGACCATCCGGTGACGATCCGAATCCCGCTGGCCGATGATGCTCCTGTCTACAGCGTCTATACGGTCTATCGTTACGATGCGGGCACGGGCACCTGGACTCAGGCAGGGATTCACAACCCCGCCACGAAGGTGACCGGCGCCGGTGGCTCGTACCTGGAGGTCCAGGTCGATCACTTCACCACGTTCATCCCAAGCGGCGTAATCGTGAGCGGCAGTGGTGGCGGTGGTGGCGGGTGCTCGTTGTCGCCCTGGAGCAATGCCGGTCCGATCGAGGTCATCCTGCCGTTTGCAGCGTTTGTCCTGGTTCTGCTCACATGCAGTATCGTGGGCGGGTTGCGCCGTCGCTCGGGTGGCAGCCGGGATTAGTCGATTCGTGATTGTGGAGCATCAGCAACAGCAAGTTCGAGATGCGGACAGATGTGCGGCGGACTGCCTCGGGGCATCGGTCCCAGGGACGGGGCCGCGCATCTGTCCGCTGGAAGTTGTGCTTGTTTCGATTGCCGTGGTGGCATTGCTTGCCCTGTGTGGCCGAGTAGGCGGGCACTGGGCGTGGTCGCTGGGCCCATTGGTGTTGATTGTGGGGGCCGTGCTTCCGACCCTTGCTTGCGGCCGGGACTTGGCCGGCCTGGGGCTGCGATTGGGACGGGTAAGGCAGGGGATTGTGCTGCTGTTGGCCAGCGGCGTCTGCATGCTCGTCCTGGGATTCGTGGGCGTGGCTCTGTTCAAGCACCTGTCGATCCGGCCGCCCCTGGCAGCGTCAATCCCGGAGGAACGGTGGCCCTTGTGGGTCCTGTTCCAATTCGCGTATGTTGCGTTTCCTGAGGAGCTGTTCTTCAGGGGATATCTTCTGAGCAACAGCCTGTGCCTGCTCAGGACGGCCATGAAGATGGATTCTTCGACCGCGGGAGTTGTGAGCGTTGGGTTATCCGCCGGGGTCTTTGCTCTTTCTCACGTGTTGATCCTGGGAAATCCAGCCTCGGTCCTCACGTTCTTCCCCGGATTGCTCTTTTCGTGGCTGTTCATCAGAATGGGCTCATTGGTTCCGTCGATTCTGCTGCACGGCGTGGCCAATGTAGGGTATGCGATGATGACCGGGGCGGTTGCCTGAGCATGTGCAGCCCGGGTGTGCCTTGTTGCGAGGGGTAGAAGATGCGATTGATCAGTCGGTTGAATAGACTCCTGTGGGGCCTGAACCTTGCCTTGCTCGGCGCTGTCCTTATCGTTGCGGCCATCTTCATGATTCCAGGACGGTCTGAACGTGATGTGGCGGTCACGACACCGCCGGCCGGTACCGTCAAAGGACCTGATGCCGCAGGGCAGAAGGCTCAAGACAACGTCGATCCAAGGCTGATTCTCGAGCGGGACATTTTTGGGGCCGGAACCGGGGCCGTCGCCGGTGGACCCGGAAAGACGGAGGCCGCTGCATCCGAGCGGCCGAAGCCAGAGATCAAGCGGGAGTTGCCTCTGCGGCTTTTGGGGACCGTGGTCGATGAAAAGGGCGATTCTTACGCCATCCTGGAAAACGGAGCTAACAAGGTCCAGGACATCTATCGTGTCGGAGATGCGATAGGTGAGGTACGGATCGACAGTATCGAGCAGAATAAGATCGTCGTCGTGAACATGGGCGTGCGCGAGACGTTGAACATCACCCTGACGGCGCGCGACATGCCGGCGACGGCAGTGGCGAGCCAGACCCCTCCCGCGGAGCCGGTCAAGATACGCGTCGATGAGGTCGTCAAGCTGGTGTCCGATTCGGAGCGGCAAATCAATATGAGCGCGTCAGGTGAGAGCGTCGGCCGAGCGGCCCAGTTCCTGAGCAAGCTGCGGTTGTCACCACACATTGCGGACGGCCAGTCGGAGGGTCTGCGCATATCAGGGTTGGGAGACTCAGCGATAGCACAACTCGTGGGGCTTCGGGACGGCGATGTGATTCAGGCTGTCAACGGCCACCTCGTGCCAAACCAGAGGAAAGCCGCTCAAGTGCTACGAAAGGCGCGGAAGCTGGGATCTGCAGAAATCGAGTTGGCGAGAGGACAGGAAAGAAAGACTCTGGCCTTTCGCGCCGGCTCGTGGTAATACATCTGCGCAATGGCTAACCTGTGGATACATCGAGGGCTACTGCGATGAGCGGCAAGGTCAGAATCTCACCTATCGCAGTCGCACCCGTGCTGGTGCTTGTATGGTTCTGCTGCGATCCGCCGGCGGAGTCGGCGAGCAGCCCGGCGGGTGGACCGTCCCGCATTGAGATGCCTTTTCTCCAGGAGCCGGGGGCGGCGGACCGGCTGATCTCGCTGGATTTCAACCAGGTCGATATTCGCGTCTTCATCAAGACCATCGGTCAGCTCACGGGGATCAACTTCCTCGTCGATGACAAGATTTCGGGGACGGTCACGCTGATCTCGCCGAGCAAGATCCGGCTGGGGGACGTGTACAGCGTGTTCGAGTCCGTGCTTCAGACGAAAGGCTATGCCGCCATCCCCGTCGGCAGTCTCGTAAAGATCGTGCCCCGGGCGGACGGCAGTAGGAGCAACCTGCCCATTCGCGTCGGATGCGATCCCGATTTCATCCCCGTGGACGATGCCCTCGTGACCCAGATCATGCCCCTGAAGCACGTGGATGTGACCCAGGTGAGCACGATCATGACCTCCCTGGTATCCACGGGCGGCCAGGTGACCGCGTTTCCGGAGACGAGCACGATCATCATTACAGATACGTCCTCCTCCATTCATCGAGCGGCCAGGATCGTGCAGGAGTTGGACATCGAGGGCCCACAGGATCATATCGAGGTGGTGCAGCTCAAGTATGCCTCCGCGGCCAAGGTCTGCGAGCAGGTCACCCAGATCCTGCAGCGCGGCCAGACCCAGAGCCGGCTGCGGCGTCCCACGGCCCCGGCGCAACAGGAGGCCGCCGGTGGCATAAAGATTCTGCCGGACGAGCGGACCAATTCGGTGATCATCGTCGCAGGGCCCGGCGATGCGGAGACGGCCAAAAGGATCGTGGCACGGCTCGATGTCGAGCGCCCTTTGGAGGCTGGGAATATCCACGTGATCTATCTCGAGCACGCGCAGGCGAAGGAGATCGAGAAGGCCATCTCCGCCGCCGTGGGGAAAATCACGGTGCCCGCCGGCCCCGAGTCCTCGGAGCTGTTTCAGATCACCTCGGATGAGAGCACCAATTCGCTGATTGTCATTTGCTCACCGCAGGATTATCAGCTTGTCGCGGAGATGGTCAAGAAACTGGACATCGTGCGGGAGCAGGTGCTCGTTGAATTCCAGATCATCGAGGCCAGCGACAACGTCCTGAAGCAACTGGGCTTCGACTGGGCGACGCTGGACCAGGCGATGGCCGGCAGCGTTCGGGGCTTCGGGTACACGAGCCTCGGGCCGCGGGTCGAGGCTGCCTCCGGGGACCTGCAGGGCGTCGGGATCGGGGCCTGGAAGGAAGTGAACGGGACGCCGCAGATCGGGGCGATCTTGCAGGCGCTGGAAAAGAACTCCGCGGTCAACATTCTCTCCACGCCCCATGTTCTCACGTCGAACCATCAGGAGGCTACGATCACGGTGGCCGATAACGTGCCCTTCGTGAGCCAGTCGCGAGTGACGGAGTTTGACCCGGCCACGCCGACCGCCATCCGGACGTTTGACTTCAAGGACGTCGGCATCATTCTGAGAGTGCGTCCACACGTCAGCGGTGCCGATATGGTGCGCATGGAGATTGACGCCACGTTCAGCAAGCTCATCGAAGGGGCTACCGGCCTGGGCAGCGAGACTCCCACGACGGCCAAGCGGGAAGCCAAGACAGTCATCTCGATTGCCAGCGGCTCGACCGTGGTCATTGGGGGCCTGATGAGAGATGACAAGGAGAAAGTCGAGAAGAAAGTGCCGATTCTGGGCGATCTGCCGTTGGTGGGCGTGCTGTTCAGGTCGAGTCAACAGCGTCTCGAGAAGACGAATCTGCTTCTTTTCATCACGCCGCACGTTCTGAAGGATCGTAACAGCCTGGACGAGATGACGGAGCGGAAGAGGCAGGAGCAGAGCAACGATGAAGCCGCCGGCACAAAACGTTAGTCATGTACCGACGCCGGATGGATCGTTGCGTCGCGATCGTGTGGGACGGCTCCTATGATCCCTCTCATTGGCCAACTCCTTGTTCATCGCGGGGCCCTTTCGCAGGAGGACCTGGCCAATGCCTTGGCCCTTCAGGAGCAGCAGACCCCCCAGAAGCGGATCGGACGGTTGCTTGTCGAATCGGGGCGCGTGGGGGAAAGCGACGTCAGCAAGGCTTTGGCCGAACAATGGGGATACCCGTACGTGGAGGAGATTGCGGCCGAGTCCATCGGCGCAGAGCTGCTCCAGGATTTGCCGATTGAATTCCTTCGCAAACACGGCATTCTTCCGTTCCGCCGAGAGCAGGAGGGGCTGGCCGTGGCCGTGGCGGATCCGACCGATACGATGGCCGTTGATTCGGTGGTCAATGCCATCGGGCGTCCGTGCACGCGGGTGCTATCCTCGCGGCCGGTGATCGAGGCCGGTTTGAGCCAGTACTACTATCATGATGGCGATCCCACCACACAGACGGAGTTGAAAGCAGACGAGCGGCTGCAGAACGTCAGTGCGGAGACCTATACGGAAGATCTCCTGGACCTGTCGAAAGGCGCGCCGATCATCAAGCTCGTCAACGCGTTTCTTTTTCAGGCGAGCCAGTCGCGGGCCAGCGATATCCACGTGGAGCCGTACGAGCATGAGGTGAAGGTGCGATTCCGGATCGATGGCGTACTTTACACACGATCGACTTTTCCCAAGCAGTATTTTGCCGCCATGGCGTCGCGGCTGAAGATCATGGCCAAGCTGAATATCGCGGAACGCAGGCTTCCCCAGGACGGTCGCAGCCGCATCAAAATCGGCGACCGCGAACTCGATACTCGCGTCTCCACGATCCCCACAGCCTGGGGGGAGCGCGTGGTGCTTCGTTTGCTGGACGAATCAGGCGCTCGCTTTGGGCTTGAGCAGCTCGGATTCGAGCCGGAGACCGAGAAGCAGTTCCGCAGGCTGATCTCCCGGCCGCACGGAATCATCCTGTTGACCGGCCCGACGGGCAGTGGCAAAACCACCACGCTGTACGGCGCGATCACGGAGCTCAACTGCGACGACCGCAACATCATGACGGTGGAGGACCCGATCGAGTATCGGCTGCCCGGCGTCAGCCAGACGCAGGTGATGCCGAAGATCGGCCTGACCTTTGCCGCCTGCCTGCGTCATATTCTCCGACAGGACCCAGACATCATCATGATCGGGGAAATCCGCGACCTTGAGACGGCGCGGATCGCAATCCAGGCGGCGCTGACCGGCCACCTCGTCTTCAGTACGCTGCACACCAATGACGCCGCCAGTGCTGTCACACGACTGGTGGATATGGGCATTGAGCCCTACCTTGTCTCTTCCTCTCTGCTTGGAATCATGGCGCAGAGGTTAGTCCGGCGCGTTTGCCCGCAATGCCGGGGTGCGTCCGGCCCGTCGTCGCCGACTGAAACCTCTGACAAGGCCGCTGCGGGGACACAGCCTGATCCTGATCTGAATCTGACGGCGAATGCATGCCCGAACTGCAGTGGGACGGGTTACCGAGGCCGGATGGGCATCTTCGAGCTGCTGGTTCTGGATGATGAGTTTCGAGAGTTGATCCTTGCCGACGCGAGGGCTCAACCCATCAAGCAGGCCGGACTGAAGAAGGGCATGTGCACATTGCGTGACGATGGTTTGCGGAAGGTCTCCCGTGGAATGACCACGGCGGAGGAAGTCTTCCGGGTGACGCAGGAGGATTCAGATACGGCTGATTCGAAGGGGTCGCAGCAATAATGGCACTGTTTGAATACACGCAGGTGAGTAGCACGGGCGAGGAATCCCGCGGCGTTGTGGATGCGCCGTCGCAGGGAGAGGCCCGCAGACGGCTTCGAGCGGCCGGCGCCCATGTCACGGGGATTGGGCAGAAGCAAACGGAGGTGCAAGGGCAGAAGGCGTCGGAGCGGTCGCGGACCGGCCGGGTCGGCGTGCGAGAGTTGTCCGCCGCCACGCGCCAGTTGTCCGTTGTCCTGCTCGCCGGCATGCCGCTTCTGGGTGCTCTGTCGGCTCTCGTGCAGCAGTTGGGCGACAGCCGTCTCGGGAGGATCTTTGCCCAAGTCCGGGACAGCGTCAATGAGGGCGTCGCTCTGGCGCGGGCCTTGGAGGAGCATCCGTCGGTGTTTCCCCCGGTCTATGTCAGCATGGTGGAGGCAGCGGAAGCGGCCGGCACGCTGGAGAACGTGCTGTCCCAATTGGCGGACCTGTTGGAGCGGCGTGCCAAGCTGATGAACAAAGTCAAGACCGCGTTGGCCTATCCTGTGTTCATGATGGTCGTAGGCTCGTGCGTAGTCATTTTCATCTTGAGCTTCGTGCTGCCGAGCGTAACGAAGCTGTTCCTCGAGATGAAGATGCGGCTGCCCTGGCCGACGGTCGCGCTCATCAAGACCAGCGACATTGCCTCACATTACGTCTGGGTCTTCGCGATTCTCCTGGCCGGCCTGATCGGCGGCAACATCTACTGGATCAGAACAGGCGCGGGGCGCAAGTTCTGGGATCGGTTCAAGCTGCGATGCCCGCTGTTTGGCGAGGTCGTGCTCAAGGTGTCGCTGTCTCGGTTCTGCCGGACTCTCGGGGTCCTGCTGGCCAGCGGAGTGACCATCGTCGAGGCCCTGCGGCTCTCCGAGCGAGTGGCGGGCAATGCCGTGGTCGCCCAGGCCGCAGCCGACGCCCGGGAGGCGGTCAGCCACGGCGGCACGATTGCGGATTCTCTCAACAAGAGCGGTGTGTTCCCGCCGCTGGTGGTGAATATGATCGCGGCGGGCGAGCAGAGTGGGACGGTTGAGGAGGGACTTTCCAGGATCGCCGACCTGCTGGATGGTGACGTGGAGACCCGATTGGGTACGCTGACCTCGCTGCTCGAGCCCATTATGATCCTTGTGCTGGGTGTGATTGTCGGATTCGTCGTGTTAGCGATGCTTCTGCCGATCTTCGATATCAACCAGGCGATTGTGTAGGAGTTGGACTTCTGCAAAAGGAAGATTAGACTTATGTTATTCAAGGAAATCGGTTTTGGGATTTCCTTGAATCATCAGCGGTCCTGCTTGGGCATCAACCGTCTACCGGTCGGAAGGAAAAATGAGGAAGACGATTTTTGCTTCCTCAAGCAAGCCTATAATCTCCATTTTGCAGAACTCATATTAGGAGATACGTCTGTGCGGAAATTGAATCTTGTGTGGGGGCGACGCTTCCGGTTGGGCTTTACCCTTATTGAGTTGATGGTGGTGATCGTGATCCTGGGAATCTTGGCCACGATCATGATGCCGAAGATCTTAGACCGGCCGGAGCAGGCCCGCCGGATGAAGGCGAAGGTGCAGATCCGCAACCTTCAATCGGCACTGGCTTTCTTCAAGACGGACACGGGACGATTCCCGACAACGTCGGAGGAATTGGAGGCACTCGTGGGCGACCCGGGTCTGAAGGGCTGGAAGCAGGGCGGTTACATCGAGGGAGGCAAGGTCCCCGCCGATCCCTGGGGCAACCCATATATCTACATCTGTCCGGGTACGCACGATGAATACGACCTCGAATCCTATGGCAAAGACGGCGAAGATGGCGGAACCGGCGACAACGCGGATATCGAGAGCTGGAACCTTGACCAGCCATAGAGGCGGCGACCGGGCATCGCGAGCGTTCACGTTCGTTGAGCTGATCGTGGTTCTGATCGTCCTGGGGATATCCGCCGCCGTGGTTTTTCCCAAGCTGGATGGGCTGTTGCTGCGAGAGCCTGAGCCGTGGCGAAGCGGTAGAAAGCTCATGCGGCTGGCAAAGTACGTCCACGAGTTGGCCATTGCGACAGAGTCCGCGTTCGTGCTGCATATCGACATGGAAACCGGCCAGTACTGGGTCGCGGGCAAACAGGTCGACAATGCCGCTGGTCAGAGGAGCCTGGGAGGACAATTGCCCGAGGAAGTCGCCATCACGGATGTCAAGCTGCCGGGAGAGGACCGGGTTTTGGAGAATGTCCTGACGATAGAGTTCAGCCCCGAAGGCTGGTGCGACCCGGCGGTAGTGAGCATCACCTCCTCCGAGGGGCAGACTGTAAGACTTGTGATCGATGAATGGTTCGACGGGATGAGTCTTTTGGGCGACAAGCCGGCTGGATAGGCATGTCTGATTCGCACAACGCAACCGGCACGGACTTCGACGCGCGTGGACGCGCGGGTTTCACGTTCATGGAGATTCTCATAGCGCTGTGCATCGTGCTGATCGCGCTTGTTCCGCTGATCCATTTGCACGTCGTTAGTATCCGCATGATCGATTCCGGCTCGCACATGGCCAAGGCGACGCTTGTGGCCAATGACAGGCTCGCGGAAATCCTGGCCAGGGATATTCCGGAGCTTGGCAAATCGAGCGGGCGAATGGAGGAGGAGACCGGCGGCACCGTTTACCGTTGGACATCGGTCGTGACGGATGCTGCTGTGCCGGCCCTGGAATCTACGCGGCTGATGGGCATACGTCAGGTGCACGTGGAGGTGACCTGGCAGGACGGCGAGCGGGATGCGGTTGTCTCGCTGGATACCCTCGTCCACGTTGCCGCCCGGAGCAAACGTGAAATTCTGGATAACTCGAATGATGACAAGAGCGACAACAAGACAGTTCTGCCTGGCTCCCGCATGTGAGCATGCCCGGGGGGACTGGCCAAACGCCGCGAGGGGTGGCGAAAGGGGGCCGCTGGAAACCGGCGGCTTCACCCTGTTGGAGATTCTGATTGCTCTGATCGTCCTGGGCCTGATTATGGGTGCTGTTTACGGGAGCTACCGGGCGGTGACGAGCTCCATCGCTGATCTTGAGCCCCGGATGGACCTGGACCAGAAGGGGCGATTCTTCATTCAGCGACTCTCGCGGCAGGTTCGCTGCTGCTACGGCGGCCGTCGGGACCAGGCGAACCAGTCTGTGCTGGATCAGAATGATGTGAAGAAGGCTGCATCGCAGGAGGAAACCCACTTTTTTCAGGGCGGCCGCACGCTCTCCGATGATGTCACGCTGCAATTTGTGACCACGAGCAGCACGCTGAATCGAAGATCAAACGTCGGCTACCTGGCGGTCGTCTCATACAAAATGAACCCATTGCAGCACGTCTTGCTGACCCGCGAGGCGGTTTACGGGCGGCAGAGCATAAATGAGGACGATGAGGACTGGCGCGTGATTCTGGATAACGTTTCGGAAATGGAGCTCCAGTATTTCGACGGCACGGATTGGCGCAAGGAATGGGACTCGAACGTTGCGGGCGGCCTGCCCAAGGCCCTGCGGATCAAGCTTGTGCTGGAATCGAAGCAGGATGGCGCCTCTGCATCTTTCACCTCGGTTGCTGCGATACGGTGCTGTACGCCCAAGGAACTGAAAACACAGGTCCAGGAGGCCGCGAGCATGGGCAAGGATCGGGCCAGGTGATGGAAGGGCGGGGACGTATGCACAGTGGATATTGGCCGCTCGGAAGACCCGGAGTCGCATTGATCGTCGTTCTGCTGGTCATCGCCGTCATCGCGGGCATTGTCTTTGAATTCTGTTACGACTCCCGCGTGAAGTTTCACTTGGCTGAGAACACACGCGATTCTTATCAGGCTTTGTATTGTGCGGAAGGGGGCTTGGCCGTGGCGACGGCGGCTCTGGAGCAGCGAGGCAATCTGTGGACGGATGAGAAGCTGGCCGGCATGCTGTCGGGAGCGGTGCAGGTGCCCGTGGGCAAAGGCTACTGCACAATCTCCGTCGCGGGCGAACGGGGCAAGATCAGCGTGAATGGCCTGGTGACGCGCGACGGCAAGCCCATCCGTCAGCAGGTTGATCGAATGCTGCGATTGATTGATGTGCTCAATTCGCAGTACGAAGGGCGCAATCCCATAAGCTATGGCATCGTCCCGGCGATTATTGACTGGATTGACCCGGACGATGAGGTTACAGTCCTGTCATACGTGCAGGGCGAGAACAGCGGCGCCGAGAGTGACTACTACCGCAATCTTGAAAAGCCTTACCGCTGCAAGAATAGGCCGATGGAGGTCCTAAGCGAGCTGATGCTTGTCAAAGGGATGACCGGTGAGGTTTTTCGCGGGGCCACTGGTGCGGAGCAGGCGGGCCCGCCGATGGGAATGGAGCAATTCCTGACGGTCTACGGCGACGGCAGGGTGAATATCAACGAGGCCTCTGCGATCGTGCTGCAAAGCCTCTCGGAGCAGATCGGTCGAACGCTGGCGGAAAGCGTGGTGCAGCACCGGCCCTACAGGAATATGGAGGAACTCGGCAAGGTGCCGGGCATGACGCCGGAGATATTGCAGGTAGTCCGGGGCCTTGTCACTATGCAGTCGGGCGAGGAGTATTATACTGTGACGGTGCGCGGCGTTGTGGGCAACTGTGTCCGGGCGCTGCGTCTGGCGGTCCGAAGAGATGGTGTCCAGGGGCGCGTAACGCCCTTGATTCGCTGGGAGATGTGAAGCCAGCGGCCAGTTGGGTGTGTTTTGGTGCGATAGATGGCTTGCTCTGTAGGAATCGATATCACGGCTGACGGAATCAGGCTCGTGGAACTCTCGCGCAGACGTGGCAGACTCTCCGTGCTCGGGACGTATACGAGAGAGGTGCAACAGCGCGAGTCCTCGGATGTGACTGTTGGGGTAGAGATGCAGGATCTTGCGTCTTTACTGGCAGAGGTAATCCAGGAGGCCGCGCCCAAAGCAAACGCGGCCGTGGTTGTCGGCCTGCCTTATGACAAGGTCTTCTTCAGCAGCCTGAGGACGGAACTGACGAAGCAAGAGGACATTCGGCGGCTGCTGAAGTTCGAGTTGGAGGACGATTTCCCTCTGCCCTTCGACGATCTCGTCGCAGACATCTGCAGTCGCCGCCGTGCGGGTGAAGACAAGTACGAATACCTGATTGCCGCCGCCAGTCGCAGCCAGATCGGCGTCTGGGTCCAGGCGTTGGATCGTTTGGGGCGGAAGTGCTCCGTACTCTCAACGGATGTCTGTGCACTGGTTGCGGCAATGCGTCTGGCCCAGCAGGACAACGATGACAGGCCTAAAATGCTTCTCCATGCGGATGGCCGGCGGGCGATTCTTGGCCTGTTGCAGGACGGTGCCATCGCTTGTGGCCGGCACCTGCCCTGCACGGGCAACGCCGAGGTCGTCGCCGCGACGCTCGCCCGTGAAGTCGAGCTGACATTCCGGGGAACGCTCGGCAGACAATATCAGCACCCCCTGCGAATTCTGGTGAGCGGACCACGTGAGCTCGTTCGCGAATTGTCCGGGAAGTTATCCCAGGTGACTGGTCATGAGGTGCTTGATTGTCAGTTGCCAGTGAGCGGCAACCTGACAACTGAGAACCGTGAACTGCCAATGGCTTTGGATGGTCAGTACGCGATCGCCCTGGGGCTCGCCTTGATCGGTCTGGGCTCAAGAGACGACGAGCTGAACTTTCTGAACGCCGATCTCTCACAGGTGGACCGGGCGGCCAAGTCCAAGGTAAAACACTCCGCGCTCATTTCTGCCATTCTGGTCGCGACGATTCTGGGGCTTCTGGGCCTGCGGACTCTTGGCCAGTTGCGGACCCTGGGCACCGAGCGTACGCAGATCACCCAAGAGATTCGGGCGGTCTTCACGAAAACCTTTCCCGGAGAAAAAAAAGTGGTCAATGAGCTTGCCCAGATGACAGAGCATCTGAACTCGCTGCGGAAGGAGCACGATACGCTCGCCACAGTCGTGGGTAAGCGCATTCAGCCGCTGCGGGTGTTGCACATCCTGAGCGAGAAGATGACCTCGGAAAAGGGAATCGGCCTCTCGTCGTTTTCCATTAAAGACAAGACAGTGCGTGTCAAGGGAACAGGCAGTTCCTTTGAATCGGTAGAGCAGTTCCTCGATGAGCTGCGCCAGGTCCCCGACTTTGGTTCCGTCGAGCTGGAGGACGTGGCTCTGAGTCGGGGCAGCGATCGCCCCGAGTTTCGGCTTGTGATCTCATGGAAGGCTGGTTGAGAACGATGCACCTGGCGAAACGAGAGAAACTGGTTGTGCTGGGTGGGGCGGGCCTTCTCGTCCTGCTTCTTGTCCTGCAATTCGCCGTGCGCCCGACCGTGGAGCGAGCCTCGACGCTTCGTCGCGTCGTTGCGGAGAAGCGTGAGATCCTGGCCCAACTGCGGGCGAAGAGCCAGGAGTATGAGCGGCTGCAGGCCGAAGTCGGCCGACTACGATCCGCCATCAGCGGGCAGGAGGAGAGCCGAAAGATTCTCTCCACGATAGAGCGTGTCCGACAGGCAGCCAAGTTGCCGGAGGACGTGTTGTCGATGAAGCCGACAACGACAGCGATCGATAAGGAATATCAGGAGACCGTGGTCGAGGTAGTACTGGACAGCGTCACGCTCGCTCAACTCATCGACTTCCTGTCTCAACTGGACTCTCCAGACCTGCCGGGTGGTATCAAGGCCCTGGACGTGGGGCGCGCCGACCGCAATCCCGGGGCACTCAGGGCCACGATTCAGTTGGCCACGGTGGCACGCATCAAACGTATGTAGGACGGATCTCGCTGCGTTTGTCATGCCGCCATCTGGTCATCGCAGATTGGTGAATCCAGACCAGCGGTCTCTGAGAAGAGGTTCGCGGGCAGATGCCGGTGGGAAACTCGCCAAAGGCGTACTCGGTCAACCCAGCCGTGGCGCTTTGTGTCACGTAGTGCATAGGAACGTGCGATTGAGCGTCGGAGTTCCACCAGGCCGTTCGCCAAGATGACCGCTTTCCGGTTGGTTCTGGTCGCCTGTCGATCCGGATTGCCTTTGACTTCAGTCTTGTGTTGGGCTGGACTATGTCTGTGGGTGCGCGCTGCGACTATCATAGCATTGAAATGGGGATATCAGGAGGGTACGATTACCCTGTGGCGTATTGATTGTGAGAAGAGCTGCTTTGGCCAGGAATGAGGATTCGCCCATGTATCATCGAATTGCGTCTGTTGTTTGCACTGCCGCGATGGCCTTTCTGCTGGCTGGGCCATCTTGCATCTGCCAGGGCTCTGAGGCAGCATCGGAACTGGAGCGAGGATTCGTTCAGCCGCCAGACTCAGTCCGGCCGTGGGTGTATTGGTTCTGGCTGAACGGCAACATCACCCGTGAGGGCATCACGGCGGACCTGGAGGCGATGAAACGGGTCGGCATCGGTGGCGTGCTCATCATGGAAGTGGATCAAGGCGCACCGGCAGGCCCGGTCGGCTTCATGAGCCCGCCGTGGCGAGAGCTGTTCAAGCATGTGGTCGCGGAGGCCCAGCGGCTCGGGCTGGAAGTGAACATGAACGACGATGCCGGGTGGAACGGCAGCGGCGGGCCCTGGATCAAGCCTGAACAGTCGATGCAGAAAGTCGTCTGGACTGAGACGAACCTGGAAGGGCCGACACGGTTCGAGGGCGTGTTCCCGCAGCCGCAAGCGGTCGCCGGTTATTATCGTGACATCACCGTGCTGGCCTTCCCCACTTCCGGTGCGTTCCGGATCGACAACCTCCAGGGCAAGGCGGCCTATGAGCGTCAGGGGATCGGGGCGGCGGCCGAGACGAAACTGGCACCCGAGATGGTGATTGATCGTGCCCGCATCATCGATCTCAGCACATCCATGGACAAGGACGGCCGTCTTGCGTGGGATGCGCCGGCCGGCAAGTGGACTGTGCTGCGCATCGGCCACACGTCCACCGGCGTGACGAACGCGCCGTCGCCGGCGAGCGGTCGCGGCCTCGAATGTGACAAGCTGAGCAAGGAGGGGATCGAGGCCCAGTTTGCCGGCATGATGGGCCCGCTGATTGCCGATGTGGGCGGTGCGGCGGGCAAGACCCTCGTGGCCACGCACATCGACAGTTGGGAGAACGGCTCACAGAACTGGACAGTGCAGATGCGTGAGGAATTCCGGAAGCGGCGAGGGTATGACCTGCTTCCGTTTCTTCCCACGTTGTCCGGCCGAGTCATGGAGAGCCTGGAAGCCTCGGAGCGATTTCTGTGGGACCTGCGGCAGACGGTCTCGGACCTGGTGGTCGAGAACTATGCCGGTCACATGGCAGAACTTGCCCGGGAACGTGGGCTGCGTCTTTCCATTGAGGCGTACGGTGGCCCGTGCGACGATATGACGTATGCCGGTCGGGCCGACGAGCCCATGTGCGAATTCTGGATTGGTGGAGGCGCCTTCGAGACATGCAAGGGGATGGCGTCGGCGGCGCACACGTACGGCAAACGCATTCTCGGGGCGGAGGCATTCACGGCTGACGATCGTGAACGCTGGCTGCAGCATCCGGGCAGCATCAAGGCCCTCGGGGATCGCGCCTTCTGTGAGGGCGTGAACCGATTCGTATTCCACCGCTATGCGATGCAGCCGTGGCTGAACTACAAGCCGGGAATGACGATGGGCCCCTGGGGTCTTCACTATGAGCGCACCACGACGTGGTGGGAGCAATCCCGGCCGTGGCACGAGTATCTCTCCCGCTGCCAGTACCTGCTGCGGCAGGGCCTGTTCGTCGCGGACATCTGCTACCTGCAGCCGGAGGGCTCGCCCCAGGGTCTCATTGGCCACAGGCGCAGTGGCTATGATTATGACAATTGCACTGCGGAGGTCGTGCTCACGCGCATGTCGGTGAGAGACGGCCACATCGTCCTTCCCGACGGTATGAGCTATCGGCTGCTGGTATTGCCGGACACGACCACGATGACGCCGTTGCTGCTGCGGAAGATCAAGGAGTTGGTCGAGGCCGGTGCAACGGTCGTCGGCTCGCGGCCGCAGAAGTCCCCGAGCCTGTCCGATTACCCGAAGTGCGACGAGCAGGTGAGGCAACTGGCCGACGAACTCTGGGGAGACTGTGATGGCAAGGCCGTGAAAGAGCACACCTTTGGCAAGGGCAGAATCGTCGCGGGGCTCACGCCGGAGGAGACCCTGACGAAGATGGGCGTGCAGCCGGACTTTGCGGCGGGCCCGTCCGTCCGTTGGATTCACCGCCGCGTGGACGGCATGGAAATCTACTTCGTCGCGGGCACCGGCCAGCAATCTACCGAGATGGTCTGCGTTTTCCGTGCGGATGGCAAACGGCCCGAGTTCTGGCAGCCTGAGACCGGACGGATCGAGCGCGTCGCCGTGTATGAACAAGCCGGCGGTGTCACTCGCATCCCGATTCGTTTTGAGCCGGGCGGCTCGGTATTCGTGGTGTTCCGTGAAAGCGGAGATTCGGTTGACCCCATTGTGCATGTGACGCGCGACGGTCGCTTGATTCTGCCTGCCCCTGAGCAGAAGGCCAATGTGGTCATCGAGAAGGCTATCTACGGTGTGTTGAACGATCCGAAGCGTACCCGCGATGTGCGGGCCAGGCTCCAGGCGATTGTCGATGCCGGGGAGCTGACCTTCCAGGTCGCACAAATGGCGCAGGGCGACGATCCAGCCTTTGGCATCGTTAAAACGCTGATCGTCGAATACATGGCCGACGGCAAGTCCTTCAAAGTCAGCGGCCAGGACCCGGAGGACATCACGCTCATCACGTCTGCCGGGTCTGAGCGGGTGGCCGAGATCCACAGCGGTGCGAATGGGAGGCTATGGCTCGAAGCATGGCAGCCGGGCCGTTATGAGTTGAAGGCCGCCTCCGGGCGGACGCTGCGAGGTGAAGCATTGACGCTGCCGCAGCCACAGGAGATCACCGGCCCGTGGCAGGTGCGTTTCCCACCGGATGCGGGCGCGCCGGAGCGGGTAACCCTGGAGAAGCTGATCTCGTGGAGCGAACACAGCGCGCCTGGAGTGAAGTATTTCTCCGGCACAGCGACGTACACGAGAACGATCAACGTGCCGCCCGAGATGCTCGGTGAGAATCGGCATCTGTACCTGGATCTGGGCAAGGTGCGTGTGATGGCGCAGGTGAAAGTCAATGGCAGGGACCTCGGCGTCTCATGGAAGCCGCCGTATCGCGTGGAGATCGCCGACGCCGTGAAAGCCGGCGAAAACACGCTCGAAGTGAGAGTCGTCAACCTCTGGATCAACCGGATGATTGGCGACGAGCAGATGCCCGAGGATAGCTCCCGCAACGCCAATGGAACGCTCAAGGAATGGCCGCAGTGGCTTCAAGAGGGCAAGCCGAGTCCGACGGGCCGACACACGTTTACCACATGGAGACTATGGAAGGCCGGCGATCCACTCCAGGAATCCGGCCTGATCGGACCCGTCATGCTGCGTGTCGTGGACCGTGTGAAAGTGGACTGAGAAGATCTATCAATACGGGTTCGGAGTGGTTCTCTGGCACAACCATACCGCCTGAGAATCACTGCCCATCCGTATTCACACAGTATGCGACAGCCTGTTCGCTTCGCTATACCTTCAGGTTGTGAAGGTAGGGATAGCTGGCCTTGAGCGCGTCCATATTCATCTCGACGAAGTAGTTTTCTACGCCGCCTATCTGCGCCGCAGCAAAGAGCTTCTCCCAGTTGACTATGCCGGTTCCTACCGGCACTGATTTCTTGTCGGCAGGGGACCAGTCGGCCAGGTGGAGCGAGATGAACCGGCCGGGATACTTCGTGAGATATGTCGCGGCCTCGTAGCCCAGACTGATGACGGCGACCTGGAACTGCATTTTGACGGATTTTGGATCGAGCTCGCTCATCAGCTTGTCGTAGACGAGCACGCCGTCGATTTCCCTGAACTCGAAGTTGTGATTGTGGAATCCAAGCTGGATGCCCGCTGCCTTCGTCCGCTCGCCGATCTTGTTCATCTCGCCGGCGGCTTTCGCCCAGTCGGCCATGGTCGCATCCTGCCGGAGGCCGAAGGTTGCGACAATCATCTGTTTCAGGCCGAGCTCCTTTGCGTAGGCGAGCCGGTCAGCGAGACTGTCCTTGAGTTCCTGGAACTGGTAGTGGCAGCTCTCGCAGCGCAGGCCTGCCGCCTCGATTGTCTTACGGACATCGGCGGCCTTCATCTTGACCAGCGGGGCAAAGCCCGACTTCTCGTAGCTGGGCGGCGAACATAGCTCGATCGTCTGATACCCCACGGCCGCGATCTGTCGCAGAGTGCCTTCGAAATCCTGTGCCACCAACTTGCCAACGGGATAGAGCTGGCACCCAATCGGGAGTTTGAGCGGATCGGCCCTGAGCTGGCTCGCCCCCGGCCACAGGTACGTTGTCGCGGCGATAGTCACTGCGCTTTGGCCCAGGAACTGCCGTCTTGAGATCGTTTTCATACGGATTCAGGCTCCCAACCTTTGCGGTATTCGCGAGACAGATACTTGTCCGCTTCCGGCACGTTCGTGATTTTCGTATTCTCGGCGTCGTATTGCAGTTTCCTGCCGGTTCGCAGTGCGACGGCCCACAAGTTGATGGCCTCGGAGATCGGCCAGGCATTCAGAAAACTGCCGGGCGACTGCTCTCCGCCCCGGCATGCCGCGATCCACTGACGTAAGCCGGATGGGACTTCGCCGCGCTCTCGCTGCCGCCGGGCGGCCGGTGCAGGAGCCTGATACCCCTGCATCCTCTTCTCGGGAATCAGGCGAGGACTCTCCACGTGAAAGCCCGCCAAGATCTTGCCCTTGTCGCCGACGAACATCATGGCCTCGGCCGGGAATTCCTTGCCGTCGGCCTCCAGCTCCTCTGGCGTGGCCGGCCTCATCCCGCCATCATACCAGAACAGGTCCACCGCCGGCCTCGCGCCGCGTGCTGGGAACTTGAAGCAGACCACGCTGGCCGTCGGAAACGAGAAATCGTTCCGCACCGTCGTGGAGACATCGCCCTTGAACGTGCAGTTGTGACTGAGCATCGGCTCGATACTGGTCGGCGCCTGCAAGTTCAGGGCGTTGAACACGGTCCAGAGACTATAGTGGCCCATATCCGCCAGGGTTCCGCCTCCGAAGTCGTACCATCCGCGGAACACCATGTGGGTATAATTCGGGTGATAGGGCCGCTCTCGCTCAGGCCCCAGCCACAGATCCCAATTGAAGCCCTTGGGGACGGCAGGCGTACGCGTGGGGATCGTCGCGTACTGCGGCCACACGGGGCGATTGGTCCAGTTGTGGACTTCCCGCAGCGTGCCGATGGCGCCGTCCTTGATCCACGCCATCACCTGGTCCATCGACCCGTTGGCGCCCCACGGGAGGAAATAGGTGGCCACGCCACGTTGCCGAGCGGTGTCGATGACCAGCTTCGCTTCCTTCAACCGATTGGCGATCGGTTTGTGCAGCATCACGTGCTTGCCTTTCTTCATGGCGGCGAGGCTGACGATCCCGTGGAGGTGGTCCGGCGTCATGATCTTGACCGCATTCAGGTCCTTCTCCTTGTCGAGCAGCTCACGAAAATCGGCGTAGGACGAGCAGCCCTTGAAGCTGCCGCCAGGCCGCTTGTTCGCGTAGTAGGTCTCGACGGCGTCCTTGCCGACATCGCGTCCGCCTGGAATGGTCCCTTCCGTGCCGGCGCCCCAGTCGGATTTCCCAACCAGCCTGCGAAGATCGTTCAGAAGGCCGTCCGCGGACCAATCACGATAACCGACGGCGTACTGGCTGGGATCGCAGACCGCGACAACCTGGATCTCCGGGATCGGCAGCAGGGATGCCATCTCCCGCAGGCCCTGAGTGCCCGTGCCGATGACAGCCATGGTGATCTTGTCGCTGGGAGCGACGGTGCCCAGCCCGCCCAGGACGTGTCGTGGAACGATGGTGAACGCCGCGGCGGATGCGGCGGCACCTCCCAGGAACTTGCGACGATTCATGTCAGGTCTCATTCGTTCTCTCCTTGATTGCATGAGGATCCATTGTTCAGGTGCAGGATTCTGGCTCCGTCAAAGCCGTTGAATTTCGTGGAGGAGGCGATACTGTAAGCGCCTATATTCTCCGTGTAGAGATAATCGCCGATCTGCAGATTCGCGGGAAGCTGCTCGGACAAAGAAACCTTGTCGAAGCTGTCGCATGTGGGTCCGACCACCGCGCAGACCTCCGTGGCGCCGGTCTTGAACGACTGGAAATTGGGAATCCAGTGATCGTAGACGACGCCGGAGAAGGTGTGATATACCCCGTCGTTGATGTAGTAGAATATCTTTCCGTCTCTCCTGGCTTTTCCCACGATCTGCGAGACCAGCACGGCGGATGTGGCCACCATGAACCGTCCGGGCTCGGCGACGAGCTCCACGTCCTGTGGGAAAAGCCTCATACATTCGGCATTGATCAGCTCGGCGAGCTTCTCAAACTGCGGGACCCGCGAATCATAGGGGACGGGAAACCCGCCGCCGATGTCCACGATCTTCACGTTGTAGCCTCTCTTGCGTGCGTCGTGCAGGACCTGGGACGCGATGTCCAATGCAGCGGCGTAGTTGTCGAAATTCGTACACTGGCTCCCGACGTGGAAGCTCAATCCCTCGACTACCAGCCCCAAGTCGAAGGCCTGCCGGATCAGGTCCCTCGCATCGCCTGGCTCGGCGCCGAATTTCGAGCTCATTTCCACCTGCGACCCGATATCGGGTGCCTTCAATCGCAAGACCACCCCAGCGGTGTCACAGTGTTCCTTGATCTTCTTCAGCTCGTCTTCGTTGTCATAGGTGACAAGGGGTCCGTACCGCCGGATCTTCCGCAGGGTGTCCTTGTCCTTGATCGTATTGGAGAAAAGGATCTTGTCCCAGATGTAGAAATCCTTGTCCTTCTCCTCGAAGTGTCGGATGTACTCATACACTTGCATGAACTCATTGTAGGAGGCCACGTCGAAGCTCGCGCCCTCATCGAACAGCGTCTTGATGATCTCCTGATTGGAATTGGCCTTCACGGCATAGTACGCCTGGACCCCGGGCAGGTGCCCCTTGAACGTGCGGTAGTTCTCCCTTATTCGATCGTGGTCGATGATGAATAAGGGCGTACCGTGCTCCTGTGCCAGTTTGAGAGATTCTTCCTTCATGCCCTTGTTGCTCCGTATCAGGCGCTGAGCTTTTTCATGAGCTCCTTGAGAGCCTCGACCTCTTTGTTGTTTTCGAGGTAGGACTTGATCAGCTTCTCGTGCAGCTCGTGCCCGCGGTCGTATAGTCTTTTCAGTTTCTTCGGCTTGGTGGTCTGCAGACAGTAGGCGACCATCATCGGAAGAGCCGCCGTAACATCGAGGTATGCCGTCACGGTCTCCTCCAGCCTCGCCGGGTCGATCTTGCCCCAGCTCACCGCCTCGCTCGGCGGGGCCCCCGACAGCCCGCCCGTATCCGGCCGGGCATCCGTCACGTTGATATCGTAATCCTGGCCGGCTTCGGGAATCATCAGGACTTCCTGGATTTGCGGCTCGGTCTGGAGCATGAAGTTCTTTGGGCTCCCGCCGCCGATGAGGATCACCGCCGTCTTGCCGTTCCCATATTTCTTCGCGTTCAGGATGATGGCCGTCGAGTCATTGACATCGATGCTCGGATCGATCTTCAGCTTGAATCGGTCCTGCAGGCCCGCCGCCTCGGCCAGCAGCTCCAGCCCCGCCACGTTCATCCCGATGGTCGAATCCCCCGGCGAGGACGTGAAGACGGGGATCCCGTTCCGGTAGGCCGCCGCCAGCACGCTCACCTGGCCAAGACCGTTCTTCTGCTCGTGTTCGTTGAGAATCTTCCCAAGATGATAGTAGAATTCCCGCGTGCCCATCTCCTTCTGGAATTCCGGTCGGACCAGGATCTGCCGCAGCCTGCGGTCGGTCTCCATCAGGACGTCTTCATAGTTGAACAGGATGTCATAGATCCGCGTGACGCCCTTTTCCCGCAAGTCCGCATCGTTCACCGTGTGGCTGCCTCTGTGCATCGGCAGGTCGAACGCGAAGTGCAGGTCATGATACATATTCGCGCCCGTCGCAGCGAGCCAGTCCACAAAGCCGTGGTTCATCAGGGGAATGATTGCGGAAGGTCCCAGTCCCGCCGGGGTCAGGGCGCCCGCCAGGCTCATGCCGACAGTCACGTCTTCCCGCGAGTACTTGTCCCTCAGGAGGTGACAGGCGGCTCTCAGCCTGCCACCGTTATACGCGTCCATGCTGTCGATCAGATGCACGATGTCCGTTGTCGCGGAGATTGGCTCCGGCAGAATGCGCTTGCCACGGAGATATTCTGATTTGCTCGAATGCTGTGGCTTGTCTTTTCCCATCGTCCTATCCAGGCCTCTAACGTAGTGCCAATTCACTCGTCCCAGCAGGCCACGCGGAATCCTGCTGTCTGTCGAGCGGGTATTCTACCCGACGATCTCACCGACGTGAAGCCGCAATCGAGGCTGGGCCGGATATGTTTCTGCACCGTGCGGGAACAAGGCCCATTCGTCCTCCGCAAGCCGAAAACATTTGTGCCTGCAGGCCTTTGCGCATATGATGAGGAAGCCTTGTGCGCCGCCACACTTAGGATTCTTGGGGTGGTGCAAAGGACTATGCGCGTCTACGATGGTTCCAGGGGACATGAAAGAGTCAGGCAAGGACATTGAGCAGAGGGTTCTGGCTGCTTTGCAGGAGGGCCTGCCCCGAAGCCGTACACCCTATCAGGACTTGGCTCGCAAGATCGGTGTTTCTACGGAGGAGTTGTTGACTGTTCTGGCTCGCTGGACGCGGGATGGCACGATTCGACGGCTCGGGGCCATTGTCAACCATTTCGAGGTAGGCTTGGGTGAAGGGGCCATGGTGGTCTGGAAGGTCGCGCGCGGGCGCGTGGAGGAAGCAGGAGCGGCCTTTGCCGGTTTTGTCGAAGTCAGCCACGCTTATGAGCGGCAGACGGCGCCGGGCTGGCCATATAATGTCTACACGATGGTGCACGGGGCGACGCCGGAGGAAGTCCGGCGGACGGTCGCGCGGATGAGCGAAGTGACCGGCATTTCGGAGTTCCTAATCCTGGCGACTCGCAGGGAATTGAAGAAGGTGGCGCCAAGGTACGTAGAATGACTATGTCGATGGCATACATGGAGAATGGAATTGACGATGTTTGACCTTTCTGCCTTGGAGGCGATTCTGTTGGTGCTGATCGTGGCGGTCCACGCCGCCGCCGGGACGCTGGCGGCCCTGCAGCTTCTCAGAAAGCATGGAGAACATGAGTCACTGCTGGTGTCGTGCATTCTGGCCGCAGTGGTCCTTGATGGCGCGCTGCTCGTGCTTAGGGGGATATCGATCCATGCGGTGCCGTTGACGGGCCTGTTCGATTCTCTGATCCTATTGGCTCTCGTCTTTGGCGTGCTGTACCTGTTGATGAAGCCCACAATCAGTCAAGTCTGGTTTGGCTCGGTGATGGTTTGGACGATCCTGGGCATGGTCCTCGCGGCGGCACTCGTGGCCAGGCCGGCCTCCCGGCCTCAGGACGTGGCCCGGACGCCGTGGGCCGTTGCACATGCCAGCTTCATGATCCTGGCGACAGCTTCGATCGTGTTCGCGGCGGCGAATTCCGCACTCTACCTGCTCGGCAGGTACAGGCTAAAGCACAAGGCCGTCTCCCAGGTGCTGGGCAGGATTCCCAACATGGAGACGCTGGCCCGCATGAATCACCTCGGCGTGCGGATCGGCTTTGTCCTGCTGACCGTCGGCATTGTGAGCGGGCTGGGCCTTTCCTCGCTGGACATCGGCATCGCCCGGTGGCTGGGGGATAGCAAGGTGATCTGCATCATCGGGGCCTGGGGCTTGCTGGGCGCCACCGTGATACTGGACCGGTTCGGTCTGCTCAGCATCAAGGTGCGGGCCTATGTAACAATTGCCGCGTTCGGATTGATCTTGGTCGCGATCGTAGGAGTCACGGTTGCCGGCGCCACCCGACACAGGTTCTCACGAGCTGATCCAACCGCGGCCGGGGTGGTGATGGCGTGAGTGTACGATGAGTATAGTTGTTCTGGGTGTGAATCATAAGAGTGCGGCCGTAGCGACTCGCGAGCGGCTGGCATTCAATGCCTCGCAGGTCGTTGCGGCTCTGGAGCAGCTCAGAAAGCTGGAGCCGCAGGCCGAGTTCGTGGTGCTCTCGACGTGTAACCGGGTCGAGTTGTACTGTGCGAGCGAGCGGGATCCACAGCAGATGGCCGGCCGGCTGGTCAGTTTCCTGTCGGACTTTCACGGCGTGGAGCCGCCGCGGTTCCAAGCCGCCTTGTATGTGCATGAGAACGACGATGCCGTGCGGCATCTATTGCTCGTGGCGGCGGGTCTCGACAGCATGGTCGTAGGCGAGGCCCAGATCCTCGGGCAAGTCAAGGCAAGCTACAGCCTTGCCTGTACGGCCAGGAGCACCGGCAAGATTCTCAATCGGCTCTTTCATTGTGCCTTCTCTACCGCCAAGAACGTCCACACGAGAACGGCCGTATCCAGCGGGCGGGTCAGCGTCGCCGGTGTGGCGGTCGAGCTGGCCCTGCAGCTATTTGCAGATATAGCCCGGGCCAGGGTCGTGGTCATTGGGGCGGGTGAGACGGGCGAGCTGCTCGTGCAGTATCTTCTCAAGGCCGGCTGTACGGATGTGACGGTCGTGAATCGCACCAGGGAGCGTGGGGCCGAGTTGGCCCGGCGGTGTGGGATCGCCGTGGGCCAGTGGGACGAGCTTAGCCGGCAGATCGGCCGGGCCAATATCGTGATCTCGTCGATAGCGACACAAGAGTATCTCTACACGCGGGATTCCTTCGAGCGGCTGATCGCAAGGCCACGAGGCAGGTCGCTGTTGATCATCGATGTGGGCGTGCCGCGAAACTTCGATCCGGCCGTCAACAAGATCGAAGACATCTATCTGTACGGCATGGATGAGCTCAAGGAGGTCGCCGAGCAGAACCTTCGTGCCCGCCAGGAGGATATCACGAGCGGCCTGGAGATTGTGTACGCCAACGCCGCACAGTTCATGGACTGGCTCCGCGCGAAAGATATTGGGCCGTTGATCGGGCGGATGAAGGAGGAATTTCGACAGATCAGCCGCAAGGAGTTGGAACGATTCTTTGTGGGGGCCAGGCAGGAGGCCTCGTGCCGGGCATCCATGGAGGTGATGGTCGATCGCGTGGTCAACAAGCTGGTGCATTGCGTGATCAAGAACGTCGATGCCGTGGCGAAAGAGTCCGGTCCGGCGGAGGCGGCCAAGCTGGTCGATAGCATTCTGCACCAAGCCCGCGAGATTGGTTGCGGCGCCAAGGAGCAGGGGGAGGGCCAGCCATGAAACCCGCGACAGAACCCACGCGAATACTGCGAACGTTCTTTTGGGGGACGACAATCCGGTGCAACCTGGCATACGTCCACCGCCGGCGATTGGAATCGAATGAAACGGGGTCTGCGGATCTATCCGCTTGGCAGGCACAGGCTCTGATCGAGCACGCCATCGGCAGGGGCGTGCGTACGGTCATCTCCACCAACGGCGTCGGGATCAGATGCGTCGACTACAATGGCAACGTCCACCCGGACCAGTTCTGGTGGCACTATGATCCAGGCAGCATCCACCAGAGGCCCATCAGTGAGATATGGACAGATTCCGGTGAGCCGCTACTGCAAGGACTTCGAGACTGCCGCTCGAGGATCAAGGGCCGCTGCCGCTTGTGCCGGGACTTCGACGCCTGCGGCGGCAGCCTGCGGGGGCGGGCCGATGCCATCTTCCACGATCCCTGGACCCCCGACCCCGCCTGCTACCTCACCGATGAGGAAATCGGGCTGACTGGATCACAGCGCCGGCAACTCATCGATGCCGGCGAGTCGTTTGACTTGTCCTCCTTGGTCGAGGGCTCTGAACATGGATGACTTGGACCGTAGAATTCTGGATGCGTTGCAGTACGACTTCCCGCTGAGCGAACGACCTTACGAGGTTCTGGCGGAACGACTGGGGCTTGATGCTGATGTGTTGTGGCATCGTGTGGAACACATGGTCGAGCAGGGTGTGATTCGCCGGCTCGGGGCCAGTATCGATTCAAGGAAGCTGGGCTATTGCGGCACATTGGCGGCGGTCCGTGTCACGCCAGACCTCGTGGAGCGCGCGGCGGAGGTGATCGGCCGGTACCCGGAAGTGACGCACAGCTATCTCCGCGACCACGAGTTCAACATTTGGTTTACCATCATCGCACGCGATGACCGGAGGATCGAGAATGTACTCGATGAGATTCGCGGGGAGCTGTTATTGGACCCATCGAGTGTTCTGAATCTTCCGATGATGCGCATGTTCAAGCTCGATGCACGTTTCAACGTCCGGCCGTGAATCGTAGGCCGTCTCAGGAAAACAGGGTGCATGATGAAAGACGAGAAGCTGGCGATTGAAGGTGGGCCGAAGGCAGTGACGAACAAACTGGCTGGGTGGCCACAGTTCGACGAGAAGGCGATCAAGGCCGTGGAGCAGGTCCTGCGGTTGGGGAAAGTCAACTACTGGACTGGGCCCAAGGGGATGGAGTTCGAGAAGAAGTTCGCGGCGTGGCAAGGCAGCAGGTTCGCGATCAGCACGTCCTCGGGCACCGCGGCGCTCCACGTTGCGTTGAGCGCGCTGGGCATCGGGCCCGGCGATGAGGTCATCGTGCCGAGCTATACCTTCATCGCCAGCAGCTTCTCGATCGTGCAGGCGGGCGCCATCCCGCGATTTGCCGACGTCAACATAGAGGATCACTGCATAAGCGTCGCCTCCGCGGAGAGACTGGTCAACAATCGCACGAAGGCGATCATGCCCGTGCATCTGTACGGCAACGTGTGCGACATGGACCCGATCCTGGAGTTTGCCCGCAGGCACAACCTCTACGTGATCGAGGATAACGCGGAGGCCTTTGGCGGGTTTTACAGGGGCAAGAAGACCGGCACGCTCGGCCATATCGCCGCATGCAGCTTCTGCCAGAACAAGACCTTTACCACCGGCGGCGAAGGCGGCATGGTGACGACGGACGATGAGGACCTTGCCTGGAACGCACGCAGCTTTCGCGATCATGGCTACGATGTCAAGGAGCGGCTGCACTTACTGGAGCTGGAGCAGAAGCTGCCCTACGTCCACAACATGGTCGGCTGGAACTATCGCATGACCGAGATGCAGTCGGCGATCGGCGTGGCCGAGCTGGAGCGCATCGACACGTGGAACCTGCCCACGCGCCGCCGCAACGCCCGCATCATCATCGACGCCCTCAAGGACCTGCCGCAGGTCAAGTACCTGCCCGTCGATACGCCGGAGAGACAAAACGGCTGGTACGTTATGGCGTTTTCTCTGGATATCGAGACAATGAACTGTGACATCCATCAGTTCGTCGCGGCCGCAGGCGCCGAGGGGGCCCCGTGCTGGCGGGTCTTCTGGCCCCAGTGCCATACGGAGCGGGCCTACACCGAGCACAGAGCTTTCGGACGGAGCGGTTTCCCGTTCACGTCAAAAGAGTACACGGATCCTGCCAGTGCCGACTACAGGGAGGTCGAAGTGCCCAACGCCATCTGGCACCAAAGCCACACATTCACTTGCTTTGCGTACCCAACCTTCACGGAGCAGGACTGCCGGCAGATTGGCTCGGCTGTGGCCAAAGTGATTCAGGCGTACACCAAATAGGGAGGCCAGCTCATGCACAAGGTCAAATATGCCATCATTGGCTTCGGTGGCATCGCCGAGAACCGCATTGCCAAGGAGGGTTTCGGCCTCGATAGGACTCGCTTTGCGGGGCACCCGCGGGCCGAGCTTGTGGGCGCAACCGACAGAATCGCTACCCGCCGGGGCGCAGCGGCACGGCTGGGACTCACGTGGTACGATTCGGCGGAGGCCATTCTGAGCGATCCGAGCATAGAGGCGGTCTTCATCGCCACCAACAACTTGTCCCATGCGCCACTGGCCCAGAGCGCCATCCAGGCCGGCAAGCACTGCCTCATCGAGAAGCCGATCACGACCGCGATGGAAGATGCCGTGGGATTGCAGCGGTCTGCACGCGAGCGGGGTGTGAGCCTGGCGGTCGATCATATGATGACTGCGAACGTGTACAATCGCCGTGCCAGGGAGTTGATCGGTCAAAATGCCATCGGCGATGTGAACGATATCTGCCTGCACATGGAATTCTGCTACGGCTCGACTCCAGAGGAGGCGGCAACCTGGCGATGTGCCGATCCGAAGGAGATCGGGGGCCCCATCGGCGACGTGGGCAGCCACTGCCTCTACATGGCGGAGTTCCTGCTCGGCAGCGAGGTAGCAGCGCTGTCCTGCGTATACGCGCCCAGGACATTGAATATCGCCGTCGAGAACGGAGCGTTCGTACAGTTTCGCCTGCGCAACGGGGTTCAGGGGATGGCACGAGTGGCTTTCAACCAGCTTCGCGGCGGCCTGGGCGGCACCTTGACTGGTTTGGGTTGTGAGATCTACGGCACGCGCGGGATTCTCAGGGGCTGTGCCACCCTGTTCCAATTATCGGGTCATCCCGGAGAACCGGTGGAGGTCCGGCTGGAAGTAGACGACTTCAGGCGTACGGAAAAGGTCAGAATCGACACGGTGCAGAATATCTACCAGGCGGTCATCGGCCGGCATGCCGAGTCCATCGTCAATCGCACGCCGCTCGATGCGGCCGACGCGGTGCACAACCTGAGACTCGTTCTGGCCTGCTACGAATCCGCAGAACGCAACGGGCCTGTGATCGAGTTCAAATGATCGCGTGGACCACCAGGAAAGGGATCGATTGAACGGCTACGAGCGGATCAAAGCCGCGGTGGAGGGCCGGCACGCGGACACGCGGCCGGTGATGTTGCACAACTTCATGATGGCCGCACGCGAGGCCGGTTACACCATGACCCAATACCGGGAGGATCCCCGGAAGATCGCTGCGAGTTTTATCCGGGCCATTGAGACGTATCAGTACGACGGGATCGTGGTGGACGTCGATACGGCTGCGCTTGCCGGAGCCGTGGGCGTTCCGGTGGATTTCCCGGAGGATCAGCCGGCCAGGGCGTATCGGCCGGGCTTGGCCCGCCTTGAGCAGGCGAACGACCTTCATCCTCCGGACATCGGCAACTATCGCTATGTGCAGAACTGGATTGAAGCGGTTCGGATCCTGCGGGAGTACTTCCGGGACGAAATCTACGTGCGAGGCAACTGTGACCAGGCCCCGTTCTCGCTGGCGAGCATGATGCGAACGCCTGAGCAGTGGATGGTGGACTTGCTGACTGATGAGAAGAATGCCTTTGCGCTGCTCGAGTATTGCACGGCCGCGACCTGCCAATTCATCCGACTCATGGCTCAGACGGATTGTCACATGGTCTCGAACGGGGACAGCCCCGCCGGGCCGGAGATGATCTCTCCCCAAATGTATCGCAAGTTCGCTCTGCCGTACGAGAAACGCGTGGTCGAAGAAGCCCACAGACTCGGAATGCCCTACACGCTACATATCTGCGGCAAGACGAACGCGATTCTGAAGGACATGCTCGCGACGAGCGCCGATTGCTTCGAGTTGGACTACAAGACGGATATTGAGCAGGCGTTCTCGCTGTTCAAGGATACCACGTGCCTGATCGGGAACATCGACCCGTCCGGTGTTCTCGCACTGGGCACAGTCGATCACGTGAAACGCCAGACGAAAAGAGTGCTCGATGTTTGCTCCGACTGCGCCCGGTTCATCCTCAATGCCGGATGTGCCATACCCGCCGAGACACCGAGCGAGAACCTCCGGGCCATGATCACCACCGCGCGAGCGTACGACGCGTGTTGATTTCATTGCAGGCGATAAGGGACATATATGAGAATGAGACATGAACAATTGCGTTGTATGGTGCTGCTCCTCGGACTCGCGTTGAGTGCGCATGCCCAATCCGTCGAGAGCATCTCTCTTGACCCGCTCGTGTTCCTGCCGGATGGGTCCGAATTCAAGACGTGGCAAAACACGACGCAATGCACAAAGACCTGGTGGGTGGACCGGCACCATCCGCAGGCCTCGGATGACAATCCTGGTACGGCGGAGGCGCCCTTTCTGACCATCAATCGTGCGGCACAAATGGTCAGGGCGGGCGAGCGTGTCGTGATCCGTTCGGGCGAATACCGCGAGCGGATCGTGCCACGATTCGGCGGCGAGGGGCCGGACAAGATGATCAGCTACGAAGCCGCGCCGGGGGCTCGCATCATCATCAAAGGCTCTCGCGTCGTGCCGACCGAGTGGAGACCCTCCCGCAATCCCGGGCAGTTCTCGGAGAAGCTGTGGATGACCACGCTGCCGCAATCGCTGTTCGAAGGCGAGAATCCGTTCGGAATTGAGAATGCCAGTGCGGCGGACATCGAGATCATGCCTTGGGCCCGGGAGTGGACCGGGCGCGTGCCCTACACTCTCAAGCGAGGACTCATCTGGCAGAACGGCCAAAGGCTGGTGCAGTTGGCGGCCTATGAGGACCTGCCGCGCGTGCCGGGCTCATACTGGGTGGCGCCCAACGGGTTGACGTTGCATATCCATCCCTTCGAGCAGGCGAATCCGAATTACACCACGATGGAAGTCACGACACAGCAGCACCTGTTCAAGCCGGATGTCACTGACTTGGGCTACATCCGGATCAGGGGCCTGACGTTCATGCACGGCGGCAACGGGTTCCCGCGAACGGGCGTTGGCGCTGTCTTCGCCATGGGCGGACACCACTGGATCATCGAGGACAATACGATCACGCAGATCGGCTCGGTGGGAATTGAGATCGGCACGCGATCCCTCGAATCCCGCGACCGGGAGAAGGATCGAGCCGACAGTGAGCGGGCGCGAAGCAGTCCCGGCCACATGATCGTGCGCCACAACCTTTTGACGGAGTGCGGCAGCGGTGGCGTCCAGGGTCTGGAAGTGCGTAAGGCATTGGTCGAGAACAACCGAATATCCCATTGTGGCTGGCAGGACGTGGAGCGGTACTGGGAGACGGCGGCCATCAAGCTGCTGGTGAACGAGGGGACACTCGTGCGGCGAAACGTCATTTCTGAGTGTACCGCCGCGCCGGCCATCTGGCTGGATTGGAACAACCGGAACAGCCGCATTACGCAGAACCTCGTATTTGACATCCAACTCTGCTGCAACGGCGCCTTGTTTGTCGAGGCCTCTCATACGCCGAACATGATCGATCACAACATCCTCTGGAACATCCGCGGTACGGGGATCTATGCCGGAGACACGGATAACCTGATCATCGCCCACAATCTGATTGGCCCGTGCACCGGGCCGGGAGTGTACACCCATGTGGCGACGGATCGCCACTTGAACGGCCGGGCGCTCACGTCGAAGGGCAACCGGGTAACGCAGAATATCTTCTACACATCCGATCCGATCCGCTTTGACGACAAGGAGAATTTCTCCGAGTGCAACGTCTTCGCCGATCCGTCCGCCCGTTTCAATCTTGCCGACTGGCAACAGTCCGGTCGTGACAAGAAGAGCGTGAGGGCAGGACTCTTATTGGAGTTTGAGCCGGCAATTCTGGGACTGCGATGGAATGCAGCAGCGCCGCTGCCGCAATTCGATGCGGTTCAACGGATCAACGTGGACTACTGCGGCATGCCTCGATCAGGTGGCGGAGCTACGCCCGGTCCATTTGAGGGTCCACTGACTGGATCGGCCGTGCTCGACGTGTGCCCAGTCGGAATCAACAGATGACCCGCAGCCGCCGAGGGAGTACGCGGTAATCGATGCTCCGGACAGGGTCCGGACACATCTCGCCGTCGTTGCACAGTGGGGACGGGTGATCCAACGTGACGGAAAGGGATGTGCCCCTGGAACCGGGTCACTTTCCTGTGCCGCTCCAGGGCTTTGCAGTAGACCAGCGGAATGAGCTGCAGGGCCTCCCACTTGCTGGCCATCTGGATCAGCAGGCAGTCGAGAACACCGTCATCGGGCCGGGCGCCGGGGAGCATGGTGAGTCCTCCGAATCGCGGTGCGTTGCTCACGAGGAGCACCGCGTAACGGCCATGGAACGTCCTCTGGGCGGTCCTCACGGTCATCTCCCATCCGGTGCTCATTTCCCGGATTACGCTGAAAGCCGGGATGATGTAGCGCAACGAGCCCCGGAACCTCTTCATCTTCAGACTTCTGGCTGCGACCTCGGCGAAATAGCCGAGGCAAGAGGCCGAGCAGAAGTAATCGATCCCTGCCTGCCCGACATCCACATCCCTTGTCCTCCCGTTGATTATGTTCCGGCACGCCTCCTGTGTGTGTTGAGGGATGCCGAGACTCTTTGAGAAATCGTTGGACGAGCCCGCCGGGACAATGCCGATACGGGGCACGTGCTCCTGTCCAGACGCGAGGAGTCCGTTGATCACTTCATTGATCGTGCCATCGCCTCCGACGACGACGATCGTGCCGGCTCTCTCTGCCGCCGCGGCTGCGGCCAGTTCCCTCGCATGGCCCGGATGTTCAGCGGCGCGCAGCCCAAAGGCGAATCCCTGCCCGCGTAGGAATTCCGTCGCCTCGCGGACCCTCCGCCGGCCCGATCCCCAGTTGGCCTGCTCATTGACGATGACAACATTCGAATCCATCAACCGCTCGGACAGCCGTTCGCTAACGTGCTGTTGTACTGGCATTGAGGGAAGGCGCTCATCTTATGCCGACCAGGGTCGCTTACGGTTCTTCGATTCCGCAATGGCCCGCCTGGCCAACTCCACATCCGCTCCCACCTGAAAGTCAAACATGCCCACACAGATGAAATCCGCGCCGTTGGCGAATGCGAACCGGAACCCATCCTCCGGTGGAATGGCGCCCGCGGCCATGATCTTGAAGGCGATCCAGGGGACTTTCACATCCTGCATGAATGCCGCCGTCTCCTCGTGGTCGTGACAGAACATATTGTCGTGGTACTCTGTGTATCTGGGCGAGTCTTTCTCGTACATCTCCATGTATCGCCTGTTCTCTTTCGGATGAACGGACCAGTATCGATCATGATGGAGCGTCTTGAAGTAGAAGTCCGGCTTGAGTCCCTCCTTTTCACAGAACACGATGGGCTCCAGCCGGTGCGCGCCAATGCCGACGGCCACGTCGTACTTCTTCATGATCTCGAAGGTCTTGATGATGTGGCCCTGCTTGCCCTCATGGAACCAGATGTCGCTGGCGCCGCCCCACAGGTACGCAGCTGAGGCGCCCAGCTCTATGTGTTCCACCAGCAGTTTCTCGTACTGCTCGATGTCCGTCGTGATCACGTCGGCGATCCACAGCATTTTGCCGCCCAGCTCCTCCCAGTACCTCGATAGTCTCATCCGCTGGAAGTTGTGGTTCTTGAGGACAATCGCGTTGACGCCATTTTCTTCGCACTTCTGCAGGGTTTCGAGCACCTTCTGCTCGGTGTTGTACCGCCCGGCGAGCGCGTTCATGTAAAGCAGATCCCGCGCGTGCATATTCGGACTGATCAGGTTGCTTCCGCTTATGAGGCGGCTGATCGATAGCTTGCCGATCTTCCCAAGGGGCATACTCCTCGAATCGGTTGTCGTTTCCGCGTTGCTTGAACCCATGCGTTGGAACCTCCCTATAGCGTGACCGGCTCACGTCAGTCACGGCGCACCTCCTCAGAAATCGGGAATGCGAATGACCTGCCCGCCCTTCATCGCCGATTCGTGGGCCAGAATGCCCACCGATGTCCAGTTGGCGGATTGGCTGGCGTTGGGGAAGGGATCGCGATTCTCGACGATGCTCATGATGAAATCATGCGCCAGGTGGGGATGCGAGCCCCCGTGGCCGCCGCCTTGCATGAATGACAGGTGCTGATGCTCCGCGAGATCGTATACCCCCTTGGTTGTGAACATGCGGATCGGCTCCGGCAGCAGATGGGCATAATCAGGCAGTTTGACCCTCTCGGGAATCTCCGGCTCGGGCTTCTTTGCCGTATGGATGACCGGGTCCTCGCCTTCGACGAGAGGCCATTCAAACGTCTTTTTGGTGCCATACACGTCGAAGCTCTCGCGATACTGGCGTGCGGTGTCAAAGAGCGACCGATAGATTCGGGCGCAGATGTCGGAGTCTTTGAACTTGATGTGCGTGGTCTCCACGGCGAACGGCGAGTTGTACTTGGGAATAAGGTCCTCGCGGATTCGGCCGGAGCCGAAGCAGGAGACGTATTCGGCTGTCGCACGAGTCAATGCGAGGCACGGTCCCACACAATGGGTGGCATAGTACATTGGTGGCAGGCCGGGCCAGTAATTCGGCCAGCCGTCCATGTCCTGCTGGTGGCTCGCCTGCAGAAACTGGATCCTTCCAAGCTCGCCTTTCTCATACAGTTCTTTGATGAACAGGAACTCCCGGCTGTAGACGACGGTTTCCATCATCATGTACTTCTTGCCCATTTTCCGTGCGAGCGTGACGATCTCCTGGCACTCGCTGACTGTCGTGGCCATGGGCACCGTGCAGGCGACATGCTTGCCTGCCTTCAGGGCCTTGATGGACTGTGGAGCGTGATCGGGGATAGGTGTGTTGATGTGGACGGCGTCGATGCTCTCATCCTTCAGCAGCGAGTCGAAGTCGGTGTAGCGCACGCCCACGCCGAACGAGTCACCTATGGCATCCAGTTTCCGTTTCGTCCGTTGGCAGACGGCATACATGTTTGCATGAGGATGCCTTTGGTAGAGCGGAATGAACTCCGCCCCAAACCCTAATCCAACGATTGCGACATTGACTTTCCTGTCCATAATCATTCCTTTCTGCCAAGCACATCATTGTGCGGTCGCCGTGGTCCCTGCCGGCTCTCCCAGGGCATTGAGCGGCTGTTCGATAATGAGATGATCTCCCAGTGTCCGGGCCAGATCGGACAGGTCATAGGTGGTCAGTGCCCCATGGACCGTACTGACCAGTTGATTGCGGGACAGACCCGATTCGATCACGTTCGACCAGGATGTCAATCCTCGCACCAGCCGAACGGAGGTAAAAAGGGCCGGCTCCAGTGCGGCTGCATGCAAGGCGGGCACGCAGACATGGCCCACCGCGACAAGGTCCACCGGGCCCTTGTGCTGGTCCGCAAGCAGGCGAGCGCAGACGAGAATATCTTCGGCTCGCATCCCGACGTACGACCTGCCCAGCAGGTAGGCAGTGAGGACATCCTTGATATCGGGGCCGAACAGATCGCCGCCCCAGCCGCTATTTGATTGTGTTTCACCGGTGCCCCTTACGTCCACGGCCATGACCACTCGGCCGGCGTCAGCGAGCTTCTCTATCGGTCCACCCGGTCCGGCATCTGCATCCTTGCCTTTCTCATGAACGTACAGTACAGCGCCCACAGATGAGTTCTGTCTGGGCGAGAAGACAATTGCCGGAAGGTGTATCCCGCTCTCCGGTGTCACCACTATCGTCTTTATCTCTCGGCCTTCCTTCTGGACAGTTCCTTGTTCCCCAACCGCAGGCTCGGGCAGTTCTGCAAGGGTTCGGATGCCGGCTATCCGACGGACCTGGTTGAGCATCTCGGCCTGCGGCATCGTACGCTGGCGTTCCCGTCGTTGAGCGGCCAACTCCTTCTCGAAATCGCGGTTCAGATCATACGTGGAACGTGCCCCCTCCAAGTGCATCACCTGACCGTCGGGCGTGCAGCGGGCCTCTTCCTCGCGGAGGAGTCTGATGGCGGGCTCTGAAATCGGTTTGTCGAGGCCAAGCAGCCAGCGTGCCATCCATCGCACGGCGCCCTCCCGTTGAGCGTTGTTGTAGTTGTGCTGCGCATCGTTCTCCAGGAGACTGATCCGCTCGGCGACGCCCATGCGCGAGTACAGACGCTTGGCATGGCGGAAGGATGTCCACGTGCCCTGAATATCGAAGAAGTCCTTCGCGGCGGCACAGATGAGGATGGGAGTCGGCGCCCGCATCATCAGATAGTCGGCGTGATCCATTCCGAACGCCAGTTGCCCGAAAATGTTTTGCTCGGCATCCTGCGGCCCTATCGTGGACAGGAGGGCCTCCAATCCGGTGATGTAGCAGCTTGGGGCCGCGGCACGAATGCGGTCGTCCAGCGCCATCAGGTAGGAAGTCTGCGTCCCGCCGCCGCTATTGCCCGTGCAGCCGATTCGATTCGGATCGACCTCCGGGCGGGATTGCAGGTAGTCGATTGCCCGCATGCCGTCCCAAATCTCGAACCGTGCCGTGTTTCGGCCAAGCAGAATGCTCCCGACCCCGAGCGTGGTGTGCGCGGTCGTCCCCCATACCGTCGGCAACGCGGAGGGCTGTTGACTGCGCTCGCCTTGGTCAACCGGATCGAACACGAGGGCCGCCATGCCGTTGAGGGCCAGAAAGGCGCCGACAGTCTGATAGGCCTCGTAGGCTTTGGCCTCGGAAGCATGGCCGCACGGCACGATCACGCTGGGGAATGGCGGCTTCTGATTTCCGCCTTCGGGCAGGAACAGCAGGGCGGTGACGTAGTGCTTCGGCTGACTCTCGAAGATCACTTTCTCCACCCGGTAACCATCGCGTTCGACGACGCCTGTAACTTCTGGGTTTAGCGGCGTCTTGGCGGGCAGGCCGCCAATCGCTTCAAGGAACCTCTCACACAGATTCTTCTGGTAAGCCGCGATCTGTTCAGGCGTTTTCAGCTCTTCGTATCGCTGCCGCCACTGCTCGAACCGCTGCTTCGCCTGCTGCTGCAGGTATCGGCTCATCATCTCACTGGCGGGGGCGCCATCGCTGGTTTGCGGCAGGACGCGGAGACTCTCGTCTGCTAAAACCGCGATGTTCAACATCAGGCACCAGCCTGCCATGACCAGGATCAGCTTTCGCATGATTCCACCGCCTTTCATTGGTCCGGCGTGATTCTATCGCAGGCAATGAGGCGCAGCCACAGAAAACAGCAGGCCGCACACTGTCCCGTGCGGAAATGATGGCACATGACTCATGGACGGCTGGAAGGGTCGGGATTAGAATACCGGCAATGGAGCCCAGGACAGATGCATGCGACGGTTCGTATTGGAGGTCACGACATATGGCGGGTGCGGCTGGAATCATCAGGATGTGTATGTGTCTGGCAATGTTGGGGTCTGCGTCGGCGGGGGCGGACGAATCTCCATCGGCGTGGAAGGCAGGGGTGGCCACGGTGGTGATCACGCCGGAACAGTCCATGTGGATGGCAGGCTATGCCGCCCGGAACAAACCCTCCGAGGGAAAGGTCCACGAGCTCAACGCCAAGGCGCTGGCGATCGAAGATGCTCAGGGCACCCACTTAGTGATTGTGACGATGGACCTGATCGGCTTCCCCCGTGAGTTCCGGGATTCTATCGAGAAGGAAGTCGGCGCTCGCTATGGGCTTCGGCCGCAGGATGTGCTGCTCAATGCTTCGCACACGCATTCCGGGCCGGAGATTCGCGCGTGGCGCGCCACGCAGGCCTGGGACTTGCCGCCGGAACAGATTGAGCTGGGCAAGAAGTACACCGAGAGCCTGCAGGTCAAGATCGTTGACCTCGCGGGCCGGGCGTTGAAGGACCTTTCGCCTGCGCAACTGTCCTACGTGCACGGGCGGGCAGGCGTTGCCATGAACCGGCGACTGTCGACGGAGCGGGGTTACACGATATCCCCCAACGCCGACGGCCCTGTGGATCACGACATTCCTGTTCTGCTGGTGGCCACGCCCGACGGCAAGCAGATGCGAGCCATCCTGTTTGGTTATGCTTGCCATAATACCACGCTTGATTTTTACCA
>Ga0315274_10000960_pt1 | contig 44805 bp, 37 predicted proteins | sample YL17G02_20_MG_FD_203700 | JGI IMG/M metagenome (GOLD analysis project Ga0315274, IMG submission 203700) | Sediment microbial communities from Yellowstone Lake, YNP, Wyoming, USA - YL17G02_20 | ecosystem: Environmental > Aquatic > Freshwater > Lake > Sediment | place: USA: Wyoming | collected...
ATATCACTAGATAACCATTCCGGCGACGACCGTCAAGGGCGACCCGGAATCGCCCTCGACGCGGTGCTCACAGTGGCGTCACTGGTGGCTTACCCCGCGGGTACTATGAAATGGCCAAACCCCAGGCCCAGGTCCTTTGGACCTGGGGGAGTCGATGATTTACGCTCGGCGACATTCCCACGATCATCGCCTCCCCCACCTCCAAAGGAGGTGGGCCACCCGCCGCCGTTCCCGCGCGGGTTAGGCGATCACTCCAAAGCGACACCCGGCAGATCGCGGTGCCCGCTCAGGATGCGGATGACTTCGATTGTGTCCGACACGGGGCGATACAAGATCAGGTAGCTTCCGACGGGGAAGCTGCGAAGGTCGGGGGCCAATTCCGGGCGCCGCGGTCCGACGCCGGGCGAATCGGCGAGTGTGCCGATCTTTCGGATCAGTTTGTCGATGAATCGATCGGCTGCGGTCGGATCGTCGGCGGCGATGTACAGCCAGATTTCGTCAAGATCGTTCCGTGCGTGGTCGCTAAGACGATAGCGGCTCATGCGCCGCGCCGCTTGGGTCGGTCGGCAAGCCGTTGGCGGCCTCTTGCCTTTACCTCGTCCGCCAGCTTCTTCAGTCCCTTGCGGTCGAATTCGCGGAACCGACCCTCTTGAAGATCGCGGATACCCACGTTGGCATCCCGGCGAAGCTCGGCCAGGCGGGCTTCCTGCATACGATCGCGTTGTTCAAGGAGGCGAAGGGCTTCGCGTACGACCTCGCTGGCCGTTTGATATCGCCCGCTCTTGAGCTTGCGAGCGACGTACGTTCGCAGTTCGCGGGTGAGCGAGAAGTTCGGGCCGGCGGCGCTTTTCATGTCTTAAGCATACGCTGATAACCAAGTTTGTCAAATCATGCTATCCAGGTGTCACTCGGCACCGCGATGCGGCTCGGGGGTTGTTGAGGACGTTGGCGGCCATGATGGCGCCGTGTTCGGTGAAGGCATAGGGCGGAACCCGACGACCGCCGCGTCCCGGTTTTGAGGTCGCAATTTGCGACCTCAAACAGTCCCATTCTTCCTTGGTCAGTTGGAACATGAAGTCGTCCGGGAAACGGTCGCGATTTCGCCTGACCTGCTCGTTCAACCGCTTGGTCGAGGTCGCATAGAGCTTCGCCAAATCGGAGTCGAGCATGACTTTCTGCCTGCGGATTAGCAGGATCGCCCTTTCAATACGTTCGACGGGGATCCTGGCTAGCTCTCGGGTCATGTAGTTTGCGGGAGCGTACCGCGGCAGGATCGCAAGGGTCAAGGCGGCTGTTGACTCCCGAGTGCGAACGCCGCGCCGTTGACAAGTTCCAACAACTATCGACAGGCTTACGCTGGCAGTGTGCCGACCCTGTAACTATGCTGAAAATAGAGGTCGGATGCTCCCAGGGCGACTCACGCATCCGTCGCTCCGCCGGCGCCGAGGTGAAGGGTGAGGTTGAAGAGCGCCGGCCCGTTCACGGTCGAGGATTGGTGGAGGATTCAATCATGTGCAGTCCGAGATTTCAGCGGCGCATCGTAGCGCTGGCGGTTTGCTTGGCGCCGACGCTCGTGTTCGCGGGACAGCTTCCGGCCCGCTTCACGCTGGGTCAATTCGTTCCTGATAACGCTTGGTTCTACATCCACGCGGCCGACAATCCCGACCGGGCCTGGGTCGAACAGCAGTGGGCCGAAGTCTTCGACGCCCTGAAAAACAGCGGCATTGATCGCGACATCACCACCCTCGTCATGTCCGCGTTGAGCGACGAAGATCGCGCCAAGGCCGAAGCGACCATTCAAAAGGTGACCACCCTCGTCCGCGGCGTGAGCTGGGGCGACCTCGCCCGCAAGGAGTTCGTCTTCTCCGAGGGCATCACCCCGACGACCTACGCGTACGGCTACGTGCTCCTCGCCCGCGGCGCGGAAAACAGCGGCCAGATGAACATCACCGGCTTGGTGACGATCCTCAAGGAAGTCGCCGCGTTGAGCGACAAGATCAAGCTGGTCGAATCGAAGCGCAACGACGTGGAGCTTTGGTCGCTGCGTTTCGGCGTGAACGAGTCGGGCGAGGCCGCCTTCGTCGTGGACCTGCTCCGCCGCGGCGACCTCATCGGCCTGGTCGCCGAGATGCCCATGGGAGGGCGCTCCTCCGCCTCCGCCACCGCCACCGAAACCCTCGAAAACGTGCTCGGGCTGATGGCCGGACAGTCGGGCAAGAAATCCATCTTGTCCCACCCGCGCTTCCAGGAAGCGATCAACCTGGTGAAGCCTCCGCAGGATTCCCTCGCCTACTTCGACATGAAGATGTTCTTCAATGACATCGGGCGGATGTTCGAAGCCCTTGGGAAGAGAAAGAACGTCGCCCAGAAGCCGGCGGAGAAGGAGAAGAAGGAGGGCGAGGGCAAGAACGGCACCGCCAAGGAAGCTGGGGCGCAAGGCAACGCCGCGGCCGCAGGCGACGAGGACGACGACGCCAAGGCGATGGCCGTCCTGCAGAAAGTGCTCTCGCTGTGCAATGTTCTCGACTACAGCATTACCACGGTTGAAACGCAGGGCCGCCGCGAACTGACCCACGTGGCCACGCGCATCCAGTCGGGGAAGGAGTCTTGCCCGCTCGCTAGCGCCTGCCTGCTCCGCAAACCTTTCGACCGCTTCGACCAGTTTATTCCTGCCGACGCAACCGGCTTCAGTCTCAACGGCTTCATCGATCTCGGCGGGCTGTACAACGTGGTCATGGACTTCGTCTCCAAGGAAATCCCCAAGGGGGACGAGGTCATCGCCCAGATCAAGGGCAAGTTCGTCGAGTTGGGTTTCGACCCCCAGCGCGACATCTTCGACTGGTGGAGCGGGGAGATGATCCACGTCGAGCTCCCCGCCGCGGTCGTCACCCCCATGGGCGGCGCGGATTCGGTGTTGATGATCCGCGTCAAAAACGCCGAGCTGGCCTCCCAGAAGGTCAATGGCGCGATCGACTTCATCAGCGGTACGATGCAGAAGAAGGGTCAGATGCTCATGATCACGCCAGCCAAGGTCAGCGCCGAAGGCTTCCGCGAGATCACCCATCCCATGTTCGCCATGTTCGCCCGCCCCGTGGTCGGCGTGTCCGGCGACTGGCTGATCGTCGGTAAGTCGGCCTCCGCGGTCAACAAGTGCCTCGACGTGGCATCGGGCAAGGCCCCCTCCATCCGTGAAAACAAACGCTTCATCGCGGAAGGCCTGGTTCCCACCGGCCCCGTCGCCGGTGCGTCCTTTAAGGACACTTCCAAGTTCGGACAGGAACTCGCCGCAGGGATCGGCATGATCGGGATGTTTGGAGGCATAGCGACGGCCGCCATCCCCGATGAACCCGAGACCCATAAGGTCAAACAGATCATCCAGTCGGCGCTCACCATCGTGCTGAAACTCGGGCCGATCCTGCAGAAGATCGACTTCTATAGCTCGGAATCGTCGATGACGACGTACGACGGCCCACTGACCGTGCGGCAGGAGTCGGTCGTCACGTACAAGGAGCGTTCAACCGACGAGCCCGGAACCGCGAAGGCGCCGACTCCGCCGCCGCCCCCAACGCCGCCGGAGCCTCCCAAGCCCCCCCGGCCGTAGAGAAACTCTCAGAACTTCCTCCCCATTCCGGCATGGGTGTCGGCACGTCCGTCCCGTGTTGAGCGGCGGGACTGTTGTGTAGATACCCATGCCTCACGAGGAGGGGGTTTCACAGGCCAGACATCCGCCTATAATCAGCGCACGAAGGAACGTCCCCCAGTACAGCGCCCCGCAAGAGAGGTGCGAAACTCGTGAACGTTTCTGTCGGGGGATCAGAGCACCGGGCGCAAGCCCGGTGACCCTTGACCGTAGATGGCGGTCGTCTTGCGTGCGTGTCCGCAGGCTGGCGCCTGCGGCTCTGACCCCGGACTTCCGCGATTCCCGTACCCCATCAACGGGGCGGTGTACTCAACGGACGGAGGACGCTGATGAAGTTGGCGCCTTGGACATCCCGCCTGGTGGGCCTGGCGATTGCGGCCTCGGCGAGCGCAACCGCCTCCGCAGGCGAGCCCTTGGACTTCCAGCTTGCGGTCCGAGTTCACGCGAGCATCCAGAAAGGTCTCGCGTTTCTTGTTGCCGGTCAGCAGGCGGACGGCGGGTGGGAGGCTTTCGGTAAATCGAACCCGGCGATCACCTCGCTCGTCGTCAAAGCCTTGGCCCAGGACGCGGATTACGGGCCGAATCATCCCGCCGTGCGCCGCGGCCTAGAGTCCATCCTCCGCCACGTTCAACGAGACGGAGGCATCTACGTCGACGGCGAGGAGATGCCCAACTACCACACGAGCGTCGCCCTGATGGCCCTCGCGGCGATGAAAGACTCGGCCCTCGGCGCGCGAATCAAGGACGCCCAAGCGTTTCTCAAGAAGCTCCAGTGGGACGAGGGCGAGGGCCTTGAGGCGTCGAGCGCGTGGTACGGCGGGGCGGGCTACGGCAAGAGCAAACGACCGGACCTGTCGAATACGCAGTTCATGCTTGAGGCTCTGCATGAGAGCGGGCTCTCCGCGGACGACCCGGTCTACCAGAAGGCGATGGTGTTCGTCTCGCGGTGCCAGATGCTCGACAAGACCAACGACCAGCCGTTCGCCCGCGAGAGCGGCGACGGCGGATTCGTGTACTCTCCGGCCAACGGCGGCGAGTCCAAGGCCGGGACCGAGGTTGAGGCCGACCGTCCGCGGCTCCGCAGTTACGGCTCCATGACCTACGCCGGCTTCAAGAGCCTGTTATACGCCAAGGTGGATCGCGACGACCCCCGCGTGAAGGCGGCCGTGGATTGGATTCGCCGCTATTACACGCTGGACCACAATCCGAACATGCCCGCCGCCCAATCGCGCGAGGGGCTGTATTACTACTACTATGTCTTCGCCCGGGCTATGCACGCTTGGGGGCAAGAGTCGGTCAACGACGCCGGCGGTCTGCCGCACCCCTGGCGCAACGAGTTGTGCGAGAAGCTGCTATCATTGCCACGGGACGATGGAAGCTGGGTCAATGAGGCCGACCGATGGTACGAGGGCAATCCGCACCTGGTCACCGCCTATGCGATCCTGGCGATGCAGACTGCACTCGAACGGTAGTTCCTGGGACCAGCGCCGCCGCTCAGAGGATGCAACGCTCTCGATGTCTTCGATCCCACAGTCCGACCTGCCCCAACCCGATCGGGAGGCCCGAACGTCTGCCGACGATCCGCCGACGATCGAGGACGCGTACGCGGCTGAGGACACGGCGACCGATGCGGTCGTTGAAGAGGATGATCCACGAACCGCGGACTTCGCCTCCCGTTCACTGGAAGGCCCCGCGCTCGAACTGGACGCCGATACGCTAGCCGATTCCGTGGCTCCGGCGCCGGGGGCTTTGTCCGAGGACCAGGGTGCGAGCGACATGGTCGCCGTCTCGACGGACGCCGCCGCCGCGCCCATCGCTCACCCGGAGCAGACCGGCGACTGGGAAAACGAGCTGTCGGCCCACCGGGTCGCGGTGGAGCTTCGACGGATCGAATCGGAGGTCCGCGCTCTGCTCGAGGAGCGCGATCCCAAACGCAAGCGAAAGCTGAGCGGAACGTCTCGTTGGCAGGAACTCGAGGAGGACATCGTGAGTTGGCGATTCAGCGGGCGGTTCAACGAAGATGCTCTGCGACGAGTGCAGGAATTGATCGCCCGCCGCCATTATCTCTTCAACCGCCTTCGCTTCCTCGCCTCCACCCGCCCGACTTGGAATACGTAGGGTCTGGTCAAGCCGGGGCGTAATGTGGTATAATCGAGGCAGCGGCCGAGGTTGGCGACACGCATCGCCCTATCGGGTCGCGAAGTCGGTGCACCATGCTCTACAAAATCCCCCTCGTGCTGGCGCCACAGCCGGAAGGCGGCTTCACCATCACCTCGCCCGCGTTGCCGGAACTGGTGACGGAGGGCGACACCGCCGATGAGGCCCTGAGCAACGTCCGCGACGCGCTCGCTGCCGTCATCGAAACCTACCAGGACCTGGGCCGACCCCTCCCGTCCGGGATCGCGCAGAGCGTCGACAACGGACCGCTCTGGCTCGAAACCCTCGTTGGGTCGCCGTGACCTATCGCGACGTTTCACGCAAGCTGGTGGCACTCGGCTGCACGGAACTGCCGCGCCGCGGCGGGGGCTCCCACCGGAAATGGTTCAATCCCGCGACGCAGCGTGCGACGGTGGTTCCTGACTGGGGTGGACGCGACCTGAAACTTGGAACCGTCCGCGCCGCCGTCCGCCAACTCGGCCTGGCGTGGGAGCAGTTCCAACAACAGTAAACAGGGACCCGGTCGCCCGCGCCTCTCCCGGCGCGGCACAATCTGGCGGTGGGGAGACAGTGCACTTATCATTCGGAAGCGACCGGCGAACGTGCCATTCGGGATTGCTTCGATGGGCTTGACGATCTATCGAGAAGCGGACGCCGAACGAGGCGCGTTGCACGGTCGGCGCGTGGCGATCATTGGTTACGGCAACCAGGGCCGGGCCCACGCGCTCAACCTCCGCGACTCCGGCATCGACGTGGTCGTCGGGCAGCGGCCTGGCAAGAGCTACGACGCGGCGCGGGCTGACGGATTTGAGCCGGTCCCCGTCGCCGATGCGGTCGCGGACGCCGATCTCATCATCCTGACCTTGCCGGATGAGTCTGCATCGGAGGTCTATGCGGCGGAGATCGGTCCCGTGCTTCGGTCAAAGTGCGCCCTTGAACCCCCTCACCCTACCCTCTCCCCCGTTGGGGGAGAGGGGTCTCAGGATGCACGCTTAGGTCCAACCTTGGGGTTTGTACACGGGTTCAATATTCGTTTCGGATTCATCCAGCCGCCGGGCGACGTTGACGTGGTGATGGTCGCCCCGAAAGGCCCTGGGTCGCTGCTTCGGTCGTTGTACGTCGAGGGCAAGGGACTTCCCGCGTTGATGGCGATTCATCAGGACGCGAGCGGATCGGCCCGGCGCACCGCCCTGGCCTGGGCCGACGCCATCGGCAGCACCCGCGCCGGCGTCGTCGAATCCACCTTCGCCTGTGAAACCGAAACCGACTTGTTCGGCGAGCAGGTCGTCCTCTGCGGCGGCGTCACGGCGCTCACCAAGGCCGCGTTCGAGACCCTGGTCGAAGCCGGTTACCAACCCGAGTTCGCCTACCTCGAATGCGTTCACGAGCTGAAACAAATCGTGGACCTGATCTACGAACGAGGCCTGAGCGCGATGCGCGAGCGAATCTCCAACACCGCCGAGTACGGCGACCTCACCCGCGGCCCCAGGATTATCACGGAAGAGACCCGCCGGGAGATGAGGCGCATTCTCGACGAGGTTCGTAGCGGCGTCTTCGCCAAGGAATGGATCGCCGAGCATCGCAGCGGCGGCAAGAACTTCAAGAAGCTCCACGACGCCGACCTAAACACCCTCTACGAACGAGCCGGCAAGACCGTCCGTTCGCTGATGCCGTGGCTGAACAAGCGCTAACCCAACTCCCTCCCTACCTCTTCGTCGAGATTGATCGGCGAGGCGGGGGCGTTTCTGCCGGGCGGTGCCTGTCCATTCCCGGACCGCGCTTGACGGCGCCCCTTCTATATGCTAGCATCTTTTAAGGTGCGTAAAAGAAGGCTTGCCGCGCGAGATGACGCGATGTTTGACCTGACCCAAGACATCCGACCGCTCACCGATTTTAAGCGGAAGACCGCGGCCTTCACGAAGCAACTCAAGAAGACCGGGCAACCGCTTGTGCTCACCGTGAACGGAAAGGCCGAACTCGTCGTGCACGACGTGACGTCCTATCAGAGACTGCGGGAGATGATCGAGCGGGCCGAGGCCGTCGCCGGAATCCGAAAAGGGCTGGAGTCCTTCAAGCGGGGGAAAGGCATCCCGCTCGGGCGGACCGATCAACGGATTCGTCGAAAGTATGGCATACCGCGTTGAGCTTTCCCCGGAAGCGGCCACAAATTCGACAATCGACACTTGTCCTGAGCCTCGAAGGAATCGACAATGGAGGCATGACGACTTGGCGGGCCCATCGGCTAGAGGAACTACCTCCGTACCTGTTTGTCGAGATTGATCGGCGAAAGCGAGAGGCGATCGCAGCCGGTCGAGACGTGATCGACTTCGGCGTCGGCGACCCCGACCAACCGACGCCCGGCTTCATCGTGGATCGCATGGCCGACGCGATCCGCAGACCGGGCAATCATCGCTACGCCTTGGGCGTCGGCGGCAGCGAGTTCCGAACCGCGGTCGCGGACTTCTTCGTCCGTCGATTCGGGGTCAAGCTCGACCCGAAGACCGAGGTCGTCGCCCTATTGGGGTCCAAGGAGGGTATAGGCCACCTTCCCACCGCCGTCGTCAACCCCGGCGAAACGGTGCTCATTCCTGATCCCGGCTATCCGGTCTACACCGCTGGAACGATTTTCGCGGGCGGCAAGTGCCACACCATGTCCCTCCGCGAATCGAACGGCTGGCTGCCGGTTCTCGGCGATGTCCCAGCCGAGGTTCGCCGCACCGCGAAACTGATGTTTCTGAACTATCCGAACAATCCGACGACCGCCTGCGCACCGCTCTCGTTTTTTGAGGAGGCCGTCGCCTTTGCGCGGGAACACCACATCTTGATCGCCCAGGACGCCGCCTACAGCGAGGTCTACTTTGACCCCGACCATCCGCCGCCGAGCATCTTGCAGGTCGAAGGCGCCAAGGACGTCGCCGTCGAGTTCCACTCGTTGTCCAAGACCTTCAACATGACCGGCTGGCGGGTCGGCTTCGCGGTGGGCAACGCCGACGCCCTCGCCGCGCTGGCCAAGGTGAAGAACAACCTCGACTCCGGCATCTTCGGCGCCGTCCAGGAAGCGGGCGTCGAAGCCCTCACCGGCATTCGCCGGGCGGAGGTTCTCGCGCACATCGGCCCCGACGGAACCTACCGCCGCCGTCGCGACGTGCTGATCGCCGGTCTCCGCGAATCCGGCTGGTCCGTCGCCTCGCCGCAGGCCACCTTCTACGTCTGGGCGAAATGTCCCGGCGGGCTGGATTCGTTGACCGTCGCCTCACGGGTGCTCGACGACGCGGACGTAGTCCTCATTCCGGGAATCGGGTTCGGTCGATGCGGCGAAGGTTACGTCCGCATCGCCCTCACCGTCGATGAGTCCCGCACCGCCAAGGCCGTCGAACGCATCGCTCGGTTGAAATGGTGACCATCGGCCTGACGACGCCTCAAACCGCGCTTGCCCGGCGGCACGCACTCATCCATCCATCGCACCGGGGTTGACTCCATGCCGGCGTCACGACGGACCGCGTTTCGGTTATCGGGCGACGATCGGCGCATGATTGAAAATCAAGCGATGAGTTTTCCGTCTCCGGCGTTATAATCGACGACGCTTCCGAGAGATCTGGAAGCCGAGAAAAAAACATGATGCCTGGAAACGGAGAGAAGAACATGTGTATTCGATTTGTCGTTGGTTCCTTAATTGCACTCGCGGCCGTCTCACCCTCGCAGGGTGCGACACCCTTGACTACGGCCTTTACGTATCAGGGCCAGCTCAAACAAGGCGGCGCGCCGTTCGACGGCACGGCGGACTTCCAGTTCTCGCTGTGGGATGCAGCCACCGGCGGAGCCCAGATCGGCACCACGGTGCAGGTGAACGCGGTGAACGTCGCCAGCGGCCTGTTCGCGGTCAATCTGGACTTCGGCGCGGCGGCGTTCAGTGGCGATGCGCGATGGTTGCAGCTTGCGGTGCGCCCCGCCACGGACGTAATCGCCTTCACGACGCTCAGTCCGCGCCAGCCGCTCACCGCTGCTCCGTATGCACTCTATGCGCTGGGTAGTCCCGGCGGTACCGGCTACTGGGCCGCCACCGGCGCCGACATCCACAACACCAATAGCGGCAAGGTCGGCATCGGCACCGACACCCCCACCGGCTTGCTCGGTGTGGAGAGTACGGCCAACGTCCACGGCGTCTGGTCGGTCGTGCCCTACATCGCGATCTACGGTCACCGGACCGGCACGACGGGGACTTGGCCGGCGGTTCATGCCGAGTGCGACTCGGCATCTGCCAATGCCAGCGCCATCCGCGGCTACCTCAACAGCACCAATGCCGGGGCCGGTTCGGCCGCCGTACGAGGCGAGAATCGCGGCACGGATGGGGACGGCGCCGGCGTTTATGGTCTGCACGCCGGCTCCGGCATCGGCGTCCACGGCGAGTCCACCAGCGGCAGCGGCACCGGCGTTTATGGTCTGGACCACGGCTCCGGCATCGGCGTCCACGGCGAGTCCACCAGCGGGAACGGCGTCTATGGTGTCGGTCATTCAGTGGGGGTAAGGGGAAAGGCGTCAGACGCCGGGGGGTGGGGCGGGATGTTCCTCGGATCGGGCGATTGGGGGTCCGGGCAGGCGTTGCTGGTCATGGGCGATTCGCTCTTCGGCTTCGTTCAGGTCGCCGGGGGCACAGACAGCGCGCCCGCCGGCGGCGGCTACCTTGTCCTCGGAAGTACGGGCGGCACGAACATCTCCATCGACAACAACGAGATCATGGCCCGCAACAACGGAGCGGCCGCCACGCTGGCGTTGAATGCCGCAGGCGGAAACGTGACCCTCATCCAGAGCGGGACGGGCAACGTCGGCATCGGCACCGCGAGTCCCGCCGCCAAGCTGCACGTCAATGGCACCGCCCGCGTCAATGTCCTCGAGATCACCGGCGCCGACTTGGCCGAGAAGTTCCCCATGAGTGAACGCATCGAGCCGGGCATGGTGGTGGCGATCGACCCGAAGAACCCGGGCAAGCTTTGCCTGGCGCGCGGGGCCTACAACCGCCGTGTGGCCGGCGTGGCCAGCGGAGCCAATCAGCTGCCGACAGGGGCGATCCTGGGCAACCTGCCCGATCAGAAGGAGGCCCTGCCGGTCGCGCTTAGCGGCCGTGTCTGGACCTGGTGCGACGCGACCGAACAGCCGATCGAACCCGGTGACCTCCTGACCACCGCCGCCAAACCCGGCCACGCCATGAAGGCGACCGACTACCCGAAGGCACAAGGGGCGATCATCGGCAAGGCTATGACCTCGCTGGAGAGTGGAAGCGGACTGGTATTGATGCTGGTGACCCTTCAGTAGCGTCCAGGCGAACCCGCGAACGCTTCCTGTTAACTCGCGGGACAAGAGGAGGAATGGCCATGAAAACATATTCGCACACTTCACGAATAATCGTGGTGGCGGCTCTGGCGACACTGCTCCTTGCCCATGTCGCGCATGCCGAGCCAACCAAGTCCCTGCGGGCCGGCAGAACGGGCACGCTTGCCGTCAAGAACACCGACTGCAGCCCCCCTTGCGCTTACGAGACGATGGAGCAGTTGCTCCTTGTGGACGACGAAGGAAATGAAACGCCACTCAAGATTGATGCCGGCATGGTCAACCAGCGGGGAGGACTCAAGGCCCTCGGCGGCCGACGGATCACCGTTGTCGGCGGCGTATCCGGATCATCTGCCGCGACCATGACCGTCGAGGATATCCAGATTGAGGGGCCGAATCGCGTCGCGATGCACCCGGTGCCCAGCTTCGGGGCACGCCCCTGGGTGACGATTCTCTGCCGTTATTCCGACGATTCCAGCACGCCGGAGACCAAATCCTGGGTTCAGACGCTCATGACGGGAACCGCATTCCCCAGTGTCGATCACTACTTCCGTGAGATCTCCTTCAATAACCTGAACTTCAGCGGCAGCCTCGTGGTGGGCTGGTACACCCTGCCCCAGCCATACTCATACTACAACTGGGACAAGAACGGCAACGGCTGGCCCGAGTTCGACTACGCACGCGCGATCACGGACGCCGTCGCCAAGGCGGAGGCGGACGTGAACTTCCCCAACTTCGTGGGCATCCACATGTTCTTCAATCGAAACCCCGCATGCGACGTGGATCCGACCGGGGGGGTTGTCTGCGCGTCGAGCATGTTCGCATACCCGGTCACGGCCGACGGACAAACCAGGAATTATGGCGTGAGCTGCATCGGGCCCTGGGGCTATCACCTACAAACGGTCGTCTGTCACGAGCTGATGCACACCCTCGGCGTCCACCATTCGGCGGCACGCTACGACTACATACAGGATCATCACTGGGACATCATGAGCTGGAGCGGCCTGTGCGCCCAGCCGCACGCGGAATACGGGTGCCTGGGCGTTGACACGATCAGCTACCACCTGTGGGAACTGGGGTGGATTCACCCGGTGCACCAGTTCGACGCCGGGGCCGGCAAGGCCGATATCATCACGCTCGAGCGGCTCGATCAGTCGCCGCTGAACCCCGGCATCCGCCTGGCGGCCAAGCTGCCGATGGGCGGTTCGGCCACGAAGTTCTACACCGTCGAGACACGGCGACTGGCCGGCTACGACGGCCTTGGAGCTATTCCCGGCGATGCTGTGATCATCTGCGACGTCGATACGCAAAGGATCGTGTATGACGACGAAGGTCGAGCGATCGCGGATCGATACGCCCAGGTGATCGATATCGACAACAACGGAAACGCCGACGACGACGGGGCCAGGTGGTTGCCGGGCGAAGGCTTCGAGGACACGACCAATCAGGTCGTCGTGTTCGTGGAGAGTTCCGACGCTGTCAGCTCGGTGGTGTCCCTGAGCAACAAAGCCCGCTCCACGGTATATGTCAACCCGGCCAACAGCGGTGCTGAGGATGGCACCGCCCAGTACCCGTGGAACACGGCCAAAGAAGGCTACGCGGGCGCCTACCTGGGCGGCAACGTGTACTTGACCCCGATCAGCTACAACGAGAAGTTTAGAATGGCAAAACCGTGCACGCTTCGGCGGTTCGGAACAACAGGCAGCGTGATCATCGGACAGTAAAGCGAGGGCACCGCCCGCTTCATCGATGAAGGAGCCAATCGTGAGAAACACGTTTTCGATAACAACAGCATTCGTCGCCCTCTCGCTCATCGCGGGGTCGTCGGTCCATGCCGGCGACGTTGCGACTGGTATGCGGTCGACAGCAACTGACGCGGCGTTCGGCAAGTCGAAGCGGGGCTTCATGCTGATCCCGCAGCCATATACGGTCAAGTCACCGGTGTTTGACGGGGCGGGCGAGCCTGTCGGCGAAGAGCAGCAGACGGCGGTGCGGGCGCACGTGGAACTGATCCAGGTGAAGGATACGCCGTGGGTACGCATCCGCTTCGGTCAGCACAACCTTGGCGCGGAGAGTTATATGATCCTCACGTCCCTCGATGACGGAGACCGGCAGCGACTCGACTCGTGGTCGATGCCGATCTGGCAGAACACCAGCGCGGTGTTCAACGGCACGGAGGTCGAGATCGCGCTGTTTGTCGCGCCGCGTGACAAGGGCGTGTTCTTCACGGTGGACGAGGTGCTGGTCGCCGACCCGGAGGACTTCGCCTTTGGAACCGACACCGTACCCCTGCCGAACAACACCGCGAGCCTCTGCGACGACGGGGACGATCGCGTGCCGTCCAACGATTCGCGAGTGGGTCGGCTGTTCTTCGGCGGATGCACGGGATGGCTCGTGCACAACGGCGCGGTGCTAACGGCCGGCCACTGTGGGGAGCCGGACGGCAACATCACCGGCGTGCTGGAGTTCAACGTGCCGGCTTCGTCGCCCAACGGCGTGACCCGGTCAGCCGGCACGAACGATCAGTACCCCGTCACCGGCGTTGTTTCCTCCGAATCCAACGGCGAAGGCGCCGACTATGCCGTGTTCGCGGTTGGTCCCAACAGCAACACCGGCCTGCGTGCGCACATCGCGCAGGGGTTTTTCCATATGACGGCCCTGATACCCTCGGAGGGAAGGACGCTGAGGGTGACCGGCTACGGACTGGATTGGAGTCCTGCGGGCCCGGGTGGTCCGGGGGCCCCTTGCTGCGACTATGACAGCGACGAGGACTGCGATTACAACTGCAACTCAGCCAACTGCACGCAGCAGACGGCCACCGGCTCGTGCGATGACTGCCTGGTTGATTATGCGATCGAGCACACAGTGGACACCGCGCCGGCGAACTCGGGAAGTCCCATCATCTGGGAGAGCACCGGGCTTGCGATCGGCATCCACACGCAGGGCGGCTGCGATAGCTTCTGGTCGGACTACGACAATGCCGGCACGTGGTTGATGTATCCTCCGTTGGCGAGCGCGATGAACGGCTTCCTAGGGCCCAACGTCTGGTGGGTGGACGGGGCGAGCCCCAACCCGATCCAGTTTGGACACGTGCTCTATCCGTTCAACAGGGTCAGTGCGGCCGTCGTTAGCGCCCCGGATGGGGCGACCGTGGCGATTGTTGCCGGCGATTACCCGGCAGCCCTCGGTAACACCTTCGTCGCCGGCGCCGACGGCAGGGCGATGACGCTCACCGCCCACGTCGGCATGGTGCGGATCGGAAACTGAGCGCGGGAGGTGAACGGGATCGATCGACGGCGGCGGGATGGAGCCAGGTAGGGCAGGTGCTTGCACCTGCCTTTACCATCAGCCCCGACGAATAGTGACGGCAGGTCGAAACGACTTGCCCTACACCTGTCAGCGGAGATGGGCATGAGCTACGCCGCGCCCGTCGATCGCGGCCTGCATTATCGCCCGGAGGAGGAGCGCGCGGCGTCGCGAACTCTCGGCAAGGCGCCGACACCTTGAGGACGCCGGCCGCGCTGGACCCCGGTTTGACCGGCCTCAGGCGGTGTTGATCCCTCTTGATTGCAGAGCCGATAGAGGCTATAGATCAGGAGTGGTTATGCGCTCCCCAGTTGTAGCCTTACTCGCCTTGGGCAGCTTGATGTCCTGCCAAATCCTATGCCCTTACGGCAACGTAAGCCGGCGGGCGGATTCCTCGAAGACCAACGAGGCGAGGCTCGCGGGGCTTTCGGATTACGATCCTTGCCGCAATCCGACGCCGAATCCTGCGGACCCGTGTCAGGAGTCGAATTGCGGCTATTCCTGCTGTTGCAGCGGTGCCGTATTGACGCAGTTGCTGCCGCTGGAGCATTTGACCGTTACGGCCTTTCTGCCGCTTCCGTGGTTCGTTCCCGGCGGCGAGGTTGAGCCGACCCACACCGTCATTTATCCGGTCTCGGATTTACTCCCTCCCGAACCCTCCCAGGGCACAATCGTCCTTCTTATTTGATCGCCATGCGCCGCCTTCTTTCTGCGGCGCGTGATCCATCCTTGCGCATCGGACAAATGTTCTACTTTTTCACGCTGCGCGTTTCGGCGCGCTGGCGTGCGTGGCCACCCGATAGCCGGTGTCCACGTTAATCTCTCTCTGAAGTGAGGGGCCAACCATGACGAACGGTTTTCCCACGCACAACGAACCGTCGGGTTCGAGCAGCGTTGTACCTGCGCACCAACACGGACGCGGCGCCTTCGCTGCGTTGGCGGCAGGAGTGACACGTTCGTTACCTACTTTTCTCGTTTTCGTGTGCCTTTCGGCTCTGGGCTACTGGGGCCACCACTCGGGATGGAAGGCGCCGAAGTTTTCTGATCTGTTCGGCGCGCGGGTCGTGCAGGGGGAGGAGGATTGGTGCGTTGAACACGGTGTGCCGGACTCAAAGTGCATCAAATGTCACCCGGAACTCGCCGGCCAGAGCGGCGTCGATTGGTGCAAGGAACACGGCGTCCCGGAATTGAGATGCACGATCTGTCACCCGGAGATTTTGACGAAAGGCGTCGCCGGCGATTGGTGCAGGGAGCACGGCGTTCCCGAATCCAACTGTACGCTTTGCCATCCGGAAATCGCTGTTCGAGGTTCGCCTCAGAAGGGCACGCCTGATGTTTCCGTGGTAGTTGCGCAAGACGACACGGCGTTGAAGCCGCAGCCGGGTTCCGTCAGCATAGGGCGGCCCGCAAAGGACCCCTCGACCTGTCAAACACACGCCATGCGCGTGCAATTCGCTTCGGCTGCAAGCATCGAGAAAGCTGGAGTCAAGTTGGGAAGCGTCGTCGAACGACCGATGGGGGACACGTTGACCGCGAACGCCGAGATCGACTACGACCGCACACGGTTGGCCCAGGTCTCCAGTCGCGCTTCCGGCGTTGCGTGGTGGGTAGGAAAAGAGGTTGGCGATCGCGTGAGTCGGGGTGAGGTGCTCGCGCTCGTGGATTCCGCGGACATCGGACGAGCCAAGGCGGAGCTTCTTCAGGCCGCCGCGGATCGGCACGTCCGCACGCAGGCCCGGGAGCGGACGCAAAGTTTGATGCTAGATAATATCGGCTCGCAGGCGAATTTGCAGGAAAAAGAGGCGGCGTTTCGCGAGGCGGAAATTCGTTTGTTTATCGCACGCCAGACGCTGATCAATCTGGGCTTCGTGCTGTCTCCGGACGGGCCGTCGGAAATCCCCAATGAACGCGAGTTGCTGTTTCTGGGAGTGCCACAGAGCATCCGCGAAAAGCTTGACGCCTCCAATACCACGGCCAATCTGCTTCCCATCACGGCGCCCCTGGATGGCGTGGTGACCACTCGGAACATCGTCGCCGGCGAAGTCGTCGAGACCTCCAAGCCCTTGTTTGTCGTCGCCGACACCAGCCGCATGTGGGTGATGATCGATGTTCCTCAGGCGCTCGCGAATCGAGTGGCGCTCGGGCAGGGCGTTCGTTTCCGCGCCGAACCAAAGTCGGACAACGCGGTCTTAGGCACGATCGCCTGGATCAGCACGGCAGTCGAGGAACAGACCCGCACGGTCAAGGTTCGCGCGGACATGGACAACGCGGAGGGACGGCTGCTCGCGAGCATGTTCGGTCAGGCGGCGATCACCATACGGGAATCGCCCACGGCGACCGCCGTCCCGGATGAGGCCGTCCAGTGGGAGGGTTGCTGCCACGTCGTCTTTGTGCGGCTCACGGACGAGATATTTCAGCCGCGAAAGATCAAAGCGGGGGCGCGCAGCGGCGGCTTCACGGAGGTTCTCGTCGGCGTGCTTCCCGGCGAAGTCGTCGCTACGACCGGAAGCCACGTCCTGAAGTCGGAAATCCTCAAGAGCAATTTGGGGGCCGGGTGCGCAGACCACTAACCTGGAGCGATCGTATGTTTCTGAACTGGATCATCAACTGGTCGCTGGCTCGCCGCGGGCTCGTGATGGGATCATTTGCGGCCTTGGTCGTGCTCGGGCTGATCGCCGCGCGCTACCTGGATATCGATGCCTTCCCGGACACGACGCCCGTGCAGGTGCAGATCAATACGGTTGCGCCGGCGTTAAGCCCTGAGGAGGTCGAACGGCAGATTACGATGCCGATCGAACAGGCCATTAGCGGCCTACCCGACCTGCTCAACGTCCGCTCGACCTCAAAGTTCGGTCTGTCGCAAGTGGTGGTCAACTTCGAGGACCGCGTCGAAATCTACTTCGCGCGGCGGCTGGTCAGTGAGCGGCTCGGGACCGTGGAGCTTCCGTCGGGAATCCAGCGGCCGGAAATGGGACCGGTGGCGACCGGCTTGGGAGAAGTCCTTCACTACATCGTAACCTCCGAGACGCGGGACCTTACTGAGCTGCGAACGATCCAGGACTGGACCATTAAGCCCGCACTTCGAACCGTCCCAGGCGTGGCCGAGATCAACAGTTGGGGCGGTCTTGAGAAGCAGTACCAGGTACGCATCGATCCGACACGGCTCATCAAGTTTGGACTCTCGTATGACCAAGTGATCGAAGCCGTCGAATCCAACAACCTCAATGCCGGCGGCGGCAGCGTCTCCGCGAGCGGCGGCATGCAGCTCGTCCAAGGCATTGGCCGTGTAGCGAACCTCGACCAGATCGGCGACATCGTGATCAAAGCGAAAGACGGCGTCCCCGTGCACGTGCATGACGTGGCCGACCTTGAAATCGGCGCGGAAATCCGCCGCGGCGCCGTGAGCTACGGCGGCAAGGGTGAGGCCGTACTCGGCTTGGGGTTCATGTTGATCGGTCAGAATACACACGAAGTCACCTCGCGACTGAAAGCGAAGTTGGAGGAGCTCAAGAGGAACCTCCCCTCCGACGTGCGGGTGGAAACCGTCTATGATCGCACGGAGCTTATCGACCACGTGATCGACACGGTCCGCAACAACCTGTTCGAAGGCGGGATGCTCGTCATCGCGACGCTGTTCATCTTCCTAGGTAATCTACGGGCCGGGCTCGTCGTCGCCCTGGCCATCCCGCTCTCGATGCTGCTTGCTTTTTCGGGGATGCTTCAGTTTGGGATCGCCGGAAGCCTGATGAGCTTGGGGGCGATCGACTTCGGCCTCGTCGTGGACAGCGCCGTGATCCAGATCGAAAACGCCACGCGACACATCGCCCATGACCGCCGCAAACGCAACCCGATCGACGTCGTACGAGACGCGGTCATCGAAGTACTAAAGCCGACGATGTTCGGGGCATTGATCATCATGCTGGTCTACGTGCCGATCCTTGCGCTGGAAGGCGTCGAAGGCAAGCTCTTTCGGCCCATGGCCCTGACCGTCATTTTCGCTCTAGCGGGCTCTTGGATCTTCTCGGTCACGCTAATCCCGGCGCTTGCCAGCGTGATGCTTCCGCGGCGGATGGAAGAGCGCGACCCGCTGCTCGTTCGTCTCTGTGCGTGGCTCTATCGCCCGGTACTCCGCGCGGTCATGCGGAACAACGTCGCGATGATCGCCTTCGCCGTCTGTGCGCTCTTGGCCACGGTCATCGTCACCCGGGGCTTGGGTTCGGAGTTTATTCCCCGCCTCTCTGAAGAGGCCGTCGTCGTGAACGTGATCCGCCTTGCCGGCACGGACCTGGCGGAGTCCGTGCGCTACAACACGCAGATGGAGAGGGCGATACTTGCGGCCTTTCCCGATGAGGTTCGTCACATTTGGAGCCGCGTCGGCACCGCCGAGGTAGCAACCGACCCGATGGGGGTCGAGCTTTCGGACATCTTCATTTCGCTTCAACCCCGATCTCGTTGGAAAAAGGCCTCAACCCAGGCGGAACTCATGGCCCTCGTTCAAAAAGAACTTCGCGACATGCCGGGGCAGCGCATCGCGATGAGCCAACCGATCGAATTGCGGATGGACGAGATGATCGCCGGCGTACGCGGTGACGTGGCCATGAAGCTCTACGGTGATGATTTCGAGGTGCTGGTTCAAAAAGCACAGGAGATCGGAGCAATCCTCGGATCCATCGAGGGGGCGGCCGACCTGAGCACGGAGCAGTTGACCGGTCAACCCGTGTTGCAGATCCGTGTCGACCAGGAAGCCCTGGCGCGTTACGGCGTCCCCGCGAAGGCGGTCATGCAGCTCGTGGAGTCCATGGGGACCAAGAATCTGGGCGACGTGGTCGAGGGTCAGCTTCGTTTTCCGCTGGTGGCGCGGCTTCCCGATTCGGCCAGGCAAGACGCGGAAGCGATCGGTCGGATCCAGCTTTCGACGCCGGCCGGGCAACGTATCCCGCTCTCAAGCCTCGTACACATCGCAGAAGTCGAGGGACCGTCCACCATTTCGCACGAATGGGGACAGCGGCGGACCACGGTGCAAGTGAACGTGCGCGGGCGCGATGTCGGGAGCTATGTGGCCGAGGCACAGCGCAAAATCGCGGCGAGTGTTTCGCTGCCTTCCGGCCGCTACCGCATCGAATGGGGCGGACAGTTTGAGCACTACGAACGCGCTCGGAACCGCCTCATCATCGTCGTCCCACTTGTGCTCGCCATGATCTTTGCCCTGCTTTACGTCACCTACAGGTCCGTGGCCGATGCGTTGCGAGTGTACGTCGGCGTACCGTTTGCCGTCGTTGGCGGAGTCCTCGCGCTGTGGGTGCGCGACATGCCCTTCTCGATCTCGGCCGGCGTCGGATTTATCGCCTTGTCCGGCGTGGCCGTACTTGGCGAGATGGTCCTCGTGTCCTATGTTCGGCAACTGCTGGCACGCGGCCTGCCGGTCGGCTTGGCCATCGAAGAAGCTGCCATGACGCGGCTTCGTCCCGTCCTAATGACCGCGCTCGTCGCATCGTTGGGGTTTCTCCCCATGGCCCTGAGCACGGGCGTCGGCGCCGAGGTGCAGCGTCCGCTGGCGACCGTCGTAGTCGGCGGCGTGATCAGTAGTACCTTTCTGACCCTGCTGGTGTTGCCTGCCATTTACTTGGTGTTCGGCGCTTCTGCCGCTCAACCCGTTGCAACTCAAGAGCCGGACTCGCTAACAGCCTGTTGAAAAGGTGTGGCACGGGCTTCCAGCCCGTGTTTTCACCGGCAAGATGCCGGTGCCACACAAGCATTTTGGACTTTCTCAACGGGCTGCTAACATAGCGCTTCGTTTCGTGTGGAAGGTCGTCAGGCTTTTGGAGGGTTCACGATGTCGCGGTCTATTTCGGTGTCGATGTTGGTCGTGTTCGTCACGTGTGCGAGTCAGCGGGCGGCCGCCCAATCGCCGCTGGTCTATAACCATTATGTTCCCGAGCCCGCCACCGTCGATATGCTGGTAGGCACCGTCTATGCGGAGATCCCCGGCTCGGAGTATACGCTCACGGTTCCGGCGGGAACCGCGTTTATCACTTGGTCGGTCCACGGCGTTTTGCAGCAGTGCACCGGCTTTCCGTGCACCGCCCGGTTCCGACCCATCATCGGGGACAGTTCTCCGCCCGAGGGACTACCGGAGGACGACGCCGGGACGTCGTCGGGTTCCTGGGTGACCCGAATTGACGCCGGGAGCACGATTGTGAGGCTCCAAGTCGCCGCGCTCTGCTCGTCGGGCGCGTACCACTGCCAGTTTCTGATGGGTTCCCCCGAGCCGTTCAGCAGAGACACGATGTCGTGGACGCTCATGGTCTTTCCGGATGCCAGCGCCGGCGTCCCCGCGATCGGCGGCACTGGTGTGGGCCTCCTCACGGTTGTGTTGCTCGGGATCGGCGGAGTTTTGGTTTTGCGCCGCCGAAATCCCGCGCCAACTTGAACGGGTGTCTTCGTCGAAGTTGCCTCCGAGGTTGGTTCACGACGGGCAGTCTTTCCCGACTCGCGGGAGCCTAAGGCCGTGCGTCCGCCGGCGTCGGCTTCGTTTTCTTGGCGATCCCCCCGCTTGCGTTCCCCCAAGGCATCCTGGCTCTTGGGTTATCGGAGGACGTTGATTGGCCGCGGTGAGTGACCTATCATGGCATATCGGGTATGCGGGCAGGCGGGGAAGTCCGAGAATAACCACCCGCGACACGTGGGGAGGGGTGCGTGCCCAATCAGCTAGGAAGTACACAGCGCGTTATGCTTGGGATGCTCGCCACAAGTCTGGCGATGATCGCCGGGACGGCGCTTGCTGCGCCGAATCCGGGCGGGAATCGGCAGCGCGATGTTTTCGGGGGCTATACGTCGACGGAGATCGTGGTGAAGCTGCGGCCTGAGGCCGTGGCGACACCGGCGGCGCAGCGACATTTCCGAACCGCCCCGCACGACGCGGACCCGCGAGCGGCGTTGAGCGGCGAAGTGCGGGCGGCGGCGGAGAACTGGCGGGCGATGCGGATGCGACCGGCCTATTCGGAGCCGTTCGCCGATCCGGCGCTGGCGGCCCGATATGGGTTGGACCGAACGTTCGTCATCGAAGTTCCCCAAGGGACGGACACGGCGGCGATGGCGGCGGCGTTCGCGGGGCTGGACCGCGACGTCGAAGTCGCGGCGGTGGACGGAATCGGCGGCGTCGCGGACCCGATCCCCCTGATCCCCAATGACACGAACTTCTACCTTCAATACGCGATGTACAACACGGGTCAGACGGGCGGGACGCCGGGAGCGGACATCGACGCTACTGCGGCCTGGGGTCTGCATACCGGCGACTTGGGGTCGGTGACCATCGCCATCATCGACAGCGGCGTCAACTCGCACGTCGAATACGGCAACAACGCGGCGCCATTTCCGAACGGTCGCATTGTCCAAGGCGTCAACACGGACAACCCACTCACGCCGAACCTGACAACGGATGGGTGTACGCCATCGTATCACGGGACGCACGTGGCGGGGATCGCTGCGGCGAGCGGCAACAACAGTCGCGGGGTGGCCGGGGTGACGTGGGGTGCGTACATCATGCCCGTACGGGTGCTGAACGGGTGCAACGGTCGCATCGACGCCCTGGCGAGCGGGATCATCTGGGCGGCCGACCACGGGGCCCAAATCGGCAACATGAGTCTTCAGTACTACATCTCCCCCGACGACGTAGCCGCGTACACGTTGCTAAACAACGCCGTCAACTACGCGCACGATCTCGGAATGATTCTGATCGCAGCAGCCGGGAATAACAATCTGGGCGGGATTGGGAAGGTCGCCTATCCAGCGAAACTCTTGAACTGCATGGGCGTGAGCGGCACGACCGACGACGATCTATTCGCCGACTCGGCGGCCACCGGCGGAGCGTGGTGGAGCAACTACGGCAACGAGGTGGATGTATGTGCACCGGGCGACCGCATCTATTCCACTTACACCAACAACGGATATGCGTACTTGAGCGGTACGTCGATGGCGACGCCTCACGTCAGCGGACTGGCGGCGCTGGTTAAATCGTATGTCCCGGCGCTGACCAACGTGGATATCGAACTGATCCTCGACAGGACCGCGGACGACCTCGGTCCGGCGGGTTGGGACAACCACTACGGCTCCGGACGGATTAACGCCTACCAGGCTTTGCTGGCCTCGGATGCTTGGCGTGGGGCGATCGTGTCGAGTTCCCCGCCCGGCGGCGCCGTGGACGCTCGAAAGCCGACCGACCCGGACGGAACCAACGCCTACGGCTGGCAGGCCCTCGATCTTACCTTTACGGTGTACGCCTCCCTGCAAACGCCTGCCGACTTTACGGTCAGTCAGGATGGGGGAGTCGGCGTTGCCCCGCCGGTCACCGGCGTGGCTGCGACCGACGATCGGCATACCACGCTCACGCTCGACGCTATCATCGGCATGAGGGCATGGACCACCGTGCAGCACGTGTTCAGCGGGACGCAGGTGCGCATCGGATATCTTCCGGCCGATGTCAACGGCAACGGGATCAGCGATGGGAACGACGTGACCGCGCTAGCGACGGCGCTTTCCGGCGGCGGTCCGTCGCGCCCCATCTGGTCGCTGGACATCGACCGCTCGGAGGCCGTCACGCCGGCCGATCTTCTCGAAGTCGTCGATCTGCTGAATGGGGCCGGGGCGTACGAAACCTTCGTTGGTGCGACACTGCCGTAGCGTGCCCCAACTCCCGGAGAACCAGACTCAGATTCCCGATCTCCGGATTCGAAAACGCCCGGCGTAGACCAGCCACGATCGTGCGGTCCCGCTTCTCGAATGCGCATCCTCACCACCCGGTGAACGACAGTTGGAAGAACGCATAATCGCGTAGATCAACGTCCTGGTCGTGATCCGCATCCAGCTTCGAGCGGCAAAGTCGGTTGGGGGCTATGATCCCGGGACCGCTGCTACTAAAGCAACCATAATACGAAATAACGTCGAAGTCCTCAAGAGTGACAAGACAGTCGCCGTACCAGTCGCCGAGTGGACGCCCGTCTGAACCGGGAGGAACTCCGACAGGAGTGAATGGGCATCGGTCGAGTTCATTGACCACGCCGTCGCCGTCCATATCGGGATCGCAGGCGTTCGGAATTGTGTCGCCATCGAGGTCGGCTTCACACTTGTCAGGGACGCCGTTGGAGTTGCAGTCCAACGCTCCTTGCGCGAGTTCGTCCACGTTGAGGATCCCGTCTCCGTCGCAGTCCCGCGCCCACTCGCCGAACCGCAAGAGGACCGGGATCAGGTCCATGGCGGTGGGAACGAGGTCTTGCTCGGGGACAGCGTACCACGCGCCGACCTCAAAGGTCCAAGTAAACCGACCCAGGACGCCATACACGTAGTCGACTGAACCACCGATGACGGGGTAGATCGTCGTGTAGATCGGGCCGCGTCGGGAGTAGTCCGTCCCGCGGACTTCAAAGATTTTCGCCGCGAGATCATCGCCGAAAGTCACGTACGTGGGCTGGTCGACACAGAGCGCCGGCGTGTGGCCCCATGCCCACATGATCATGAACCCGTAAGTGTGGAAGTCGATGTACGCCGTGATGTTGGGGTGGGCGGCAAGGAAGTCGCGCATGGCCGCCGTCTCGCGTTGCGAGAAGTTCGCGGAACTGCCCGGGCCGGCCCAATTGCGGTTCAGATCGACGCCGTTGAAGTTGTAGCGGGTTCCGCTCACATACCCGTCAGCGTTCACGATGGGAAGCAGGAGCCACTCGACGTTGTCGACTAGCGCGGTCACGGTGGGATCCGAACCGTAACGAGAGAGTAGATATTCGGCCATGTACGCCAAGACGGCGGAATTAGTGATCTCGTTTCCATGCTGGGCGCCGTTGAAGAAAACGGCTGGCTTGTTTGTGCCCTTGCCGGTAATCCGTATCGCCCAAAGGTCGCGGCCACGAACCGAAGTGCCGACGTGGAGCAACGTCGCCAGGTTCGGGTACGCCTGGACCAGACCGGCCAGAAACGCGGCGTGCGCCTCGTACGTTTGGTAGCTGTCAAAGAAGCCGCCGCCGGCCGCTTGCCGAAAGAGTCCTTCCCATTGGAGCTGGAGATCCTCGACAAGAACGGTGCTGGAAATGCCAAGTCCTGTCAGTAAGGTACGCTGGGATGGTGAAGCGCGGACTTCTACGAGACCGATTCCGAGGCGATCGGACCAAATCTCGAACCCTGGATGCGTACCTTCCATACTCAGCAGAACGTCGAGCTCCGACCGCTGGGAGATGGTGACGGCGAGAAGCTGGAAGTGCTCAGCCGGTGTCGCGGGATTCTGACCAAGGGCAACACCCTGGACCGGCCCTTGCGGGGCGAGAAAAACGACCAGACACACCGCCAGGAATTGCGTCATTCGAGCCACCCTCCGCCGCCATGAAGACGATCGACCGAGGTACGGTCGCGTCAGGCTCCAGCCCATCATTCTACAGGGTCAGCCGGGTCGGGGCAAGACTCCCAAACAACAGATTCAGTGTGACACGGGACGCGTAGCGACATAGACTGAGCGACAACAGGGGCGCGCTCTTTCCGGGCCCCGCACGGGTGTTCCTAAGGGAGGTTTGTTGATGTTGCCGCCGTATGCACCGGAACCGTACGTAGATTTCAACCAAGGTGAGCCTCGGGCGAAGATGCTCGCGGCGCTGGAGAGCGTGCGCGGGCAGCTTGGCCGGGCGTGCCCGCTGTGGATTCACGGCAAGCCGGTCACGACGACCGAGACGTTCACTTCCCTCAGCCCGGCCGATCCGAATCGGGTCGTCGGCGTGATCTCCAAGGCGAACGTCGATCTCGTGGAGAAGGCCGTGCGCTGCGCGGCGGAGCATTTCAAGACCTGGAGCCGGGTCGAGTCGGACGTTCGTGCTCGTGTGCTCATCAAAGCGGCGGCCATCATGCGGCGGCGAGTTTATGAGCTGTCGGCGTGGGAATGCTACGAGGTCAGCAAGAGCTGGATCGAGGCCTACGGCGACGTCTGCGAGGCGATTGACTTCCTGGAGTTCTACGGGCGGGAGATGATGCGGGTGGGCGGTTCGCATCCGGTCACGCCGTATCCGGGAGAGGAAAACGAGGTTCGTTATACTCCGTTGGGCGTGGGCGTGGTGATTCCCCCGTGGAACTTCCCGTTGGCGATCTGCACGGGGATGACCTCCGCGGCGTTGGTGACGGGGAACACAGTGTGCCTCAAGCCGGCGAGCACTTCGCCGGTGATGGCGTCGCTGCTAGTGGAAATCCTGCATGAGGCCGGCCTGCCGCCCGACGTGCTCAACTTCGTGCCCGGTCCGGGCGGCAGCGTGGGCGACGCCCTCGTGTGCCACCCGCTGACACGGTTCATTTCGTTCACCGGCTCCCGAGAGGTGGGGATCGGCATCTTCGAGAAGGCGGCGAAGGTGCAGCCGGGGCAAATCTGGCTGAAACGGACGGTGCTGGAGATGGGCGGGAAGGACTGCATCGTCGTCGATGAGACGGGCGATGTGGCCGCGGCGGCGGAGGGCGCGGTCGCGGCGGCGTTCGGATTCCAGGGGCAGAAGTGCTCGGCGTGCAGCCGCTTGATCGCCCATCGGGACATCTATGACGATCTGCTGGCCCGCGTGGCGGCGCGAGCGAAGGAACTGACCGTTGGTGACACCGTGACGGCGGACAACTTCTTCATGGGTGCGGTGATCGACGAAGCCGCGCATCAGAAGATCAGCGAGTACATTCGAATCGGGCGGAGCGAGGGTCGGGCGGTGCTGGCCGACGGGAAGGTCCCGGGTCGGGGGTACTTCGTGCCGCCGACGATCATCGCCGACGCGTCCCCGAACGCGCGGATCGCCCAGGAGGAAATCTTCGGGCCGGTGCTCGCGGTCATCAAAGCGAAAGACTTCGAGGAAGCCTTGGGGATCGCCAACGGAACGCAGTACGGTCTGACGGGGTCTCTTTACTCGCGCGATCGGTTCCGCCTGGAGCGGGCGCGGCACGAGTTCCACGTCGGGAATCTCTACTTGAACCGTAAGTGCACGGGGGCGTTGGTGGACGTACAGCCCTTTGGGGGCTTCAACATGTCGGGGACGGACTCCAAAGCCGGCGGGCGAGATTATCTACAACTCTTTCTGCAAGCGAAGTCAATCTCGGAGCGCTGGTAGCGTCTACTTGCGATGATCCCCGGCGTGAAACAGCGTCAACGGCGCCCAGTGGATCAGGGCCGCCCTAGCCGGTTCGTGCTCGCCGGCGCCTCGGAAGGCCAAGGGCCTGGTCAAGGCGACGACGGGACTCCGCGGTGAGGAACCGTTCGCCGCACTTGGGACAGTGCCAGCGGCGGACACGGACGCGAACCACATCCCCGTGGGCGTGGGAAAACCTCAGCACCTCCGAACCCAGGGAAATGTCCGAGCAGCCGCAGAGCGGGCAAGTGGAGTACTTCGGATCAGTCCGAGCGGACCGACCGTTTGCCCGAGATGAGGATGTAGAACTCCGAGTCATGTTCGTCCAACCGCCGAAGAACGCCCTTAGAGTATATCGGCACGCCGACGAAATTGAAACTGTCGATGACGTAGAGCTTTTCGCGTCTTCCATGACGCCACGGACTGCGGCTGTTCTTCACGCGGACGAACTGAGCACTCAGGATGGATTCGACCACGTCGGCTCGGGTCAAGCCGTCGGCGGCGCATTCCAAGTCCGCCTTCATCGTAAAGTCGTAGCATCCAGCGGCCACAAGCCGCTTGATCTGAACGAGACGGCGATCCATCACCGCGAGCTTACTCAGGGCGTGTTGCCGGGACAACTCCCGACGCGGGCAAGGCCCCGAGCCCTTATCTCAAGCCGCGGTCCCGCATGCGGCGATGGAGCGTATCGCCGGGGCCGCGCACTCCTCACCGCACAGTCGTTGGGCGGCGCGGGTGGAACGTGCGCCCAAAGCGGATTTTCGCGGCGGAGAGAAGAAGCAACGTCATCACCACCAACCCCCAGTCGGACAGGGTAGGGATTCTGCATGTCTCGAACGTTACGCACGCAAAGACGGGCGGTTCGCGGTCCGTCGGGCACTCCTGGGAAGCACTGATGTTGACGGCCTGACCGAACTCGTCGACGAGAACCGTCAAGAACGGGTTTCGGTCGTGGAAGAGGCAGACGTCGCCGCCGGGGTCGCCGAGATCGAGGAAGGACAAACAGGCCAGGGTCGAGGGACCCATCGTGCCGGGGAGACCGCCCGGTGCGACGCCGACGGCATAGAAGATTTGACCGACGGCCTCGTTGACCCGTTCGACGATCTCAAACACAAACGGCGAGGCGCCGTCGCAGTTGTTGCCCGGAGAAGCGCCGAGGAAGGCAAGCTCCGCGGGATCGTATTGCACGGAGAACTGCGCGCCGTCGATGACGCGGTCTCCCTCGGAAAGACGGACCTTGACGGTGAGGAAGGGGTCGAGCGCCAGACACGAAGTGGAATCCAAACATAAACTTGGATTCCGGCATCCGGCGCCGACGCACGTTCCCTCCCGGCAGCGGTCGACCAGGGTGCAGGGGTCGCCGTCGTCGCACGGGCCGTCCTCGTTGACCGACGCGACTTCGCATTGCGCGGTCGTCGGATTGCACACGCCGGTGCGGCACGGAGTGTCAAGGCCGTGGCAGTCCGCGGTGTTTGGAACGCAGTTGCAATGGACGCCGACCGTTACGTCATCACAGGACAGCGCCGGCGGCGGAGCGTCGGGTGGACAGTCTTCCGTGTTATCCACGGAGATGGGATGACCGGTGTTGTCAACCAACAGGGCGGAGAACTCACCGAGCCTCTCGAGGAGACACAGTTGACTGGGCAGAACGGCGACATCAGTCGGGGCGAAGCTCAGGCACGCCAGCGTTGCGGGCCCCGTGGATCCGTCGCGGCCTTCGAGAAAGTTGACGCCGACGGCGTAGAGCGCGTGTCCGGCGTTCGCGTCGACGCTCTCAAACACTTCCAGGGCGAACGGCGACGCGGAGTCGCACGTCCGACCCGGTGCCGCGCTAATTAGCTTCAGCGACAGCGGGTCATACTGCACGGCCAACTGACCGCCCAGGATGGGCGTGTCGCCGGGCCCGAGGACGAGACGCACTCGGATACCGCCGGGTGCGAGACATCCTTCGTCCACGACGAGGCACACGCTTGGGTTGACGGCGCCGACCGCGCGGGGAGCGATGCAGAACGAGGCGACGAGGATCGCCCCAGGGCCTACGATGGCAAACGCCACCCGTGGCATGTGATGCTTCTCCGCATCCCCGTTCCACTCGATGCACAATCATAACGCAGGGGGTCGTCCAACGCAAGCCCGCCGGCGCTGGACGCGGCTCCGGTGGGCCGCAAACGGTCCAGGCAACGTTACAGCTTTACACAATCAAGCACTTTCAGGCCCTCGGCAAACCGGGCTACGATCATACGCTAGAGCCCTCGCCGTGTGCGGGCAAGGCGTCCGGACGATCCAGACCCGCCCCTCTGCAGCGGGGAACCGGCGACAAAGGATGGAGATGACGATGAACCAACGCAGTCTGTGTTGTACGGTGGTGGGTGCGTGCGTTTTGTGGCACCCGTCGGTGCGGGCCGAGCTGCCGCCGCTGATTCCGCGAGAGGTGTTCTTCGGGAACCCGGACAAGGGGTCACCGCAGATTTCGCCGGACGGAAAGCGGCTGGCCTATCTGGCGGCGGATGAGGGCGTGCTCAACGTGTGGGTGCGGACGGTGGGGCGGACCGACGACAAGGCCGTCACCAAGGATCGCAAGCGCGGCATCCGCTGGTACTTCTGGGCGCAGAACAACGAGCAAATCCTCTACATCCAGGACAAGGGCGGTGACGAGAACTGGCACCTCTACGCCGTGAACCTGAAAACGAACGAAGAGAAGGACCTAACGCCGTTCGAGAACGTCCAGGCGCGGGTGGAGGCCGTCGAGCAGAAGTTTCCCAACGAAATCCTCGTGTCGGTCAACAATCGCAACCCCCAGCTACACGACGTGTATCGCGCCGATCTGATGACCGGCAAGCTGACGCTCGTGGCGCAGAACGACGAAGGGTTCATCGGGTGGACGGCGGACCACGACTTCCGCGTTCGCCTGGCGGCGAAGATGAACCCGGACGGCGGGACGACGTTGGTGGTGCGCGACGAGGCGGAGTCGGCGTGGCGGACGCTGATTTCGTACGGGCCGGAGGACGCCCTCACCAGCGGACCCGTGGGCTTCACGCCGGACGACAAGGGGCTGTTCATCATCAGCAGCAGCGGGAGTAACACCGGTGAACTGCGGGAGATGGAACTGGCGACGGGGAAGGAAAAGACCCTCGCCTCCGACGACGCCGCGGACGTCGCCGATGCGGTCATTCATCCCACGAAACACACCGTGCAGGCGGTCGCGTTCACCAAGGAACGCACGAGCTGGAAAGTGCTGGATCCGTCGATCGCCGAGGACTTCGCCGCGATCGGAAAGATCCGCAACGGCGACTTCCATCTCGTGAACCGCGATCACGCGGACCAGACCTGGCTGTTGAGCTTCGAGACCGACGACGGGCCGGTGTATTACTACGCTTACAATCGGAACACGAAGAAGGGCGAAGTCCTGTTCACGAACCGCAAGGCCTTGGAGGGGCTGACGCTGGCGAAGATGAAGCCGATCCGCTTCCAGGCCCGGGATGGGTTGACGGTGCACGGGTATCTGGCCGCCCCACCCGGTGTAGAGGCGAAGAACCTGCCGATGGTCCTCAATGTGCACGGCGGGCCTTGGTCGCGGGATACGTGGGGCTATGACGGGGAGGTGCAGTGGTTGGCGAATCGCGGATATGCCGTGTTGCAAATCAACTTTCGCGGCTCGACCGGGTATGGCAAGAAGTTCCTCAATGCGGCGGACCGTGAATGGGGCGGAAGAATGCACGACGACTTGGTCGACGGCGTGCAATGGGCGGTCAAGGAAGGGGTGGCCGATCCCAAGCGCGTCGCCATCTTCGGCGGATCGTACGGAGGATACGCGACGCTGGTGGGATTAACGTTTACGCCGGATTTGTTCGCGTGCGGCGTGGACATCGTCGGGCCGAGTAATCTCATCACGTTCCAGGAAAACATACCGCCCTATTGGAAGCCGTTGGAGCCGATCCTCTGGGGCCGCGTCGGAAATCCGACGAAGGATGCGGAGTTTCTGAAGTCGCGCTCGCCGCTCTTCAAGGTGGACCGGATCAACAAGCCGTTGCTGATCGCGCAGGGGGCGAATGATCCACGGGTGAAGAAGTCCGAGTCGCTGCAGATGGTCGAGGCCTTGAAGAAGGCCGGCAAGGTCGTCGAATACGTCGAGTACGCCGACGAGGGACACGGTTTCGCTCGACCGGAGAACCGGCTCGACTTTTACGGCAAGGCGGAGAAGTTCTTGGCCCAACACCTGGGCGGACGTTCTCAGTAGATCACACTCGGCACACGCCGTTGCACCTAAGGCGGAATACGCATGAAGGTCCGTTTTGCACCCACGCGGACGGGCTACGGTCTAGGGGTTGGGTGTGGCAGACGCGAGAAAACGAGGTCCGCTCGTGGTTATTCCGGGTCGGCTGGTCAACTCGCCGAACGCCCAGCCGATACTCATGGGATACGGCCCATCGGAAAAGCGCTGGTGCGCCATCCGACGCCGCATTACTACGGGAGGAACACGAATGACCACGACGATCAGCAAACTCAAAGAGACGGTGTTGGGAACGACGACCGCCGGAACGACGTTGCCCTTTAACGGCATCTGTGACCCCGGCGCCTATATCTGCCGTTGGAGCGGACATCTGTTGCGCGTTCCGGAAGACAGCATCGGGCCGGAGCGAGCGCCGCGAATGAGCGTCCTCGGACAGGAGGCGTTGATGGTGACCAAGATCGACGCCGATCCCTTCGTCTCCGTGACCAAGGCCCGACTGCTGGCGGCCAATCACGACGTCGCCGTCAATTTCTAGGGTCGCGTCGGGCGATCTCTGCACACCCTGTGGGACCGACGTTCCGGTTTAGGCTTGACCGGCCGGAAGGTCGGTCCCACAGGTGTCACACCCCGAGCACTCGGCGCGTCCGCGAGCCCGATCCAACCGTTGTCGAAACGCCGCCGGTTTTCAAATCGAGACGATCAACTTGCGCCGCCCCGTCGTCTCACGCCCTGCCCATCGCCTGGTCCACGTCGGTGATGAGATCGGCGATATCCTCGATGCCGACGGATAGGCGGACCAGGCCGTCGGTGACGCCGCGGGCCTCGCGGATTTCCCTGGGGATCGAAGCGTGGGTCATGATGGCCGGATGGTTCACCAGCGACTCCACGCCGCCCAGCGACTCGGCGCACGAGAAGACCTTGGTGCTCTCGCAGAAACGCAGCGCCGCGGAGCGCTCGCCCTTGAACACGATGGTGACAATCCCGCCGCCGCCGCACATCTGACGTTTGGCCAGGGCGTGGTCGGGGTGATCGGGAAGAAACGGATACACCACTTTGCCGAGCTTGGGATGCCCCTGAAGGTGCTTGGCAAGTGCCAACGCGTTGGCACAGTGCCGCTCCATCCGCAAGGCGAGCGTTTTCACGCCGCGATGTTGCAGGAAGCAGTCGAACGGCCCCGGCACGCCGCCCAGCGCGTTTTGCAGGAAGGCAATCCGTTCCATCAGGACCGCTTCCTTCACGATGATCGCCCCGCCGATGACGTCGGAGTGGCCGCCGATGTACTTGGTCGTGCTGTGGACGACGTAATCGGCCCCCAGGCTGATCGGCAACTGCAACACGGGGGTGGCGAAGGTGTTGTCGACGGCCAGCTTGGCGCCCGCTTGGTGGGCAATGGTCGCGATCGCGGCGACATCCAGACATCGCAGCAGAGGATTCGTCGGCGACTCGATCCAGACCAACTTCGTCTTCGCGTCGATGAGCTTGGCGAACGAGGCGGGCGAGGGATCCTCGGTGAAAACGGGAATCAGCCCGAAGCCCTCGAACACGCGTTTGAGCAGCCGGAAGGTGCCGCCGTACACGTCGGCATAGGCGAGGACTTTGTCGCCGGGAGAGAGCGTGGCGAACACGCAGGCCGTCGCCGCGGAACCGGAGGCGAAGCACGCGCAGGCCGCACCGCCCTCCAACGAGGCCAGTGCTCGCTCCAAACCCACGCGCGTCGGATTCGAGGAGCGGGAGTACTCGTAGCCCTTGTGCTTGCCCGGTGAGGCCTGGGTGTAGGTGCTCGTCGGATGAATCGGCGGCACCGTCGCCCCGGTCACCGGGTCGGGCTCCTGGCCTACGTGAATCGCCCGCGTCGAAAACCGCCACTCTTGTTCCGAGGGAGCCTTCATATCGGTTCTCACATTCCGCAACGACGGCGGGCCGGATGACCCGCCCGACAGTTCACACGGCGGGAGTGTAGCGGGCGGGCGGAGAGATGTCATCGGTGGGGCATGATTGCCAAATCTCGATTGTCGAGTGCCTCGAGCCGCGAGCGGGTCAGAGCCGCGCGGCGCAAGGCCGCGGACAGCTCGATCTGTCGCGTTCGCCCCGCGGGGCATCGGGCATTCGCATCGGCGCTCGGGCGGGGAATCGAGGGCAACGTTGCCGTCGAGGGGCCGCGCACGGGGTGCCTGTTCATAGAACTCGCGGGCTAATCGGTGGAAGGGGCCTCCCGGAGCTTGCGGATGACCTGCTCCGGGCTATGCCTCTTGCGCTTCATCGAGAATCTTCCCTGCCCCGTCCAGGGGCGGTTAGACTCTCATACCGACTGGATCAGCTTTTGGGGAGCAGGCCAACACGGCCGTTATCGTAGCCGTGGACACGATTCAACTCGATTACCTATTCGCAAAGCGGGTGCCCGACACGGCCCGTCGAACCAGCGTCCAATAGACGATGCCGCACGCGAGATTGGGAATGAACCAAAAGAAGAACGCGAGCAGTTCGGGGCCCATACGGGAAGCCCTTGCGAACCCGCGGAACCACTCGGCCTGCCCCATCGACACCGCGCAGATGCCGGTGACGGCGCCGAACACCTGCCACGCGACCAGGTAGACCACCAGATAGGAAACGACCTGCACGGCCCCGGCAAGCAGGTTCCGGCGATCGCGGAAGTGATACAAGATGGCGGCGGCCGCCGCCGACAGCAGCGAGACGGCCATCACGCCCGCTGTGCAGGCCGTGCCGAAAATCGGACCCCCGATGAGGATGAACTCGATCTCATCGGGAATCGGACTCCTTCCTTCCACCGCCCAGAACGTCACGGCCGGGCTGATCGCGCCGATGAGGAACACGAGCGAAAGGTGAATGGCCAGGAAGCGCCGATGATCGACGCCGGGACTGGTCAGCCGTAGCGTCCGTCCGAAGCGCACCGGGTCACGGATGGCCTCGCCCCAACTCCGCCGCCAGGCCGTCAGTCGATCCAGTTCGCGGTGTTGCCAGGCGGTTCCCGGTCGTGCGTCGGGCCCGAGCGACGCGGCCACCGGCTCGCCGCATTCGGGACAGCGGCTCTCCATGGGGATCGTCGTCAGGTTGTAGCCGCACGCATCGCACCGCGGCGGCCGCTCGACCGCCGGCACCACTCGCGGCGCGCCCACGCTCCGCAACAACGCCCAGAGGAGCCACAGACCCGAGAGGAAACCCGCGTCGACGGTGGTTGCTTCACTGAACCGTAGGTACCACGGCTGTGATCGCCGCATCTCGACGCTCCACCGGTTGACCGCAGCCCAGTGGGTTTGCCAGGCCTCGTTGAAGTCTTGCAACGCCTTCTGGTAGTCCTGCCAGGCTTGGGAATCCGGCGCGGCGTTCTTCGGCATCGCCACGACGGGCGGCAGGTTGTCTGCGGAAGGCATCGGGATTGTGTACGACGCGCGCCACGCGCGGTCCCAACGCGACAACGGAATACCGATCGCTCCAACCGTTGCGATGATGAGCACGACGTGCGGCGTCTGTAGCCACACCCGGCGAAGGGCGTGTCGGAAGCTCGCTCCCAGCGGTTCGTCGTACGCGCCCCAGGGCATAACGAGGTAGGCCACGCCGAGGAATCCGAGCTCGACTAGGAGTGCGATTCCTAGAATCGTGAGGACCACCTCCTTCGGCTTCCTCGCCAATTGATCGAGGAAGAAGTCGGTAGTGCTCAAGAACCTGGCCCCGCCCATATCAAGGGTTGCCGGGGCAGACGCATCGCCCCAGGTGGCAATGAGCACGATAACAAAGACGCCAAGCAAGGCGGTGGCGACATGCACAAGATAGGCCTGACGCAGCGGAACGTGGTTCGTCCGGCGGGCCGTCGTCGCGGGCAGTATTCCGCAGGTGAGAAAGGACAGGAAGACGGACCAACAAGGTTCCGAAGGTGGATCAGGCGTCACTTGGTTATCGTATGCGCGTATTGGGTCTTACCGTCCAAGCGGACGAACTCGATGACGATCTCGCTGCCGCCCACGCGGCACAGCGCGAACCCGCCGAGCGTCGCGGCGTAGAGGTCGTCGTCCTTCCAGTCAATGCCGTAGGCTATGTCCGGTCCCCCGCCGCCGCCGGTCACCACGTGGTACACGCCGCCGATCGGCTTGAGCATCTCCAACGTGTGATCGTGCCCGCAGAGGTAGAGATCGACGTGGTGCTCGGTCAACAGCGGCCCGACCTTGGCGATCATGGCGGCGTTGTTGCCGTGGATCGCGCCGTGGGAGTACAACGGATGGTGCCCGAAGACGATCTTCCACCGGGCGTCGGACTTGCCCAACTCGGCGTCGAGCCAGGCGAGCTGGGCGTCGGCGTCGGAGGCTTGGCGTCGGATAGGGTCGCTGTCGATGGCGAAGAATTGAACATTGGTCCCGTCGCCGAGGGTGCGGACAAAGGTGTAGTACATCGCGGGCATTTTCCAGTTCTTGTTCCGTTGCGAATACTCCACCTGCGCCCGAGGGTTGCCCTTCCAATCGTGGTTGCCGAGGCTCGGATAGACGGGAATCTGCAGGGATGGATCCTTGTAGACGTCCTCGAACTTGGTTTTCCATTGCGAATCGTCAACCGACGAGACGCCGTTGTCATAGACGTTGTCGCCGACGGTGAGAATGAAATCGACGTGGTCGGATTTGGCTCGTTGGGCCATCGCTTCGGCGACCTTGTACTGGTCCGAATGTCCCGTTCCCATGTCTCCGAAGACGATGAACCGCTCGTAGGCCGCTCCGGGAACGACGGGAGGGATGGTGAACGGCGGGATGGGGTGCGTCCGGGCGGGATCGACGGGCTGGGCGGCGTTGCAGACGGCGCCGCAGGCGGTACACGTCATCAGAACAAGCACAGGCAACCGTCGAACTACGAAACGCATGACCGTCTCCCTCACCCAATTCCCGTCGATTCCGCACCGGGCTTTGCCGGCGTCGCCGAACCGCGACGATACCCGCCGACCCCGCGCGTGCCAAGCCGCGGGAACGACCAGCCGCTCCGGGCCGCGCAACCCAAGGATGCGCGGCCGTTCGCCCGGTGGCATCCTCAAGCCCAACGGTCCTGGGCGCAGGCATGTCCTTTACGGCATGGCGGCGCTACGCTTGGCCATGCCACCCGACGACGCGGCGCCAGCCAAACGAGCCTACCCACTTGGCATTCGTAATTCGTAATTCGTAATTCCTCGTTTACATCTTGTCGGGAAGGTGGTTATACTACGCGGCGGCAGGAGGCTTGGCGGACCCATGCGACGGATCGCAGTCATCAATCAGAAGGGCGGGGTCGGGAAAACCACGACGACGGCCAACCTCGGGGCCGCGTTGGCGAACAACGGGCTTCGCGTCCTCCTTATTGACCTCGACCCCCAGGGGCACCTGACCCTGTACTTCGGCGCCGAAGTGGCCGACGGGCAGCCCAGCGTCTACGACGTCCTGACTTCTTCCATGCCCATTCGTGACGTGTTGGTCCCGGTGCGCGATCGCATCACGCTGGTGCCGGCCGACATCGACCTGGCCGGCGCTGACGCGGAGTTGATTAGCGTGACGGGACGTGAAGTCCTCCTCCGCGAGGCCCTCGACCCCATCGAGCACGAGCACGATGTCATGCTCATTGACTGTCCGCCCTCGTTGGGCGTCCTCACCGTGAACGCGCTGGTCGCCGCTACGGAGCTTCTGATCCCGCTGCAAGCACACTTCTTCGCCCTTCAAGGCCTGGGCAAGTTGTTCGATACGGTCACTCTCGTTCGCCAACGGATCAATCCCAAACTTCATGTCGGCGGCATCGTATTGTGTATGTACGAATCGGCGACGCGACTGGCGGGCGAGGTGGTGGACGATCTGGTGAAGTTCCTGGACGCATCCCGCGGCACGGGCGCCGCGTGGGCGGACGCGCGGGTGCACCGGACGACCATCCGACGGAACATCAAACTCGCGGAGTCGTGCAGCTTCGGGCAGACGGTGTTCGATTACGCCCCGCGCAGTCACGGGGCGATCGACTATGCGAGCCTCGCCGCGGAAATGCTGGGTGAAGGAGCCGGAGGCGCCCTCGCGGACGACGCATCCGCGGCGGTCGCCGACCAGCGGACGGCGGCCGCCTTGGCGGTTGACTACAAATCGCCGGACCCGTCTCGCAGCGGCGCGATCGCCGCGGTCTCGTGACCTACGGATGACACCCCACAACAGCCACCAACCGCGATCGAACCGTAGCCTAGGGGTTTGGCTCGGCTACTGGCTCGGCTTGTTTGTCATCACCCACGTGCCCGTGGTCGGCGTCGGACATTTCCATTTCCGATACGCCGATAAGATCGTCCATTTCGTGCTCTATTTTTTTCTTGCCTACCTTGGCGGGCGGTACTTGTTCGCCATCGGTCGAGCGAGATCGACGATGTCGCTCATCGGTTATGCGGGCATGTACGCCGCGTATGGCGCCTTCGATGAGTGGTTGCAGCAGTATACCGGGCGGACGATGAGTTTCACGGATTGGCTGTTCGACGCCGGCGGGATCGTCTTGGCGACCGTCTGGCTCGTTCGACAGCGGCGGCCAAGCACGGTTCCAGACCCGAACAAGCACGTCGGATAAGCGGCGGATTGTAACGCTTGATTAACTTCGTTCCGATTGACATCCGTCGTCGGGCCGGTGGATCGGGGGTATGATAGGATAGGGGGCATCGTCGTCCCGACTCGGACGGGTCGCCGGTGTGGAGTTGGGCCCCGTGGTCGGTAGCGTATATGGGCAAAAGACGAACGGTAGTGGTGGTCGAAGACGAAGACGCGATCCGTCGCGGGATTGTGGACGCGTTGCGGATTTCGGGCTTTGACCCGGTAGAGGCCGCCGATGGCGTGACCGGACTTCGTGAGGCCCGCCGCGCGGACGTCGATCTGGTCCTTCTCGACCTTCTACTGCCGAAAATGGACGGGTTCGAGGTGCTGGCCGAGCTGCGCCTGACGCACCCCTCGCTACCGGTCATTATCCTGACCGCCCGCGGCTCGGAGGATGACCGGGTTCGTGGTCTGCGGGCCGGGGCGGATGACTACGTCGTCAAGCCGTTTTCTGCCCGGGAGTTGCTCGCCCGCCTCGATGCCGTATTGCGGCGAACGCCCGAACGCCCGACTCCGGTGATTCGTATCACCGGAGGGGGCACGACCGTAGACTGCGGCCGGCGTGAAGTCTGCCACCGGGACGGCGAGCGAGTGGCCCTGTCCGAAATGGAGGCGGACATCCTGCAACGACTGGCCGCTCATGCCGGACGGGTCGTCACTCGCGAGGAACTACTCGCCTGCGTGTGGGGCTTGCGTGACGGGGGCGTGGAGACGCGGGCGATCGACATGCACATCACGCGTTTGCGGCAGAAGCTTTCCGGCGGCGCCACGGAACCGACGTTGGAATGGATCGTGACCGTTCGGGGCAAGGGATACATGTTGGGTCCGAGCCTGACGCTCGTCTCCGACGGCCCCGCGGCCGAACGCGGCATGGTATGACCAGCTCGCAAAAGAGCACCCTCACCGCCCTGGGCGTTTTCGCCCTGACCTCCGTCGTGGTTCTGGGCGGCATGACTTGGGCCACGGCCGCCAGCTTCGAGCTCGCCAAGAAAACCGTCAGCGAGGAATACCTCACCCGCGTTCATCGCGCGCTGTGGCAGACCGAGAGTCGGATGAAGGGTATCCTGAATTCGGAAGCGTCTCGACCCTACACGGACTACGTCGATTACCACATGGTACACCCCGTGGCCGCAATCTCCGCGGACGGCGGGGAGGTGGACGCCGAGCGGGTGATTCTACGATCACCGATCGCGATGTCCGGGCCGCCCTATGAGTGGATGGATTTGTATTTCCAGGTCGACGACGACGGAATCCCGTCGTCGCCGCAGTTCGCGGAAGAGGGAACGCTATGGACCTCCGAGAGCACGGGGGCGATGGCGGACTCGGCGCGACGGGCGCAGGAGGCGTGGAGTTGGTTCAAGTGGGCCCTGCCGACGATGGACTTTCGCAACCGGGTCTCCGAAGCGCTCAAGCGTGACCGGGCGACCCACGGCGCGGAGAACGAACGCGAATCCATGCAGGTCGTACGGGTCGCACAACGGCCGGCGTCGCTGAAGGGCGCGGGGCGAGGGGATTGGACTTCCGGTCGCTCGCCTCGCCGGGCCTCGGCGGGGGGTTCGGGCGTCGGCTATGTACCGCCGGAACTGTGCGTCCCGCCCCAGATCGCGGCCGGCAACATCGGCAACATCGCCGTGGCCATCGACGCCGGGTTCGAGCAGACCGCTGCGCCTCCCGCGCCGATTCGGATATCGCTGAGTCCTTTCGCACCGGCGTTTTGGGTGGAGTCGGGCCCGGGTCGGCCCAGGAAACTCGCCTTTGTGCGCGAAGGCTCCGCGGACGCGGAGGTGTTCTATCAGGGATTCATCGGCGATTGGGATCGGCTCAAGCCGGACCTCCTGCGATCCCTCGAGGATGTTTTCCCGCAGGCTGATCTGGAGCCGGTCGCCAATGACCAGGAGCTCGACGCGGACGAGAGTGAGATGAAGCTACACGAGCTTCCCGCTCTGTTACGCGTGCCGGACCTTCCCGGCGGCGCGGACGCGGCGGCGTGGCGTTCCATGCGCGCGGTTCTACTTGTCACCTGGGCGGCAGCCGCAGCCGTGCTGGTGGTCGCCGGTTGGGGCGTTCGCAACCTGATGGCCTTGACCGAACGTCGAATGCAATTCGCCTACGCCGTCACCCATGAGCTCCGCACGCCGCTCACCACGTTCCGTCTCTATTCCGATATGCTGTCGGCGGGTCTGGTTCCTGACACGTCCAAGCAGGAATACCTCGACACGCTGAATCGGGAATCGCAGCGTTTGTCGAGCCTGGTGGAGGCTGTGCTCGAGTACGCACGCTTGGAGAACCACAAGGTCAGGCTGAATGTGACGACCACGGACGCGGCCTCCTTGCTGCGGGTGTTGGGGGAAACCGTGCAAAAGCGGTGTACGGACAACGATGTCGAGGCCCAAGCCCGCAATGCCATGCCCGACGCCCACCCCATCCGTACCGACGTGAACCTTGTGAACCAGATCACTGCCGTTCTGGTGGACAATGCGTGCCGTCACGCGCGGGGATCACGCAGTCCGAAGTTGCTCGTACAGTTAGGCGGCGACAACGGGCAGCTATACCTGGATGTCGTCGACTCCGGGCCGGGTATCGACCTCTCTGATGCGCGGAAAATCTTCAGACCGTTTCGGCGCGGTCGCGACGCGGAAGCTCGTGCCCGGGGCGGGATCGGGTTGGGTCTTGCCCTCGCCCGTAACTGGGCGGAACTGCTGGGCGGCAGGCTCGACCTGGTCGCACGACACGACCCGCAATACGGCGGCGCGCATTTCCGTTTGAGTATTCCCGCCGACGCGCCGACGACGTGACCGCGGGCCGACGTGCGTCGCGCTCTACCATCCATCCGAGGCGGTCGGGATTGACCGCGCCACCGTACGACTCTACAATTTCGACCTTGAACGCGAAACGGAGACCGGAACGACTCAGATGACCCACGATCTGGCGCACTGGGTACGTGCCTTCCGCGGGCGACGGGTACTGCTCGTCGGCGATCTGATTCTCGACCGCTACATCTACGGCGACGCGGAACGAATCAGTCCCGAGGCTCCGGTGCCCGTCCTGCGGGCGGTGGAGACGCGGGAGGCCGTCGGCGGCTGCGCCAACGTCGCCGCCTGCTTGCGGGCGTTAGGCTGCGAAGTGGTTTGCTGCGGAATGGTCGGAGCGGACCGGCACGGAGAGACTTTGCTGCGACTCCTCCGCGAATCGGGAGTGGACGCCTCGGCCGTGGTGACCCAGTCGGACCACCCGACGACGACCAAAACCCGGCTCGTCGGTCTCGCCCAACACCGCCACCGGCAACAGCTTCTTCGGCTCGACGAGGAAGACGCCCGTCCTTTACCGGCCGACGCGACGAAGAAGATGGTCGAATCCGCGTCGCGACGAATCGTAGACTGCGATGTGGTCTGCATCGAGGACTATGACAAGGGGGTGGTGACGGAATCCCTCGTGCAAGCGGTCGCCGGCGAGGCCCGGCGACGGACACGACCGGTCCTGGTCGACCCGGCCCGGTTGACGAGCTACGCGCGATATCGCGGCGCGGATATCGTCACACCCAACCGCGACGAGTTGTCCATCGTGACTCAACGCCCCTGCGATACCGTAGACGCCGTCTCTGCGGCGGCACAAAACGCGCTCGAAACCTACGGCTTTCGCGCCGTCGTGGCGACGGTCGACCGGGACGGGGCCGTGCTCGTCGAGCGCGGCAAGAGCCCGCAGCATCTTCCCACCATCCCCCGCACGGTCTATGACAATACGGGCGCGGGCGACGCGGTGTTGGCCATGTTGTCGGCGGCGATCGCCGCCGGGGCCGACCTCGCCGGCGCGACGCGGCTCGCTAACCTCGCCGGAGGGTTGGAAGTTGAAAAGTTCGGCTGCGTTCCCATCACCGCCGACGAAGTCCTCGCGGAACTGCGCCTGGAGCACCGCTTACGAAACGGCAAACTGACCGGCGTGGATGAGCTTCTGGCCGAGTTGCAGCTTCGTCGCGACCGCGGCGAGACCGTCGCCTTCACCAACGGCTGTTTCGACCTGCTCCACGCCGGGCACGTGGATTTCCTGAGGCGTTGCCGACAGGAGGCGTCGGTGTTGGTCGTGGCCCTCAACAGCGATACGTCCGTGCGTCGTCTGAACAAGGCCGAGAACCGCCCCATCAACCGATTCGAGCATCGGGCGACGGTGCTGGGGGCGTTGGAATGCGTGGATTACGTCGTCGGGTTCGAGGAGGACACGCCGGAGCTGTTGATCCGCAAGATTCGCCCCGAGGTGCTCATCAAGGGGGAGGACTGGGCGGAGAAGGGCGTCGTGGGCCGCGAGTTCGTCGAATCCGCCGGAGGCCGCGTGGTCCTGCTCCCCCTCGTCGACGGCCTAAGTACGACCACCTTGATTGACCGCATCCGCAAAGGAACGTAGCGTCAGGCCCAGTTCCCGACCCCGGGCTTCGTGGTCGGCGAAGTCCACACTCGAACGTGCGAGATGACCTATGGTCGCGGCATTGGAATGGCGTAGGCGGATCAATGTCGATCCGGGCGTGCATCACGGCGATCCCTGCATCACGGGCACGCGCGTACCTGTAAGTGTGATCGTCGGGAGCTTGGCGGAGGGTGACACGTACGAGCAGATCCTTGTGAGCTATCCGCAATTGACGTGCGAGGATATCCAGGCCGCACTGCTTTTTTCGGCGCGCGAAGACGCAACATGAAGGAGAAGTTCGCCGACCACCAACGGGCGGTCGAGGCTGCCGTCGGGCAAATCGCCCTGCTCGAACGCATCGCCGAGCGATTGATCGCGTGCTTCGATGCGGGCGGGCGGGTGTACCTTCTGGGCAACGGAGGCAGCGCTGCGGACGCCCAACACATCGCCGCCGAGCTCGTGGGACGCTTCAAGAAGGACCGCAAGGCCCTGCCTGCGATTGCCTTGACGACGGACACTTCGGTTGTCACCGCCGTCTCGAACGACCTCGGGTATGAGCATGTGTTCGGGCGACAGATCGAAGCGCTGGTCACAAAAAACGATATCGTGTGGGCGCTGAGCGTATCCGGTCGTTCACCCAATGTGGTTCGTGCGCTTCAATCGGCCAAAAAGATCGGCGCGAGCGTCATCGGTTTCACCAGCCGTAGCGGCGGAGCGATGGCCGAGTTGTGCGACTTCTGCTTCCGCGTCGAGCACGACCACAGCGACCGCGTCCAGGAAGTCCACCAACTCGCCTACCACCTGATCTGTGATCGGATCGAGCGCCACTTTGCAGGCGAACCGGGTTGATGGGTTGTGCGCCACGGGCTATGGTAATCCGCCTCCATTCGTCCTGCAGGTGCGTGTCCCCGCAGAAGGATTGCCCGTACGGGTTCTCCACCCGGCGCCCCACCCCTGCCCTGAGCCTCGAAGGGACCGACTCGTCCGATTCGTTGAACGTGTATTTGAGGTAGTGCAGGCCGACCATCCGTCGCGACACCTTCGCCGGCGCGCCGAAGTCCGGGCCATAGCCGTTCGCGAAGGACGCCTCGAACCGCGTCCCGTCGATCCCTTCGGGGCTCAGGGCAAGCTTGCGGGCGAGTTGCACGAGCTCGTGACGGGGATGCAGTCCCGGCGCGCCGGGAGTCGAAAGGGGCCTGAAACGAATGGCACTGCCGTGCGTTTTCGGCTTGGGCGGCGCGCACTCTCTGTGCACTCTTGTCGCGACCGGCGACCCGATGACGCCCAAGGTATACCGCGACGCTGACGCCTTCTTCGCGGCGACCTACATCACGACCGACCTGTACAAGCTGCTGGAAGAAGTGCTGGCGAGTCTCGCCGGCAAGGGCAGCTACTACCGCGTGCTCAAGCTCCGCAGCCCGTTCGGAGGCAGCAAGTCGCACACGCTTGCGGCGCTGCTACATGCGGCGCGATTGCGCAAGAGCCTCAACCAGATTCCCTCATGCAAGGGCTTGGCGGACCCGGGGGCAGTGGATGTGGCCGTCTTCGATGGCGAGAAGTTCACCGCTGCCGGCGGCAAGGAGGTCGGCACCGGCAGGACGGTCAACACGATGTGGGGCTGGCTGGCGTGGCAAATCGGGGCCAAGGCGTACCAGGTCTTTGAAAAACACGACAGAGAACGCATCTGCCCGCAGGGCGATGAGATACGAGCCATGCTTGCCGCCGAGGGCCGACCGGTTCTTCTGCTCCTCGACGAGGTGCTCAAGTACATGGAGGCAGCCGGTTCGGTAATCCTGGGCGACTCGACGCTGCAACGGCTGGCGCTGAACTTCCTCCACAACCTGACTGTGGAAATTGCGAACTCGCGGCACGCGGTGCTGGTTTACTCACTCCAATGGAGCGCACGGCAAGCATTGGGCAACATTGCGCTGTTGCAAACGATGGATGCGTTGGTCAGCCGGGTGGATCAAGTGCGTGAGCCAGTGACGGGTGATGAGGTCCTGGCCGTGATTAAGCGGCGGCTGTTGGGTGACGAGCCGCCCTCGGAGGCAGGTATTGCCGTCGCGCAGGCGTACTGCAATGTGATCGGCGGTTTCTTGCAGGCCGGCGCGGACAGCGCGGCTGGCAAACAGGACGCCCAACATCAAACTGTCGAATTGAGAACCCGCATTCAAGCGGCCTACCCGTTTCATCCTGCTCTGATCGATGTGATGAATGGCCGGTGGACGAGCGTTGACGGCTATCAGCGCACGCGGGGTGCGCTCAGATTCCTGGCAACGACCTTGCGGGCGGCGAAGGCCGGCAAGAGCGCCAAGCCTCTGCTCGGACCGGGCGAAATCGATCTGTCCGACGCGGACGTTCGCAATGCGATGCTCAAGGACTTGGACCCCACTCAGGCGTACGATGCCGTGATCAAGAGCGACATCGTGGGGCCCAACGCACGTGCCAAGCGGATCGACGATCGGCTCGGCGCACAGGTGCCCGCCCTGGCCAACGTGCGGCCTGCATCACGCCTTGCGACGGCGATCCTCACATACTCGTTTGGTGGCTTGAAGCGGCAGGATGATGCACAGATGTTGCCGCCCGGCGTCACCGAAATGGAACTTCTGACCGCGTGCATTGGGCCGGACCTGGATAGCGTCACTGCGAACTCGGTTCTTTCCGATCTGCGGAACTCGTGCCTCTACCTTCACTTCGACGGTGTCCGCTACTGTTTCAAGAAAGACCCCAACGTCACTAAATTGATCGAGGACGCCGAGCAGGATGTCGCCCGCGACCCTGACAGCCAGAACTCCTGACTTGCCTGACGCTTGAAGTGACGGCTCTTGGAGCCGCTGCGCACACATCGGAGAGCGGAAACGTCGAGATTCCACTGCTCGAACTCTCTTTGGCCGATGGAAATAGCCGCCAACTATGCTTACACCTTAACAGCGAACCCGCTGTGCAGGAAATGCCTTGTTTTACCGGTTATGTTGGCAGTAGGTCAGGAGTTCTGGAATCACGGCGCACTGCTTGGCCAGTCGGGCTTCGATCAGCTGGCAGGCACAGAAG
>Ga0315274_10000961_pt1 | contig 44782 bp, 39 predicted proteins | sample YL17G02_20_MG_FD_203700 | JGI IMG/M metagenome (GOLD analysis project Ga0315274, IMG submission 203700) | Sediment microbial communities from Yellowstone Lake, YNP, Wyoming, USA - YL17G02_20 | ecosystem: Environmental > Aquatic > Freshwater > Lake > Sediment | place: USA: Wyoming | collected...
ATGTGGCGAAGCAAAACTCCTTATGATGAAAGTAAACACCTTGCTTCTATAGCGAATCATATCATCAACCAACCTGCATTTATTTTAGGGGGTTGACATTGTAAGTCTTTCTAAGTTGACTGATACGTAAAACCAAGATAGAATCTTGGGCTACAAAAACAATTAGCACAAGTCGTAAATATAAGTTTCATAAGGAGTCGTTGAATGAAGAAACTTGAGGGCAAAAAGGCGATTGTAACAGGCGGTGGACGTGGCATAGGGCGTGCCATTGCGCTTGCTATGGCAGAAGAAGGATGTGACGTAGCAGTAGTATCACGCACTCGTGGCGAAATTGAGCGTGTAGCGGGTGAGATAAATATGTTCGGCTCGCTGGGACTGGCTATTCAGGCGGATATATCTGAGCCACCCGATGTAGAATACATGGTGCATAAAACGCTGAATACCTTCGGAAGAATAGACATCCTCGTAAATAACGCCGGCATTGCTATCTTCAAGCCATTCCTTGACCTCACTCTCGATGATTGGGACAAAACAATGGCAATCAACCTTCGAGGATCCTTTCTTTGCGCGCGGGAAGTTGCAAAATACATGGTTGAGCAGGAATCGGGAACCATAGTCAACGTATGTTCCAGTGCATCTAAAAAGGCATATCCAAACCAATTAGCTTACGTCGCTTCCAAGCATGGGATGATGGGCTTGTCAAAGACCATGAGTATTGACTTACAGCCTTATGGCATCAAAGTTCATGCGATATGCCCCGGCGGAGTAAATACTCGGTTGACTGCTGATGCACGCCCGGAAGCTGACCGCTCAGACTGGATGCACCCGGAAGACATTGCCCACGTAGTTTTAATGTTGCTGACTATGCACGATAGGGTGGCAATAGATGAAATCTACATCAGACGATACGATTCCCAACCTATTTAGGATTTATGATTAAATAACTTACCTAATAGGAAACACACCCCCGGACCCCTCTCAAGAGGGGAGTTTAGGCTAATTCCCCCTTTTAGAAAAAGTAGGTTGGGTTGAGGAACGAAACCCAACTTTCAAGTATCAAACAATCATCAGATCGCCAGCGTTATCTCTATTTGATTCATTCCCTCATCAAGCTCCAATCTCATAAAAAGAAGGTGCGTCCCAATCCACTTCACCGACCTTGCGCTTGTGGATACAAGGCTGAACATCGAATGATCGTCCCAAATCACAAGCCCGTAGGGCATCCGCTTCGCCGACTCTATCTCAAACTCCATGATCAATCTGTCCCTGTCCCTGAAAGGATAAAACTTCGATATGGATGGGACCTCCTTCTCAAGATAGTGCTTCGACTCAAAGGGAGGCTGTGCATAGTTTTTCACCTCAACAGGCGTCATCTGTCCCTCTCTAAAGATAATCTGGCATTCGCTGTCATAGTAGAAAAATGTGAATGGGTAGGGATGCTTTCTCTTGGGTTCCGGCGGTGCATAATAATTAACTTCTGTCTGTTGAGGAACAATACTGTCAAAAGCCATGCAACAGGATTCGGTACGCTGAAACTCGCTTTTGTAGAGCGTTATCGCATCAGGAAGAGATAGAGGCTGTATCTGCTCATTGGATTCAACTTCACGGAAAAAGCTGTCAGTTAGATTTGCAAGCCCTGCAATCGTTCCCCTGTCGTATGCCTCGTACCTTGCATACTCCATATCATAAGCGTTTAATTCTTGAGCGAAGAACAAAGCCCTGTTCCATGAGCAGTTGAGAAGATACTCATTCAGAAGTGCCTTCCCATAAGAATCATCCTTATCCGTGCATAACCCGGACGCCCACAGAGACTTAGGATTAGCAGAAAAAACTTGCGGGTTGCCAGTATAATACACTGCGTTTAAGTCCAATGATGAGGTTTCTATAGCGACTATACCATCATGTCGGGCAGGAATATTGTAATGGTCTTTAGATGCAAAAAATAGGCTCCACGGGCATCCTTTATCACCAACGCCATCAACCTCATTCTCCCAGCGATACCCCCACAGCCCAGTACATTCAAGCTCATCAAGAACCTGAATCAGTGCAGAAGTCTTAAAATTAGAGCCTATTACTTTCGCTTCTGTCCATTGAAGCGTAGATTTGACTTTATTCTGCTCTGAGATTACGAGTTCAGGAAGCCTCTGGCGAAGAACAACCGTCTCCTCTGCTTTGGATGATGGCGTGATTCCAGCTTCTTTGAAAATAACGGTCGGATCGATCATGATCACCACGTCATCGCCAAAACCCGAGTGTCCCATAGAAATAACGTCCTTTACTTCCTGAACACATTCGCTGTTGAGTATCCACGTTACCGGTATGCCGTGTTTATGCGCCAGTGCGGAGATAAGCTTCGCACCTTCAACCGGCGTTAATCCGATATGCTGAGGGTAACGGGGTAATATTGAGCAAAGAAAGGTATAAATCAGTTTGTTGTCCATTTTTTTAGTTACACAGATTTTCGCCTATTTTCATCACAGGTACATGGCGTTTTGTGGCACTTTGGGCATCCCTGACTGTATTTACTTGCCGCTTCTTCCAGATCAATACCCGATATGCTTGCCAATGTAGAAAGCCATGCCAGAACGTCAGCGAACTCATCCTGCAGTTTTTGTTTATCCTTCTGAGAGCGAAGTTCACGGGATAGCTCACCAACTTCTTCCACGAACCATGCAAACGTTCCCATCACACCTCTGCTAGAATCCTTGCCAAAATAAATGTCCTCTATATTTTTCTGAAACTCACTTATCTTCACTTTTTCCCTCTCTTGAATCAGCCACAGATGAACACAGATACACACAGTTGAAAAATATCAGTAGGTCGGGTTGAAGCTATGAAACCCGACTATATAAATATTTTGTTGTGTTTCGTTCTACATTAATGCTTTTGAATTAACCACAGTTTGCGTCAAAAAAGTGGATCATATTGACATACTGTATTCAATGTGTATAACTCTTTATCCATGCCCATGTTGTTCCAATCTTGCCAGCAGTAGAGACAGAACGCGCAGCCGGGTCAAACCAACTTGGCCAACTGTTATCCGCAGGATTGTTGGTGAGTCTGCGTAGGTTATTACCATCCGCGTCCATAACATAGATTTCAGCGTTCCCATCCCGATTGGAGTTGAAGGCGATCATTTTGCCATCAGGTGACCATGCCGGAACCCCATCCACCGCAGGATCGTTCGTGAGATTGCGTTGGTTTTTACCATCCACATCTATGACATAGATTTCCGGGTTACCATCCCGCTGGGAGACGAAGGCTATCCTTTGACCATCAGGAGACCACGCTGGGCAAAAGTCCGACGCAGGAGGGTTATTCGTAAGGTTGCGTTGGTTATTACCATCTATGTCCATGAGGTAGATTTCATCGTTCCCATCCCGAGCCCGATTGGAGTTGAAGGCGATCATTTTGCCGTCAGGTGACCATACCGGATTCGAATCCTGTGCAGGATTGTTGGTGAGTCTGTGTTGGTTATTACCATCAACGTCCATGACATAGATTTCCCAGTTCCCATCCCGATTGGAGTTGAAGGCGATCTGTGCTTGTTGTGGTGCTTGTGCCCAGACGCTCATTGATAACAGGATACTACCACATAGCAGAAGCCAACCCAAAGCAATATACACAAGTTTCATGTTTAATTGCACCGTTGTTCCCCCCCTTTTATGTCTTAGTTATTTTCTGGTTTGTCAATATGATCCACTTTTTTGACGCAAACTTAACCACAGATAAACACAGATTTGAGAAGATATAAGATGCTGGACAAAAGCCTTATACAACATCCAGCATCCAGTATCTAGCATCTTTTCTCCTGTATCAACTTCTGTTTTGCCTTGAGCCTTGCCTCACCAAAAGGTCCTGTGCGAAGGCTCAATAACCTTTGTCGGATAATATCTGCTTTTTCCTCAAACTTGTCTTTTGATATATAGCCAAGAGACTCAGCGGCAGACAATCCAGCGAGACGACCTTCCTCTATCGCAGTTGATGCCTCCTCTATGCCAGACGAATCGCCAGCGACGTATATGCCGGGAACGGTTGTTTCCATCCTCTCATCGTGTATCGGAACGTGTCCGCCAAGCTCCTTGATGTATTTCATCCTGCATCCTGCCATACGGCATAATTCCGATTCAGGAGACATCCCAACAGCTATGCAGATCAGGTCAACCTTAAACGTCTGCTCACTTCCTGTGATCGGCTTGTAGTCCTTGTCGAGAGCAACGACAATCGCTTCCTCAATAGATTCCGTTCCTCTAGCTTCCGATACCGTGTGTGACGTAAGTATTGGTACACTGGCACGTTTTAGCTTTGCCGCATGGACGAGGTATCCCCCTATGCGTGGTAGGGCTTCAATTAGCGCATGAACGTTTGCCCCTGCCTGCAAAAGCTGGTACGCTACGATCAGCCCCACGTTTCCAGAACCGATCATCAAAGCATTTTTGCCGGGCAGAACTCTATGAACGTTCATCATCGTCTGCACCGCACCTGCACCCATAACACCGGGCAATGTCCAGCCGGGAAATGCGAGAGGGTTCTCTGAAGCCCCTGTTGCAAGGATGATCCTGTCCGCTTTTATAATTCTGTTCAGGCTTTTATTTACGACTCCAAGCCTGTTGCCTTCAAAAATCCCCCATACAACAGTCTCAAGCATAACTTCCACGTTAAGCCTCTGGCAATCTCTAAGCAACTGTTCACCGATGATATAGCCTCTTACGCCAGCGTGATGTTCCTGAGACCCAAAAAACTTATGAATCTGCTTGAACAACTGCCCACCGGGCTTTTGGTTCTCGTCAACCAGAGTGACCTTTGCCCCATAAGTTCTAGCCTCTATTGATGCCGACAATCCCGCAGGTCCGCCTCCGACAATTGCTATTTCAGTGTGAATCACGTCTTCGTTTGTGTCCATATCTCCATACCATCACGGACCGGGGTTATGCAAGTTCGGATATTGGGTTGCCCATCAACAGTCATAATGCAGTCAGTGCATCTTCCAAGTGCGCAGAATATGCGTCTGGGTTCTTTGAGTTTCCTCGTGTTCCGAAAAACCTTGATTCCAGCGGCTACGAGTGCAGAAGCTATAGTCTCATCTTCGCAGGCTTCCAGTTCAGCACCGTCAACTTTTATTATTACCTTTTTTCGTTCGGCTATGTCTCCCAGTATGGGATGATGAATTATTCGCATAAGATATTTTTTTTACAATTCAGGGATTATTCTGCCTTCCAACTATTGTTGATCATAGCATACAAACGCTGAAAAGTAAAGGGTTTGCTCAAATAGGACTTTCAAATGGGCGTGTTCTTTGCTATAATGATTAAAAAGCTTTATATCAAAACTATGAAAAATGAATCCATTCCAAGAAAAGGAGTATTTTCAATGTCAGACGTTATATTCATAGCGCATCGTGGAGCATCAGGGCGTGGACATTCGCCAGAGAACACGTTATCAGCTTTTAAGGAAGCAATAAACATCGGCTCAGACTGTGTAGAATGTGATGTTCATTGCACAAAAGACGGGCAAGTAGTTGTCATTCACGACGGCACGTTAAACCGCACAACAGACAAAAAGGGCGCTGTCGCAGACATGACACTTGAAGAAATAAAGGAGGCTGATGCCGGCTCGTGGTTCTCTAGCTCATTTGTTGGCGAACGCATACCGACCCTGAGAGAGTTGCTGGATTTAGCAAAAGGAAAAGTAATAACAGTAATCGAGATTAAACCAGAGAACATCACAGATAAAGTTATTCAGGAAATAGAAAAAGCTGATGCTGTCAACGAGGTTATACTGCAATCATTCTATCCAAAAGCAGTAAAGGCTGTTCAGGAGTTAAATCCAAATATACCTCGTGCACTTCTGATAAGCGGGCAGTTGCCAGTAATCAGAATCTCAAGTATAATAGGATTAATAGATCAGACACTTGAAGTCGGCACAAGCACGCTCAATCTGCAATACAAGATCATTACCCCAAATCTGATCAAAGAAGCGCACAAAAGGGGCATGAACGTATGGGCATGGACTGTGGATGATGAATCAGATATGAAAGAACTCATTGCAATGGGCATAAACGGTATAACGTCAAACTACCCGGAGAAGCTGATCGCCTTAAGAAGCTAATAGTCAAACGGATTAATTAGATAACCATATATGGGTATTGTAAGAAAAAAATGGAAGATCATACTAATCATTATCGCCGCACTATTACTATGGACGTTTATCGTTTGTTATCCAAACCCTTACGTTTTTATAAGGAACTTTCTTAGATACATGCACTTTCCCGTTGATCCTTCCGTTGTCGGCATCATCAACGAGGAGATTCCGAGCGACCCCGTAGAGATTGATAAGTTCGTAGACAAGCTGGTAAAATATGAATACGATTGGGTGAACTATGGTGTTCCATGGTACGTACCGACTCCAGATGATGCCGTTACGAGGCGCAAAGGTGACTGTGAAAGTCGTGCGATGGTCTTAGCAAGCATCCTTTCGGCTAAGAGCGTCCCTTACAGCCTAAAAGCGTCATTAGTGCATATCTGGGTCGAGTATCCCGGCAAAAAGCCAAACACGTCTGAAAATGACGATGTCTCTTACGTCGGGAAAGTGGACGGTAGATACAGGATCAAACTGCCCGACCTGAATCAATGGCGGAAATTTGTGAGTGCGGAAAAAGAAATGCTATGGGACGTTATGCCGTCATATAGAAAAGTGATTATGTTCTCCGGGTGGGTAGTCATTCTGTTTTCGGGGTGTTTCTTGTTCGTACGTCTGGTGAGAAAAGGAAACACACCCCTAGCCCCTCTCAAGAGGGGAGTTCAGGCTAACTCCCCCTTTAGCTAAAGGGGGGAAGGGGGGATTTGATTCCTTTCGTTTAAGCTAAATAATTAATTTGGTCAATCAGTAATTACAGGAGGTTAAAATGTCTGCAAAAAAAATCGTTCTTGTTGCTGGTGGTGCAAGTCATGGAAACGGTGAACACGAGCATCCTGCTGGTTGCTTATTGTTTGCAGATTTGCTGAACAAGCACGTTGATAATGTTGAGGCTGTGGTTCATCGTGGATGGCCAGAAGATCCAAAAGCTTTCGATAATGCCGCAACAATCGTCGTCTATTCCGATGGTGGAGGAGGACACCTGATTATCCCTCACCTCGCTCAGACAGCAGAGCTTATGAAACAAGGTGTCGGGCTTGCCATGCTGCATTACGCTGTGGAAGTGCCAAAAGGCGAACCCGGGAATTGTTTTCTAGATTGGATCGGTGGATACTTTGAGATGTATTGGTCAGTCAATCCGCACTGGACAGCAGAATTCAAATCAATACCAGAGCATTCCGTTACGCAGGGGGTGAAACCGTTCTCCCTTGTGGACGAATGGTACTACCACATGAGGTTCCGTGAGAATATGAACGGAGTAACTCCTCTATTAAGCGCACTTGCGCCAGACTCCACACTAGAAAGACCCGATGGTCCACATAGCGGCAATCCTGACGTACGAAAAGCAGTTGCAAACAAAGAGCCTCAGCATCTTGCATGGTGTGTTGAGCGAAAAGACAGTGGAAGAGGCTTTGGATTCACCGGCGGACATTATCACAACGGCTGGGCAAATGACGATCTGCGTATGCTCATAATGAACGCCATCGTCTGGACAGCAAAGCTGGAAGTGCCGAAAGGTGGCGTGTCAACACCGACACCTACACCAGAAGAGCTAAAATCCTATTTCGACTAAGCTAGAAGGACAATGATAAGCGAAGCGAAGACTCTCAGTTATTGAGACCTTTTGCTTCGCATAAAGTATGTAAATAAACTCTTTCAACACCCTGAAAATAGAAACCGATATAGCTTTATTACGATTGAATTGTAGATTTTACAAATAATTAACATAGTCTTTACGATTCCTTAAAGAAAATATGTTATATTAAAGACTGAGCAATCATGTTGTGATAACTTTAGTTATTTCAGGAGGAGCGAAATGGACCGAGAGGATATTGAGGATATTATTGCTGTTATTCTAGGCGGAGGGCGAGGAGAGCGTCTATACCCGCTTACAAAAGACAGGGCGAAGCCCGCTGTTCCTATCGCAGGTAAGTTCAGGCTGGTAGACATACCTGTCAGTAACTGTATTCACGCTGACATAGATCGGATCTTCGTGCTGACGCAATTTAACTCAACGTCACTTAACAGGCACATAGTGCAGACTTATAGATTCGATGCATTCTCTCGTGGCTACGTTCAGATACTCGCCGCGCAGCAGACAATAGAAAGCGCAGACTGGTATCAGGGAACTGCTGATGCCGTCAGGCAGAACCTGCGCAGATTTCTGGACATAGGCTCAAAATATGTGTTGGTACTCTCTGGCGATCAGCTATACAAAATGGATTACCAGAAGATGCTCCAAAATCACATAGACAATGATGCAGAGATAACAGTTGCTGTTCTACCTGTTGAGCGCGATCAGGTTAAGGAGTTTGGCATCCTGAAAACTGAGCCTGATGGGCGAATCATTGAATTCAAAGAGAAGCCTCAAGACGGAGAAGAAATATCTAATATGGAAATAAAAGAAGATGTGTTTGAACATCATGGGGTAAAACCTAAAGGTCGTTCACACGTAGCTTCGATGGGCATATACATATTCAACAGTGATATTCTAGAAGATGCTATCGGAGAGAAGATGGACTTCGGTAAGCACATTATACCAGATGAGATAGGAAAAAGAAGGATCTACGCACACTATTTCGATGGATATTGGCGTGACGTAGGAACGATAAGATCATTTTACGAAGCTAATCTAGAGCTTACAAAAATAGTTCCACCGTTTGATTTTTACGATGAACACTCTCTAATATACACTCGTCCAAGATTTCTCCCGGGTTCAAAGATAAATAGCTGTATGGTAGAGTCATCTATCTTATGCGAGGGGTCCATATTAACCGAATCCATTATAAAGAACTCCGTGATCGGTGTGAGAAGCATAATAAATTCCGGCGCAGTGATCGAGAACTCCGTTATAATGGGTGCCGACCAATACGACAGAGTCAAGGATCAATGCAGCGGAGCAACTCTTATTGGAATAGGTAGAGGAAGCATGATACGAAATGCAATAATTGACAAAAATGCCAGAATCGGTTGCAACGTCAGGATAGTCAACGAGCAAGGACTCATAAACTTCGATTCCGATAAATACAGCATCCGAGAAGGGGTCGTCGTCATACACAAGGACGCCACGATTCCTGACAATACGGTAATATGAGGTATCAGGCGGCAGTCAGTTTTTGGGGCTTAATTTCAACGCTGTCATTTCTGCGAAAGGGTGCATGTAAAAGTTATTGTAAAATGATCAAGTTCCTAAATCCCGTAGGGATGAAATATTTATAGAAAACCGTAAACACTAGACTAATGAACTCCGTAGGAGTGGTATATTGGCATAATAAATATGTCGCTCCGCTGGAGCTTAGGTTGTTGATTTGATTGGTTTCTATAAATATTTTGCTCCTTCGGAGCTATCTGGTCATAAATTTACCAACAAATTTTACATGCACCCTCTGCGAAATTTGTTCTTGACTTACAACGTTTTTTTTGGTATGCTTTAAGCATACTGGTAATTATATTATTTTTTGTCATACCGAAGGGAAACACTAAGGCAATGTCAAAAGCCATTAAAATAGAATTTCTTTACAACAACGCAGAATCAAATATCCTATTCTGGCGCTGGTGGTGGCAGTCTGTCTTAGTGTGTCCAGGGCATGGAGGATAATCTCGGACTAAGTATTTATATCTAGTTTAATTTATAAAAAGCCGTGGACACATTTAATTGTGTTTACGGCTTTTTTTTATTTTAAATCGTTTGGTTCTTCCGTGTAAAGTGTAGAAATGATTCTTGCTTATGACTCAAATCCCCCCTTCCCCCCTTTGCTAAAGGGGGAGTTAGAGCCATTCCCCCTTTGAAAAAGGGGGTTAGGGGGATTTAAAATCTTATATTTCCACACTCAAGTCGGAAGAACCAAACTAATCAGGAGGGCTGTTCAATGTATTTTCCATCGCTGGAAGAGTTCCGAATAAAAGCCGCAAGGGGTAATCTTGTCCCCGTATACAAAGAAATCCTTGCCGATATGGAGACACCGGTATCCGCTCTGCAAAAGATTGACAATAAATATTCCTTCTTGCTAGAGAGTGTGGAAGGTGGTGAAAAGATCGCTCAATACTCATTTTTGGGAAGCAATCCGTCTCTGGTGTTCTGGAGCAAGGATGATACCGTAACAATCATCAGAGACGGCGTAACAGAAAAGAAAACAGGAATCAGCGATCCCATCGAGGAACTAAAGAAACTGATGGGAGAATTCCGTCCGGTAAACGTCAAAGGACTGCCGAGGTTTCACGGCGGGGCTGTTGGATACGTCAGCTACGATATGGTTCGATACTTCGAGAAACTGCCTCCAAGCAAGTCTGATGAGCTTAAAATGCCTGACTGCTTTTTCATGCTTACCGATACCATACTGGTTTTTGATCACGTAAACCACAAAATCAAAGTAGTATCAAACGCACATATAAATGGCAAAAAAAATGCCATCAATGAAGCTTATGACAAAGCAGTAGCAAAGATAGATGAGATCATATCAATACTGAAACAACCCCTCAGTTACCGAAAATCCAATCGTAATGGATGGGACGAGAGCAAAGTCAAATCGAACTTCACGCCAGAGAAATACGCAAAGGCAGTCTGCGCCGCAAAAGAATACATCAAAGCGGGAGATATAGTTCAGGTCGTGCCTTCTCAGCGATTAAGCGTGCCTGTTTCAGCAGACGCATTCGACATTTACAGAGCGTTAAGAACGATCAATCCTTCACCATATATGTATTACCTTAAACTCGACTGCATTCAGATCGCAGGCTCTTCCCCCGAAGTAATGGTCAGGGCAGAGAACGGCGTTGTAACCATGAGACCCATAGCCGGCACAGCAAGAAGGGGTTCCAGTGACGAAGAAGATGCGGAAATCGCCAAAGAGCTACTATCCGATCCAAAAGAGCTTGCAGAACACGTCATGCTTGTTGATCTTGGTCGGAACGACGTTGGCAGAGTTTGTCAGTATGGAAGCGTCAAAGTAGACGAACTGATGGTCATAGAAAAATACTCCCACGTCATGCACATCGTATCCAACGTAGTCGGCAAGCTTCGGCATGATAAAGACGCCTTTGACGTGCTTCGTGCATGTCTGCCTGCTGGTACTGTATCGGGTGCGCCAAAAATAAGGGCGATGGAAATAATCAACGAACTTGAGCCGTCTCAGCGAGGTTCTTATGCCGGTGCTGTGGGATACTTCAGCTTCTCCGGAAATTCAGATACAGCCATCGCTATTCGTACAATACTGGTAAAGGACGGTATCGCTTACGTTCAAGCAGGGGGCGGGGTCGTGGCGGACTCAATACCTGAGAACGAGTATCTGGAAACAATGAACAAAGCTAGAGCCTGTATGAAAGCAATACAACTCGCTGAGGAGGGACTGGAATGATATTAATGATTGATAATTACGACTCTTTTACATACAACCTCGTGCAATACGTGGGCGAGATCATCATGAAATCGTTTCCCGACGTGGACGTATATTCGGAAATAAAAGTATATCGGAATGATGAGGTTTCCGTACCAGAGATCGAGCAGATGCGCCCTGACAAAATAGTCATATCTCCCGGACCATGCACACCACTTGAAGCCGGCATATCAAACGATGTGATCGCCTCATTCGCTGGAAAAATACCAATACTTGGCGTATGTCTTGGGCATCAATGTATTGGTCACGTTTTTGGGGGTGACGTAGTGCGCGCTGACAGGTTAATGCACGGAAAAACCTCCATGATCTACCACGATGGAAAAGCCATATTCTCAGGCATTGAAAATCCTTTTGAAGCCACACGCTACCATTCACTTATAATCAAGCCAGAGACGCTTCCAGACTGCCTGATCGTAAACGCATGGACAAATGATGACGAGATAATGGGTGTAAAACACAAAGAGTATCCATTGTGGGGAGTGCAGTTTCACCCTGAGTCAATCCTTACATTAGAGGGAAAAAAACTCCTTCGGAACTTCATATTTATGTAAATGACAAACTACGTCAGGAGTGGTATGTTTATCTAATCGTTAAAAAATGCCATTCCTTGAACCCCAGCGGGGTGGAATATTTATAGAAACTGTAACCCACAAAAACTTAAAGCTCCAGAGGAGCGGCATAAATTTACAACGACTGTAACTGTGAGAGGTATCAAAAAATGATTAAAGAAGCTATCAGCAAAGTTGTGAGCGGAGAAAGTTTATCTAAAGAAGAAGCATCAAATACGATGAACGAGATTATGAGCGGGGAGGCTACACCTGCCCAGATAGCGTGTTTCCTGACCGCGCTCCGACTGAAAGGCGAGACAATAGATGAAATTACGGGATGTGCCACAATCATGCGAGAGAAAGTCACACGAATCCAAACGAATACAGAAATTCTGGTTGATACCTGCGGCACAGGGGGAGACGTTTCCCATACGTTCAACATCTCAACCATCGCCGCATTAGTCGCCGCAGGTGCAGGGGTACGGATCGCAAAACACGGCAACAGAGCCGTCTCAAGCCAATGTGGCAGTGCGGACGTCCTGAAGGCACTTGGTGTAAATACCGAAGCGGATGCAGACAAAGTCGCAAGGTGCATTGATGAAGCGGGCATCGGTTTCCTCTTTGCACCGATGCTCCATCCCGCCATGAAGTACGCCATCGGGCCACGCCGTGAGATAGGCATAAGGACTATATTCAACATTCTGGGTCCGCTGACCAATCCAGCAGGGGCAAAGTCTCAGGTTCTAGGTGTATACGATGTCAGACTGACTGAGCCATTAGCACACGTTTTGAAAAATCTCGGCAGTCGCCACGTTTTCGTGGTACACGGCGCTGACGGGCTGGATGAAATAACCACGACAGATAAAACCTTCGTAACCGAATTAAAAGACGGCGAAGTACGCTCCTTTGTCATCAATCCCGAAGACTTTGACGTTACAAGAGCAAATAAGGCAGATTTGATTGGTGGGACAGTCGAGGAAAACGCAAAAATAGCTCTGGACATATTGCAGGGCGAGAAAGGGGCAAAAAGAGACGTAGTGCTATTAAATGCCTCTGCCGCTATCGTAACAGGTGGTTTAGCATCCGACTTTGCAGAGGGAATTCGCCTTGCGTCTGAATCAATAGACTCAAGAAAAGCCATGAAAAAGCTGGAAACTTTAATAGAAGTTAGTGCGTAAACATTTCTTGTATAATGCAAGGAGATAAACCATATATTTTACATTAATATTGCACTATACATCAACATATTGGACATTTTTGTGAATCTCGATGTTAGAAAACTGGCGTTGTGTTAAATGCTAATGAAACCGCTTATAAATTAATGCAATTAAGCTTTTGGCAATTCCACCTAAATTTTTGTGGCTCTATCTGACGTAGAATTATTCTAATATCGGGATTCACAAAAATGTCCAATATGTTACTTTATAGTGCAATGTCTAATGATAATTGAAAATCTCGTATGCCTAAAGCATTTTTTTGTTGACTTTCCAGACGACGTTTTATAAAATGTCAGTATTCTGATTTCTTTGATATTTCTTTAGGAAGTTAATTAGATGCGAGGTTAATAGTAAAATGAAAGAAAAAATCGAAACGATAACCAATGATGCTATTACTAAATTAGATAATATTTATGAATTTAGGGCTTTCAATAGACATTATTGGAAATAAGAACAAAATGTAACCAAAAGCCAGAAGTAGCAAGGGAATTCAACGTTTTCCTAGAAAAGATCACTCATCCCGCTTGTTATCTAGGCTTAGGTCGGATTTATGATTTATTTCCAATAATGTCTAATATATTATCATATCAGCTTTTTATAGAATCAGTTAAAAAGGGATCCAAATACACTGCAACTGGACTTCTTAATAAAACCTTTAATCAGGATTATATTAAACAAAAAATTGAGTCCTACGAAAAAGAATATTTGATTAAATTAGTTTTTCAACATTGTGTATCTATCTTTGAATTTTGGTTTTATGATATTCTAAAAATAATTCTAAAAGACAATGAAAACAGAATAAATCAAAAAAGAAAAATTGATGTTTCCACAATCCTATCTGCTCATTCAATTGAAGATTTAAAAAATATAATTGTAGAAACTGAATTAAATGAACTTACATACAAAAAACTTACAGAATGGATAGACTATCTGGCAAAATTTGTAAATTTTGATGCTCCCCCCGAAGATGAAATTTTAAAACTAATTGAAATAAAAGCTAGTCGAGATATTCTTGTGCATAATAATGGCATCATCAACTCAATTTATATAGAAAAATCGGGAAGTCTTGCAAGAGGAAAAGATGGGGAGATTATTCCTGTTACCCCTGAATATTTAAATGAATCATTGGCAATTATAAAAAATATAATCAGCAATATTAGTAATCAATTAGCAAATAAATTTTCAAAAACCTAACTTTTCACTGCGCCAGACTCCTCTACCCTCTAATCTTGATGTGATAAAATCCTAAATCTAGGCTGAAGCAGCATTAACGATAGATAATGCCAATGGAATGGGGTTTATATTCCATTGAACAATGGATTCATATAACACAGCATTTAAGTATTAAAGGCTTAATAGTCGCTATTTATATGCAGAATTTATCAGCATCGGCACTATACATCAACATATTGGACATTTTTGTGAATCTCGATGTTAGAAAACTGGCGTTGTGTTAAATGCTAATGAAACCGCTTATAAATTAATGTAATTAAGCTTTTGGCAATTCCACCTAAATTTTTGTGGCTCTATCTGGAATAGAATTATTCTAATATCAGGATTCACAAAAATGTCCAATATGTTACTTTATAGTGCAAATATAAATGAGATGCTTGTAATTATGCGTAGCCCAAGCTCCTAGCTTGGTTTTTTTCCTGCTAAAAGGTTGGGTTACGTTTATGCTTTCAAATTATGGATACCTCTCAATTACCTCAGCACTATCATTATTGTTATACCAATTCTTAATTTAAAGACGACATTGGTAGTCGCATCCCTTTAGGGTGCGTTTCCGCAGGCTAAAGCCTTATATTCCTTATCTCTTCTACGCCAGAATTTTGAATCGCACTCGTATAAATCCGCTTGTTGACTTTAGATAAAAAAACGATTATAATTGAAAAGTAAAAACTCTAAACGGGCAATCTACAGAGGAGAATTTTCATGGAAAAAGTAAAAATAGGTATGATCGGTGCAGGTGGACTCGCAAACGCCGTCCATTATCCATCTCTGGCTGATTTCGATGACGTCGAAATAGCCGCAATCAGCGATCTGGATGATGGGCGATTGAAAAGTACCGCTGAGAAATATAAAGTCGAAAAAACTTACAAAGATTACAAAAAAATGGTTCAGGAAGTTGATCTGGATGCTGTCTACGTGATAATGCCGCCTCATCATCTGTTCGATCTGGTGATCCATTGCCTAAACAGCAAGCTAAACGTATTTGTCGAAAAACCACCCGGAGTCACTGCGGAGCAGACCCGTAATATGGCGCTGACTGCCGAGAAAAATGGTTGCCTCACTATGGTAGGCTTCAACAGGCGATTCATCCCTGTTATGGTAGAAGCAAAGAGGATAGTTAAAGAGCGTGGAGAAATCATTCAATGCGTTGCTACTTTTTACAAAAACTCCATCGGTGCAGGTCCATACTACGCAGGTGCAATTGACATTCTTACCTGCGATGCGATCCATGCGGTTGATACTCTCCGATGGATGGGGGGAGAAGCGGTATCAGTAGCAAGCGACGTTAGAAGCATCTACGCCGAATACGGCAACAGTTTCAACGCCATACTGAAATACGAAAATGGGGCGACCGGAGTTCTTTTAACCAATTGGGTTGTCGGAAAAAGGGTGCATACCTTCGAGATGCACGCAAAAGGTATCTCTGCGTTTGTTAATGGTGACGACTGCGCACTTATATACAGCGACAACAAAGAGGAACCCCTCGTGCTAAATGCAAAAGAAGTTGCCGGTAGCTCAGAAAACTACAAATACTACGGATTCTACGGCGAAGACAGGCATTTCATTGACTGCATAAAACAAAAGAAAATGCCCGATACAAATTTCGCAGACGCTTTCAAGACGATGGAACTGGTAAATTGTATTTACCGTAGCCAAATTTAATTGAGGAGTGGCCATAGACATTAGAAAATAAACACAAAAACTCGAAGGCACAGAAAAGATATTGGTTTATTATCTTGCATCCCGCTTCTTGCATCCTGTATCATCTTTTTCCGTGATTCTGTGTTTTGATTTATGCTCTTCCATTTTACTAGACTATGAATGAGGTGAAGATCGTGAATAAGCTTTGGGCGATACTTTTATTATCTATACTAATTGTTGGTTGCGGTGGATTTCGCTCCACAAGGAACATAATAGCAGTGCCATCAGAGGAAATGACTATTCTCAAACGTACAAAAGGGGCTGCCATGACCAAAAACAATATCTCCGTGGCGGCGATATACCTTAGTGACGTAAAGCAACTCGATGGGTTTGGTGTTGTGATCGTCAACGAAACATCCAACTGGATATCTATCAAGCAAGAGGAATGTATGCTGGTTCAGAATGGGGAAGTAAGGCATCCAATTGAAAACACATTGGCTCTCGCTCGCCTGGGAAGTGGCTATAAGCCCAAAATGCCCAACGAATTGAGCGTGGATGTTTATGAATGGCACAAAGATATAAATACAAGGAAGAGTTCTGTAAGTTCTGTAAATGCTAAAGTGGTTGATGAGGGCAAGAAGCTATCAATTATCGCTGGCTCAAAAGAAAATATATTTCTATATTTTAACAATCAGGGTAACACAGCACCCATGCAACTTTTAATCCCCAATATATACAATGAGACGACAAAAGAGAGGACAAGCTTCAGTTTCAAATTTGAAGTACAGAAAAAGTAGCAGGCAGGATTCAGGATTCAGGATTCAAGATTCAAGATTCGGAAGTTTTTCCTGTCAGTTAAATACTTCCTTTTATACCTTGAGCCTTGCCATCTTTGTCTTTTGCTTTGCGTCCTGCAGTCAGCACAGGCTGGTTCCTGTAGTAAAAGTTCCTTCTGTACCCAGCACGATTGGCGTAAATCACGTAGCCACTATAAAGGGTGACTTCTTCCAGCCCGGTGGCATCACGATTGATACCGAAGGAAAGTTATATCTTGCCGATTCGGGGAAAAACGTGATCTACGTCCTGAACAAAGACGGTAGCCTGATGGAATCCATAGGACGATTTGGATGGCAAGAGGGAGAATTTGACCGCCCAACTGACGTTGCGTTAGATACACGGCTTAGGCTGTATATAGCAGACAGTGGGAACAGCAGAATACAAAAGTACGGTCTTATTGATAGGAGTTTCAGCGTTATAATTGGTGACAGGGGCGATGAGTCCCAAAGCTCATTATCACTCCAGGAACCACAAAGAGTTGCGACTGATGCAAGGGGTTATATCTTCATAGTTTATACGTGGAACAACCTCATATTGAAGACTGACCCATTAGGCAGGATTCAGATGAAACTCGGTGGCGCAGCAATGTTCAATATGCCGCAGGGCGTGATGATAGATAGTTCAAACAATATTTACGTCTGTGACACCGGTAACCATAGAATATGCAAATTCGATTTCAGCGGAAATCAGATAGCTACTTGGGGGCAGGAAGGCTCCGGCAAAGGGCAATTCCGTAATCCAGCAAGTGCATCTCAAGACAAAAATGAAAACGTATACGTGGTAGACCAGGGAAATCACAGAATACAAATCTTCAAACCAGACGGAACTTATTTGACAGAATTCGGTCAGCAGGAGTTAAAAAAGCCGTTCGATATTGCAATTGATAATGACGATCACGCCTACGTTACCGACTTATCATCCGACGGTATTGAAGTTTTTAAGATAATAAAATGAATGAAGGTGCTGGAAAATGTAAAAATAAAATAACAATGTGCATTATTCTTTTTATTTGTATACTTTCCATAATTCCCGCTTATGCCGAAACCAAAAGTATATCACTATCCGAGAAAACCGAAGAAATCAGCGGTAAAGACTTCCTCAACCCTTATCAACTCATCTATCAGCCTATTATTCCATCCACTGAAAAAATCTATCTGGATAACGTATTACTTTCAAGTGGCACCGATTACTCCATAGATTACAAGCTTGGTCAGATGACACTAAAAAAAGAAATCAAGCCAGAATCAATTATCAGGATCGAATACCATATTATCCCCATTTCCATACAAAGAGTATACCAGAGAAAGCTTTTTGAGCCGCAAGAGAAAATAATGCCTGAAAAAGAAGCAGTCATCAGCGAGATCGAAAAGAAACCCAAAGTGACTGGACCCAGAACGCTAGAGGCAATCCCATCCGATCTCACCTTTACAGGAACTAAATCACTATCCCTGTCAATGGAAAGCCTCAAAGGACTCTCAATAAACCAGCCCACGAGATTGAGCGTTAACGGCAAAGTAGCAAACAGCATTAACATAACTGCATTGCTCTCAGACGAAGACCTCCCTCTCCAGCCCGAAGGAACCACCGAAGACCTTGAGGATTTAGACAAGATTCTCATAAAAATAGAGGGCAAGCATCTGTCTGCAACTCTGGGTGATTACGAGACTTCCTTTGGCGATACAGAATTCGTATTGTCGCCAAAAATGCTTGAAGGTGCGCAGGCACAGGGCGATTTTGACATCGGAGGATTTACCCTAATCGGTGCTGTGTCAAAAGGCCAGTCGTCAAGCATCACACTTCAGGGGATAGAGGGACAGAGCGAGTACCGTATAAGTGTTGATGGAAAGTACATAATAATGGTCGCTGGAAGTGAGCAGATATGGCTCAACGGCGAAAAAATGCGCAGAGAGAAAGATTACGTCATCAGGGATTACGGCGACCCCATCATGGAGTTCACAAACATACACCTGATCACTGGCAAGGACGTTATCGTCGTTGACTTTGAATACGTTGACGAAGAGCGAAATTACGGACAGAAGCTTTACGGAGCGAGAGGGAAGATAAAATCTAGCAGTAATAAGGAAAGCTATGGCAGTAAATTCAATTTTCTGGGAATGGTATCCGCTCTGGGCGTCTCTTACGCAACGGAATCTGACGACAAAAATAACCCGATAATCCCATTGAATAACGAAGAGATCGCCAGCCTGAAAAATAACGAGCTGGACCCGGATGGCGATGGTATTCCCCTGTCAGCACCTGTGAGTAGTTCTGTACTTGGCTTCGATGGAAGGCTGAACCTGACCGAAAACACCTTTTTATCTGGCGAAATGGCTTTGAACAAGCGTGATCTCAACACCTTTTCGACCTTTGATAAGCCAGAAGAAGGAAAAGCATGGAAATTAAACGGCTCATCAAACAGTGATAAATTCCGTCTCAATTTCGACCTCAGAGGATTAGACCCCTATTTTGTTCCCATCGGCGCAACAGTTTACAGCAGAAGCAGAACCACGTATCAAAAGAGCTACGACGAGATCGGCTTCGGAGGTGATCAGCTTACACAGACAGTATCACCAAAAGAGGTAAACTATAACGCAGACCTCTGGTTTGAACCCATAGATCGAATCGAGCTAAAAGGAAGCATGGGAAGGTCATCCAGTGAGTATAAACAGCCAGAGCCTTATAAAAGTGTAATTGATCACTGGAGTAGAGGTTTAAGGATAGCACTGCCCAAACTGCCGCAAATAGACACACGCTATCAGGAAGCCACCACAAGATCAGGTCAAAGCGACGTTCGGAAAACGAGAGAATCACTTGAACTAAATCACAAATTTCTAAAAAATCTAAATATCAAGCTGAAAAGCGAAGAAATCCAATCACTAAATCTAAGTCAGGATAAATCATCCATCACAGAATCAGAAGACACTGGTACCAGTGACACAGACACCAAAAGACAGGAACAAAAACTCACAATGGAACTGCCGTCGTTCAGTAAGGTATTATTATCAGGAGACTTTTCCCTCGAAAAGGAGTATTCCAGAAACAAATTTACAAATTCAACACCAGCAAGCCTAAGCGACCCGATTCAATGGGCAAAGGCGTCATCAGCCCGAACAGCCGCATTAAATCTATCAGCGAAACCTGCCTCATGGTTCGATCTCATCGGCTATTTCGGTCACAGAAATCTCATCAAAGAAAGCAATCTGGATGCAAATAATCCCCCTTCAAACATGACGACAAACGTTGCCGACTTCAAACTAAGCCTCAAACAGATAAGGATCAACTACCAGATTGACAAAAAGCTATCCACAGAAAAAGAAGAGCAATACGTAAACTATTTAGTAAGCTTAGTTGATGGAGAAGAGAAAATAAGATACCTCAAACCCGGCGAAGGCAGTTACGTTAAAATAGACGATTATACCTACCGGGAAGACATGGAAAAAGGCGATTACATTCGGCTTTTAAGGACAGTCAGCGACAAACCGGTCGCATCACTTGCCTTCCAGACAGTATTTAGCCTGAGACCGAGAGCATCATTCTATCGGCAAAAAAAAGAAAAAACGTCAATAAAAGATCAGATTATAGGTTCACTTTCTATGTTTGAGATAGGCACAAGGATCAACGAGGAGCAAGACAACATTTCCAGAGGGTTTTACGTACTAAAAGATTTACAGACAGACAAAACAATATACGGACTCAAAAAATACTGGTACAGGACTCAAATCTCACCTGTCAAACGGCTTTCACTAACGTTGGATTGGGAGACAAGCAATACGCTCAACAGGCGTATAAACAGCCGTTCAAAAGAGACAGAATCAGACAGATGGAAGGTAAAGCTCGAAAGCCCATTAACGAATACAATCTCGTGCGGAGGTGAATTCGGCAAAGACGATATGATAGAAAAAATCTCCTCACTACCATCAATAAGTGGAGATTCTGCGCCCAAAATCTCAGTTATCTCCGACATTTCCGAACGCCAGAAGCTCCGTTCCATTTTCCTGAATTTCAATCCGACAGGCACAATATCGAGGATAGAGATAAAGGGTTCTTACGAAACCGAAAAAGACGATGATGCCCTCAGCGGCGAAGCCCCGGTACTTACCAGAACAATATCACTTGGCTCTGAGGCGGGTATCAGTTTCATGGGTAAAGGTACAACTACCGTGAGCTATGAAATCGCAAGAGGAACGAGCAGTGGCGAGTTACCATTTGCCAGATACGACTTCCACGATGGCATAAGCCATAAAATCAGGCTAGAGGCAAGTTACAGGCTGAAATGGTTCACCGATCTAACATTACGGGCGATATACCGTGCCGAGTTAGCCGAACACACAAAGCCCGATCATCGTTTCGAAATGGAAGCGACAGCGGATTTTTGATTGATACTTCTAACTTATTTTATTTATTTCTTTAAGAATGCCACTTTTTAGCTTTCCAGAATCTATATATCCCGATTCAACAGCTTCCTTTATCATCTGAGTAATTCTCTGTTTTGGAATTCTTTCCAGTTCTGCATTTTCTTCTATAATCATTGTTGCTAAATTTACAAGTTTTTGTGCTGAAAGTTGAATAAAGTTATAATGCCATGAAATATTAGCTTCTCTATCAGGAGTTTCCGCATCAGATTTTTCCGTTTGGATATTACACTTCGAAATTATTGATTGTTTAAAAAGGGCATAATCCAAATTATCAATATCATTTCGATTAGCGGCAAAAGCAGTTAGGACACGATCTAGGTTTGATTTATTATCTTCAACAACCCAAACGGAAAGTTTGTTTTTTTCTGTTCGCAGATCTATTAATGTATCTGCCGGTATTTCACCTTTTTGTAGCCATTTTTCCTCTTGTATATACCATCTGGAGTGGCGTATTATCCTCACAAAAAAAGGCACTAAAGCTCTCCTTCTAATTGTTCTAATACTTGCCCCATGTTCCTACGCAAGAGTTTGATATTTTCCTTTTGTATGGCTTCTTTGATAGAATCTATAGCCCTAAAATCGTTTAAGAAAGACAATCCCAGTATAGCACCATCTCGAACTTTTGCTGATGAACATTTTAAACTCTGCTCAAGTAGATGTAAACGATTTTCGTAAGTAGCATTGTGTTCTATTTTCCCAATCCAACGTAAAGCTTCAGATGCTACCTCTGGGCTTACCTTTTCGCTGAGAATAAGATCAGATATTGCATCTATGGCAAGATCATCATATTTTTCGATTGTGGAAATCAGACCTTTTGAGAACCGGCTTTCCATACCATCTTCAAAGAATTCTTCTCTGCCTGCTATAAACAATGACTTAATTTCATCCATGACCTTTTGTGAATTGATATATGTTGTAGTTGCACTATCAAATATAGCTTCCACAAGGGGTTTATTTTCAAGGACTTTTCTCATGGTCAAATCTCCATGACAGAATATGGCTTCCATCTGTAAACAACAGATAAGAGAACCTAGTTATTTCTTATAGTGAATGATGTTTCAAACAGATTATACCATATAGAACGCAAAATGCAAGTAAAAAGTTTATTTTTCCGACTTCGCATAAGTACAAATTGAGTTGATATATAAAAATTGTGAATTTAACGAGATTGAGAATATTATAGAAAACGCTTTCATCTTTGTTTATGAGAGTGTATACTTAATGAGAATATTATTAACCACAGATTTTCACAGGTTCCTTTCCGTGTTAATCCGTATTTCATCAGTGGCTAAATTCCTGATTGGAGTCTCGAGGCTCCGCCTTGAGAAGTATTACTTTGATTATGAACCATGCCTAAAATTTTCGGGAGGTATCAAAATATGATGACCATTTTTAGTATACTATTTACTATGACTAATGTAATATCCATATCCGGAGGTGAAACTATGGAAGGAAATTTTGATTGGCAGCAAGAATCACCAGAATCATACGGAATGTCCACAACCAGACTAAACGCATTGCGTGATATATTAGCCGACAGAGGAACAAAGACCTTCCTCGTCATTCGCAATGACAAAATCATATACGAATGGTATTCTTCGGACTACGGTCCTGCAACACTTCATTACACAGCATCCCTCGCCAAAGCATTAGTAGGCGGTACGTCGCTCATGATAGCATTAAATGATGGGCTTATCGCAGTAGACGATCCAGCATGGAAATACGTGCCATCGTGGAAAGATCATCCAGAAAAGTCAAAGATCACCATACGCCATCTGGCAACGCACTCATCAGACATCGAGGATGCAGAAGAAGATGGCTTGTCTCATGATCAACTGACAGGTTGGAAAGGCGCCTTCTGGAAGCAAGACCCGGACCCCTTCTCCATAGCAAAAGATCAGGCTCCCATAATCTTTACACCGGGAACAAAATACGCATACAGCAATCCGGGAATGGCAATGCTTGCCTATGCAGTGACAGCCAGTATAAAATCAGACATAAGATCACTGCTGAAAGAGCGGATTATGAAGCCGATTGGAGTGCCAGACGATGAATGGTCTATCAGTTACGGCAGGACGTACGAACTGGACGGACTGAAGCTTTGCGCAATCTGGGGCGGTGGCAGTTATACAGCCCGTGCAGTTGCCCGTGTCGGAAGATTTATGTTGCGGAAAGGCAACTGGGAAGGCAAGCAGTTAGTCGCACCCGAATGGATAGAAAAAGTCATCTCGTATGCAGGTACACCAATACCCGACAGATCATCAGGAAACCCCGCACCTGCATCAGGCTTAGGATGGTGGACGAACTTTGATGGTGTCTGGAAGTCCGTACCACAAGACGCATTCGCCGGTGCCGGCGCAGGCAATCAAATCCTACTGGTAATACCAAGCCTTGACATGATCGTAGTAAGAAATGGCTCAACGCTGGGAAATACGTCCAGAGGTGAAGGATTCTGGGGAGGATTAGAAAAATACCTTTTCAACCCGCTGATGGAGGCATTAAATGAAACGCCGACTGGAATCAGCCCTTGTCCCGCAAGTCCAGTGATCACAGGTGTAACGTGGTCAGATAGTATAATACGAAAGGCAACTGGAAAAAATAGAGATGGAAGCGACAATTTCCCATTAACTTGGGCAGATGACGACAATCTCTATACTGCCTATGGTGATGGATATGGTTTCGACCCTATTGTTCCAAGCAAGCTAGGACTTGGTTTCGCCAGGGTCATGGGCGATCCACCAGACATCAGTGGTGAAAACATTCGTTCTGATGCAGAGAATACAGGCATGGGTCGTTCTGGAAAAAAAGCAAGCGGATTGCTCATGATAGACGGTGTTCTATGTATGTTAGCGAGAAACGCAGACAACGACGGCAAATACTGTCAGCTTGCAATGTCTTATGATCACGCACAGACGTGGAAGTGGTGCGAATGGAGATTTGAAGAATTCGGCTACCTCACGTTCATAAACTTCGGTAAGAATTACACGGGCGTACCCGAAAAGCACGGCAACTACGTTTACATGGTATCTCACGACAACCCGGGTGCTTATGAATCCGCAGGCCATTTCGTCCTGCTTCGTGTGCCCAAAGATAAGATAACTGATCGTGAAAGCTACGAGTTCTTCAAAGGTCTAGACTCACAAAATGAGCCAATATGGACGAAAGATATAGCACAACGAGGTGTCATATTTAAAAACCCCGGCAATTGCCTTCGTTCAGGAATAAGCTACAACGCAGGTTTAAAGCGTTTCCTGTGGTGGTCGCAGATACCCAAAGACGGTGAGGATACACGCTTCAAAGGCGGGTTCGGCATCTACGACGCACCAGAACCCTGGGGTCCATGGACGACTGTATATTACACCACAAACTGGGATGTAGGACCCGGCGAAACAGCCTCCTTCCCAACCAAATGGATGAGTCCTGATGGAAAAGTGTGTCATCTCGTCTTTTCAGGAAACGACAACTTCTCCGTCCGAAAGGTGACTTTCAAAACAGAGGAAAGATAAACTATTCTTTTTCATTGAGCTATTGCCTATTATGTGGTAAAATTCCTAAGACAAAGCAAGGGTCACATAATTCATACTTTTCCCTTGTAATAAGGAGGAGAGGAAATGCGCAGCATATATATTGATAACATACGTGGATTTACAGATACCTATATACCAATTAAAGACGTTAATTTCCTCGTCGGTGAAAACAGCACTGGCAAAACTACTGTTTTAGAGATAATAAAATTGTTATCAGACCCTATATTCTGGTTTTCTCAAAACTTTGGTGATGTTAAGGACTTACGATTCAGCAGTTATCAAAGCATTGTCAACATGAACTCCCAGGACAAAAGATATTTCAGGATTGGAATGATTGAGCATCGAAACGAAGGGAATGAAAATTCAGCTTTTCTGCTTACGTTTTCTAACCAAAACGAAATGCCCGTTATATCCGAATATTATTATTTAACTGGAGAATATAAGATAGAAGTTATTCTTCATGAAAAAGAAATTATGTATAAAGCCAGTTCTGTTGGTGAAATTAGCAATGCTAACATTAATCAAATATTCAAAGACTGGACTAAACATGGTATAAGAAATGGTAAGGAATATGAAAAAACTATTGTTCCACTAGAACATAATCGGTTACCACTTCCTTATATGATCTATCTGATTGACCCTATTGCAAAAGATGTGAAATCCAGTCATGAAGATAGATTAGATTGGTTTTTATCTAAGGATTTTCCATGTTTCTTTGCTAAAATAGAATTAATCTGGTTTGCCCCCATAAGAAGCAAATCAAAGCGTACGTATGATAAGTATAACACCAGTTTCAGTCCAGAAGGAGATCATATACCTTATCTTTTAAAGCAGATACTAAGCAATAAGTATTTGTCTCCTAGATTTCTGGAATTGTTGAATATCTTTGGCAAAGATAGTGGATTATTCGATTCTATTGGAATAAAGGAATTTGGTAAAGACCCTGATTCACCTTTTGAAGTTGACGTGGTTATAAATGACAATCCCATTGCAATTAGCGAAGTAGGCTATGGTGTGCCGCAGGCTTTGCCAATAATTATTGAACTTTTAGCAAGACAAAAAGGTACATGGTACGCAATACAACAGCCAGAGATACACCTGCATCCAAGAGCGCAAGCGGCATTGGGCGATCTATTTTATCTCATGGCTGTTGAAGAAAGAAAACGATTTTTCATCGAAACACACAGCGATTACATAATTGACCGATTCAGAATGTGTTACCAAAAATACGATCAAAAAGACTTAGATTCTCAAGTTTTATTCTTTGAGAAAACTCCAACTGGCAATAAAGTATATCCCATTGAGATTGAAAAAACTGGACAGTATTCTGATGATCAACCGTCAACGTTCAGGGAATTCTTCATCAAAGAAGAAATGGCTTTATTGGGAGTTTAATATGTGTGTTATAATAGATATGAATACATTATCTTGTGTATTTAATCCAGAAAATAAAGAGCATAATGAATTCAAATCTGTATTAGATTGGATAGAAAAAGGCAAAGGAAGAATTGTATATGGCGGAAGCAAATATCTAACCGAACTGGCAAAAATGACACACTACCGAAGAATTTTGATTGATTACGGAAGGAAAAGGAAAACCATTAAGTTAGATGATTATAAAGTTGATCAAAAACAACAAGAAATAGAAGGAATTATTAAACATCCAGATTTCAATGATTCGCATATCGTAGCAATCATAATTGTTTCAGGATGCCGATTATTATGTTCTAAGGACTCAAGTTCTTATCCTTTTATACGAGATAAAACGTTATACCCATCTAAATTCGGAAAGGTTAGCATATATAAAGGGACCGCTGATAAAGATATGCTTTTAAGTTGGAGTGTAAATAAATTGTGTAAACGGTGTAAAGAGGAAAATAGATAGATTTGTTGCATATTAGTTTTTTAGGGAGGACATTTAACATCGAAAGAAAATTTTATAAATACATCCTCGCTGTTTTATCTGGTGTTTTACTTGTTTTAGGATTTCCTGAGTTTAACCTCTGGTCGCTCTCATGGTTCGCATTGGTTCCGCTTCTGGTAGCGATCCACAAAGCTACGTGGAAAGAATCACTCTGGTTAGGATTCGTCGCAGGATGCGTATACTTCTTCGGGATCATGAACTGGCTTATGATTCTTGTTCCCTTCTCCACAATATTCTGGGTAACGCTGGGCTACGTTGTATTATCGTCATACCTAGCCTGCTACGTTTTCCTTTTTACCGTATCCGTAAACCTCGTGACAGGTTACTGGAGACGCCATTATCCAGAAGAATCAAGCACTCAAAAACTGGCATATATTCTCCTCGTCGCAATAGCGTGGACAGGCTCAGAGGTACTTCGTGGCTACGTCATATCAGGACTGCCCTGGGCGAATCTTGGGTACACGCAGTGGCATATATTCCCCGTCATCCAGATCGCTTCCTTTGCTGGTGCGTATGCAGTAACGTTCCTGATAGCCTTAATCAACGGATCCATCGCTGTATTTGTGATTGATTTACGTGGATGGAAGACGTCACTAAAATCCGCCATCATCCCTTATGCTATTCTTATAGCGTGCTTAATATACGGCTGGGTTTCTATGAGCAGTACCACTGACGTAAAAAAAATAAAAATAGGAATGGTGCCCGGCAACATAAAGCAGAAAGACAAGATGGATTCATGGGGTGACAAAGCTGGATGGATATTTGACAAATACGTTCAAGCGACTCAACTCGCCGCAGATGAAAAGCCTGACCTTTTAGTTTGGCCCGAAACGGCTGTCCCGCAATTCATATTTCCCAAAAGTGCCGAACTTGACCGATTAACGTTCCTTTTATCAAGATGGAACACCTATATGCTTATGGGTGCAATATCCTACGAAAATGATTATCCAGACTGGAAAATTTACAACTCAGCATTCATGCTTAATCCGAAAGGTGAAGTAATTGACAAGTACGATAAAATTCACCTAGTTCCTGTTAGTGAGTCTTTCCCATTTAAACGTTACTTGCCAAAAAAATGGCAAGCTTACGTCACAGGCACATCCGATTTTGACAGTGGAAGCAGGTATACAGTATTTAACTCGCCGTTAGCCAATATTGGTGTTCCAATATGCTTTGAATCAGTATTTCCCCAAATTTCACGAAAGTTTATTCGGGACGGAGCTAACGTCATCGGCATAATTACCAATGACTCGTGGTTTATCGGCACTTTCGCCGCTCAACAGCATTTTTCAATGGCGCCGTTTAGGGCTGTGGAGAATCGAGTCTCCGTTTTTCGTTGTGCTAATTACGGAGTATCGTGTATAATTGATCCGTATGGGCGGGTAACCAAAAAACTCGAACCAGAAAATGGAGAAGATTATCTAGTGGGCGATGTAGGCATATATCCCGCCGGGACGTTTTACACAAAACACGGCGACTATTTTCCATGGACGTGCCTTGCTGTGTTGTTATTCTTCATCTTCCAGCAGTGGTGGTATAATTACGTTAAATTTGTGTCTCAACAAGGAGGTTCAAATGTTAGAAGAGATCAGCTCCAAAATACAGGAAGTAAAAAACAGGGTCCTGGGGGCAGGAGGGCTTCTTTGACGCCCAAAACAAAGAAAAAGAAATAGAAAAACTCGAAAAAATGATGTCTGACCCCGATTTCTGGAGTAATCCGCAGCAAGCTCAAGAAATATCACAAAAACTTGCACGAAACAAAGATGATGTAGGGCTTTTCAATAGGCTGAACTCAAGCGTAGAGGATGTAGAGACGTTATTGGAACTAGCCGAATCAGAAGAGGATGAGTCATTAGAGGAAGAAATAAAAAGCGAGATTTCAGGCATTGAAAAAGAGCTTGATCAACTGGAATTCAAGCTAATGCTAAACGGTATTCATGATCGCAACGGCGCCATAATCGAAATCCATCCCGGCGCAGGAGGCACCGAATCACAGGACTGGGCTGAAATGTTGTTGCGGATGTATCTGCGATGGTGCGAGAAAAAAGGGTTCAGCACGCAAATAATTGACTCACTTCAGGGTGATGAGGCAGGCATAAAGAGCGTCACCGTGATGGTGACAGGTGAGTATGCTTATGGATACCTTCGTGCAGAGATAGGCGTCCATCGCCTCGTTAGGCTCTCTCCGTTTGATGCTAACCATAGAAGGCACACGTCATTTGCCTCATTATTTGCCTTTCCTGATATTGATGATGACGTAGTTGTAGAGATAAACGAAGCAGATTTAAGGATTGATACGTTCCGATCAGGTGGACCCGGCGGTCAGCACGTAAATACAACTGATTCTGCTGTAAGGATAACACATCTCCCCACAAGTATCGTTGCACAATGCCAAAACGAACGTTCACAGCACAAAAATAAAGAAATGGCTATGAAGGTTCTTCGTGCCAGACTTTATGAGTATGAATTGGGAAAGAAAAATGAGGAACTAGCAAAGATTCGTGGTGTAAAGCGTGACATAGCCTTTGGCAGTCAGATCAGGTCTTACGTATTCCACCCATACAGGATGGTCAAGGATTTACGAACCGACGTTGAAGTAGGCGACGTAGATCGTGTGATGAATGGTGATCTTGATGGTTTTATCGAAGCGTACCTCAAATCAAAGCAATCCAGACAGTAGATGAAGATCAAAAGACAAGACTATAACCTTCAAGCCCACAAGATAATATGAAAGCCTATGATACGTAAGGCAAAAGCAAATCCCTCAGCCTGCGGGTAGCCCTGAAAAGATGCGCCTTCACCGTTCCCAGTGAGCAATTCAGCGTCTTTGCTATGTCTTTTAGAGGCAAGCCATCGTAATGGCGCAGCATAAAAACCTTTTGCTGTCTTTTCGGAAGCCGATTCACCGCTCTGGAGATTATCTTCTGCAATTCACCTGTTTCCATAAGTTTATCTGAGCTTCTGTTATCGCTTGAATAATAGTTACTCAGGTAAGAAACATCATCAAGCGTCTCTTCGCTAACTTGCTGTCGAACGTAATCTGTGCAGGTGTTTACCGTGATCCTCCTCAACCAGAGGACGAACGCAGAACTGTTCCTCAGCTTATCCAGCGATCTATAGACCTTTATAAACACTTCCTGAGAAATATCGTAGGCATCTTCATAGTTTCCAATGAAGCCATAAGCTATATTATAGACCTGCTTTTGATATTTATTCATTATCTCGTCAAAGGCTTCAGACTCGCCTCTCTTAAATCTCTCTACCAGAATAGCTTGTTCCTTATACGATGCGTTTCCTAAACTGACTACTCCCATATTTCATCCCTTTTCCTTTCTTAACTGAAAACTGACAACCGAAAACTGTACTATATAAGTATTTTGCAAGAACTTTGCCAGTCTCTCAACGGATTACAGATTAAAGACTGAAACTCAGTCCTCAATCTTTCAATATTCCAATCTTTAATCTTCCAATTATTATGATGTTGCAGTAAAGCCACACAATAGTTGCATAAATGATACATAAGTGATGCAGAATATAATATTGTAGGAGCGACCTGCTAGGTCGTACTAAATAAATGAAATTATTGCGGTTATCTTACAGGTTTGTTATAATCTAAATTGAGCTTTTAATGTGAAATGATCCTTAAAGTCTCCCTTTTCGTAGGGGGCATATTGAATATGCCCTCTGGAGATTTAGAGGGATTTTTTAATTATCGTTTTGTGAAAGCCTATTCTGATTAGCTTTAAACAATTTCACATCAGAGGTATTGAAAGAATTTTTAAGATTTTGATTTTACGAGCTTTAAATCTGGAGGTAGTATAAATGGAATTATTAGCCGTTCTTGCATTATGTAAAATGTGTATTGGCGCATTCCCCGAAGGGATCAACTACGACGAATCAAAAGTGCCTGCTTACGCTTTACCCGATCCTTTAACACTCAAAGATGGCACAAAAGTAACTGATGCAAAGACATGGAAAGAAAAACGTAGCCCAGAGCTTATGAAGCTTTTTGAAGAATATATGTATGGCAAATCTCCCGGAAGATTGGAAAGCACTACCTTTGAGGTTACTTCTGTTGATTATGATAGCCTTGGTGGCAAAGCGATACGAAAAGAAGTATCCGTCTATTTCACAGGCAAGAAGGATGGTCCAAAGATGGACATCCTGATTTATCTTCCAAAAGATGCAAAGAAACCTTTTCCAGTCTTTCTTGGACTCAACTTTAACGGCAATCACTCTGTCCATTCAGACCCTGGTATCAAGTTGTCAAAGCAGTGGATGCGTGATAACGCAAGCGTGGGAATTGAGAACAATCAAGCGACCGAAAAGTCACGGGGTGCTAGTGCCAGCAGTTGGCAAGTTGAGCTTATCATCTCTCGTGGATATGGGCTTGCCACAATCTATTATGGCGATTTAGACCCCGATTTTGATGACGGATTCCAGAATGGCATACAGCCGCTATTTTACAAAGCAGGACAAACAAAGCCGGCGCCTGACGAATGGGGAGCTATCGGAGCGTGGGCTTGGGGACTAAGCCGTGCTATGGATTACTTCGAGACCGATGCTGACATTGATAACAAGCGTGTTGCAGTTATGGGACACTCACGTCTTGGCAAAACTTCGCTGTGGGCGGGTGCGCAGGACGAGAGATTTGCAGTTGTCATATCAGTAAACTCCGGCTGTGGCGGTGCCGCACTTTCACGAAGATGGTTCGGCGAGACCGTCAGGCAGATCAACAAGAGTTTTCCGCACTGGTTCTGCGACAACTTTGAGAAGTTCAACGAAACCGTATATGATCTACCATTTGATCAGCATGAATTAATAGCACTTATTGCCCCACGTCCTGTTTACGTCGCCAGTGCTGAAGAAGATACATGGGCAGACCCTCTTGGCGAGTTCCTATCAGCAAAAAATGCCGATCCAGTATATCGCCTGCTTGGAACCGATGGCATAGCTGTGTATGATATGCCCGGAATTGAACAGCCGATTATGAGTACCATAGGCTACCACATAAGGCGGGGAGTACATGCTGTAACAGAGTACGACTGGGAGCAATTCATGAACTTCGCAGATTTGCACATGCGGTAAAGCTGTGGAGTGCTGGACTTGCTTATGAAATTAAATAATTAATCTGGTAATAAGTTCATTGATCAATTACCTGCTACTTAATCACGGGGAATCGTCTAAAACTCCCCGCTTGAGAGGGGAAATACGGATGCGAAGCAGATGTGAGGGGTGTGTAAATCTCCCACAATTGTATTACCCGATTAATTATTCAATGTCCATCAGCAAGTGCGCTCACTCCATATAAAAAGGAGATCAACCCATGATCTGGTACGTAGTCACCGATAGCGAAGAAAACAGGAGATCATCAGCTTTTTACAACCACAAACTCGTTCTTGAAAAAATATCAGGAGATTGCTGTCTCATCCTGCACTATAAACAAGTCAACAAGGAATTATTCTCAGAGCATCATCCCTGGGCGATCTGTCACAGCGGTGGAAGCGCAATGTATGACGACTATGACGTATTACAAACCGAAGAATACTGCTCGTGTATCTCCAAATGGGACGTTCCGCAGATAGGCTTCTGTGGAGGGCATCAGATCATATCAGCGCAGTTCGGAAGCAAAATCGGTCCCTTGCGCCAATTAAAAGATAACGAACCCGACCTCAACCAGTGGTACTGCCCGGGTCAACTCAAAGAATGGGGCATTTATCCGGTGCATATCGTCAAGCGTGACCCGATATTTGAAGGGCTTGGAGACACAATCAAAGTTCAGGAGTATCATAGCTGGGAAGTAAAGGAACTGGGAAGCGAGCTTCTTCTCCTTGCGAGTTCAGAGAACTGTAAGGTTCAGGCGTTCGTCCATTCAAAGAAGCCCATTTACGGGACGCAGTTCCATCCCGAACAATCAAGCGACAATTATCCTGATGGCTTCAAGGTATTAGAAAACTTCTTCAACCTTGCACGCAATTATAAAGCATAATTGCTCAATTTATCATAGTGTGTAGCGAGGATGTTAAACACAAAGACACGAAGATAAAAGGATTAAAGATTGAAGATTTAGAAATTTTTATACGGTATATTGTATTTAATCTTGAATCCTTCTTGTCCTTTGTGCCTTAGGAATTAAGAAGCGAGATTTCTTGTTAAATAAAATAATCGTTAAAAAATACACCAAATAAACTCCGACAGGAGTGGCATATTTATAAAAAAACGTGACAAATAAAAGCACAAGCTCCGATGGAGCGACATATAAATATCCATTATAAAATGGTTAATCCTTATTACAGATCAATGATTACTGATTATTGATCGCCCGTAACTCAGGAGTTAAATAATGTCTGAAACAAAAATTGAAGAAGTCGTCGAATTTGCAGAGAACCCGGAGCCTCGTTGCCCTTGTATTCTTCTATTGGATACGTCCGGGTCAATGCAGGGCCCGCCTATCAATGCGTTAAATGATGGGCTTGTGACGTTCAAAAACGACCTGATCAAAGACCCGCTTGCCTCACGCAGAGTAGAGGTTGCAGTAGTCACTTTTGATAACATAGTCAATATCGCTCAGGATTTTATAACCGCAGATAAATTTGAGCCTCCGCTATTGACTGCGCAAGGGCAGACCTTTATGGGAACAGCAATCAACAGTGCGCTGGACATGATTCAGGCGCGCAAGGCTCACTATCGTGCTAACGGAATCGCTTACTACCGTCCATGGATATTCATGATCACCGATGGTGAACCGCAGGGCGAATCCGCTGACGTTATAGAGCAGGCGACCCGGCGTATTAATGATGATGAAGCAAACAAACGAGTTGCCTTCTTCGCAGTTGGTGTCGAAAATGCCAATATGGAGCGCCTGCAAACCGTATCTGTACGTGCGCCAGTGAAACTCATTGGACTAAACTTCACAGATATGTTTATATGGCTTTCACGAAGCACACAGGCTGTCTCACATTCAAAAATAGACGATCAGGTAGCACTTCCCCCACCCGGATGGGCGACTGTTTAAGGATGAAAGATGAAAAAGGATTGAAGATTACAGATTACTTTTGGATTCTGTGTTTAGAGAAATGCTTTTATGTCTTGGCACGTTTCTTGCGAATACTTGCTAATATCAAACACGATGAATCCTATTGTATTATAACTTGATTTCTTATTGTAAAAACAAGGATTTATAAGATTACAATACTATAAATTTAAATATATCTGATTACTAGTTATTCGTCAAAAAAACTTTTATGGTGTACCATTTTTTTACGCTTTTTTACTTAACATGTGTTAAGTATGTATGTAAATGCCCATAAATAAAGCATCTGTACGGGTATGTTTAATGTTCTAATAATATACATATTCTCATTATGGAACGCCTTGTTATACTTTGTTCTTGATGCAGAGCATCTTAAGTTTGACTGATCATCAGAGCTTGCTATTGGCTATATGTCAAAATTCATTATAATTTTATAATTGTTGTTAGAACTTTAAAAAATATGATACTATAGTTGAGCTTCGGCAGAAATCATAGGAATGCAGTAAATACGCTGATTTGTGTTTTCCATTTCGAGAATTCATCTACACAGTGTCTAAAAAGACAGAACTGAAATTGGTAATTGCAGACTCATGGAAAAGGCTTGTAAATACTAGAGAAACAAGCTGAAAACACGATGGACAGTAATCTGGATTTCTGGTAAAATAAAGAACTAAAATTGGGTAATAGCCAAGAAACCAGTTAAATTAAGGCTTTGAAAACTCTGTTTTGGGGCATAAACTTTTCAGCAAACTACTTTTGAGGCGATAGGGGTCATTTCTGCTTAACGCTGTAATAACGGCATTTTGCAGTCGATGACAATGTACTCGATGCCAGTTTACCTGCGTTTTCTATGCTGTTACTCGCTATGAGTTCAAAGGAAGTTTTGTAAAATATCAGTGTTTTGAGTTTACGAGGTAGGCAACGAAAGCTGCCAGTTTTAATTGTTGCCGTTGGTGTGGTGTTATCAAAAACAAAACGATAACTATTTTAATGGAGAGAGGGAAAGTATAATGACATTAAAAAGTTTTTTTTTGAGCGAGCTAAGTCGCTTAACAAGTGTACCTGTTAAGGACTTAGATGAAGAGAGACTACGTCAGCTCAGACAGGAAACCCCGAGCAAACCTGTTATAAGAGACCAACGAGAACACATTGGGGGGTATTATAATTCTTCAGGATTGAGAAAACTTGTCACTCTTGAGGAGATAGAGAAGCGTCGGGAGAAAGTGCAAAAATGGTTAGCATCTCACTGATTCCCACCAATATCACCAATAGAAGGCAGGAAATTTTTGAATAACCTTTCCGCCTTCTTTTTTTACCTTCGCGGGAGACATTATGCAAATGACAGAAGAGGGGAATGATAAGTTCGAGGGAAAGTTCGAGGGAATAGAAAAAAGTATATTAGCCCAGATGATAGAACTACTTAGGGAACGATATACAGCAGCTAGTTACGCATTAACATACCTAGAGGCTAGATCGCTGGAGTATGATTTAGTTGGCTTAGCAAATCAAAGAGATGTATTAAGCCACTTTGCTACCATATGCGACGCTTCAAAAAGCCTAAAAAAGCGAGAAGAAAGTTTAGCGTCAGCTGAAGAACATCTGCGCCGGGCTATTGTCGAACCCTATCAGACAGTTTTAGAAGAAAGACTTGCTCGTTTTATAGATGTATATAAAGATTATGAGAAAAATATATTTAAGAAGGAAAAATTGGTAAAGTTAGATAAAGTAACAGATCACGACCATATTAGACAGGAGATCGAAACTATAAAAAAACTTGATCAAGAGGCACGTGACAAAAAGAATTGTAATATCTGGAACGCAGAATGGGAAGATGCGGTTGAATGCTTTAAACGAGCATATGACAAAGTTGTAGCACTAGATGATTTATTATTTTCCTACAGAAAGCAGTATTACAGTGTGATGGTAACGCGAAGATTACAAAAATGGTCAACCATTGTAGCAGCCGGGATCACCGTTTTGGTTGCTTTCTTGTTTTCCCCTGCATTTTCAAAACTAATAGATTATTTATTCAGAAAATAACTAACTATACTGCCAACGGTTTAGCTAACTGTGTTATACGGATGGCTACAACCATAGAAAATATACGAATGGAGAGTGTCCGCCGCCTGACAGATTAGAAAATTAGAAGATTCTACTAGCAAAATCTTTTTCGATATTCATCCTTCCGCCTTCATCCCTCATCCTTCATCCTTTATATACTCCATGCAATTACTACGTCAATCCGATAAACACCCCATCATAATAGAGCCAATACTTGAGCTTGGTGCCGGCGGAGAAGCGCGCATTTACAGCATGAGGCAAGAGTTATCTTACGTAGCAAAAATATATCACGACCCCACAAAAGAAAAGGCTAACAAACTCGCCATCATGCTTACAAATCCACCCCACGACCCGATGGCGTCTCTAGGTCATGCGTCCATTGCGTGGCCAAACGACTTGCTGATGGACGATGGCAGAATCGTTGGATTCCTCATGTCCAGAGTGATAAATATGCGGGCAATTATTGACTTCTATAATCCCGGCACACGCCGCAGAGCTTGTCCCTTATTCAGCTATCTTTATCTATACCGTACAGCCCGCAACCTGAGCGCCGCCTTTCGGGCATTGCACGAAAGCGGATACGTCATAGGTGACGTAAACGAGTCAAACATACTCGCCTCTGAAACGTCACTGATAACCCTTGTTGATACAGATTCCTTTCAGGTGCGAGACCCTCAGAGCGGTGCGATCTATCGCTGTCCAGTCGGCAGGCCTGAATTCACTCCGCCCGAACTTCAGAGTGAATACTTCAAAGATGTAGACAGAACGCCCGAACACGACCTTTTCGGTTTAGCAATTCTGATCTTTCTGTTATTAATGGAGGGAACGCACCCGTATGCTGGCATTTATCGTGGTTCAGGAGACCCGCCCCTTTACGGAGAGCGTATCTCATCAGGGCATTTCACGTACAGCACCAGACAGCGGGTGCCATATCACCCGGCGAAAGCATCACCGCCCTTTGAGATAGTTGACCCTTTACTAAGACAATTATTCATACAGTGTTTTGAGGACGGGCACAAAGACCCCGGCAAGCGCCCAGGTGCGCAGACTTGGCAAAACGCACTCGGAGAGGCTGAGAAGAATCTTATCACCTGTTCCGTCAATGATCAGCACAAATACGGAGTGCATCTAAAATCCTGTCCCTGGTGCAAGCGCACAGAGGAACTAAGCAACCGTGACCCATTCCCATCTGCCGAAGCCGTACGAAAAGGTCTTCACATCCAACAATCCAAAGCGACAACTACTCCAGTGCGAAGAATGGTACAGCGCCCATCAATAATAGTAGCACGTCCAACTACCCCGGGCACAAGATACACCAATAGATACCGTACACAGCATAACTGGAAAAAGGATGTCCGTCTCTTGCTGATAGCCGCATTCGTCGTGCTTTTAGTTAGTTTACTAAGCCCAAGCCTGATGCGTATAAAAACACCGCAGGTACAAGTATCAGAACAGCTAACCCTGATAGGGCACAAAGATATAGTAACCTCAGTCGCATTTTCCCCCAATGGACAGATCATTGTCAGCGGAAGCAACGATAATACTGTCAGGTTGTGGAACACCGAAACAGGCGGGCTGATGAAAACAATTACTATACCTAAGAACCTCATAACTTCAGTAGCGTTCTCTCCCAATGGTTCTATTATTGCCTGTGGAGTCGGATGGTTAGAAAGTAATTCCGAAATGCGTGGCGAAATTAGGCTTTGGGACGTAAAGCAAGGAAAGCTAACTACAATTCTGGTTGGACACGAAGGCGCCGTTCTCTCAGTTGCTTTCTCCCCCGAAGGCAGAATACTCGCCAGCGCAAGCACTGACAGGACAGTAAGGCTTTGGGATGTTCAAACCGGTCAGTTATTAAACATTCTAACAGGACATCAGGGCAACGTAACTTCAGTCACCTTCTCCAACAACGGGAGGTACGTTGCCAGTGGAAGTATGGATAACGCAGTAAGAATATGGGACGTAAAGAGCGGTAAACAGCTTGTAACGCTGTCAAAAAGATACTTTACTCCCGTAACTTCCATAGCTTTTTCACCAGACGACAGGATATTGGTCAGTGGATGTTATGATAAAACAGTCAGGGTCTGGGACCTGATAACAGGCGGTCTTATAAAGATAATAATAGGCCACAAAGGTGTAGTCACTTCAGTTGCCATTTCACGGAACGGAAAAACTCTGATTACAGCAAGTGCAGACAATACAGTTCGTCTCTGGGACATCTGGCGTGAGACACAACAGACCATTGGCAATTTCGGAGGTGGAGTGACGTCAGTTACATTCTCGCAAGATGGGACGATGGTAGCCGCAGGTAGCAAAGACCGCACAATTAAATTATGGAACGTGCGGAGTTATACTTCCTTCTTTAACGCTGTCAGGCAGATACTCTTTGGCAACAATGGGTATAGAAAATAACGCTCAATGATGAACATTGAATAATTTATTAATAAAATAAAACTGGAAAACATCAAAAAATTATTATATAATCAATGAGGAAGGAAGAAAATCCAGGATGTGATAAGAAGGAGGAGTTGAAGCTATGTATAGTCGTGTTGCTCTCATTTTGGTGACAGTCGTTGCGTCTATGCTTCTGTTTTTTACCTTTGGAGATAGGTCAAATGCAATTGCGGGTCAGGAGATTGTGTGTTCTTGTATAGCTGACACTATGTTCTCAGGACACTCATCAGAACACAATACCAACTGTGGCAGTAGAGCGAATTTAAGAGTAAAAGGATGGCAGGGAATTGTAGTCTTCAAATTTGATATGTCACAACTCAAAGGAAGCAAAGTTGAAGATTCGAGTCTCAAGGTTTATTGTGCAGGAATCACCGGTACAGCAAAGTCTCCGCTTAGCCTTATAGACCTGAAAACATCAACGATTGCTCACGACTGGATCGAAGGTGATGGGGATTACACACCAACTGATAAAGCCAGCACTTACGATTATCCCGGTGGTGATCTGGGCATGAAATGGGCTGAGAAAGATTTCGATGGCAATAGTAGAAATGGTATTCAAATCACAGTTGAGGACGTGATAAACGGAGTCGGAACTTCGATTCTGAGTCCACAAATAGATGAAGCAATCTTTAAGATTGGCGAGTGGACAGAGATTCCGTTGGGAACCGAACCAGTTCAAGCTTTAGTAGATGGCAAACAATATGGGATAGTCGTCTGGCAACCTGATATAGGCATAAATCTGGATCTTGCCTCCAAAGAAGAAGGTGCAGGTAATCATGCCGCCACTCTGATTGTTCGTGCAAAAGGTGCGGCTGTGGATCATAACGCCAAACTCACTTCAACGTGGGGACAGATAAAAAAAATGCAACGACAGCCATAAAATAGCTCATCGTATCTAACTAAGGCTTGGTCATAATTACGAAATAACCAAATATAATCACTATGGGACAGACACGTAGGTCTGTCCCTACAAATATTGACATTACAGACGGTAGGGGAGAACCTATGTGTTCTCCCCATTTGTTTGAATTATGACCATACCTCATCTAACTAAAAGAGGTATAGTATAATGAAACTACTCACTTCCATCGCAGTTATAGCAATGACAATATCTGCTTTTTCCTGTTCAGCCCTTGAAAACCCAAAAAAAGACGAGGTTACGAAACCTGTTAGTATGATTGATTTCGTCAAATCAAGGCAGGAGCGCCGTTATGATAAAGTGCCGAGAAAAGTCCTTGCATTCTACTATACGTGGTACGGCAATCCAGATACTTACGGCAGTTGGGTTCACTGGTCTGATGTCAAGCCAGACCAACACGACATTGCCAGTTCCACGCATTATCCGGCTAAAGGGGCTTATGACTCCTATGATCCAGCGATCATTGACTATCATATCAATCTCGCAAAGAATAGCGGCATAGATGGCTTCATCTGTACGTGGTGGGGTCACGACACTTATGATGACAAAGCTTTCAGGAAGGTACTAGATCTTGCTGATAAGAACGATTTTAAGGTCACGATCTATTGGGAGACTGCACCCGGTAAAGGCAAAGACAAAATTGACAGAGCAGTCAGCGACCTTGAATACGTCCTTTGGAATTATGCCACTAAGCCCGCATTCCTCAAAATTGACGGTAAGCCCATTATATTTGTCTACGGCAGAGTCATGAGCGAGGTTGCAATGAACGAATGGCCTGAGATCATAACCAGAGCTAAAAAGCATTACCCCGATGACTTCATTCTCATCGCCGACGGCTATCAGGAAGGTTACGCCCGCATATTTGACGGAATACACACTTACAACATCTGCGGATGGGTTCAGGGCAAAAAGCCCGATGAGCTAAAAAAACTCAGCAAAGACTCCTTTACGGATGCAGTAAAGCTTGCCAAAAAATACGATAAGATTTCCTGCATAACCGTCATACCCGGCTACGACGACACAAAGATACGGAAACCCGGCATCAACGCCGAGCGCATGGACGGTGAGACGTATCGCATACTCTGGGAACAGGCTATTATCGCAGACCCCGATTGGGTCCTCATCACGTCGTGGAACGAGTGGCACGAAGGCTCCGAGATCGAGCCTAGCTGGGAATACGGCGATAAATACATCAAACTAACAGAAGAATACACAAAGCTCTTCAAAAAAACAAAGTACAGCAGTGTCAAAGCCGAGAAAGCTGTTTCAGGCATCTCACCCGAAAAGGCAAAGGCTTTACGTAAATTGTATAAAGACAAAACCATTGCTGTCCTGCCCGATTACAGCGGAGAATCAGTATTCTGGCTTGCGAATACGGGCATCAACGTCAAAGAGCTTTCGTGGAAAGAAATTATACAGCCAGAAATCTTCAATGTGCGTAACTTTCCCTTTGCCTTATACGCCGGATACGAGGACTACACCCAGACAGTCAGCCATAAAGGTGATGTTGACAAAGCGATATTGAAGTATTTAGAAGAAGGCGGAACGCTGTTTGTCCTTCCAGCAGGACCTTTCCCGCTTTTCTACAACGAGGAAGGTGTAGCAGTATCATCCGCATCAAAATTCGGTCTGCCCATTGAGGGAGGCTGGGAAAATCCGCCCGAAGGTGTAAAACTCACATTTGACGTTGACAATACCTTGCTAAAAGGGCTCCCATCTTCCGTAGATTTCCCAAAGACAGGCGATCTGCGCTGGCGCCCATGCAGAGATTCTGCGATTCGTAACGGCGATACTTACAGACCTTTAGCCCAACTCAAAGACAGTTCAGGTCATACTTACGGAGACGGCATCGTCTACATCGAACACAAAGTCTCTCCGCCAGTAAACGGTAAGATCATTTACTCGTGGATGCGCATGGCGGACATTCTTGGTACAGACGACCTTCTATTTTCCATCTTCCTACTGCCCGCTATGGATATAAAAGGTGCGTTTTGAGCTTACGGAAGCAACCGCTTCGCAGACAACCTTGGCCACGTCTCCAGTTTCCTAAAACCTTCAGCGTACATCGCATTACATTGCAAACCACGAAACTTTGCCATCGTCACCATAAAGTCCATTATATCAATGTGGTCGTGATCCCTCAGCCATGAGACCTGACTTTCGTGGCACGCAAGCATCTTCTTCTTAGTCTCAATCGTATCCGTTACGTCAACGTAATCAGTCGGCAGAAAGTTAATCCCCGCAAGAGTATCCATGTAAAAAACCGCAGGCATAACAGGATAATATGGTACATTCGTTTTCCAGTTTGGCACGCTTGCGCTAAAACTGCAATCAAACACCAGCCTGCTAGTTGCCTGATGATCCAGCATGTAATCATCTGGTGAGTGGGTAATTATCACGTCCGGTTTGGCAGAGCGTATAACGTCCACCATTTTGTAATGCAAATCGGGATCATGCCCAACCATCAGGTCAGGCACATCCAGAAAAAAGAACTCAGCACCAATGACTTCCGCCGCATCCCTCGCTTCCTTTTCACGTATTTTTGCCAACTCAGGTGGTTCTATAAGCTTATGGCCTACATTCCCGTTAGCAACGACAGCAATAGCAACATAATGCCCCAGAGTCGCATACTTAGCCAAAGTGCCAGCGCATAATATCTCTAAATCGTCAGGATGACATCCAACGCCCAATACCCTGGTTTTATCCGACAACGTTACTTCTCCTTTCGATAGTAGACAATCAAAAATATGAGGATTGATAAATTAATCGGGTAATAAGTCTATGGTCAATTATCGTTCCCTTAATCACGGGGAATCGCCTAAAACTCCCCGCTTGAGAGGGGAAACACGGATGCGAAGCAGACGTAAGGGGTGTGTTAATTTCTTATTGTTGTATTACCCTATTAATTATTCAATGTCCATATTTTTGATGCAGTATCTTGCATCCTGAATCTTCTCCGTGCCTCAGTGTCTCCGTGTATTTATCTCATATCAAGAGCAACTCCGCCGGCAAGGCTTAACTTCGTAGACATAAACACGTTCTCCACGTCCACAAACTCAGGAATATCAGTCTCCGCATGATAGTTCGGTTCCTTGTATGGAAAAGACCCGATATTCGCCACAGCCGCAGTAAAGCCTGCATTAACGTAAGACCCGTCATCATCACCCGGTGATGAGCGTTGAACCTTTCTCTGCTCCAAACCAATCTTATATTTCTTGTTTACTTCAATCATCACGTCAGCAATTTGTTCACCTTCAGGCGTCGTATACAGTGTAACGTTGGTTTTCCTTTTCTTGTCACTATCCTCCTGCGACTTGCCCCCAAAGCCATCCATATTGATCACAGCGATGATATTATCCCCTCGTGCTTTTGCGTTTTTCGCCGCAATAACACTCGTCCACGGAACATGTTCCTCGTTACAGAACATAAACCACATAGAACACTTTGATTGATAATCCTTCAAAACCCTTGCGATTTCTATATTAGCCACAGTTCCAACAGCGTTATCGTAAGCACCGGGGGAATCAATCCAGCTTTGTGAGTCCTTGTGAGATATGAAAATTATGATTTTATCAGGATACTTTGTGCCTTCCTTTTTGGCATAGAGGTTATACAGCGTATACCACGTATCCTCTGGCATTGGTGCTGAATACTGGCTACTTAAAGGTTTCGACGTATCACGGCGGAAAGCCTGTGCCTGACAGCCTTCCTTTTCAACCATGTATCCATAGGACTCCAGTTTTGAAGTGATAAAATCATCAGCCTCATACAGCGAGTTTTTTCTATGCCCGGGGTAGATATAATTCACTTTCCGATACGTTATCGGTTCTTTAGACAAATAAAACAGGTTTCTGGATAATTCCTCTTGATCGACACGATTAATCAGTTCAGGTATAGGGTCAGTTTTCATCATGCGTCTCCTTTAAAACTCCTCTGAATTCCATCTCAAATATAAGCACCAAAAGCATAGCACGCTATTCTCACGAGATCAAGATGCAACTTATGCCAATTCCATTTTTGATTGTGCATTAATGGTCAGGTAATTTGTGCCACTGGCAGCTTGCCTGCCAGTGTTAATACACGATGTTTTTTGAAAAATGGTATTACTGCTTTTGGGGATTGCTAAAGCTTGCTTCAGCAGTGTTTCTTATTGACTTAGCCTCTGCGCTCATGCTAATATTGAGCAATGTATTTTAAACCACTGAAACGCAGATAAAGTCTATTATAACGTGAGCCCGACACAAAAAAATAAAAGTGACGAATGGCTGATGACAAATAACAAGAAAATAGATTTGACAAACCCATCACTTGTCACTATTCCTTAGTGTTATTATAATATTTACTTTTGATGTGAAATTATCCTTAAAGTCTTTCTTTTCGTAGGGGCATATTGAATATGCCCTTTGGAGATTTAGAGGGATTTTTTAACTATTATTTTGTGAAAGCCCATTCTGATTAGCTTTAAACAATTTCACATCAGAGTTTATTTAACGGAGTTAAAATGACAAAGACAAAGGTATGTATGGATAACTGCGGTTTTGAAACCATCATTGAGGCTACGTCAACAGATGATGGTCTTATAAAGCTAGTGATCACCAGCAAATGCCAAAGTGTTAAAAAGCTTCTTCTGGATATTGATGAAGTTGAGCCTTTCCAGAACGCCGGACGACCGATCATAGAATGTCCAATATATCAAATTGCCAGCAAGTATCTTCGGCATCCTGCATGTATAGTTCCTGCCGCAATTGTCAGAACGATAGAGGTTGAAGCAGGCATGGCACTTCCGGGCAAATCATCTATCTCCGTTGAAAAGGCTTGAATTGGTTGCGATTCACTGATATACACTGGATAATGTCTTATTATTTTTAATTTTGTGTTTTATCCGTGCAAATCCGTGTTTCATACGTGGCTAATAATTATTTTACTGGAGACGATATTATGGAAAATCCAGATTTCATGACTGTTTCTGAGTTACAAGTAGGCTGTATGATTAATAAATGGTGAGTTCCACTCCCGGATGTTGTATACTAAAATGTAAATCAAATCATAAAGTATTAACATCCTATAGGAAAGGAGAACTCACTATGGTTAAAGATAACAAACTTAGCTTTCAAGGTCAACACATTTATGTAGGCATTGACACTGGTAAAAAGTCATGGACTGTCACTATATTGACAGACCAAATTGAACACAAAACATTTAACCAACCACCTGTTCCTGAAACACTGGTTGGTTACTTACACAAAAACTTTCCAGAAGCTCATTACACATGTGCTTATGAAGCTGGATTCTTTGGCTTCTGGATATATGAAGCTCTTGAGAAGCTTGGAGTTGATTGCATTTCTCGTTCCGCCGAGTAACGGAAGAACAAGGTGGTTCATCCTGCTGACATACCGACAAAAGACAAAGAGAGACGCAATCGAAACGACAGTGTTGATTCTCGTAAGA